>Ga0209653_1000395_pt1 | contig 38997 bp, 39 predicted proteins | sample SaaInl6LU_22_DNA_FD_184644 | JGI IMG/M metagenome (GOLD analysis project Ga0209653, IMG submission 184644) | Marine microbial communities from expanding oxygen minimum zones in the Saanich Inlet - ESP_116LU_22_DNA (SPAdes) (version 2) | ecosystem: Environmental > Aquatic > Marine > Intertidal... | reverse complement strand
CGTTCCTTTTTTTTCAGTAAGCCGGGACATGTTTTGCCCTCCTTTTGTTTTGCGTGGCCGACGGCGCTCAAACCGCCTCATGAACCACTCAACTTACTTTGGATTTTCTTAACGCCTCGTTAACCAGACCGCAGATTATTTTATTTTTCTGGCTGTCTCAAAAAGCGGCCCGCCGGGACATTTTTGTCCTCCTATTATTATTATTACTTCAAGACTATCCCTCGCCTGCTGGCATGGCAAGGGCCTAGGGTGATGAGGGCTAGAGGAGGAGGTGGACTAGCCCTCATCACAGGGGCTGGGGTTAGGCGGCTTTCTCAGCCTGTAAATAATCAAGCAAGTTTTGCGGCGCGGTTTCGCCATAAGGGTCTTGCTCGCAATTGTCGCTGCGGCCAGGCTCTTCAAACCAAGCGCTGACCACACCATTGTCAATAATCGCCGCATAGCGCCATGACCGCATGCCAAAACCAAGATTGTCCTTGTCGACCAACATGCCCATGCCACGGGTGAAATGACCCGACCCGTCTGGAATCAGGCCGATGTTTTGCAGCTCATTTTTGCGACCCCATGCGTTCATAACAAAGGCGTCATTAACCGATACGCAATATATCGCATCAATGCCAAGGGCACTGAATTGCGGATAAAGCCGCTCAAAGTCCGGCAATTGAAAAGTCGAACACGTCGGCGTGAAGGCGCCGGGCAAAGAAAATATAATAACCTTTTTGCCAGCAAAATAATCATCGCTGCTCATCTCTTGCCAACGATAGGGATTGTCGCCACCAATGGACTCATCGCGCACACGGGTTTTGAAGCTTATTTGAGGAATAGTTTGGTTAATCATGGGAGAAATCCTTTGTTAGAATGTTTCTAATATATAGAGCGGGCAATCACATCTGTCAATGTTTTTTATAATAATTCTAAAATAAAAAACTGGCTTCACGTTGAGAATTGCCGCAAGATTTAGTCGTATTTCACCAACCCTGAGAGCTCGAATGAACGCCGCTATTCTTCATACGATTGAGCCATTTGAGGGGCGGTTTGACGACTTTACGGCGCAGACTTATGAATTGTTGTTTGCCCGCTATCCGGATTATTTAGACATGTTTGTATTGGATGTCGATGGCGGTGTGCAGCGCTCCATGATGCGCACCAGTATGGAGATTATCACCAGCTATGCGACCGGCGCTGAGGTCAATAATCGGCTTGAGGGCGCCCGCCTCAATCATTTTGGCTATGGCGTCACTGATGAGATTTTCGACCAGTTTTTCGACGTGCTGCATGAGATATTCCAACGCCATTTGGGCGAGGCTTGGGGCGACGACCATCAGCGCGCGTGGCTGGAAATGCGGCAAAGCTTTGCCGCCACCGCTGGTTAAAAAGCAGCGATTCCGGTAATGGCGCGACCCAATATTAGGGCGTGCACATCATGCGTGCCTTCATAAGTGTTGACGGTTTCGAGGTTAATCGCGTGACGCATGACGTGATATTCACCGGCGATACCATTGCCACCGTGCATATCGCGCGCTTGGCGGGCGACGTCGAGGGCTTTGCCAACATTATTGCGTTTCACGATCGACACCATTTCAGGGGCAAACCGGCCCTCATCCATTAGTCGGCCGACCCGCAGGCTGGCCTGATAGCCAAGCGCAATATCGGTTTGCATATCAGCAAGTTTTTTCTGGAACAATTGATTGGCCGCCAATGGCTTATTGAACTGATGACGCTCAAGGCCATAATCACGCGCCGCCATATAGCAAAACTCGGCCGCCCCCATGGCGCCCCAGCTAATGCCATAACGCGCCCGATTGAGACAGCTAAACGGGCCTTTCAGCCCTTCAACATGCGGCAATAGATTTTCTTCAGGAACAAAAACCTCATCCATCATAATCATGCCAGTGACCGAGGCGCGCAGCGATAATTTGCCCTCAATTTTGGGCGCCGACAGGCCTTTCATGGCTTTTTCGAGAACAAAGCCTTTAATCTGTTCGCCATGCTCTTCCGATTTGGCCCAGACGACGAAAACATCGGCGATGGGGGCGTTGGAAATCCATGTTTTGGACCCTGATAATGAATAACCACCATCAACTTTTTTCGCATAAGTGCGCATACCAGCCGGATCTGAGCCGGCGTCTGGCTCGGTCAAACCGAAACAGCCAATCCACTCGCCACTGGCCAGTTTGGGCAGATATTTCTGCTTTTGCTCTTCCGAACCAAATGTATTGATAGGGTGCATGACCAGGGAAGATTGCACCGACATCATCGAGCGATAGCCACTGTCGACGGCTTCGACTTCGCGCGCCACCAGACCATAGCTGACATAGGAGGCGCCAGCGCCGCCATATTCCGGCTTAATGGTGACCCCCAACAGCCCCTGCTCGCCCATTTCGGCAAAAATTTCAGGGGCCACTGTCTCATTGACAAAGGCGTCGGCAACCCGCGGCAATAGTTTTTCGCGGGCAAAGGCGCGCGCACTATCGGCAATCATTCGCTCGTCTTCGGTCAGCTGCTCGCTGAGCAAAAACGGATCTTCCCAATTGAATTTAGCAATTTTTTCCATGCAATCTTATCTCACAACTTTTGCTTTCTGAGGCAAAAAAAAGCCCGCGTGCATCAGTTTAACGCACGCGGGCTGAATTTTATGGCGCGGTTTATTTTTTGATAATACCGGCCAGCATTTTGCGGGTCTTTTCACCATATGGCGGGCGCAAAGCACCTGCGGCAAATTCAAATGGTGTTTGACGGAACACAGTCTTGGCATGGCTGAAGTTAATAAAACCTTCTTTACCATGATAGGAACCCGTGCCCGATGGCCCAACGCCGCCAAATGGGGCGTCTTCTTGCATGATGTGGGTAATCACATCATTAACGGCAACACCGCCTGAGGTGGTCGAATTGATGACGCGGTTTTCTTCATTGCGGTCATCGCCGAAATAATACAGGCCGAGCGGACGGTCATGGTCATTGACATAGCCAATAGCGTCGTCAACTGACTTGTAAGATTTTACCGGCAGAATGGGGCCGAAAATTTCTTCCTGCATCACTTTCATATCTTCGGTTGGCTCGATAATGATGGTCGGCGGAATTTTGTGGTGCGGCTGCTGCGAGAAATCCTCATTGGCAGGATTAATTTCAACAATTTTCGCCCCTTTTGCGCGCGCATCATCAAGATAGCTTTGCAGACGATCATAGTGACGCTGATTAACCACAGAGGTGTAATCAGGGTTTTCTTTCATCGTCGGGAACATGGTCTCGACTGATTTAGTAGCTTGCGCGACAAAATCATCGACCTTGCCTTCTGGCACCATAACATAGTCAGGTGCCAAGCAGATTTGACCAGCATTGAGGGTCTTACCTGTCATCACCCGCGCCGCCGTTTTTGTCATATCAGCCGATTGTGAAACGATAACCGGCGACTTGCCACCCAATTCGAGGGTCACAGGCACAAGGTTTTCAGCCGCTGCCCGCATCACATGGCTGGCAATCGACGTCGCGCCAGTGAACAGCAAATGGTCAAATGGCATACGCGAGAAAGTGGCGCCAGTTTCTGGGCCACCCAAGACCACAGCGACTTCGTCTTCGCTATAATATTTGTCGCAAAGTTCTTTGGTCAGCAAAGCACTGCGCACGGTATATTCAGACGGTTTAATAATTGTCCGGTTACCGGCAGCGAAAATACTGCTCATGGGGCCGAAGCACAGATTAAATGGGAAGTTCCACGGCACAACATTGCCGACACAACCGAGCGGTTGATATTCAACCCGGGTGCTGGCGCCCAGAACACCCAAGGGGAACATGGAGCTACGCTTTGATGGTTTCATCCATTTGCGGACATTGTGTTTGGCATATTTAAGCGCGCCCAATGTGCCGCCAACGTCTGTTGCCAATGTGCCCTCTGGGCTACGATTGCCAAAGTCAGCGACCAAGGCATCAACCATTTTATCACCATTTTCGACCAGCAAAGCAATCGTCCGGTCAATCAGGTCAATACGCCGTTCGGCCGTCATCGGGCCTTCGGCAATGTGAGCTTTCTTTTGAAGCGCAACAAGGCGGCGCATTTCTTCTTCTGACGTCTCCGGCAGATCAATCATGTTTTCGGCAGCACTCATTTTACTTTCTCCCTGAGTTGTTGAATTAAAAGTAAAACAAAATTAGCGCCTCTTGCCAATAGCTGTTTTATCGCTAACATTTGCGGAAATTAGTGGAGAGCTAAAATGAGCGAGATTGTTACCCAAACCCTGTCCGATAGTGGCGTGTTAACTATTTGTATGAACCGACCCGAGGTTCTTAATAGTCTCAACCGACCGATTGTTGAAGCGCTGGTCGCGGCGCTCAATGACGCCAGCACCAATGACGACGTGCGCTGCGTGATTTTCACCGGTGCCGGACGCGGGTTTTGCGCCGGTGCCGATTTAGCCAATGGCGGATGGCCGCGCGAAGAAGGTTGGACGCCGGGCGATGTGACCTGGAACAGTATGGAAACCGGCTATAATGTGCTGGGCCGAGCTTTGGTCAATTGTGACAAGCCAGTGATTTGCGCGGTTAATGGCATTGCCGCCGGCGCTGGCGTCGGTTTGGCGCTGAGTGGTGACCTGACGATTGCCGCTCAGAGCGCTTCTTTTAAATTAGTTTTCGGCCCGCAATTGGGCATTATTCCCGATGTTGGCGCCTCATGGCATGTGCCGCAATTGGTCGGCCGCGCACGGGCCAATGGTCTGGCGCTATTGGGCGACACCCTGCCAGCTGAAAAGGCTGAGCAATGGGGAATGATTTGGGAAGTGGTGCCGGATGAGCAGTTAATGGAAGCCGCCATGGCCTATGCCGAACGCATGGCCGCCAGCGCCATTACCGGTCTGAAAGCCGTCTCGCGGGCGCATGATAAGGCGATGGAAAACAGCCTCGATGCTCAATTGGACTATGAGCGCGATATGCAACGCCATTATTGCAATCAGCCGGTGTTTTTCGAGGGCGTGTCTGCTTTTATCGAAAAACGCAAACCGAATTTTAGAGATATTGAAACAGCACAAATTAAAGCCGCGCGGGAGAAAAAATAATGCAACTTGATCTTTTGACACTTGATATTGATGGCGATATTGCAACCATTACGTTTAATGACCCCGATAATTTGAACGCCATGTCTTTGCCGATGTTGCAAAGCATTGATACGGCCCTTGATCATATTGACGGTGAGGACAGCACAATTCGCTGTTTGATTTTAACTGGCGCCGGTCGTGGTTTTTGCGCCGGTGCCAATATTGGCGGCGACGGCCCGGTGCGTGAAACCCGCAGCAGCAATCGCAAGCCAGATGCTGGCGAGGGACTGGAAAAAGTCTATCACCCGATTTTGCGCCGTTTGCGCGCCCTACCGTGCCCGATTGTTTCTGCGGTCAATGGCCCATGCGCCGGTGTCGGCATGAGCTTTGCGCTGATGGGTGACATGGTGATTGCCGGCAAATCAGCGTTTTTCTTGCAAGCCTTTCGCGGCATTGGCTTGGTGCCAGATGGCGGTGCGACTTATATTTTGCCGCGTTTGGTGGGCATGGCACGGGCTAAGGAATTGGCCTTAATGGGCGAACGCCTGCCAGCCGAAACGGCGCTTGAATGGGGCCTGATTAACCGTGTTTATGACGATTGCGCGCTGATGGATGAGGCCAAAAAATTGGCCGCCACCATGGCTGAGGGGCCGTATTCTTTGAGCCTTATTCGCAATCTTTTGTGGAATAGTGTCGATGCGACCTATGAAGAACAGCTGAATAATGAGCGCTGGGCGCAGCAAAAAGCCGGTTGGTCAAAAGATTTCGCCGAGGGCGTGAAGGCGTTTAACGAAAAACGCCCCGCTAAATTCACCGGTCAGTAATCAGCCAATAACACATGAGGCCAAAAGCCCCAAAAAGCCGATTGCGAAGAAAATCACCAAATGCGGCATGGTGATTACTCTTCGAGGCCGAGCTTTTGCATGACTAATTTATTGACCGCTTGCGGATTGGCTTTGCCGCCAGTCGCCTGCATCACCTGACCGACAAACCAACCGGCCATTTTTGGCCGCTCGCGGGCTTGCTCGACTTTATCAGGATTGGCTTGAATAACCTCATCAACCGCTGCTTCAATGGCGCCCGTATCGGTAACTTGTTTCAAGCCTTTTTCCTCGACAATGACAGCCGGATCTTTGCCTTGGTCGGGGCCTTGCTCGAACATCAACTCAAAGACTTCCTTGGCAATGCGGCTCGACACTGTGTCATTGCTTTGCAAATCGACCAATTGCCCCACTTGGTCGGCGCTAACGGGCGATTGCGAAATCGACAGACCGGCCTTATTGAGACCAGCAAAAACACTACCAATAACCATATTGGCGGTGGCTTTGGCGTCGCGCCCAGCGGCGGCGGCTTCAAAGAAATCAGCGTTTTCACCTTCCGAAACCAAAACGCTCGCATCATAGGGCGACAGGCCATAATCAGCTATAAAGCGCGCCTTTTTATCGTCCGGCAATTCCGGTAGGCTGGCCGCAATGGTGTCGACGAATTCTTGCGAAAAGCTCAAAGGCAGCAAATCCGGATCAGGGAAATAGCGATAATCATGGGCTTCTTCTTTTGAGCGCATTGAGCGTGTTTCGCCATTTTTCGGGTCGAATAAACGCGTCTCTTGGGCAATTGTGCCGCCATCTTCAATAATATCAATTTGCCGCCGTGCCTCGTGCTCAATGGCTTGGCCGATAAAGCGGATAGAATTGACGTTTTTGATTTCGCAGCGCGTGCCCAATGGGTCGCCCGGGCGACGCACAGATACATTGACGTCAGCTCGCAGACTGCCCTGCTCCATATTGCCATCGCAAGTGCCCAAATAACGCAAAATAGCGCGCAATTTTTTCACATAGGCCTGCGCCTCAGCAGCGGAGCGCATGTCGGGGTAAGAAACAATCTCCATCAGCGCCACGCCCGAGCGATTCAAATCGACAAAACTCATACTCGGGTGTTGGTCGTGCAGCGATTTGCCAGCGTCTTGCTCAAGGTGCAAACGCTCAATACGCACGGTTTTTACGTCGCCACCATCGAGGTCAATATCAATCGTCCCCTCGCCGACAATCGGCTGCTGGAATTGCGAAATCTGATAGCCCTGCGGCAAGTCTGGATAGAAATAATTCTTCCGGTCAAATACCGAGTAATTATTAATCTGCGCTTTCAAGCCAAGACCGGTACGCACCGCTTGCTCAACGCATTTTTGATTGATCACCGGCAACATGCCGGGCATGGCGGCGTCGACAAGCGACACTTGTGTGTTTGGCTCCGCGCCAAATTCAGTGGCCGCGCCGGAAAATAATTTCGCCTGGGACGAGACTTGCGCATGCACTTCCAAACCAAGCACAATTTCCCAATCGCCCGTAGCTCCAGCAATAAGATTTTTATTCGTCATTCGGCGCTCCACCAATCATCTGCTCGTGCGGTAAATTGAGCGGCCGTTTCCAGCACGCCTGCAACGCGCAACAAATCTTCTTCTCCAAAGGTTTTGCCAATTAATTGCAAACCCAATGGCAAGCCTTTTGCATCAACACCGGCAGGCACAGAAATGCCCGGCAAGCCTGCCAGATTTCCGGTCACGGTGAACACGTCATTGAGATACATTTCCAATGGATCGTCGGACTTCTCGCCAATGGCAAAGGCTGATGATGGGGTTGTTGGTGTCAGCACCACATCGCATTTTTCATAAGCCTTGGTAAAATCTTCGGCAATCAGGCGGCGTACTTGCAAGGCTTTCACATAATAGGCGTCATAATATCCGGCCGATAGTGCATAGGTGCCAATCATGATCCGCCGAATGACCTCATCACCAAAACCAGCGGCGCGGGTTGAGGCATACATGTCGTCAATGTCTTTGCCAGCCACGCGCATGCCATAACGCACGCCATCATAGCGGGCCAAATTAGAGGAGGCCTCGGCGGGGGCGATAATATAATAGGCCGGCAAGGCATATTTAGTGTGCGGCAAGCTAATGTCGACAATTTTAGCACCGGCTTGGGTCAGCCAATCAATGCCCTGCTGCCATAGGGCTTCAATCTCAGACGGCATGTTATCAACCCGATATTCAGCCGGTATACCGACCCGCAGGCCTTTGATGTCACCGGTCAAAGCGGCTTCATAATTGGGCACGGGTAAATTGACGCTGGTCGAGTCTTTGGCGTCATAGCTGGCCATGGAACCAAGCATAATGGCCGCGTCGCGCACGGTTTGGGTAATCGGCCCCGCTTGATCAAGCGACGAGGCAAAGGCCACCACCCCCCAACGTGAACAGCGGCCATAGGTCGGTTTCAAACCGACTGTGCCGGTAAAAGCGGCAGGCTGGCGAATTGAGCCGCCAGTGTCAGTTGCCGTTGCTGCAATGCCCAAACGCGCCGCCACTGCCGACGATGAGCCGCCTGATGAGCCGCCCGGCACTAACGGTTTTTGGTCGGCGCCGCGCCATGGATTTATCACCGCGCCAAAGCGCGAAGTTTCATTTGATGAGCCCATGGCAAATTCATCATTGTTCAATTTGCCCAACATCACCGCGCCATCGGCCCATAGATTGCCGGTCACGGTGCTTTCATAAGGTGGCGTAAATTCGGCCAGAATATTTGAGCACGCCGTGGTGCGCACGCCTTTGGTGCAAAACAAATCTTTAATGCCCAACGGAATACCTTCCAGCGGGCGGGCCTCACCTTGGGCGATTTTCGCATCACTAGCATCGGCCATTTCAAGGGCTTTTTCCGGCGTCTGCAAAACATAGGCATTGAGCTTGTCAGCCGCCGCCACACGCTCAATATGAGCTTGCGTCAACTCGCGGGCGGAAAATTGTTTGTCACGCAAGCCATCGCGGGCTTGTGCCAAATTCAAATCGGTCAGCTTGCTCATTATTCTACAACTTTCGGAACAGCGAAATAATCATCGTCGCGCTCTGGCGCATTGGCCAAAACATCAGCCGGATAGCCGCCATCATTGATCACATCCTCGCGGCCCAACATGGTGGCTTCAACGGCACTGGTCAGCGGCTTAACGCCGCTTGTGTCGAGCTCGGACAGCTGCTCAACAAAGCCCAGAATAGCGCTTAATTCCTTGGCTAAAGCTGGCAATTGCGCATCACTAACCCCAATGCGGGCAAGGGTCGCAATGCGGCGCGCCATTTTTTCATCTACAGACATTTTTGGACCTTTAATCGGTGGTATGCGGAAGGTTTCGCGCGAAACTAGCAAAGCCGCGCCGGTGGTGCAACACGCCATTCACTTCTGCTATCGCTTTCTTTTGAGCTATGATATGACAGCGGCATGGCAATTATCGAAAATGCAGCTGATTTGACACCGCTTATGAGCAAGGGCCAGCGGCTGATGGGGCTCGATTTGGGCACGAAAACCATTGGCATGGCGACGGCCGATATTGACCATAAAATCGCCACCCCATTTGACACGATCAGACGCAAAAAATTCGGTCTCGATGTGGCAGCGTTGGAAAATGTGCTGATGGGCGAAAACATCGGCGGTCTGGTGATGGGCTTGCCGCTGAATATGGATGGCTCATCGGGCCCGCGCGTGCAAGCGACAAAAGCCTTTGTTCGCAATTGTATCGGTCGCCCGAGCTTTCCTGATATTCCAATTTTATTGTGGGATGAACGGCTATCGACGGCGGCCGTCGAGCGCACGCTCATTGCCGCCGATACCTCGCGGGCCAAGCGCGCAACTGTGATTGATAAAATGGCCGCCGCCTATATTTTGCAGGGCGTGTTGGATTTGCTAAATCGCGATTAAATATGGCCGCTTGGCAAGCCGCGCAAAACTTCTTGCCAGAATCTCGCGCGAAGCCTATACACTATTGTTTTAATGGATAGTTCACAGGTCAAATTCACCTTCCCTCATCGAGACCTTCTCGGTATCGAAGGGCTATCTGTTTCAGACATTACTCATTTATTGGATCTTTCCGACGCCTATGTGGCGCACAACCGACAGCGCGATAAGAAAATGTCAACGCTGCGCGGACGCACACAAATCAATTTATTTTTTGAAAGCTCAACACGCACGCAAAGTTCTTTTGAACTGGCCGGTAAGCGATTGGGCGCCGATGTGATGAATATGAGCGTTGCCGCCTCGGCGGTGAATAAGGGCGAAACCCTGCTCGATACGGCAGTAACGCTGAATGCAATGAACCCAGATTTGCTGGTGGTCCGTCATGCTGATAGTGGCGCCGTCGAATTGCTGGCGCAAAAAGTGTCCTGCGCCGTGCTTAATGCTGGCGATGGCGCCCATGAACACCCAACACAAGCGCTGCTCGATGCGCTGACCATTCGCCGACGGCTTGGCCACCTTGAAGGCCTGCGCGTGGCGATATGCGGCGACATTACCCATTCGCGGGTGGCGCGCTCTAATCTTTTATTGCTCAATCGCATGGGCGCTCATGTGCATTTGATTGGGCCGCAAACTTTGCTGCCTTCAGGAGCCGAACAATTAGGCGCTTCAGTGTTTACCTCAATGCGCGAAGGGCTGGAAGGCTGCGATATTGTGATGATGTTGCGGGTGCAAAATGAACGTATGTCCGGCGCCCTCATTCCGTCGGTTCGCGAATATTATCACTTGTATGGCCTGAACCGCGAAAAGCTCAGCTATGCCAAACCCGGCGCATTGGTGATGCACCCTGGGCCGATGAACCGTGGCGTCGAAATTGATAGCGCCATCGCCGACGATACGAATATCAGCCTTATTCGCGACCAAGTCGAAATGGGGGTTGCGGTGCGCATGGCGGTGCTGGAAACACTGGCGGCAAATTTAATCAATGATCGCGAGGTCGAAAATGACTGACGCACCGTTTTATGCCTTTGTGAATGCGCGGCTGGTTGATCCGGTGCAAGAGCGCGATGAAATTGGCGGCCTGTTGATTCAGGGTGACCGGATTGTCGATAGCGGGCCGGATATTATTATTCCGGACGAAACTGAGACCCTCGACTGCACTGGACTGACGCTGCTGCCGGGGCTGGTCGATATGCAAGTGTTCACCGGAGAACCGGGCGAAGAACACCGCGAAACCCTGGCCACTGTGTCGCGCGCAGCAGCGGCTGGCGGGGTGACAAATTTAGCGATGATGCCAAACACCTCACCGGTGATTGATGATGCGGCGCTGGTGGACTATGTATTGCGCCGCGCCCGCGCGACGTCGATTGTGCGCATTCACCCAATGGCGGCAATCACCAAAAATTGTGACGGCACACATATGTCTGAGTTTGGCTTATTGCAAGAAGCCGGCGCGGTGGCCTTTACTGATGGCGATAAAGCGGTGATGAACGCGCTGACCATGCGCCGAGCGCTTTCCTATGCGGCCAATTTTGATGCTTTGATTATGCAACATGCGATGGACGCTGATTTGCAAAGCGCTGGCGTCATGCATGAAGGCGAATTGGCCACGCGCTTGGGGCTGGCGGGGATTCCCGTAGCCGCCGAGACCGCCATTATTGACCGCGACCTGCGGCTTGTCGAACTGACCGGCGCGCGTTACCACATTGCACAAATTTCTGCCGCCGATAGTGTCGCCACCATTCGCGCGGCCAAGGCGCGCGGGCTGAAAGTCAGCTGTTCAGTGTCAGCGACGCATTTAATGCTCAATGAAAATGACGTCGAGAGCTATCGGACATTCGCCAAATTAAACCCACCACTGCGCAGTGAAGGTGATCGTCTGGCGCTGGTCGACGGCATTGCCGATGGCACAATTGATGTGGTGGTGTCGGGCCACAATCCGCAAGACGCGGAAGCCAAACGACAAACATTTGCCCAAAGCGCCTATGGCACAGTTGGCGTTGAAACGCTGCTGGCTGGCTTGCTGACCCTGCATCATGCTGATGGTCTTGAGTTGAAATCCTTGCTGGCTACAGTGACCTCGCGTCCGGCCGAGCTTTTGGGGCTGGAAGCCGGCTCATTGGAGGCTGGAAACAAAGCTGACTTCTCACTTGTTGACCTAGATGCCCCGTGGATTGTTGACGCCGATAACTTGCGCTCAAAGTCGAAAAATGCTGCCATTGATGGAAGAAAACTTCAGGGTGTTGTTGAAGCGTGCTATGTTTCTGGTAAGCGCGTCTTTGATCTGGGAGGACAAAAATAATGAGCGATCAACTTCTTTTGGTAGTCAGTGTTGTTTTGGCCTATGGGCTTGGATCGATTCCGTTCGGCCTTCTATTTACCCGTTGGGCCGGCCAAGGCGATATTCGCGACATTGGTTCGGGCAATATTGGCGCGACTAATGTTTTGCGCACTGGCAATAAATTACTGGCGCTTTTGACGCTGTTAGCTGATGCCGCAAAAGGCTTTATTGCGGTGATGATTGCCTGGCGCTTGGTTGGTGAAAATGCTGCCACTCTGGCCGCTTTGGCGAGCCTTGTTGGGCATATTTTTCCAGTATGGTTGAATTTCAAAGGTGGCAAAGGCGTTGCTGTGTTCATCGGCACAATGCTCATGCTGTCGCCTTTAGCTGGTCTTAACTTTTTGCTGCTATGGATTGTCATTGCCATTATCGGGCGACGCTCGTCTTTGGCCGCCATTGTCGCCTTTCTGGCGACACCCGCCTTGCTCTATCTTTTGGGCGAAATAGCCGCCATGCAAGCGAGTTTGGTCATGGTCGCGATATCACTATGGGCCCATAAAGAAAACATTTCTCGGCTATTGGCTGGCAGTGAACCAAAAATCGGCCAATAGGCCTTTTATCCAGTAACAGGCCAAAAGCCTGCGCGTACTATCTCTAAAATAATAATAATGAGGAGAGGCGTTGTGCACGAAACTCACGAATCTATTTTATCGGTGCAAGCACCAGCCACCCCGACTTTGTCTGACGCGACGCTACAAAGCTATTTGCAATTGGCCCGCACCCCAACCATTGGGCCAATTACCTTTCAACGGCTGATGCAACTTTATCCATCGCCGCAAGAAGCGTTGGCCGCCTTACCGGAACTCGCGGCACGCGGTGGCCGCAAATCACCGCTTAAAATTGCCAGCCGCGACGAAGTAAAGAGAGAAATTGACATCACCCGTGAGCATGGCGGGCAATATTTAATCTGTGGCGAGGACGGATACCCAGAGGCTCTGTCGCATATTGCCGACCCGCCCATTGCCCTTGCAGTGCATGGCCATGTGTCATTGTTAGGCAAGCCAACACTGGCCATTGTCGGTTCGCGCAATGCCTCGGCGGCAGGTCAGAAAATTACCGAAACATTGAGCCATGAGCTGAGCGGTCGTGGTCTGGTCATTGCGTCTGGCTTGGCCCGTGGCATTGACGCCGCCGCCCATGGCCAAGCTTTAAATGGCGGCACCATTGCGGTTTTGGGCAATGGCATCACCCATGCCTATCCACGCGAAAACACTGATTTACAAAAAGCCATTTTATCTCAGGGCTTGGTGGCGAGCGAAAACCACCCCAATAGCCAACCTCAGGCCGCCCAGTTTCCGCGCCGCAATCGGATTATTTCTGGATTATCCTTGGGCGTCATTATTGTCGAGGCGGCGCGGCGCTCTGGCTCTTTGATTACCGCGCGACTGGCCAATGAACAGGGCCGCGAAGTTATGGCGGTGCCCGGCTCGCCGCTTGATGCGCGCTGTCATGGGTCGAATAATTTACTCCGTGAAGGGGCGCATTTAATCGAAACCGCTGATGATGTGCTGAACATTATTCAGCCGCTGCTAGAGGTTCGGACATTGCGCGCTAAGCCATCGCGTCAACTGCGCTTGCAACGGCAAAGCCCACGCAGCCTAACCAGCCAGCAAAGAAGCGTCATTACCCGCCTGCTGGGGCCGGTGCCGATTACCATTGATGAATTGGTGACCCGCAGTAATGAGCCCGTACCAATTGTCTATTTGGCGATTTTGGAATTGCAATTGGCCGGTCGTTTAACCCAGGATGCAGATGGTAAAATCAGTCTTTTAGAAACCTAAACGGCGCGGCAATTGCCGGGCGTCAAAAAAATGTCGATTTGACAGACGCCCCACTTTTGCCCATATGATGCGCGCGGAACAGCTAGTGAGGCATGAAATGGAAGTTGTTATTGTTGAGTCGCCAGCCAAGGCGAAAACCATCAATAAATATTTAGGCGACAATTTTATTGTTCTCGCTTCCTTTGGTCATGTCCGCGATTTGCCAGAAAAAAATGGCTCGGTTGATCCGGATAATGATTTTTCTATGGCATGGGAAGAGCAAGGCGACGCCAAAAAACGCCTGTCCGATATTGCCAAAGCCGTCAAAGGCGCTGACCGGTTAGTGCTGGCCACTGACCCTGATCGCGAAGGCGAAGCAATTAGCTGGCACGTGTTGGAAGTGCTGCGCAAAAAGAATGTTTTGAAAGACACTGAAGTCTGCCGCGTGGTTTTTAACGCCATTACCCGCAATTCAGTTCTCGAAGCAATGGCCAATCCGCGCCAGATAGATGAGAAATTGGTTGACGCTTATTTGGCGCGCCGCGCTCTCGATTATTTGGTTGGGTTTAATCTATCGCCGGTGCTTTGGCGCAAATTGCCCGGGTCGCGCTCGGCCGGACGCGTGCAATCTGTTGCCCTGCGCCTGATTTGCCAACGTGAGCTGGAAATTGAAGCCTTTGTGCCGCGCGAATATTGGTCGCTCGACACTTTGTTCTCTACCGGCTCTGGCGATAATTTGCCTAGCCGTCTGACCATCCACCAAGGCGAGAAGCTTGATAAATTTTCCATTAATAATGAAGCCAGCGCCAAACAAGCCGAAACGGCCATTGCCGGCGCCAGCTTTAGCGTCGAAAATGTCGAGAGCAAACCGGGCCAGCGCAATCCAGCTGCCCCTTTCACCACCTCGACGCTTCAGCAAGAAGCATCGCGCAAATTAGGCTTTAACGCCAAACGCACCATGCAAGTGGCGCAATTATTATATCAAGGCGTCACCATTGACGGCGAAGAAACCGGTCTGATTACCTATATGCGAACCGATGGCACGCAAATTGCGCCGGAAGCGATAACCGAAACCCGACAAGTGATTAGCGAAGATTTCGGTGATGATTATCTGCCGGCAACGCCGCGCGTCTATGAAACCAAAGCCGCCAATGCGCAAGAGGCCCACGAAGCCATTCGCCCAACCTCATTGGCGCGGCGTCCAGAAGATGTCGGCAAATATCTCGATCAAGACCAAGCGCGGCTTTATGAGCTGGTGTGGAAACGCACCATGGCCTCGCAAATGGAAAATGCCCGCGTGCAGCGCACGACAATTACCATTAGCAGCCAAGACCATCAGACGGGCCTGCGTGCTTCTGGAACAGTGATTACCTTTGCTGGCTTTTTGAAGCTCTATGAAGAAGGCAAAGACGATAGTGATGACGAAAAAGATGGCCCTAATCTGCCGCAGGTTTCTGCTGGAGAGGTTCTCACCGTCAGCAAAATTTCCCCTGAGCAGCATTTCACCGAGCCGCCGCCGCGTTATAGCGAAGCGACTTTGGTCAAGCGCATGGAAGAATTGAGCATTGGCCGTCCCTCGACTTACGCCAGTGTGTTGTCTGTGTTGCGCGAGCGCGATTATGTGGTGATGGATCGCAATCGGTTTATTCCGCAAGACAAAGGCCGCCTGGTGGTAGCGTTTTTGGAAAACTTCTTCGAGCGCTATGTCGAATATGATTTCACCGCCGCCTTGGAGAGCGATCTCGATAAAGTGTCGGACGGCTCATTGAGCTATAAAGACGTGCTAGCCCGCTTTTGGGAGGATTTCCACACCACGGTTGAGAAGACCATGGAAATTCGCAATACTGAAATTCTCGATACGATGAATGAGGTTTTGGGGGCGCATATTTTCAAGGACACGGGCAATGGCGATCCGCGCTCATGCCCGAAATGCGGCAATGGCCAATTGAGCCTGAAAACCGGCCGCTATGGCGCCTTCGTCGGGTGCACGCTATATCCGGATTGCGGCTTTACCCGTCCTTTCGCTGGCGAACAAGCCGAGCAAGGTGATATTGAGCGGCTGCTGGGGCAAGACCCGGAAACCGGCCTTGATGTCAATATTAAAGATGGCCGTTTCGGTGCCTATATTCAGCTTGGTGAAGCCGTTGAAAAAGGCGATAAGCCAAAACGTGCCGGCATTCCAAAAGGCAAAACACCAGCCGAGATGACGCTGGATTACGCCCTTTTACTGCTATCGTTGCCGCGCCTTGTTGGCACGCATCCGGAAACCGGCGAAGAAATTATGGCCGATATTGGCCGTTATGGCCCGTATATTAAGGCCGGCAAATTATCCGCCAGCTTAGAAAATCCGGATGAGGTTTTTGAGATTGGCGTCAATCGCGCCGTCACGGTTATTGCCGAGCGTAAAGCCAAGGGCCCTGCCCGCGCTTCTGGCGGCAGTGTGATTAATGATTTGGGCGAACACCCAGATGATGGCAAGCCGGTGCGGGTGATGGATGGCCGTTTCGGGCCCTATGTAAAATATGACAAGGTCAATGCAACCATTCCAAAGGACGAAGACCCGGCCCAGTTGACGCTGGAACGTGGGTTAGAACTGATTGCCGCGCGTATTGCCAAAGGGCCAGCCAAGAAAAAAACCCGCAAAGCCGCGCCAAAGAAAAAGAAGGCGTAGTATTTGGCTCATTTCCCAACCCGCGACGACATCGTCAAATTTATCGGTGAGCAAACGGGCAAAGTTAGTAAAAGAGATATCGCCAAAGCCTTTCAGATTAAAGGCTCTGACCGCATTCCATTGAAAAAACTATTGCGCGAAATGGCCGCTGAGGGACTGCTCGACGGCAGTCGCAAAAGCGGCCTGCAACGGCCCGGCGATTTGCCAAATGTGTGCGTCGTGCGGGTCACTGGCTATGACCGTGAAAACGGTTTAATGGCGCGCGCCGTCAATGATGGCCAAGTGTTAGACGGGGATGACGCGCCGCATATTCAAATTGATGAAACCGCCTCACGCAATCGCAACCACCGCACGGTCACGGTAGTGCCCGGCGACACCGCTTTGGCCCGCTTGCGGCGTCTCGATGGCGGACACTATACGGCACGCATTATTCGCAAATTGGGCGGCTCTGAAGGGCAGATTATCGGCCAGTTAATTCGCCGCGCCGACGGCTTATGGATTAGCCCAGCCGACCGTCGTGAGCGCTATGAATTCCGCGTTACCGAAGCCGGCGAAGCGGCCGAAGGCGATTTGGTGATTGGCGAAAAATTGGCCTCGCCACGAATGGGCGCACGCAAAGCCAAAGTCGTTGAAACGCTTGGCCCAGCCGACGCGCCCAATGCGTTTTCGCTTTTGGCGATTGCCGAGCAAGGCATTGCCACCGTGTTTCCAGATGCGGTTTTGGCCGAGGCTGAGGCGATTCAACAAGCGACCACGCAAAGCCATGAAGATTTAACCAATATCGCCTTTGTGACTATTGATCCGCATGACGCGCGCGACCATGATGATGCGGTCTATGCCGAGGCCGATACAAATCCAGATAATCCGGGCGGTTATATTGTTTGGGTCGCCATTGCCGATGTGGCAGCCTATGTCCGGCCATATTCAGAAATGGATCTTGAAGCCAAAAAGCGCGGCAATTCCGTATATATGCCCGACCGCGTGGTGCCAATGTTGCCGGAACGGCTATCGACCGATTTATGCTCGCTGCGCGAAAAACAAACCCGCCCGTGCCTTGCCGTGCGCATGACGATTAATGCACAGGGCCGCCGCACGGATCACCAGTTTCATCGTGGGCTGATGCGCTCAGCCGCCAAGCTAAGCTACCAGCAAGCGCAAGCCGCCTTTGACGGTGCCGTTGAGGCTGATTTTGCCGCCCTCGATAAGCCCGTGTTGCAGCCCCTATGGCAAGCCTATCAATTGATGGCAGAAGCCCGTGAAGCGCGCGGCCCGCTGAATATCAACCGCCCCGAACGACGCATTGAGCTCAATGACAATGGCCAAATAGCCCGTATCTACATTCCACCTCGGCTTGAGGCACACCGTTTGATTGAGGAAATGATGGTCGCCGCTAATGTTTGTGCGGCGGAAACATTGGAGCGCCATAAGCGCACGCTGATTTATCGCATCCATGACGCGCCGCCCGCCGAACGTGTGCGTGCCTTGGCCGATTTTATTCGTCCCATGGGCATTAAATTATCGCTCGGTCAAACCCTATTGCCGACCATGTTCAATGGTCTGATGGCATTTGCCGCCAAAGGCGAGCACGCGCCGAGCGTCTCAGAGGCGGTTTTGCGCACCCAATCGCAAGCGCTGTATGCAACTGAAAATATTGGCCATTTTGGCCTCAACCTAAGTCGTTATGCGCATTTCACCTCACCAATTCGCCGCTATGCCGACTTGACAGTGCACCGGGCGCTGATTGCCGCTTTGAAATTCGGCGATGACGGGCAAACCGCCGAAGAAGCCGAAAACCTGCCGGATATTGCGGAAGCCATTTCGCTGACCGAACGCAATGCCATGTTGGCCGAACGCAAGGCCTCAGACCGCTATTTATCGGCCTATATGTCGAAGCAAATCGGCGACAGTTTCAGCGGTCGGATTTCCGGCGTATCGCGGGCTGGCCTGTTTGTTAAATTGGACGATAGCGGGGCCGATGGGCTGATTCCGATCTCGCGGCTGGGCGATGAGCGGTTTTATGCCGATGAGGACAATTTGACGCTATCAGGTGGTTCAAGCGGATTAACCTTTCGCATCGGCCAGCAAGTTGCTGTAAGACTAGAGGAGGCCACGCCGATTCAAGGCGGCCTACTGTTCTCGCTTGAAGACGGCGGCAGTTACGAAAATACCAAGCGACGGCCTGTACGCCGCGCCAGTCACCCTGGCCAGAGGCGCGGCGGGCCAAACGCAAAGTCTAAACCGAGAGGAAGACGTAGCCGATGATTTCTGAGCAACTTTTAGAAGAGCCGCGCCTGCGCGGCCAAGCCATGTGGCGCGGGGCCCGCGGGAAATGCCCATCTTGCGGCGAAAAACATTTGTTTCGCGCCTATTTGAAGGTCAGCGACGACTGCCCGACATGCGGATTGAATTTGAGCGGCCACCAAGCCGATGATGCCCCACCCTATTTCACGATTTTTATCGTTGGTCATATTATTGTGCCGATCGCGCTTGTGGTTGAGAAACTCTATACGCCGCCGCTTTATGTTCATGCGCTGGTGTTCAGCCTGCTGGCGGTGCTGGCCAGTCTGATATCTTTGCCGGTTGTCAAAGGCGCCGTGGTTGGCCTGCAATGGGCTTTGCGCCTGCACGGGTTTGCGGCGACAGAGAAAGTCGATGCGCAAGTGGATACACAAGTCGATAAGGCGGTGGAGAAATCATGAGCAAGGCGGGTTCAACCATTGGCCACACAAAGCCCGGCCCGGGGGAATATAATGAACCTGGCGCCAAAGCCGTACGCCCGCGCGAAGCATCGACGCTGATTATTGTTCGGCAAGAAGATCAGCCGAAAATCTTAATGGGCAAGCGCGCCGCCAGCCACAAATTCATGCCCAATAAATTCGTCTTTCCTGGCGGACGCCTGGATATGATTGACCAAAGACTGAAGGTCGATTCAGATTTGCAGCAATCAGTCTTGCAACGTTTGCAAAAAGAAACCCGCAAAACAGTCAGCGATAATAAATTACGCGGGCTAGCGCTGGCCGCCATTCGCGAGACATTTGAAGAAACCGGCCTGATTATTGGCCGCAAATCCTCAAATTTACCGGCCACCAGCCACACCGGCTGGCGCGACTATTTCGCCCATGGGGTAACACCGCCATTGGAAGCTATGGATTTTATCGCCCGCGCCATCACCCCAACTTATCGCTCGCGGCGGTTTGATACGCGGTTTTTCATGATTTATGACGACCATATTCACACCGACCCTGAGGATACCGGCAAAGCGTCGGGCGAATTGCTTGATTTGCATTGGCTGACATTGACCCAAGCGCGCGATCTCGACCTTCCGGCCATCACCAGACAAGTGCTTGATATTGTTGAAAAACGCATGGCGTTAAGCAAAGCCAAACAGTTTCAAGCCGACGCCCCCTTTGTGCGCTTCATTGGTGGCAAGCCGGTCATCACCCCGCTGTCTCATAGAACTTGACTTTAGGCGGTAAATGCCTATCTTCACGGCCACGCGCCAAGGTGGCGCACGACTTTTAAGGAATTGAGCCATGGCTAAACCAACAACCGTCAAAATTAAGCTGGAAAGCACGGCTGGAACCGGGTTTTTCTACGTCACCAAGAAAAACGCGCGTACCATGACCGAAAAAATGGTCGTGAAAAAATACGATCCGGTTGTGCGTAAGCACGTCGAATTTAAGGAAAACAAGATTAAGTAAATCTTGCTTATCCAATAAGAGGCGCCCTTGGGGCGCCTTTTTTATTGTCCGCAGAAACGAACGGGCTAAATTAGCTTGCATGGAACAAGAACAAGCAGAAATTTTGGCGCTAAAAGCGCTCAGCTATTTGGTCGGTCTCGACGAAGAAATGGACCGCTTCTCCGCCCTCACCGGCATCGGCGCGGCTGATATTATGGAGCGGGCCAGTGACCCTGAATTATTGGCCGGCGTGGTTGATTTTTTTCTGGCCCATGAAGACTTGCTCACTGAGTTTTGCGCCGTGCACGATTACCAGCCAGAAACCCCTTTGCGGGCGCGCCAAGCCTTGCCCGGCGGCGACTTGCCGCATTGGACGTAAAACCGCCCATTTGGCGCTAAAACAGAAAGATTGAGTATGATGCGTGAAGCCCCCCATGACGATATATTGCTACAATTGCGCGAGCTTGAGATTGACCCTGATCGGCCATTGATTATCAGTGACGCCGATGAGGTGCTGCTCAAATTCATGGCCCGATTGGAGCATTATCTGCAAACCAAGGGCTTGTGGATTGACCTCACGCGGTTTGCCATCAGCGGCAATATTAAATCGATTGAAACCAATGAACCGGTTGAAGTGCCAAATATGATTGATGATTTTTTCGCCACTCAGACATTACACATTGAAGCCGCACCGGGCGCCGCGCAGGCGATTAACCAGCTTTCTGAACAAGCGCAAATTATTATTTTGACCAATTTACCAGCCAGTGAAAAACAATTGCGGATTGATAATCTGGCCAGTCATGGCATTGATTTTCCGGTGGTGATTGGCTCTGGCCTGAAGGGGCCGGCGGTGGCTTGGCTGGCGCAAAATATGCAAGCGCCGGTTTTCTTTCTCGACGATATACCGCACAATATTGATAGCGTCGCCGAACACGCGCCAGATGTGCACCGCATTCATTTTATTGCCGACCCACGGCTGGCTAAATTGATCGGCCCGGCAAAAGGAGCCAGCCAACGTATTGATGTCTGGGAAGAGGCCTATGAGTGGATCAGCGATAAAATCAACGCCCATGTCGGCAGATAAGCAGCCGGTTATTTGTCGCGATTGTGGGCAAATCAACCAGCTTGCTATTGAGCCACCGGTTAAGCGTTGTCCGGCGTGCCAATCGCCGCGCCTGCTCAAACATGATGAATTGCTAGAGCTTGGCATTGCACATTTGGATTGCGATGCGTTTTATGCGGCGGTTGAAAAACGCGATAACCCTGATTTGCACGACAAGCCGGTGATCATTGGCGGCGGGCGGCGCGGCGTTGTCTCGACATGTTGCTATATTGCGCGGATTTATGGCGTGCATTCGGCCATGCCCATGTTTCAGGCACTGGCCGCTTGTCCAGATGCGGTTGTTGTGCCGCCAAATATGGAAAAATACGCCCAAGTTGGCGGTCAAGTGCGGCAGATGATGCAAGATCTGACGCCGCTGGTGGAACCGGTGTCAATTGACGAAGCGTTTATGGATTTGCGCGGCACGCATCGGCTGCATGGCGGCGCACCGGCGCAAACGCTGGTCCATTTGGTCAAGCGCATTGAGCGCGAGATTGGCATTAGCGTGTCGATTGGCCTGAGCCATAATAAATTTCTCGCCAAATTGGCCTCCGATATAGATAAGCCAAAGGGGTTTTCGATTATTGGCGAGGCAGAAACCCTGAGTTTTCTTGCCAAACTACCGGTGGGGCGCTTGTGGGGCGTCGGTAAAGCCATGCAGGCTCGGCTAGAGCGCGACGGCATTCGCTATGTGTCGCAGTTGCAAAATATGGACGAAAGCGACCTAGCGCGGCGCTATGACAGTTTAGGGCTGCGCTTGGCGCGACTGGCGCGCGGCCAAGATAGCCGCACCATTACCCCGCGGGCGCCGAATAAGAGCATTTCCAGCGAAACCACCTTCAATGAAGATTTGACCGCATATGCCGATTTAGAAAAACATTTATGGCACTTGAGTGAGCGCACAGCGCGCCGATGCAAAAAACAAAATATGGCCGGCAAGACGATTGTATTGAAGCTGAAAGCCGACCGCTTTAGCGCCCTCACCCGCAATCATGGCCTGCCCAATGCCACGCAATTGGCCGATGTGATTTTTGAAACCAGCCGCCAAATGCTGCAACAGCTGATGAAAGACAAACCCGGCACCTCTTACCGATTGATTGGCGTTGGGGTGGCCAATTTGGTGACGGCGGAAGGTGCCGACCCGCTTGATCTTGCCGATCCGGACCAGCAAAAGCGCAAGGCCGCCGAGCAAGCGATGGATAAATTGCGCCATAAATTTGGCGATGACACAATTAAGAAAGGACGCGGGCTTTAGCGGTTCAAATTACTGCCGGTTACGGTTAGTCTAGGGCACGCAATGGCCACCGCTTCACGCGAAATTTAGGATGAAACATATGTCCAATAATCTGCAACGCCGATTAGATCATGCTGGTCTTATTTTGCCAGAGGCCAAAGCGCCAATTGGCGCCTATGTGCCATATGTGCAAGCTGGTAATTTAATTTTCATTTCTGGCCAAGGGCCGGTCAGTGCCAGCGGCGTGGCGATTACTGGTCGCTTGGGGCAAGAGTTGGAAATTGAAGATGGCACGCGGGCGGCGCAAATGGCCGCCTTGAACATTGTCGCGCAACTCAATCAGGCCTTGTCTGGCGATTTTTCGCGGCTTAACAGAATTGTTCGCCTCACCGGCTTTGTCAATGCAACAGCGGAATTTACCCATCACGCCGCTGTGATAAATGGCGCCTCTGAACTGATGGCGGACTTATTCGACGATAAGGGCCGCCATGCCCGTGCGGCGGTTGGCGTCGCCAGCCTGCCAATGAATTGGGCGGTCGAAATTGACGCGATTGTTGAGGTGGCGCATGGCTGATTCACCGGCGCTTAATTTGCGCGTCGTCGCCAGCCTGTCAGCAATTAAAGCGGCCGATTGGGACCGTTGCGCCAATCCACCGACGCTGGCCTATAATCCATTTGTGAAACATGATTTTCTGCTGGCCATGGAAACCAGCGGCTCGGCCACCGCCGAAACCGGTTGGTTGGGGCAGCATTTGGCGCTTGAAGATGGCGATGGACAAGTGCTTGGCGTGATGCCGCTATATTTGAAAGATCACTCGCAAGGCGAATATATTTTCGACTATGGCTGGGCCGATGCGTTTTATCGCGCCGGTGGCGAATATTACCCGAAATTGCTCAGTGCGATTCCGTTTACTCCAGCCGGTGGACGACGCCTACTGGTGCCGCCGGGGCCTGACCAAGAATTGCATGAAACCAATCTTTTGGCTGGTGCTTTGACGCTGATGGATAAGCTCAATGCCTCATCCTTACATATGAATTTTCTGCCCGAAAAAGATTGGCAGTGGTTGGGAGATAAAGGGTTTTTACAACGGACTGACCAGCAGTTTCACTGGCACAATAATGGCTATCGCAGTTTCGATGCGTTTCTCGACGCATTGGCTTCGCGCAAGCGCAAGAATTTGCGCAAAGAACGCGCCAAAGCGCTGGAAAATGGCATTAGCGTTGACTGGCTGACCGGCGCCGCGCTAACCGAAGACCATTGGGATGAGTTTTTTCACTTTTACCTTGATACTGGCCAACGCAAATGGGGCACGCCTTATTTGACGCGCGATTTTTTCAGCCGTATTCAGCAAACCATGGCCGATGATACTTTGCTGATTATGGCCAAACGCGATGGGCGCTATATTGCCGGTGCGCTGAATTTTATTGGTGGTGACACGCTATATGGGCGCAATTGGGGCTGTTTGGAGGACCACCCATTTTTGCATTTTGAACTGTGCTATTATCAAGCCATTGACTTTGCCATTGAGCGCGGCTTGCAGCGGGTTGAGGCTGGCGCCCAAGGGGCCCATAAATTAGCCCGTGGTTACGCCCCGCACCGGACTTATTCGGCGCATCATATTGCCCATGAGGGCTTGCGCGATGCGGTGCGAAACTATCTTGAAAGCGAACGGCGTTATGTGGACAATGATATTGAGCAATTGGCGCAACACACGCCATTCAAAGCCAATGAGCAAAGATAAGGAAAACGGCGATGAAACTAGATGAAGCCTATGACGACAATAATATTTTCGCCAAAATTCTGCGCGGCGACCTGCCGTCATTCAAAGTTTATGAAGATGCGCATACGCTGGCGTTTATGGATATTATGCCGCAAAGCCCGGGTCATGTGCTGGTGATCACCAAAACACCGGCGACCAATTTACTGACGATATCGGCCGAAGCGGTGCGTGCGGTGATGGACACCACCCATAAAATCGCCCCCTCGATTCAAAAGGCCGTGCAGGCGCCGGGCTTTATGTTGGCGCAATTAAATGGCTCAGAAGCTGGACAAACTGTGCCGCATTTGCATATGCATATTGTGCCACGCACGGGTGGCATTGATATTGGCTTCCATGCCCGCGATGTCGCCGACATGGATGAGCTGAAAGCGATTGGCGAAAAAATTGCCGCGCAAATTGCCGCCGATTTGGCTGACTAATTTACTTTTTCGCTGGCTTTATCGGCGCTTTTTCCGGCTTGACCATCGCTGAATTTGAAGGTCAATTTGCCTGCTTTATCGCGCCCAACATTGACCACACCGCCGCCGGTTAATTTGCCAAATAGCAATTCCTCGGCCAATGGCTTTTTGATGTTTTCTTGAATAATCCGCGCCAGAGGACGGGCCCCCATTTGTGGGTCATAGCCCTGCTCGACCAGCCATTTCATGGCTGGTTCGGAAATTTCAATAATCACATTGCGATCAGCCAATTGCATTTCAAGCTCAAGAATGAACTTCTCAACCACCCGCACCACAACCTCTGTTGGCAGGCTGTCAAATGGCACGACGGCGTCAAGACGATTGCGGAACTCAGGCGTGAACATCCGGTTGATGGCTTCTGTATCTTCGCCGACGCGGCGCTCTCGACCAAAGCCAATCGGTTCTTTGGCCATATCGGAGGCGCCAGCATTGGTCGTCATGATTAAAATCACATTGCGGAAATCAACCTTGCGGCCATTGGCATCGGTCAATGTGCCGTGATCCATGACTTGCAGCAGCACATTGAACAAATCAGGGTGGGCTTTTTCAATTTCATCGAGCAATAAAACGCAATGCGGGTTTTGATCGATACCGTCGGTTAGCAGACCGCCTTGGTCATAGCCCACATAGCCGGGAGGCGCCCCGAGCAAGCGCGACACTGTATGGCGTTCCATATATTCCGACATATCAAAACGCAGTAATTCAACCCCCAACATGGAGGCCAATTGGCGCGCCACTTCGGTTTTACCAACGCCGGTTGGGCCGGAGAATAAATAGCTGCCAATCGGTTTATCGGGCTCGCGCAAACCGGCGCGTGATAATTTGATTGAAGCGGCCAGCGCATCAATTGCTTTATCCTGACCAAAGACAACCCGTTTCAGCGACATGTCGAGGCCGCGCAGTTTTTCTGTGTCGTCTTTTGAGACATTTTTTGGCGGAATGCGGGCCATAGTGGCGACAACATTTTCAATGTCTTTGACGCTCACAGTCTTTTTGCGTTTCGACGGCGGCAACAGCATTTGCGCCGCCCCGACTTCGTCAATCACATCAATGGCTTTATCGGGCAATTTGCGGTCGGCCATATAGCGGGCCGATAATTCAACCGCCGCCTTCAGCGCATCATTGGTGTAACGAATGTTGTGGAAGTCCTCGAAATAGCTTTTCAGACCCTGCAAAATTTTAATCGTGTCGGGCACGCTGGGCTCATTAACGTCAATTTTTTGGAACCGACGGGCCAAGGCACGGTCTTTTTCAAAATGCTGACGGAACTCTTTATAGGTCGTCGACCCCATGCAGCGCAAACCGCCACTTTGCAGGGCGGGTTTCAACAGATTAGACGCATCCATGGCCCCACCTGAGGTCGCACCAGCGCCAATGATTGTGTGAATTTCATCAATGAAAAGAATGGCTTCTGGCATGTCTTCAAGTTCTGACATGATCTGCTTGAGGCGTTCTTCAAAGTCACCTCGGTAGCGCGTTCCGGCCAATAATACGCCCATATCGAGGGAATAAATTACATTGTCTTGCAGCACGTCAGGGACGTCGCCTTCAATGATTTTGCGCGCCAAACCTTCGGCAATGGCGGTTTTACCAACCCCCGGGTCGCCGACCAATAATGGGTTGTTTTTATTGCGACGGCACAAAATTTGAATGGCCCGCGAGACTTCTTTGCTGCGGCCAATAAGGGGATCAACTTTGCCTTCGCGGGCTTTGTCGTTCAGATTAATACAATAGGCGGCCAGTGCCTCGCCATCGGCGACATGCACCTCATCATCGTCAAAATTATCCGCCCCTTCGACGTGGCGCTCTTCGCTGCGCCCCGGGGTTTTGGCAACACCATGCGAGATGAAGTTCACCGCGTCATAGCGGGTCATTTCCTGTTCTTGCAGAAAATACGCGGCGTGGCTCTCGCGCTCGGCAAACATCGCAACCAGCACATTGGCGCCGGTGACTTCGTCGCGACCTGATGATTGCACATGAATGACAGCGCGCTGAATAACCCGCTGGAACCCAGCTGTTGGCTTGCAGTCTTCGCCATCGTCAACAATCAAGCCGGTCAGCTCATTGTCAATATAATTGACAAGATTGTCGCGCAGCACATCGATATTAACCCCGCAAGCCTGCATCACCGATAATGCCTCTTGGTCTTCGATGAGCGCTAAGAGCAAATGTTCTAGGGTCGAATATTCGTGGTTTCGGTCATTGGCAAGAACCAGCGCCCGATGCAGACCCTCTTCTAATTGTTTTGAAAATGCTGGCACAGTGTGCTCCTTCGCTTGCTCATCAATCTTTTTCCATGGTGCACTGCAGCGGATGGTCGTGCTGCTGCGCTAAATCCATCACTTGCGTGACTTTGGTCTCGGCAACTTCATAGGTAAACACGCCGCAGATACCGACACCATTTTGGTGCACATGCAGCATGACTTTGGTTGCATCTTCAGCACTCTTGGAAAAAAACCGCTGTAAGACATAAATGACGAATTCCATCGGCGTGTAGTCATCATTCAACAATAAGACTTTATACATGGACGGCTTTTTCGTTTTCGTGCGGGTCAGCGTAACCGTGCCCGTGCCAGTGCCGCCGGACTTGCCGTCGTCATCCTGGTTAGGGCCAGCAAGCCGCAACGGTATTTGCTGCGCTAAAGCCGTGCTTTGTGTATCCATTTCAACGCGTTTCGTTCGCATAATCTTACTTTGGCCTTATTCCATGGTTCGCTTCAAGAAAAACTCGCGTGTTTGGTGCAATTTCATTCTTATTAGATAGGGTGAATCGAGGCCCGCACAAGGGTGTAAGGGACTGTTTTTCGCAATCGTCAGGTGAAATCGCGCATTAAAACGTCGCGCGCTTCGTTCAATTGCGCCGCCAACCAGTCAGTGCCGCCTTGATCAGGGTGGTTTTTCACGATGAGTGCTTTATACGCCGCCTCAATGTCATCTGGCTGCGCGCCAACCTCTAGCCCCAAGACATCAAGCGCTTGGGCGCGGCTCATTTGCCCAGACTGGCGTGGCGGTGTTGCCGGTTCTTGCGGCTGCCCCTGGCCCGAACGGGCTAGGCGCAAAAGCCACAAGACGTAGGCGCCAATGGCTATCGCCAGCCCTAACCGACCGCTCATCAGAAGAATAACCATGGCAAGTACGCCGAATATGACAATCGTCGCCACGACTGTGGTGCGCAGTGTCGACACTGACAAACGGGTGACCAAAGAGGCTAATAGCAGGCCGACCACTAAGGTGACGGCACCGAGCAACAACATACCCATTAGCGCGCTCTATCGGGTAGTTGCAAAGCTGCGAGCAAGGCTCTGACTTCGGCACGCGCTGCTACATGCGACATGGTGAGACTGGCGTTTGCTTCCTCATCAGTGAGGTCAAGCAGAGTAATGCCGGCTGGAAACATTTCGCGAAATACCACACGCTCAGAGAGGCCAGATACCTGTCGAAAACCAAGCCGCCGCGATAATTCATCTAGCGCTTTTTCAATCCGATTGCGGTTCTTGGCGTGAATATGGCTGGTCCGATTGCGGATTACCACCCAATCAATGCTGGCGCCGTCAGAAGCGGCCCGCGCTTTACGACACGACCACACCATTTCGGCATAGATGCTCGGCGCTTTAATCGCCAGACTATCCGGGTCGACGTGCGCCAGAAGGTCAAAATCGACAAAACTCTCATTAATCGGTGAAATCAATGTGTCCGCCGCCGCATGGCCAAGGCGTGACAAATGGCTGTCTGACCCGGGGCAGTCAACGACGACAAAATCATGAGTGGCCGACAAATGCGCCATGGCGTGCAAGAAACTGTCTTTTTCAAACGCCTCGCGCTCGGCGGTATCATTAATGGCCAGAGGCTGTAAGACAATATGTTCGGGCATGGTAATATTGCGCCGCCCAACCCAGCTTTTGCGGTTTTCAATATAGCGGGTGAAAGACCGCTGGCGGACATCAAGATCGAGCGACCCAACCGAATGGCCCGCCATCAGTAGGGCTGTGGTGATGTGCATGGCGGTGGTGGTTTTGCCCGACCCGCCCTTTTCATTGCCAATCACAATAACATGCGCCCGCCCAGCTTTTGGCTGGACGTCTATGCGGTTTTGGGTTGCGATTTCTTGCTCCACAGTGCGTCCTTATGATGCGACAAAAAGAGTATAAACCCGATTCCGAATTTTGACTGCAATTTCGCTGTAAAATCTGTAGGATGCCGCCATGTCTTTGAACGATAAAATTATTCTGATTACGGGGGCCAATGGTGGGCTTGGGCGGGCCATTGCCAAAATGGCGGCTGACCGCGGCGCCCGCTTGGCTTTGGCTGAGCTGGATAGCGAAAAAGCCGCCGCTGCTGTCGCTGCCCTACCGCCAGAACGACAAGCCCAAGCCGAAGCCTTTGCTGCTGATTTGCGCGATGAGCCAGCGATTGAGCAGATGATGCAGGAGATTGCCGCCGGTTTTGGACGGCTGGACGGGGTGGTCAATAATGCGGCCATGTTGGCAGCCGATGACGGCAATGCCATTGATACGCCTTTGGCCAGTTGGCAGGCGACTTTGGACGTCAATTTGACCGGCGCTTTTCTGGTGTACAAATATGCCCTGCCGCAGATGTTGGCGCAGGGACACGGTAGTTTGGTGACCATGTCATCGGTGGTCGCCCATAGCGCCTCGGCAGTGCCGCAAATTGCCTACACCACCAGCAAAGGGGCATTGGAAGCGATGACCCGCGAAATTGCCATGACCTATGCACGCGATAATATTCGCGCCAATTGCATAGCGCCGGGGCCGATTTTAACCGAGCGCACGGCGCATTATTTTGACACGCCAGAAAAATGGCAAAGTCGGCGCCAACATATTCCCATGGGCCGCCTCGGTCGGCCGGAAGAAATTGCCGCCCTCGCCTGCTTTCTATTGAGCGATGAGGCCGGTTGGCAAACCGGCGGCGTGTATCGCGCCGATGGCGGCATTGCTGCCTCCTATGTGGTCGATGACCGCAATGGCACCAAAACCCCCTAATGCGGAGATAGGTTCAATGGTCGACATTATTAGTCCGGTTGATGGGCGGGTTTATGCGCAACGCGCCTTGGCTGACGGCCAAGAGATTGAATCCGCCTTGGCCAAAGCCGAAGCGGCGCAAGCCAAATGGGCAAGCACGGATATGGCCACGCGACAACAATTGATTACCGCTATGCTGGAGATTATTGACCAACAACGTGACGTCATTGGCGAGGAATTGGCCTGGCAAATGGGCCGCCCCGTGCGTTATGGCGGCAATGAAATCAACGGCTTTATGGAACGCGCCAGCCATATGGCAGCGATTGCCGAAAGCGCCTTGCAAGCTGTGGTGCCGAGCGAAAAGCCGGGCTTCACCCGCTATATTGCGCGCCGCCCATTAGGCGTTGTGTTTGTTATTGCAGCGTGGAATTACCCTTATTTGATTGCTGTGAATTCGATTGTCCCCGCGCTCATGGCTGGCAATGCGGTGATTTTGAAACATTCGGCCCAGACCATGCTCTGCGCTGAGCGCATTGCGGCGGCTTTTCAGCAAGCCGGTATTGCCGACGGCTTGCTCAGCGTTTTGCACCTCGACCATCAGCAAACCGCATCGGTCATTCAAGACCGGCGCATTGCGCATGTGAATTTCACCGGCTCAGTGGCTGGCGGGCGGGCTGTGCAACAAGCAGCGCGTGACCGCTTTATCAGCCTTGGGTTGGAATTGGGCGGAAAAGACCCAGCCTATGTCCGCGCCGACGCCGATGTGCCGCGCACGGCCGAATCGCTGGTCGATGGCAGCTTTTTCAATAGCGGCCAGTCGTGCTGCGGAATTGAACGGATTTATGCTGATGCGGCGGTTTATGATGATTTGATTGACGCCATGCGGCAAGTGACGGGACAATATATTCTCGGCAATCCGCTGGACGCCGAAACCACATTGGGGCCAATGGTGCGCCCGAGTGCAGCGCGGTTTGTCCGCCATCAAATCAGCGAGGCCGAAATGGCCGGTGCCAGCAGCTTGATAAATATTGGCGATTTTCCTGCCGACGACCCGGCAACCGCTTATATGGCGCCGCAGATTTTGGTCAATGTTAATCATCAAATGTCGGTGATGCGCGAGGAAAGTTTCGGGCCAGTGGTCGGCATTATGCCAGTGCATTCTGATGCCGAAGCGATTGCGCTGATGAATGATAGCCCCTTCGGTTTGACGGCCTCTGTGTGGACGCAAGATCTGGCCGCCGGTGAAGCGATTGGTCAACAGATCCAGACCGGCACGTTTTTTATGAATCGCTGCGATTATCTCGACCCCGGGCTGGCTTGGACTGGCATTGGCGACACCGGGCGCGGCGCCAGCCTATCGCAAATTGGTTATGAACAATTAACCCGACCGATGAGTTTTCACCTAAAGCACGAGCAGTAAATGAGTGAGATAAAAATACTTCGCAGCGTCAGTGACCTGCGCGCGCAAGTGGCGGCCTGGAAAGCCCATGGGCTGCGCGTCGGGCTGGTGCCAACCATGGGGGCACTGCACGGCGGCCATTTATCGCTGGTCGACCAAATTAGCCAAAAGGCTGATCGGATTATTGTCTCAATATTTGTCAACCCAACGCAATTTGCCGCCCATGAAGACCTCGACACTTATCCGCGCCAAGAGGCTGATGACCTGCAAGCGCTGGCCGGCCGTGCTGCCGATTGCGTCTACGCGCCGCCCGCCAGTGAAATATATCCTGAGGGATTTGCCACCGCCATTCACATGCAGGGGCCGGCCTTGGGGCTTGAGACCGACGATCGGCCGCATTTCTTTGGCGGCGTCGCTCTTGTGGTTGCCAAATTATTTACCCAAAGCCAAGCCGATGTGGCGATTTTTGGCGAAAAAGATTATCAGCAATTATTGGTCATTCGGCGAATGGCGCGCGACCTTGATTTACCGATTGAAATTCTCGGCGCGCCAATTATTCGCGAGGCTGACGGCTTGGCCATGTCGTCGCGCAATGCTTATCTCAATGCTGAACAAAGACAGATTGCTGGCAAGCTCAATGGTATTTTAGCCAATTTGGCAGCTTCGGATTTGCCAGTTGAACAGGCTGAAAAAGCGGCGTGTGAACAATTGTTGGCGGCGGGATTTACGCAAGTTGACTATGCCGCCCTGCGCGATGGTGACAGCTTGCAAACGCTTGGCGCCGACAGCCAGAACCGGCGGGCGCTGATTGCGGCGCGGCTTGATAATATTCGCTTGATTGACAATATGCCGGCCTAGAGCAGGCCCATTTGCATCAATTCGTTGCGCAAGTCTTCCGGCATGTCCTCGTCGACCTCAATGCCCTGCGGCATATCATCGGGGGCATCTGAAGGTTGCAAGTAGCGCCAGCCTTGAAACGGGCGGCGCGCCATCAGCCGGGTTTCAACCAGCGTTGGATCCAACATTAAATGACAGCGGCGAATGCCTTGATCATCAACAAATTCTTCGACATCAAGTATGGTTTGGCGGACACGGATTTGCCGCTTAATGACCCAGTAAATCGACCCACCTTCGAGCAAATCAGGCACACGTTTGGGCACCATGCGCGTGGTGTGAAAAACCCGCTTATAGCGACTTTGCAAATGTTTTTGCCAATTGACCAAATCGGAAATGTCATCGGCACCCACACATAATTTTACAAGATGAATCGTCATGACTGAGATAATAGGGCACGCAAGCGAGAAAGCCAGAAGGTGGCGGCAAAAGCTGGGGGATTATTTGCCAAAAATTATGGCCGGAAAATAGTCACACGGTCAGAAGCGGTAAATAGTGAGTAAAACCCACCGCCCATGGCCCCACCAATAATAATCAGCTCATTGCCAGTGCCATAATAGGCCATTTGGTGTCGCGCTTCCGGCAAATTGCTGAGCTTTTTCCAGCCAGTCGCTTCCAGCATCACATGCATATTGAGAACCTGTCGGCCGATTTGGCTATAGCCGCCGGCATAGTGCAAATGGCCACTCACCTCACCCAAAGCCCCACCACTTGAAGCGCGCGGCAGATCTTTAAGACGCCGCCACGTGCCTTCCTGCGGATTAAATGCCTGCACAGCAGCGACGTCTTGACCTTGGGCATTGGTGCCGCCAGCGAAAATATATTCTTCGCCGAATTTGGCCACTGCGCTATTGGCCACCGCAATCGGCATGTCGCTCGGCCATTGTTCCCATTTGCCCGTATCCAAATCATAGCTGTCAACGCGCCCCACTTGCTCGCCCTCGCCGCCAATGATGAACACTTGGTTTTGCGACACAAAGCTTGTGTGCCCAGAACGCTTAAACGGCATGGTTGCCAGTTCAAGCCACAGCGCATTTTCCGGCGCATACATCCATAATTTGTCGCTCAAAGCCGCGGTTTCAGCGTCGCGCCCACCAGAGACGAACACGCGGCCAGCACCGGCCGTCAAAGAAAAATGCGACAGGCTGGCGGGCAGCGGCGTCAACGGGCGCCAGCCGTCATTGGCAATATCATAAAGCTCAAAAAACTGCCGCAGTCCGGCTCCGACCGTGCCGCTCATGACATACAGGCGATTTTCCATTTCAGCCGCCACCGCTTTCGGCACTGAGGTTGGCAAAGCGGTCGCTGGACGCCATTCGGCCAACGCTGGCGACAGAGAAAAAATCATGACAGCCTGCAATAAGGCGATGCGTGTGAAACGGTTCATATGTTCTCTATATCAGAAAAACTGTGGCAAAACTAAGAAACGCGAAAAATCCGATAACATCGGTCACTGTTGTGACAAAAACTGTAGAGGCTAAAGCCGGGTCAACGCCGGCGCGATACAGGCCAATGGGAATAAGTATGCCCGCCATGGCGGCAACGAATAGATTGACCACCATAGCCGCCGCCAAAACCGCTCCCAGTGCCGCACTGTCAAACCACAATGCGGCAACAATGCCAGTTACCAGCGCGAACACCAGACCATTTAAAATGCCGACGCCTAGCTCACGATAAACCACCCGCACCATATTGACGGCTTGCAATTCTTGCGTCGCCAAACCGCGCACGGCAATGGTCAGTGTTTGCGTGCCAGCATTGCCGCCCATGGAGGCAACAATCGGCATGAGGATGGCCAGCGCCACCATTTTTTCAATCGAGGCGTCAAACCAGCCAATCACAACGGAGGCGGCAATGGCGGTTAAGAGGTTTAAAAATAGCCATGAGACCCGTCCGCGTGCGGTGTCATAGACGCTATCGGTCACTGCTTCGTCGCCAACACCACCGAGCAAGAGAATATCCTCACCGGCTTCTTCAACAATCACTTCAAACACATCATCGGGCGTTACCACGCCAAGCAAGCGCTGGTCTTCGCCAACCACGGCAGCCGATACCAAATGGTAACGTTCAAAAATCCGCGCCACTTCCTCGCGGTCGAGGTCGGCCTGCAACAACATAAAATGGTCATGGGTCAGCGATTCAATTTTTTCAGCTCGCTGAGCTCGCAAGATTTGCGATAAATGCACCGCGCCAATTGGCTTATAGGTGGGGTCGGTGACGTAAATTTCAAGAAAATCAGTCGGCAGATCATCGGTCGCGCGCAAATAGTCAATGGTTTGCCCGACCGTCCAATAGGGCGGCACGGCGATAAATTCCGACTGCATGAGACGGCCAGCACTGTCTTCGGGAAACTCCAGCGCGCGCTCCAGAACCAGACGGCTCGACCGCGGAATTTTCCGCAAGATTTGTTGCCGCTCCTCCTCGTCCATATCTTCAAGAACGAAAACCGCGTCATCACTGTCCAGCTCTTGCACAGTGGCGACCATTTTTTCAAGGTCGACAAATTCAATCACCTCATCGCGAATGCTTTCATCAAGCTCGGGAAAAACCGCTGACGGAATATCAACCCCGACCAGTGCCATAAAGGCCAAACGTTGGTCATAGGTTAATAGGCTGATGATTTCGGCAATATCGGATTCGTGCATGTCGTCGATAGCGGCCAAGACCGCTGCGCCATCGCCTTGGTTGACTAAATCGCGAATATTATCGAGCTCTTCCGAGGTCAGCGCTTCAAGTGCTGAATTGCCTTCTTGGGCTGGCTCAATCTGGTTCGACGACACATTCACTCCTTATTTCATCCACAGGCGCGGCAAAAACACTGGCCGACCGCCTTGAGACGCTCTTAAGATAGCCTTGTTCGTGATTCGACGAAACCTAGGAGGAAACGATGATTGAAATTATTTTAGCCGCGCTGATTGTTTATTTGGCGCAACTCATGCTGCCAGCGGTTATTGGTCTGGCGACCGGCCGCGTCGACACAGCCTATTTGCTTGGCCCACGCGATACCACGCCAGAAACATCGCCTGGCATCCAACGCTTAAAACGTGCCGCGGGTAATATGGGCGAGAGCTTGCCAGCGTTTATGACACTGGCTGTTTTGTCGATTATGAGTGGTGCTGCAAATGCGGAACTTGCCACTTATTGGGTCGGTTTACGCATTGTTTACGTGATTTTCTATTGGGCGCATATCAACAATGTGCGGACGATTATTTGGCTGTTATCAGTCGCCTGTTTGATCGCCATGGCCTTGAATTTACTGTAATCACCAGTCGAATTCATCCATCCACTCACTAAAAAACTCGGCCTCGTCGTAGAACCATTCTACGTCGAGGTTGGGTGGTGGTGGCTTTTTCGGCGGGCGCTTGAACGGCACAATATTGTCATTGCCCCGGGGTTGCTTCTTCTCATCATCGCTGTGAACCATTTTCATAACCGTCTTGCGTATTACCATAAAAATTTACTAGTCTTTAATCTAAGTCATCTGGCGGAAAAACAAAGTCGCTGAAACAAAGTCTATATCGCTTGGGAGAGCAAAATGAGTCATCAGCCATCAGGAAACCCGCGTATCGCCATTATTGGCGCTGGCATGTCTGGCATTGCCGCCGTTATTAAATTGCGCAAAGCCGGTTATAACAACATCACAGTTTTTGAGAAAAGCGAGAAAGTCGGCGGCACATGGCGCGCCAACCGCTATCCCGGCCTATCATGTGATGTGCCGTCGCATTGGTATAGTTTCACTTTCGCCCCCAACCCTGATTGGTCACACAAATATTCTTATGGCCCAGAAATTCAGGCCTATATGGAAAAGACCGCCGCCGACTTCGATGTGCTCTCGGTTTGCCGCTTCAACACATCAGTGGAAGCGCTGGACTATATTGACGAGCAATGGCGCTTGGTCACGCTGCATGGCGATGAAGAAATTTTCGATATTGTGATCTCCGCCACCGGTATTTTGCACCACCCTAGCAAGCCCGATATTGCCGGGCTCGACAGTTTCGAAGGAAAATCTTTCCATAGCGCTGAATGGGATATGGAGGCTGATTTGACCGGCAAGCGCGTCGGTATTATCGGCACCGGTTCCACCGCCTCGCAAATTATTGGCGACATCACCCCTCGGGTCGCGGAAATGAATGTTTTTCAGCGCACACCGCAATGGGTGGCGCCGCTACCGCAACGGGCCTATTCTAAATTTGAAAAGACCATGATGCGGCTGCTGCCGTTTATTCCGCGCCTGCTTTATTGGCTCAATTATGGCATGTTCAAATTAGTGTTTGGCCCCGCCACCACCGGCAATAAGCGGGCGCAGGAAAAAATTTCACAAATCTGCCATACGCATTTGGAAGAAAACGTCAAAGACCCCGAATTGCGCGCCAAGCTGACACCAAATTATCAGGCGGCTTGCAAAAGGCTGATTTTCGCCTCTGATTTCTATCCGGCGATGACGCAAGAGCACACGAATTTGATAACTGAGCGGATTTCGCAAATCGAGGCCAAGGGCATTCGTACCGCCGATGGCAAATTGCATGAATTAGATATTCTGATTTTGGCCACCGGCTTTGACTCCTCGGCGTTTATTCTGCCGACCAAAGTGACCGGCGAAAATGGTAGCGATTTGGCGGAGTTTTGGGGCCGTGCGCCGCGCGCTCACCGCGGGGTTGCGCTGCCGAATTTCCCTAACTTCTGGATGCTGGAGGGGCCGACCAGCCCGATTGGCAATTTGTCGCTGATTATGATTTCAGAACACCAAATTGACTATATTATTTCCATGCTCGACCTAATGGGTAAAAAGGGCCTAACCAGCCTCGCCCCAACCCGACAAGCCTATGACGATTATAATAATGCCATGCGCGAGCGGGTGAAGGATACGGTCTGGGTGACCGGCGGCTGCGATAGTTGGTATATTGATGAGAGCGGATTGCCTAATCTCTATCCGTTTCCGCCGCAACAATATTTACGCGATATGCACGATCCGCATGAAAATGAATACGAGGCGACACCGCGGCGCAATATAGCGGCTGAATAGGTTTAAGCCGAACGGCTGGCCCGCAGTAAGCGAATGGCCAGCGCCGTAAGCGCATAGCATACGACAATAATCGGCCCCGCCGGTGCGTCTGAGACGACGGCGAGAAACACGCCAGAGAGCACAGCCGTGACGCCGCATAACCAAGCCATGATATTGGGCCGCGCCGCTTTGCTTGCCGCAAGGGCCGGTAAAATTAGGCTGGCAAACACCACATACACGCCAACCAATTGTACAGAGGCGGTAATCGCCAGCGCGAATAAGACATAAAACCCCATGCCTTGGCGCCATGCTGGACGCAAAAACCACAGCAGCAGAATCAGCCCGTAAATCGGTGACTGGGCGGCGACGTCTTGCCAGCTCACAAACAACATTTGCCCCGATAATAAATGCTGAATCTCCTCACCGGCCTGCGGGTGATCGGCGAGCAGCAAAATCGCCAGCGAGGCGGCCAAGACAAAACTCACGCCAATAATCGCCTCTTGTTGGTCGGGCAAATATTTTTCCACTTGGCGAAAAAACAGACCCGCCAAAATGGCGGCCAGCAAAGCTAATAATTGCGCCTCACCGGCTGATGGCTCGTGCAAAAACCGACTGCTGGCAATCAGCCCAAGCCCGGCGATTTGTGCCACGGCGAGATCAATAAAAATAATCCCGCGCCGCAAGACTTCAATACCGAGCGGTGCATGGCTGATGGCAATAATCAATCCGGCCGCTAAAGCCGGCCCAATAATCGCCATCATTTCACTACTCAACATTGGCATTCTCCAATAACAGCGCCAAGGTCGCATCATATAGGGCGAATAAATCGCCAGCTTCAGCTACGCCGCCGATTGTATAGGGCAAAACAAGGGCCGGTATATTGGTTTTTGACGATAGCCAGAGGCTGGCCGCTTCCGGCTCATAGGGGGTTCGCAGAATAAGCTTAGCCGGCGTTGCCTTGAGTTGCTGAAGCAGGCTTTCCAAATGCGAGCTGGTCGGCGGAATGCCTGGTTTCGGCTCCAGTGAGGCAATGGCGCGCAACTGCAGCCAATCAATCAAATAGCTGAAGGATTTGTGATGCACCACCACCTGCGTGCCCTTGAGGGGGGCGGCTTTGGCTTCCCATTGGGCCAAGGCTTGCTGCCAGCGCTGGGCGAAATCTTGGTAACGGTTTTGGTAATAATCCGCATTGGCGGAATCGAGTTGCGCTAGCCTGTCGGTTATTTGCGCCGCAATTGGCAAAATGTGATGCGGGTTGAGGTGAATATGCGGGTTTCCTTCCGGATGCACATCACCCATGCTGCGATCCACACTGGCGCCGGTATCGAGCAGCGGCACATAATGCGAGGCGGTCACATGGCCGAGCGCATTGGGCTGAACTTGCGGGCCGGATTTTTGCAGCAATATGGGCAGCCAACCAACCTCCAGTCCCGCGCCAGAACAAATAATTAAATCAGCCCGCCGCGCCTTGGCAATCAGGCTTGGGCGAGCACGAATATGGTGCGGATCTTGGCGCGCATGTGTGGCCGAAAAAGTGCTGATTTTGGGCCCGCCAATTTCCTCTGCCAAAGCCGCCCATTCGGGCTCACAGGCCAAAATATTAACCTGCGCCATAGCGGTGAACGGGACTGCAAAAAGCAGCCCCGCCACGATCGTGGTGAAAATTTTACGCATCATATTTCCTAATATTTATGGGCCCCATGCGCACCAATACTCATGACATATTGCAGCACAGCCTGCTCATCGGTTTCGCCACCGCTTAAATCCTCGCGGTTAAATTGCAAGCGCAAGCGGCTGAACTCGCTATTTGTCCAATCGACCATTAATGACAAAACTTCTGGATCATGGCCCTGAGCATCCAGCCCCGTGCCAACCAGTGGCGCTGGTGTGGCGTCGCTCA
>Ga0209653_1000394_pt1 | contig 39145 bp, 32 predicted proteins | sample SaaInl6LU_22_DNA_FD_184644 | JGI IMG/M metagenome (GOLD analysis project Ga0209653, IMG submission 184644) | Marine microbial communities from expanding oxygen minimum zones in the Saanich Inlet - ESP_116LU_22_DNA (SPAdes) (version 2) | ecosystem: Environmental > Aquatic > Marine > Intertidal... | reverse complement strand
ACAAATGTTGAATGATGTTGAGTGGCCAGAGCTAGATATTTTGGTATTGGACATGCCGCCGGGCACGGGCGACATTCAATTGACCATGGCGCAGCGTATTCCGGTTGCCGGTGCGTTGATTATTTCAACCCCCAGCAGCCTAGCTTTGGCCGACGTCAAACGCGCCATTGGCATGTTTGAAAAGGTAAATATTCCGGTGCTCGGCATGGTCGAAAACATGGCCTACATGCAAGCCCCTGATGGCAGCAAATTATTCCCATTTGGTGAAGCCGGTGGCGAAGCAATGACGGCGCAAACGGGCTTGCCGTGTTTGGCCAGTCTGGCGCTTGACCCAGCCATACAAGCGGCCAGCGAATCTGGCATGCCAGCGGCTGTCGCCGACATGGCCGGCTATAGTGGCCATGCCTTCGCCGCCCTTGCCGATGCGGTGTTGACGCAATTAACCTCAAAAGGAAGCCAAAATGACTGATAGCCAAGCAAAAGCCTATAAGTTTTTGACCGGCACAGATGATGCTGTTTTCTGTCAGCGCGTGTCTGACGCTTTGCGCGATGGATATGTGCTGTATGGCCCACCGATTATGCAGGTCGACGCGCATGGCGCGCGGCATTGTGGACAAGCCGTGGTGCTGGCAGAAATGGCCGCTATTTATTCAAAAAATTAAGCGCCAATCCGGCTGTATCCCACGGCGTGGAAACCAGACGACCGGTTGACGACAAGGTCATATAGGCGGTTTTCAAATCATCGCCGCCAAAACAAATATTTGTCGTCATTGGGTCATCGGTAGCGACGTGGCGGATACTGCCATCATCGGGATTTATGCGGCTGATACCGCCATTAACAATCGTTGCCACACAAACTGTGCCATCGGCTTCCACGGCCATACTGTCAAAAAAACTCAGGCCGGCCGGTGAGGCAATAAAGGTTTTTGAACTGGTGGCAGCTGGCGGTGCCAATTTGCCGGGGCTGGCAATGTCAAAGCCCCAAAGCCGCGCGCCTTGGGTCTCGGCCACATAAAGCCGCGTTTCGTCAGGGCTTAAAGACACGCCATTTGGGGTTTCAATGGGAAACAGCATTTGCTCAATATGATTGCCATCAATCGTGGCGTAATAAACCGCGCCACGGTCTTTCAAGCGTCCGGTTGATTTGCCCAAATCAGTGAACCAAAACCCGCCCTGTGCATCAAACACAATGTCATTCGGGCCTTGCAGTGGCACGCCATCGCAGGCCGTGTAAAGCACCTCGAAAGCGCCGGTGCTCAAATCGACACGCTCAATGCGGCCGCCGGAATAATTGTCTGGCGCGTCACCGGGGAAAATCCGCCCGCCTGATCTGTGCCAGTCAAAGCCACCATTATTGCAAACATAAACCGCACCATCAGGGCCGATAGCGGCGCCATTTGGGCCACCGCCCAAATTTGCAATCACCTCAACCCGCCCGCCTGGCAGCACACGGCTCAATGTGCCACGCGCAATTTCCACCAAAATTACCGAGCCATCATCCATGGCAATTGGGCCTTCGGGGAATTGTAAATCAGTGGCAATGGTTTGCACGGGGCTGCTCCTTAAACTCTGACCAAGGTCACGAAACTATAGGCGGCGCTATTGTTTTCGTCAGCGGCAAAAGATTGACGCGCGGTTTCGCGCCAAGCATCGGCATTTTGCAACGCAAAAAACGTGTCGCCCTCCGGCGCCGCATGCACTTGCGTGAGATGAATAAGCTCGGCCTGCGCCTCAAAGGCTTTGTAGATTTGCCCACCGCCGATAATCATCACCCGATCACTGTCAGCCAAGGCCAAAGCCGCTTGCGGCGTTTTGGCTTGCACCACGCCCTCGGGCAAACTGAGGTCTTGGCCGCTGATAACGATATTTAATCGGCCGGGCAACGCCCGCCCCAGCGACATCCAAGTTAGACGTCCCATGATAATCGGCAGGCCCATGGTGATTTGTTTGAAATGTTTCAAATCGGCCGGCAGGCGCCACGGCATATCGCCCTGATGGCCAATAACACCATTTTCTGCCACAGCGACAATCATTTCAATGCGCATCGGCTAGACCGCTATCGGCGCAGCAATGTGGGCTTGTGCTTGATAGTCCAGCAATTCGAAATCATCAAAGGTGAAGGCAAAAATATCTTTCACCTCAGGGTTGATTTTCAGGCTCGGCAGCGCCCCCGGGCGACGTTGCAATTGCAGGCGCGCTTGATCAATATGGTTGAGATATAAATGCGCATCGCCCAGCGTGTGAACGAAATCACCGAGTTTCAAATCGCAGACTTGCGCCAACATTTGCGTCAGCAGCGCGTAAGAGGCAATGTTAAACGGCACGCCGAGGAAAATATCAGCCGAGCGCTGATAGAGCTGACAAGATAATTTGCCATTGGCGACATAAAACTGAAACAGACAATGGCACGGCGGCAAGGCCATATCGTCAACATCTGACGGGTTCCATGCGGTGACAATGTGACGGCGTGAATCTGGATTGCTTTTCAATTGCCCAATTAATTGCGTAATCTGGTCAATATGCTGGCCGCTTGGGGTTTGCCAACTGCGCCACTGGCGGCCATAAACTGGCCCCAAATCGCCATTTTCATCGGCCCAATCATCCCAAATCGACACGCCATTTTCTTTCAAATAACGAATATTCGTGTCGCCGGAAAGAAACCACAAAAGCTCATGAATAATGGATTTCAAATGTAGCTTTTTCGTGGTCAGAGCCGGAAAGCCTCGGCTCAGGTCAAAACGCATTTGATGGCCAAACACTGAAAGCGTGCCAGTGCCGGTTCTATCTTCACGCTTTACGCCCTTGTAAAGCACACGATCAAGGAGTTCGAGATACTGTTGCATGGACGCATTGTCACCGATTCTTTAATCACTCTGCAATCGGTTTTCACTTCGACCTGTTATTTTGCTGTGAAGAATGTTATATCTTGTCTGTCGGTCTACCGACTATGGCGATACACGGACTTCGTAATAAACCATTCGGACCCGGGGGCAGTACCCGGCGCCTCCACCATTTTCTGCCAGTTTATGGGGGCGAACCAGGATCGACGAGGGCGTAAAGGATGTATCCGTCGCTCGGCATGGTACCATCGTTATCGGGCCATTATGATAGTTGCAAATGACAACTACGCGGAAGTAGCAGTCGCTGCATAGCAGCGCCTAAACTTCACTTAAAGTCCATCTCCGTCGCAGGAGCATGGCGGGGTTCGGAAGGCACCTGGCAACAGAAGCCTTCCACTTTTTTGAGGGCCAAGGAAAAAAGCAACAATGTCGGAAGATAAAATAGATTATGCAAGTCGAGCGCAAAAAGCGCTGTTGGGCGTGGTGCGCGAGGTGATTGCCGAAGCCGCCGAAAAAGGCTTATTGGGCCAGCATCATTTTTACATTACCTATCGCACGCAAGACCAAGGCGTGGTGATGTCCGACAAATTACGTGCTGCCCACCCCGTTGAAATCACGATTGTTTTGCAAAATCAATTCGAAGACTTAACGGTCGAGGAAGAGCATTTTTCGGTGCGGCTGAGCTTCAATCAGCAGCCAGAAACGCTGATTGTGCCCTTCACGGCCATTAGTAAATTTTATGACCCCTCAGTGGCTTTTGGCCTGATGTTTGAAGACGAAGACTTTGACGGCGATGAGTTGGGCGGCGGTTTAGACGACGGTTTATTTGATGATGATAATGAAGATAGCGTGTTTGTAAGCCAGGCCAGCAGCGACCAAGAAACCGACGAGAAGCCAGCCGGTGAAGTGATTAGCCTCGATAGTTTCCGCGACAAGTAACAGCTAAATGAGTGGCCCATATTGGCGATAGCGTCGAGCTATGCTATTCCCCTTGCAGATTAATCTATGAGCGGAGATGGCCGATGGCTGATACACGTATTGAAACCGATAGTTTTGGCCCCTTAGATGTGCAGGCCGATCGATATTGGGGCGCGCAAACGCAGCGCTCTCTCGGCAATTTCAAAATCGGTGGTGAAACCATGCCGCTGCCTCTCGTGCGGGCGTTGGGCATTGTGAAAATGGCGGCGGCCAAAGCCAATATGAAATTAGACAATCTTCAAAGCGACATTGGCGCGGCGATTGTGCAAGCGGCAACTGAAGTGGCGGAAGGTAAATTAAACGACCATTTTCCTTTGGTCGTCTGGCAAACCGGTTCTGGCACGCAATCAAATATGAACGCCAATGAAGTCATCTCCAATCGGGCGATTGAGCTTATGGGCGGTGAAATGGGGTCAAAAACACCTGTCCACCCAAATGACCATTGCAATTGCAGTCAATCATCCAATGACACATTCCCCACCGCCATGCATATTGGCGCTGCCGAAGAAGCCGCCAACCGCCTGATACCGGCGCTACAGCATTTGCACGCCGCCTTGCAAAGCAAGTCCGAGCAATGGGCTGATGTGGTGAAAATTGGCCGTACGCATTTGCAAGACGCCACGCCGCTGACATTGGGACAGGAATTTTCTGGCTATGCCACACAATTGAAATACGCCATTGAGCGCGTCAAAACCTCACTGCCTCGGCTTTTGGCACTGGCCCAAGGCGGCACAGCTGTTGGCACTGGACTTAATGCTAAGCCAGGTTTCGCGGAAGCCTTTGCCGCTGAAGTTGCGTCTTTCACCGGCCTTGACTTTGTCACCGCTGAAAATAAATTTGAAGCGCTGGCGGCGCATGACGCTTTTGTTGAAATGTCAGGCATGTTGAACACAATTGCCGCTTCATTGAATAAAATTGCCAATGATATTCGCTTGCTTGGCTCTGGCCCGCGTTCCGGCTTGGGCGAATTGAGCCTGCCAGAAAATGAGCCCGGCTCATCAATCATGCCGGGCAAAGTCAACCCAACGCAATGCGAAGCCATGACTATGGTCTGCGCCCAAGTGATGGGCAATCACACAACCATCACCATTGCCGGCACCCAGGGGCATATGGAGTTGAATGTGTTCAAACCAGTGATGGCGTATAATCTAATCCAGTCGATGCGCTTGCTCGGCGATGCGGCGGTGAGCTTCACCGATAATTGCGTTGTCGGCATTCAGGCCAATGAGGCTAATATTCGCAATTTGATGGAGCGCTCGCTGATGTTGGTGACGGCTTTGGCCCCGAAAATTGGCTATGACAATGCCACCACAGTGGCCAAGACAGCGCATAAAAACGGCACCACTTTGCGCGAAGAAGCTGTCGGCGGTGGGTTTGTGACGGAAGAAGAATTTGACGCCATTGTGCGCCCTGAAGATATGATTGCGCCGAAATAACCGGCAATGGAAAAACCTCAGAAACGCTCGATTGTCATTGCTGGTCACGCAACCAGCCTGTCTTTAGAGCCGATCTTTTGGCAAACATTGCGAAAAATGGCGGAAGAAAAATCTGTTTCATTGCCGGTATTGATCGCCGATATTGACGCAAGCCAACGCCCCGCCAGCCTGTCCAGCGCTTTGCGCGTGGCGGCGCATCAATGGCTGCTTAATTCGTCAAACTAGCGACCGGTGCTTGTCCCACCTCTTGCGGTGGGAAGGGCTCCAACGCCTCAATCTCAAGTTTTGGCAAAGCAACATCGCCCTGCAATGAAAATTTCAACTTTTGATTGGGCCGCGTGCTGGCCAAATCAACCGTCAAATCCAATTGCCGTGATATGAGATCAAGACGCGCCGACAATTTGCCTTCTTCTTGTGATGGGCCGAAGACCACCTCTGCAGCGCCGGTCTCAACCTTGCCATCGCGCAGATTAAATACCCCTAGCCCGCGCTCAAATGTAGTTATCAGTGGCGGTTCAGACCGTTTCGTTAAATCCTGCATCTGCGGCAGGGCAAGAAACCCGAGCTGGCCAGCATTGGTCTCAACATTGGCCGTGCCCGACAGGCTGGCAATCATTTCCATCGCTGAGCGCCCGCGCCCACGCGCTTCGAATGTGCCACTGGCATCGGCGTCGACAAATGGCTGATCGTAAAAAGCAGTGAAAAATTGTGCCAATTTCAAATCTGTAAAGCGAGCTGATAAATTGAATAAAGGTGTCAAATTGCCACCCTCTGCCTGCAAGCTGACCATGACCTCCCCGCCTAAAGCAGCGATTTCAATCTCCGGCGCCTCCAGCACACCGTCGCGCACTTTCAAACGCGCTTCTGCACTCTCAACCGGAAGGCGCCCAAAGGTGGCGTTGCGGAACCTTAGATCCAAATCAGCATTGCTTTGTCCCAGCAAAAACCACCGCATCGGCTCTTGCGACCAGCGGTTTTCACCTGAAAATTGAGGAAGAAAAGAGCTGCCGTCAAAGCCCTCCAACAACAAATTGGCGCGTAAGAGTTTTTTGCCATCGGCCAGCGAATAAAGCCCCTGCCCCGATATAGTGCCCTCATTCCAAGCCATATTAAGGCTGGAGAAACTCACCGCATCCTTGGTCACGCTGATTTGGCTTTTGCCGTCAAACGCTAGAGGGGCTGCGCCTTGCTGGGCATCGCTGATGAAGGGCACCAGATCATCGCCACGCGCTTGCAATAGTCCCTCAAGACGGCGGCCTGTCGAGTCGGGGCGAATAGTGGCAATGAGAGCAAATTCATCGTCTTGCAATTGCAAATTGCCGGTCAATGACATCACAACCCCAGCCTGCGCTTCGGTGTCGACCTTCAATGCGCCCCTCGCGCCGTCGCGGAATTGCTGAGGCATATTCAGCCGCGCCGCTAAATCATTTGCCGGCCCATTTAGCGCCAGCTTTACCTTACTGCCTGCGACATTGAAGTCTAACCCACGGTCAGGGCTGGTGACATCCAGTGATAAATCGACGTCACCCAGACGGCCCTTGGCGATAAGCTTAACATTTGGCCAATTCTCCTCTGCCCGCGACGACAAGTCCCACCTCGCCTGAAGATTGAGTGGGGCCTCGACATTGACATTAAATGGCGACAGACGGGTCATCACCGGCGCCAAGAGCGGTTGCGCCAAATCAGTAGTTAACGATAATTCGACATCGCCATGAGTTTGCCCATCGTGGTCGAGTTCGCCTTTGATATGAATCTGTGCGCCATCATAGTCGCTCAGGAGCATTTTATTAATATAAAGGATACCTTCTCTGGCCGCGCCGACAAAAGTCAGCGGCCCCATATCGCGGACATCGGCATACAGCCGGTCGACCTGCAGAGACACATCAAAATTAGACGTTTCTTCATCCAGACCCGAAAGCGCAAACGCCTTGCCAATATCTAAATTAGGCAACAGGCTGGTTGCCCGTAAATCATTATTGCCAGCCGAGGCAAGCCCCCAATCGGCGAGGTCAAGCCGACGCATGCGCAAATTGATTTTGCTTGGTATCTGCCTGTCGCTGGGCAAAGTTAAATCCAGGTCAATGCGATCATCACCCAGACGTCCAGCAAGGCCAGACAGGGTTAGCTTCTCATCTGACCATGTTACATCGGTGACAAAACTCAGACGCTGCACACGCGACTCATCGACGTTTTCGATGAACAATGAAAAATCTTGGCTTGTGATCTTGCCCAACCAAATCAACATGCCCAATGTGTCCGAACTGCGGGCCGAAAAGCTACCGTTGAAAGCCGGCCCCTGTTCGGCGTAAACCACATCGCCGGCTCCCAATATGGAACTATTAAACGGTAAATCGGCGCTGATGCGCTCAAACCGCAAGCGGTCTTTTTGGTGGCTCAGAGAAAGCAATAAATCGCGGCCATTCTCTCCGGCGAACGAAAACCGATTGGCCTCAACACGCAAGCGCCCGGTCGCGCCATCGAGAATATCTGAACCTATCGCCAAGAATTTCTGGGTATTTTGCTGCGGCGCATCCGCATCCATGGCCCTGACCTGCGTCAAATCAATGAAGCCGCTCGAAAGGCGCGCTTCTATATGCGGCGTTTTCTGCTCTTCATTCGGCCAGAACAAAGACAATCGCGTTCGAAAATCCGCCCCCAACGCCTGCACTTGCAAATCATCGGAGACAATATTGGTGCGGTTCATCCGCAGCAGACCAGATAATTCAGTATTGCGTCCAGACGAAGCAATTTGTAGCCCCAGCCCGCTAGCTAATAGATTGGCCAAATTAGCACTTGATTTCAGATTGACCTCACCAACCGCCTGCCAATTTTCTTTGCCTTGGACAAAACCACTAAATTCCAAGCCGTCGCCATCGTCGCTTTGCGCGCGAATATCAATCGCCCTGCGTGGCTGGCCGCCACCCAGTACCATGCTCAGCCGCGTGGTAGGGCCATCAAGCGGTCGGTGTTGCAGGTTGAAGCGCCGCCCATCCCCCAGCGCGCCGCGCCCCAATCGCGCATCAAAACGCTTGAGCTCCCATTTTTGCATCGGATTGGCACTGCTTAAACCAGCCACTGTTAAATGCCCGCGCACAATATCAATCGGCGGCAGTTCAGCATCGGCAAAACGGCCAATGAAACCAGCCGGATTGTCATCAATATTGAGATAGATTTCGGCGTCTTGAATGGTCAGGCGACCAATGGCAATGGTGAAGTCAGCCAAGCCGCGCCATGACAAATCAATGACGGCGCGGTCAATATACGCGGCCTTAAGCGCGCCGCCTGACTGCCCCTCAGGCACATTGATATTATGCAAAAAAACCTGCGGGCGCGGCAAAAGCCGCAGATGCACCTCACCTTGAATAACCGTGGTCAGACCAATTTTCTCACTAATCAGCTTTTGTAACGCCGCGCGTTGCGGCGCCAAAGGCACCAGCATTGGCACGACAGCTAGAATAATCAGGCTGAACAGCAAAACAAATATCGTCGGAAAAACCGGAAGGCGCATGAATGACTCGATATGTCGACCAACGACCCCCATGGCCGCCAGCTTTGACCAGCTTACCAAGCTCGCAGTGATTTTGCTATAAGCCAGACAAATCTCCTGTGCATGCTATAGTGCGCTGGCAATGAAGAATCATCTAAGTTAAGGCGATATGAAAGACGATCCGTTTGATTTGGCGTCAGATGACGCCCCCGCTCCGGTGCCAGCCTCGCCTGTTGCGCCCAGCTCAGCTTCATCAGAAGGGCTGAGCATATCGCAGCGCGCGCGCCAAGCCGTACACGCCAATCGCACCGAACCGCTGCTCAATGGCTTGAATGAAGAACAACGCGCCGCCGTGCTGGCCGAAGATGGGCCGCTTTTGCTGCTGGCCGGTGCCGGTACCGGTAAAACCCGAGCTTTGACCACCCGCATTGCCTATAAAATTGCCACTCAACAAGCCTGGCCGAGCCAAGTTTTAGCGGTGACCTTCACCAATAAAGCGGCCCGCGAAATGAAAGAGCGAATTGAAAATATGCTCGGCGAAAGCGTAGAAGGCATGCCATGGCTTGGCACATTTCACTCTTTGTCAGCACGAATTTTGCGCCGCCATGCTGAATTGGTGGGCCTGCGACCCGATTTCACCATTCTCGATATGGATGACACGCTGCGGCTGCTGAAACAGCTGATTAAAGCCGAGAATATTGACGAAAAACGCTGGCCCGCGCGGCAAATGTCGGCCTTGATAGACAGCTGGAAAAACCGTGGTTGGTCGCCCAAAGACGTACCGGCCGGTGAAGCCGATTATTTTGGCAATGGGCTAGGCGGTAAAATTTACGCTGATTATCAAAACCGGCTGAAAATTCTCAATGCCGTTGATTTTGGCGATCTTCTGCTCGAATGCCTGCGCCTGTTCCGCGAAAACGAAGATGTCTTGAGCGATTACCAGCAACGCTTCAAACATATTCTGGTCGACGAATATCAAGACACCAATGTGGTGCAGTATTTGTGGCTGCGTTTACTGGCGCAAGCGCATAGCAATATTTGCTGCGTCGGCGATGATGATCAGTCGATTTACGGCTGGCGCGGCGCCGAGGTCGATAATATTTTGCGGTTTGAGAAAGATTTTGTCGGCGCCCAAGTGATCCGCTTGGAGCGCAATTATCGTTCAACGCCGCATATTTTGGGTGCCGCCTCAGGGCTGATTGCCGCCAATGAAGGGCGGTTGGGCAAAACCCTATGGACGGACCGCACAGACGGCGACAAGCTGATGGTGCGGGGCGTTTGGGACGGCGAAGAAGAAGCCCTCGTGACCGCCGACGACATTGAAGCCGAACAGCGCAGTGGCGAAAAACTCAATGATATTGCGGTTCTGGTGCGCGCTAGTTTTCAAATGCGCGAATTTGAAGATCGTTTTATTTCGCTGAGCCTGCCCTATCGGGTGATTGGCGGCCCGCGGTTTTATGAGCGCGCAGAAATTCGTGACGCCAATGCTTATTTCCGGCTGATTGCGCAAATTGACGATGATTTGGCATTTGAGCGGATTTGTAACAAGCCGCGCCGCGGCCTCGGCAATGTGGCCCTGCAAACCCTGCATGAAGCGGCCCGTGGGCAGGGTATTTCGCTGTTCAGAGCTGGTGAATTATTGATTGAAACGGAAGAACTAAAACCCGCCGCCCGCCGCGCCTTGGCTGGTTTCCTGTCGTCAATGAATCGCTGGCGCGAGCTGGTGCCGTCGATGTCGCACACGGAATTGGCCGAGTTGGTGCTCGATGAAAGCGGCTATACAGCAATGTGGCAGGCCGACAAATCGCCCGATGCACCGGGCAAGCTGGATAATCTAAAAGAACTTGTGCGCTCCATGGATGACTTTGAAAATCTCACAGGCTATCTCGAACATATTTCGCTGGTGATGGAAGCGCAAAACACCGATGACGACGACAAGGTCTCGATTATGACGCTGCATGCCGCCAAAGGGCTGGAATTTAACAATGTATTTTTGCCCGGTTGGGAGGAAGGTCTGTTTCCGCACCAACGCAGTCTTGATGAGAGCGGCAAAAAGGGCCTCGAAGAAGAGCGCCGCCTCGCTTATGTCGGCATTACGCGCGCCAAACGCAAGGCGACGATTTCTTTTGCCGGCAATCGCCGCACCCATGGACAGTGGAACTCGGCCCTACCGTCTCGGTTTATCGACGAATTGCCGAATGACCATGTCGATGTGTTGGAAAACCCAAATAGCACCGGCGGTTTTGCCACTCAAAGCCGTTTCGCCAATGATTTCAACGCTTCCAGCTATACAAGTCCGGGCTGGCAGCGGGCGCAGAGCAATCGCAAACGGTTTGAAACCAGCCAGCCAGCCCGCGCCACCCAAAGAACGGCATCGGCCAGCATGTCAAGCAGCGCCCATCAACGCGGAGAAAGAATTTTTCACCAGAAATTTGGCTATGGCCGGATTGATGAGATTGACGGCAATAAGCTGACAGTGAATTTCGAAAAGGCGGGCGTCAAAAAGGTGCTCGACAGCTATGTCGAAAAACATTAACCCCAGCTGATGAATGATTGCTGGAAAATAACCCTCACCACCACCGAACCAGAAGCAGCAGAAGCCGCTTTGGAGGCGGCTGGCGTCAGTGTGATTGGCGCCTTGCCGATGATTGACGATGACAGTGGCCTATATGAAAAACCAGTGACAGGGGCGCGCCACCAGCTCGAAGGCTATTTTGATTTTGAGCCAATATTGGCCAATTTGAACCTGCCGCAAGACAGCCAAGCGCATATTGAAAAATTGCCGACTACTGATTGGGTCAGCGATAGTCAGAAAAACCTGCCGCCGGTCTATGTGCCGCCATTTTATGTTCACGGCACGCATGACCAGCTTGTCCATCGTGGCAGCCGTAAGCTGATTGCCATGCAAGCCGGCTTGGCATTTGGCTCTGGCCATCACGGGACAACGCAAGGCTGTTTGGCGCTATTTGCCGATTTAAGGCGCCGCACCAAGCCACGTCATGTGGCCGATATTGGCTGCGGCTCGGGCACATTGGCGATTGCAGCGGCGAAATCTGGTTGCAGCCAAATTATGGCCTCAGATAATGACCCAGATGCGGTGCGCGTCAGTGCGCAAAATGCCCGACTGAATGGGGTTGCGCCGCAAATTCAAACGCTTTTGGCAACCGGCATGGCGCATCAACGGCTGCGTGATGCAGCGCCCTATGATCTCATTTTCGCCAATATTTTGGCCCGCCCGCTGCATGGTTTGGCGGCTGAGTTTGAGCGTGCTTTACATCCGCAAGGGCATTTGATTTTATCTGGCTTGTTACACCAACACGTGCGGCCAATTTTGGCGCGTTATCGGCAACATGGGTTTTACCCGCAACAACACCATCAAAGAGGGGCATGGACGAGCCTGCTCTTGCGGCGTTAAGATAGGCATATGATGCAGAGTTTCGAAGACAATCCCAGCCAGCAATCCACCAATCAACGTATTCCAGCCCTGCGTAAACATTTGCGTGCCATCGGTCTGGATGGGTTTATTGTGCCACGTGAGGACGAGTTTCAAGGAGAATATGTGCCCGAAGCGCATGACCGGCTGCGATGGCTAACCGGTTTTGGCGGCTCGGCGGGCACGGCGATTATTATGCTGCGCAAAGCCGCCCTATTCGTCGATGGGCGCTATATTTTGCAAGCCCCGCAACAAGTCGATACGAAATTGCTCGACATTGTGCCGGTAATGGAAACCGCGCCAAGCCAATGGCTGGGCGATATGCTGAAGCGCAATCAAACCATTGGCATTGACCCGCGCCTGCACAGCCAAACGGCGATTGAAGCCTATCAGCGCAAAGTGACGCAAGCCGGCGGCAAACTATTCTTTACCGATAGCAATCTGGTGGATGCGATTTGGCCTGACCGTCCGGCTTTACCGGAAACCAAAGTGATTACCCAAGCGCTTAAATTGACCGGCCAGTCATCGGTCGATAAGCGGCGGCGCATGGCCGATACCATAAAACAAGCGCAAGCCGATCAATTGCTCATCACCCAGCCGGAAAACATTGCGTGGCTGTTGAACATTCGCGCCAGCGACGTGCCGCACACGCCATTTGCCCTGTCTTTTGGCGTGCTGCACAAAAACGCCAGCTTTGATTGGTATATTGCCGCCGACCGCCTGTCAGCCAAAGTCAAAACCCATATAGGCCCAGGCCTACGCGTCAAAGCGCCAGAAATTTTGAAAGCCGATTTGCGCGCCTGTCGCGGCAAAAAGGTGATTATTGACGCCCATGCAACACCCGGCTGGTTTTTTGAGCAACTCAAAGGCGCTGAAATTATCCGCATGGAAGACCCATGCAATTTGGCCAAAGCCTGCAAAACCAAGGCTGAAATCAACGCTGCCATTGCCGCTCATGAAATTGATGGCGCCGCCCTGTGTCAGTTTTTGCACTGGTTCGACACCCATGCCAGCGCCGGAAAACTCACCGAAATCGACGCCGCCAAACAGGCCGAGGCTTTTCGCAAGGCATCAGGCCAATTGAAAGATTTAAGCTTTGATACCATCTCCGGTGGCGGCCCCAATGGCGCCATTGTGCATTATCGTGTGACCCATGCCAGCAATCGCCGCCTGCGCCCTGGTGAGCTGTATTTAATCGACAGTGGCGGCCAATATGCGCAAGGCACCACTGATGTTACCCGAACCCTTCTCGTCGGCGGAAAAGCCGCCCCCAAAGATGCCGTTGACGCCTTTACGCGGGTTTTGCGCGGCCATATTGGCTTGGCGATGGCGCGGTTTCCAGCCGGCACCAATGGCATGCAGCTGGATACGCTGGCACGGGCGCCGCTGTGGGCGCATGGGCAAGATTTCGACCATGGCACGGGCCATGGGGTCGGCAGTTATTTGTCAGTGCACGAAGGCCCGCAACGGATTTCCAAGGGCGGCACCGTCGCCTTGCAGGAGAATATGATTGTCTCCAATGAACCCGGCTTTTACGCGGCTGGCCGGTTTGGTATTCGGATTGAGAATTTGCAATATGTGACCGCTGCTCAAGGGCGCAAAAATCAGCGCCCCATGCATGGTTTTGAGCCACTGACTTTGGCGCCAATCGACCGGCGTTTAATCGATGTGGCGCAATTGACCGGCGCCGAGCGCGCTTGGCTCAATGACTATCATGCGCGTGTGGTGAAAACCATTGCCCCACGAATACCGGCGGCGGCTGGCAAATGGTTGAAACAAGCCTGCGCGCCGCTTTAAATCGCGCATGAAAAACCGCGTCTTAGCTGATTGCCGCCATCTCAATCCATTGATCTTCGCTCAGCACGTCGAGGCCCAATTCCTCAGCCTTTTTGAGCTTTGAACCAGCCCCCGGGCCAGCCACAAGAATATCGGTTTTGGCTGATACTGAGCCAGCGACTTTGGCGCCCATAGCCTCGGCCCGCGCTTTGGCCTCGGCCCGCGTCATTTTCTCAAGCGTGCCGGTAAAGACAATGGTCTTGCCCGCAATCGCCGTATCCTGCGCGGCTTCCGGCAGAGCCTGTGGCGTCACACCGGCCTGCAATAAGGCCTCAATGGTCTGGCGATTATGCGCTTCCGCAAAAAACCCAAGCAGCGCTTCGACCATAATATTGCCAACCCCATCAATCGCTTCAATTTCGGCGCGAGCCAACATGTCGCCCTGCAAAATCGCCATCATCTGGCTTTGCAGGTTCTCAATTGAGCCGAAATGGCGGGCCAGTAAACGGGCTGATGTCTCGCCAATATGACGAATGCCGAGCGCAAAAATAAACCGGTCGAGATCAATGATACGGGCCGCATCAATGGCCGCAAAAAGTTTCACTGCGCTGTCTTTGAGCGTGCCAATTTTATCTTTGCTGCCCGAACCATAGCGCCAAATATCCGGCGGATTATCGCTATAGCGTTGTTTTAGAGTGAAAATATCCTGCGGGCTGCGGATCAGCGCCAAGGCCCAATAATCGTCAATTTGTTTTTGCCCTAAACCGTCAATGTCATAGGCGCGGCGCGATACAAAATGTTTCAGTCTTTCGCGCGCTTGGGCTGGGCAAATCAAGCCGCCAGTGCAGCGCGTGACAATATCTTGCGTGCCATCTTCGCGGAGTTCACGTTGCGCCACAGAACCACATTCAGGGCAATGGGTGGGAAATTCATAAGCCGGTGCATCGGCCGCCCGATCCGCCACTGAAACACGGACAATCTGCGGTATTACATCGCCCGCCCGTTGAATGGTCACACGGTCGCCGACACGAATATCTTTGCGGGCTATCTCATCGCTATTGTGCAAGGTCGCATTGGACACCACCACCCCGCCGACGGTCACTGGTTGCAATTTAGCCACGGGGGTTAACGCGCCGGTGCGGCCAACTTGAATGTCAATGGCGCGCAAAATTGTCGTCGCCTGTTCGGCCGGAAACTTATGGGCAATGGCCCAACGCGGCGCCCGCGAAACAAAGCCAAGGCGCTGCTGGTAATCCAGCCGGTCAATTTTGTAGACCATTCCATCAATGTCATAGCCAAGGCTGGCCCGCTGCTGCTCAATAGTGCGCCAATGGTTAATCAGCTGCGCCGCACTATTAGCCTGCACAAAGGCTGGGTTGGTTTGAAACCCCCATTGCGCGAAACAGGCAATCATCGCCGATTGCGTGGTCGCTGGCATGGCCGACATATCACCCCAGGCATAGGCGAAGAAGCGCAATGGACGCGAAGCCGTCACAGTGGCGTCAATTTGTCGTAAACTGCCCGCCGCCGCATTGCGCGGATTGGCGAATATTTTGCCGCCGCTGGCTTTTTGGCGGGCGTTCAGGGCGGCAAAATCTGCGTGATCCATATACACTTCACCGCGAATTTCAACGACCTCTGGCACGGCTCCCGATAATTGCTGCGGAATATCTGGCACATGTTTCAAATTGGCCGTGATGTCTTCGCCAATCTGCCCATCACCGCGCGTCGCTCCTTGCACGAAAACACCGTTTTCATAGCGCAGGCTGGCCGACAGGCCGTCAATTTTCGGTTCAGCCGTCATCGCCAGCTCTTGGCTGTCATCAAGGCTTAAAAACTTGCGAATGCGGGCAACAAAATCGACCACATCTTCGGCCGCAAAAGCATTGCCCAATGATAACATGGCGACTTTGTGCTCAACCTTGCCAAAGGCTTGCGACGGCTTGCTGCCGACTTTGTCAGAAGGGCTATCGGCCCGTTTCAAATGCGGAAACCGCGCTTCAATCGCCAAATTGCGCTGCCGTAGCGCGTCATAATCAGCATCGCTAATGAGCGGCGCGTCATTCTCATAATAGGCACGGTCATGGGCCCACATCTCAGCTGCCAATTGCGCCAGTTCATCAGCCGCTTGCTGCTCGGTTAACTCACTGACGGCAATTTGTTGCATTACGAGGCCTCTAATAACCGTCGGGCTGCCGCGCGTGCTTCGTCGGTCACGGCGGCACCGGCCAACATGCGCGCCACTTCCTCAAGCCGCGAGTCATCTTGCAATAGCGTCACTTGCGTGCTCATGCCCTGACCGGCATCTGATTTGCGCACTTGCCAATGCGAGTCACCGCGCGCTGCCACTTGCGGCGAATGGGTCACAACAAGCACTTGGCCATTTTGTGCCAGACGTTGCAAACGACCACCAACCGCTTCCGCCACCGCGCCACCGACACCGGCGTCAACCTCATCGAAAATCAGTGTGCAAGGCTCACCCTGTGCCGCCAAGGATACTTTCAGGGCCAGCATGAAACGCGCCAATTCACCGCCCGAAGCAATTTTTGCAATCGCCCCCGGCGCCATGCCGGGATTGGTCGAGGCTTCAAAACTAATGCGGTCAAGCCCATGCGGGCCGCCATCTTCTGGCTCGGCGCTGGTGATTTGCGTGGTGAATTGCCCGCCGTCTAGTTTCAATGGCGCCAGTTCTTGATTGACCAAAACATCTAAATCAGCGGCAATTTTGCGGCGCGCCGCAGACAAATCTTGCGCCGCTTTTTGATACGCCGCGCGGGCCGCTTGCGCTTCGCTCTCTAAGGCTGCCAAGCGTTTGGTGCCACCGTCAATATCGGCCAATTGCTGAGCAAATTTTTCTTCCAAAGCTGGCAATTGATCGCAGCTAACCTTGTGTTTGCGGGCAATGTCGCGCAAGGCGAACAAACGCCCATCAACTTTTTCTAAACGCACGGGATCATGGGTAATGCGCGACATGGCAACCGCCAAAACCTCGCTCGCCTCACGCGCTTCAATCAGTGTGCGATCAATCGAGCTGACCGCTTCATCTAATAAACCAGCGGCTTGCGGGGCGGCGCGTTCCAGCCGTTTCAGGGCGCTATTTAACGCCGTTTCGACGCCGCGTTCACCGCGCAAAAACTGCTCTGCTTCGCGCAGATCGGAGGCGATTTTCTCGGCATTCATCAATAAAATGCGCTCATCAGACAGGCTGGTTTCCTCATCAGCTTGAGGCGCTAGATCGCGCAATTCTTTCAGCGCATAAGTGAGGTAGTCCGTGTCATTGCGGGCTTTTTCAATCGCCTCACGATAGGCATCAAGCTGTTTTTGCGCCGCTTGCATGGTGGCATAATCAGCCGCCACGCTGTTGGCTTGCCCCTCAAGCTTGCCAAATCGGTCAAGCAGCCGACGCTGGGTGGCGGCATCGGTCAAAGCCTGACTTTCATTTTGACCATGGATTTCGACCAATTGCGCGCCAATTTCGGCCAAGAGGCCGACGCCAATCGCCTGATCATTACAATAGGCCCGACTGCGCCCATCGCTGGACTGCACGCGGCGCAAAATCAATTCATCGGCGGTTTCTTGCGCCCCCGCCAAATCATGGGCGCGTAAAATATCTTGCACTGGATGTTCTGGCGTTAGGGTGAAAACCGCCGTCACACTGCCTTGCTGACAGCCTTGGCGGACCAGCCCAGCATCGCCGCGCGCACCAATGGCGAGGCCTAAGGAGTCGAGAAGAATGGATTTACCGGCGCCGGTTTCGCCAGTCAATGTGCACAATTGCGGGCGCCACTCTAACTCTAGCTGTTCAATCAGAACAATGTCACGAATGGAAAGCGAAATCAGCATCGCCGACGCCTAAAAGACCGCGTTAAATGTCCGGCTTAGCCATGAATCTTCGGCCTCTGCCGGTTGCAAATCGCGCTGCCGCAAAATCCGATAGCTATCGCGATACCACGGGCTATCGGGGAAATTATAGCCGAGCACGGCCGCCGCGTTTTGCGCTTCGCGGGTGACGCCGAGCGATAAATAGCTCTCAGTCAGACGGTGTAAAGCTTCTTCAATATGCATCGAGCGGCTATAGTTCATCACTACATTGCGAAAGCGTTTAATGGCAGCCGCATAATCACCGCGATTCAAATAATAGCGCCCAACATCCATTTCCTTACCAGCTAGATTGCCAACCGCGAGATCGAGCTTGAGGGCGGCATCTTTGGCATAGTCACTGTCAGGAAAGCGGTTCATCACCTCAAGCAGGCTATAACGCGCCAGCTCAGTGATGCGTTGGTCCCGCTTGACGTCTGAAATCCGCTCATACTGGCACATGGCAATCAAATAATAAGCATAAGCGGCTTGGCTATTGCCCGGATAAAGCGCTAGGAAACGGCGCGCTGTTGCAATCGCTTCGTCATATTTGTTTTGCACGTAATAGGTATAGGCCGACATGACCAAAGCGCGGCGGGCCCAAAGGGAGTATGGGTGCTGGCGTTCAACTTCGTCAAACTCACGCGAGGCGGTAATGTAATTTCGCCGCTCAAGCTCTTCAAAGGCGGAATTGTAAATTTCCTCAACCGGACGTTCAACATAAGTGTCGTCAATGTCCGCTGTGGCACCGCAAGCAGCAAGCACAAAGGCGGAAAGAACGAGTACCAGTGATTTCCGAAAAGTCATAAGTCCGCCCTGTAAAACAAAATCTCGCGAAATTGGCACATGCCGCCCCACGAGCAATAGGACTCACAGTTTAGCAAGTCCTGCCCTAGGTTTGTAAAGAATCTTTCGGAAAATGTCTTAAATTATTGCTATTCAGCGGCCAGAATTTGCTCTCCATCAGCCAAGCTGATGATTTCAAATGCTTCAGGTTGCATAAATAGGGCATTGAGCAGCTTATTATGCAGCGCGTGGCCAGACTTATAACCACGATAACGGCCAACAACATGCAAGCCGAGAAGATATAAATCGCCGACCGCATCAAGTAGCTTGTGCTGAACAAATTCACTTGGTGAGCGCAGGCCTTCTTCGTTCATGACTTTGTCGCCGTCAATCACAATCGCATTGTCCATGGAACCGCCAAGCGCCAGACCAGCGCTGTGCATGGCTTCGACTTGCGCCAACATGCAAAATGTCCGCGCACTTGCGACTTTGTCGTCAAAGCGCCCGTCATCCATTTTCATTTCATAAGCCTGACGACCAATGGCGCCGCTTTCAAAATCAATCTCAGCTTCAAAAACACATTCTGTGTCAGGCACAAGCTCGCAATAGCTGTCGCTGTTTTCAACTCGAATGGCTTGTTTAATACGAACAACGCGGCGTGACACTGGCAGTTCACACACACCGGCGCGCTCAATCAACTCAATAAACGGCTGGGCGCTGCCATCCATAATCGGCACTTCTGGGCCGTCGATTTCAATAATCGCATTATCGACCCGCAAGCCTGCCAAAGCGGCCAGCAAATGCTCGACTGTGCCAACTACGTGACCGAATTTATTGCCAATTTTGGAGGATAAGGTGACGTCGCAAACACTACCACAAACAGCGGGTATATAGGCTTCAACAGCCGGCTCAACATCTGTGCGGATAAACACAATACCGGTATCAGCAGGTGCCGGACGTAGGGTAAGGGTAACTTCAGAACCCGAGTGCAGGCCGATACCGGCGCAGCTCACAGATGCTTTGACCGTTGTTTGCCACACGCCCATCTTAATCGCCGACGCAAAATCTGCGTGGCTTGCCGTGGCAAAGCGCTCATGAATTTGCGCGAGGCTGGCTGGAGGTGGTGACATAGGCCGTGACTACTTTCATCTGCTTTGGGCTCAAATCATTTGACCCCTTTTGGTAGTCTCGTTTTAGCCAAGCTGGCCGCATAGCTCAAATAACAGTTTATTGCCCTTTGTTACGAAATGGTAACAAAGAAAAACGCCCGGCGTCTTGCTGCCAAGACCCGGGCGTTATCTTTGCAACCCCCCAGAAAACCTCAGTTAACTGGGGTTTATCGCCTTACCGGCGCAAGAAGGCCGGAATATCAAGCTGGTCGGCATCGAAAGATGATGATGACATGCTGCTTGTCGTTGTTTGCATCGTCGACTGCATCGCAGGCGCCGACGCGCTGGCTGACACAGAGGAGGTGCTGATAGCCGCCGGAGCTGGTGCGCTGACGATTGGCTGGCTAGCCATTTCTGGTTTCGGCGCCTCTTGTTTCGGTGCATCAGGTGCTTGCATTTTTGGCGCCTCTTCAACGACCTCCTCAACCTCAGCGGTTTCAGTGGCTTTCACTTCGGCGGTTTCTTTTACCTCAATTTCGGCCACTAAATCGTTCTCGCCAGCGGCTGTCGCGACTTCCTTCGGCTTGATAATCGGCGCCGTTACTGGCGCTGGACCATCAAGATCAGCGGCAAAACCGGCTGGCGCGGCTTCTTGAACCGGCGCCACAGGGGCTTTTACCGCTTCCGCCACTTCAGCTTGCTGCAGCTCTGCTTCGGCTTGCTGGAAAGCACTCGACATCATATCCGCACTGGGCGCCTCCGAAGCTTCCGCCGCATCGACCAGAGCACTGGTGGTGTCGGTCGGTGGTTTTTTCTTGCCGCCAAACACGCGCTCAATGAAAGAACGTGACTGTTTGGGAATTTCCTGCCTTGGCGCAACCGCTGGTTTGGTTGTCAAAAAGCTTGGCAATTCAGTGGCTGGCGCAGACATTGGCTCGGCTTCAGCAACCGGCGCTTCTGGCATACTCATGCCATCTGCAAGCTCCGGTTCGGCTTGTGCTTCTGGAGCTTGTGTCTGGGCTGGTGTCATAGCAATAACGCCAGCTGATGCCACCATATTGACCGGACGCAATTTTGCTTCACTCTCAATACCGGTTGCCACTACGGAAACACGAATGGTTCCTTTCAGCGAGGCATCGAAGGTTGAGCCAATGATGATATTGGCATCGGCAGCCACTTCGTCTTTGATCCGCGTTGCCGCTTCATCCAATTCATAAAGCGTCATGTCATCGCCACCTGAGATGTTGATCAACACGCCATTGGCGCCCTGCATCGACACATCATCCAGCAATGGATTAGCAATGGCAGCTTCCGCTGCCTCAATAGCGCGATTGTCACCAGTGGCTTCACCGGTGCCCATCATCGCCTTGCCCATTTCATTCATGACCGTGCGCACATCGGCAAAATCAAGATTGATAAGGCCCGGCTTAATCATCAAATCGGTAATCCCCGACACGCCTGAATGCAAAACCTCGTCAGCCATGGCGAAAGCCTCGGCAAAAGTTGTTTGCGCATTGGCAATGCGGAACAGATTTTGATTTGGAATGATAATCAGCGTATCGACTTCTTGCGCCAGTTCTTCAATACCAGCAATTGCCGAACGCATCCGTCGCCCGCCTTCAAAATCGAACGGCTTGGTGACCACACCGACGGTCAAAATGCCCTGCTCGCGTGCTGCGCGAGCGATAATTGGCGCTGCACCGGTACCGGTACCGCCACCCATGCCTGCGGTGATAAAGGCCATATGCGAGCCTTGCAAAGTCTCGGTAATTTCGGCCAAGGTCTCTTCAGCTGCTTGCCGACCAACCTCAGGGTCTGAGCCAGCGCCCAAGCCTTCGGTTAGCTTGCCGCCAATTTGAATGCGGCGATCAGCACTTGAGGCTGACAAGGCTTGCGCATCGGTATTGGCGACAACAAAGTCGACGCCTTCAAGGCCGGCTGCGACCATATTATTGACTGCATTGCCGCCGGCGCCGCCGACGCCAAAAACAACAATACGGGGTTTCAACTCACGTTTTGGTGGAACTGTTAATTGGATGCTCATGATCCTCTCCTTTTCTACTCGCCTGATTTGGGCGAGTTTTGCGTTGCACGAAGAACCATCGGATTGACGCCCAATTTACCAATCCGTTGATTCTGCGACGGGCCGTATTGCGCCGCCATTTTCAATTTTTTCCCATCCCGACAAAAATTCATCTTGGTCTCCATTGTCAAAAATTCCGCTTCAACCAAGCCTGCATCCAGCCAATCAGGCCGCGTCCGCTTTGCTCGGATAAAATTGCATCTGCATGGCGCTTGCCGGCATAGCTCAGCAAGCCGGCACAGGCTGAAAACGCTGGATTAGCCGCCGCTTCCGGCAGGCCAGTGATGCGCATTGGCGTGCCAATACGCGGTTGTTTCTCAAACATCGTCTGGGCCAATTCACGTGCCCCAGAGAGTTGCGCGCCACCGCCAGTTAACACCACACGCGAGCCAGCAAATTTGCCATAGCCGGAAGCCAGAATACGCTCTTGGATAAGCTCGAAAGTCTCCTCCAAACGCGGCCGAATAATATTGGTCAATTGACTGCGCGGCAGGGTTTGATAGTCACCGCCAAGCACCGGCACTTCAAATTGTTCGCGGTCGCCGTCAGGGCTGGCCAAGGCGCTGCCATAGAGGGTTTTAATGCGCTCAGCGACATTCAGCGGCACATTCAGACCACGGGCAATATCATTGGTAATGTGGTGACCGCCGACCGGCACCACGCTGGTAAACATCGGGGAGCCGCCATAAAACACGCTGACACTGCTGGTGCCGCCGCCCAAATCAATATGCGTGGCGCCCAAATCGCTCTCATCTTGCATTAACGTCGACAGCGCAGAGGCATAGGGAGTAGCGACCAGTTTTTCGCATTCCAAATGGCATTTTTCTATGCACGCCAGCAAATTGCGTATCGGCCCCACGGGCGCGGTAATCAAATGCATATTGACCCGCAGCACATCGCCATGCATGCCGACCGGATTAGACACGCCCATACTGTCATCGACACTGAAGCTGTTAGGAATGGCGTGCAAAATCGCTTGATCTTCATATGTGTGTTCGTCATGGGCTTGCCGCAGGCTCATGGAAATATGCTCGGGGGTTACAATTTGGCCGTTCAATGGCACTTCCGAAGCGCACATGAAACTGTTCAGGCGATTGGCCGAAATGCCGATAATCACACGCCGCACCTCAATGCCAGCCATGCGCTCAGCAGCATCGACTGCGGCACGAATACTGTCTTCAGCAGCGCGCATATCAACCACTTGTCCGGCATTAATACCGGCTGACACCTGATGACCAAATCCGGTGATGCGGATCAAGCCATTGGCGCTTTCATCGTCAATATTCTCAGCAATCAAACAGGCGATTTTCGAGCTGCCAACATCAAGCGCGGCGATTGTGCCACGGCGCGCGGCGCTATTGCCACGGCGTTCAAACTGCTTTTGTTTGACAGCGCGATTCATGACGCCTCCACCGTTTTGCGGCCATCAGCTTGGCTAGAACGCTGCGCTTCTGGGCGCAATAAGATGCGGTCTGGCAGGCGCAGATCAATGGCCTGATTTTCAATCGCTAAAATGCGGCGGTCGCGTTCCAATTTCATCAAACGGTCCAGCGCAGTGGCAATATCGCCATCGGGCAAATGCACGGCTCCGCCATGGTCAAGCTGCAAAGTCCAGCGACGCTGACCGATCCACTCGGCCGCAACCAGACGATTGCGGATCACCGGATAGGCTTGCAATGTAAGCATTAAATCAGCTGCCCGTGCTCGCGATCCTTCACCTGAAAAAGTCGGCAAATGCGAAAATTTCAGCAAATGATTGCCGGTGATTTTGGCGCCCGTGTCATCAATCAACATCAGCGACGACTTGTCTTTATAAAGTGCGAAAGGCTCGCGTTCGCGAATTGAAATATGCAAAATATTCGGCAAGCGACGAGTGACGACGGTTTCGCCAACCCATGGCAATTGTTGAACGCGGGCGTGCACATCATCAAGGTCAATGGCGAAAATCGGGGTCTTCAACTGTAGCTGAACAGCTCTCACCAAATCGGCTTTTTGCGTACGCACCCGACCTTCAACCGTAATGTCATCCAGTCGAAACCCAGCCTCGCCCGATAGGCGATAGGCTTGTGCCTGCACATAATCAGCAGCTGGCTGCAAAGGTGCGAAACGGAATAAGGCTGTCACCATTAAGGCTATAAGCAAGGCTACCGATGCCAGCCGCACGCGGCGGGTTGACCACATTAAACGCAGCACAATCGCCAGCAGGTTCAACGGCGTCGCCAAAATTGACAGAGCCATATCAGCCAAACGGCGGCGCCAAGTGGCTTTTGCGGCTTGTTTGGTTACCTTTGGCATGATGCATCCTCCAATATCCACGCCACCAGTTCCGTAAACGACATACCGCGTGCGGCAGCCATTTCTGGCACCAGCGACACCGGCGTCATGCCCGGTTGCGTGTTGATTTCTAATAAAATTAATTGCTCGGTCTCTGGGTCATAACGAAAGTCAGCCCGCGATACGCCGCGACAGCCTAAAGCCATATGCGCCATCAGCGACATGTCTTGAATGCGCGCGCTGAGTTCCGAGCTAATGTCAGCCGGTAAATCATGGCGCGACCCGCCCTCTTCATATTTGGCGCGGTAATCATAAAAGCCATTGGACGGCACGATTTCCATAACATCCATGGCCGTCGTTCCCATCACACCGCAGGTCAATTCGCGACCGGCGATATAGCGCTCGACCATGGCCATGCCATCAAATGACCAACCGGCCTCGGTCAAACTGGCAGGCACGGCTTGGCTGGCTTGAGAGACAATTTCCACGCCAACGCTGGACCCTTGGTTAACCGGTTTCACCACATAAGGCGGCGCCATTGGGTGGCCATCAACCAGACCTTTTTCAAGCAATAGGCTCTCGGCCACAGGCAAGCCTGATTGCGCGAAAATTTGTTTCGACAAATGCTTATCCATGGCCAGCGATGAGGCGCGGACGCCAGAATGCGTATAGGGAATTTGCAACACTTCCAAAAGCCCCTGCACTTCGCCATCTTCGCCGCCGACACCGTGCAAGGCATTGAAGCAAACATCCGGTTGCAGCGCGCTCAACACATCGTGTAAATCGCGCGCCACATCTATTTCACTTACCTGATAACCAAGTTCACGCAGGGCAGCGGCACATTGGGCACCCGACACAAGGCTAACCTCGCGTTCCGGCGACCAACCGCCCATGAGAACTGCAACATGCGTATCTTTTGGCCATTTACCCATGCGCTGCCTCCCCAATACGTTTGATTTCCCATTGCAGCTCAACGCCGCTGGTCTGGTGCACTTTTTGGCGCACCATATCACCAAGGTTTTCAATGTCAGCGGCCGATGCGCCGCCGTGATTAATCAGGAAATTACAATGCAATTCAGACACTTGAGCGTCACCAATGCGTGCGCCACGACAGCCCGCCGCGTCAATTAACTGCCATGATTTTGGCCCGTCAGCACTTGTTCCGGCTGGATTTTTAAAAGTACTGCCGCCGGTCCGTGATTTAATCGGCTGGGTGGTTTTGCGCTTATCGGAAATCTCCTGCATGGCGGCGCGGATCAGTGTTTCATCGCCCGGCACCGCCTCATAATAAGCAGCGGTATAAATGATAAAGTCAGCATAGCCATTGTGGCGATAGGACAAGTCAAGCTCGGTGGCGGTTAGTTCAACAACCTCGCCTTGACGGGTCAGTCCCTCGACCTTGCGTAAGCAATCAGCGGTTTCGCCGCCATAAGCGCCAGCGTTCATGGCAATCGCCCCACCTATAGCCCCGGGAATACCGCGATAAAACTCCAAGCCGCTGAGCGACGCATCGGCAGCAGCCCGCGATAGGCGCACATCCAAAGCCGCCGCACCGGCTTTTAACTGCCGGTCAGCAATTTGTTCGACGGCGCCAAAGGCAGCGCCAAGACGAAGTACAACGCCGCGCACACCGCCATCGCGGATTAATGTATTGGAACCAGCCCCGAGAATGTGCAGCGGAATATCGGCCGGAAGATGCGCCAGAAAATGTGCCAAATCGTCAACGTCGGCTGGTAGATAAACAACATCTGCCGGCCCGCCAACGCGGAACCAGCACAAATCGGCCATGGCGAATTGATGGTGATAGCTGCCGCGCACCTCGGGCAGCGCCTCCACCCATTGCGGGGCTGCCCCATTTTGGACTGACTGGCTCATTGGCGTGCTCATGATATCACCGCCTCAATCTGCTCAGGCAAGGCATAGGCGATTTGCGAAATACTGCCAGCACCCATGCAAATGATCACATCTCCTTCGGCCATTTCTTCAGCCAATGCAGCCGCCAAGGCTTCCGGCGCGTCAATATGGATAGCGCGGCGGTGGCCATGCGCTTGCAGACCAGCGACCAACGTCGCGGCATTGATATTCTCAATCGGCTTCTCGCCAGCCTCATAAACCGGCAGCACCATCACCGTATCGGCGCCATTCATGCAGCTACAAAAATCAGCGAATAAATCGCGCAAACGCGTATAGCGATGCGGCTGCATGACGGCGATAACACGGCCCCTAGCAACCGCCCGCGCGCTCTCCAAGACAGCAGCAATCTCAACCGGGTGATGGGCATAATCATCGACAATGGTCACCCCTTTCACCTCGCCGACTTGGCTGAAACGGCGTTTGACGCCGGCAAAACTGGCCAAAGCGGATTTGATTTGCCCGTCGCTGGCGTTAACTTCAATGCCCGCAGCAATCGCCGCCAGCGCATTTTGTAAATTATGCCGACCGGCCATTGGCAAGGTCACATCAGCAATCGTGCGGCTGGCCCCATCTTGGCGGTCACGGATAATGACGTCAAAAATTTGTGACATGCCGTGCTCACGAATATTGGTGGCGCGCAAATCGGCCTGTTCGTTCAAACCATATGTGGTCAAGCGCCGATCGGTGATGCGGCCAACCAAAGTCTGCACTTCCGGATGGTCAAGGCAAACAATGCCCAACCCATAGAAAGGAATATTTTGAATATAGCGCTCAAAGGCGGCGCGTAGACCGTCGAAATCGCCATAATGGTCGAGATGCTCGGGGTCAATATTGGTGATAATGCCAATCGTCGACGGCAGCCTGACAAATGTGCCGTCGCTTTCATCGGCTTCCACCACCATCCATGTGCCCTGCCCGAGGCGGGCATTGGTGCCATAAGCGTTAATAATGCCGCCATTGATAACTGTTGGATCAAGATTGGCGGCGTCCAAAATGGCCGCGGTCAATGAGGTGGTGGTGGTTTTGCCATGCGTGCCGGCAATGGTGATGCACGGTTTCAACCGCATCAGCTCGGCCAACATTTCAGCCCGACGAACCACCGGAATATGCGCCGCACGAGCTGCTTTCACTTCCGGATTATCATTGGTCACGGCAGATGAGATGGTCACCACGCCGGCGCCGTCAACATGCGAAGCGTCATGGCCGGTGTGCACATTTATGCCCATTGCCCGCAAACGCTGCGTATTGGCATTGTCGCCCATATCGCTGCCTTGCACCTCATAGCCCATAACATGCATGACTTCGGCAATACCGCTCATGCCAATGCCGCCAATGCCGACAATATGCACACGGCCAAAGGGGCGTAAATTGCTCGCAAGGGTTTTGACATCACTCATGAACGTCGCCCTTCCAAAAACGAAGCGGGTTGATCGATTTGAATCGGCAGACGCTGCGCCAAACAATAAGCATAGCGCGCCAAACGCACAGTTGCCTCGGGCTCTGCCAAGCGCCGCGCGTTGGTTGACATGGTTTCAAAACACGCTTTGTCGTCGAGCCACTTATTTAAGATGGCAGCGAGACTTTCGGCGTTAAACTGTTTCTGTAAAATCAACTCAGCCGCGCCCGCTGTTGCTAAATCGCGGGCATTATTGGCTTGGTCTTGATCCAAAGAACCGGGCAAAGGCACGATGATTGACGGAACCCCAAGGGCGCTGATTTCGCTAATCGTTGAAGCACCACCTCGGCAAATAACCAAATGAGCGTGACGCAGGCGACGTGGCATATCATCAAAAAATTCTCTAATTTCCGACGAAACCTTGAGTTCGCCATAACTGTTGAGCACGCCAGCCATATGGTCTTTTGAAACCTGCTGAACCAGCCGCAAGTTTTCGCGCTTGTCTTCAGGCAAAAGCGCAATCGCCTCAGGCACAACAGTCGAAAAAATACGCGCCCCCTGACTGCCGCCAAACACTAAAAGGTCAAAGGCTTGCGAGCGCGTCGGCGAGCGATAGCTGATTTGGGCGGTCGACAAAACATCTGCTCTTAATGGGTTTCCGGTTTTACGCATACGCGCCGCCGCCCGGGCCGGTACGCCAGCCGTATTGGGGAAACTGGTCGCCAGACTGGCGCCCAATTTAACCGCCAATCGATTAGCCCGACCCAAAACCGCATTTTGTTCATGCACCAGAACCGGCTTGCGCATCAGCAAACCGGCCATCACTGGCCCGAAAGATGGATAGCCGCCAAAGCCGATAATAATCGCCGGGCGCAAACGCAGCATCAACATCAATGAGGAGACAACTGACCAAAGCAGAGTCAGAATTCGCGCTGGCAGTGCAAATAGGCCACCGCCATAAACTGTCGCCGCCGGCACACGATATATTGGCATGGCCGTAAGATTATTTTGATAAGCCATGCCGCGCTTATCGGTCGCCAGCATCACCTCATGACCTTGGGTTTTCAATTCTTCAGCCAAGGCACTGGCAGGGAATAAATGCCCGCCGGTGCCTCCGGCCGCTAAAACAATGCGCAACGGCGATGTCATATTCATATTTATCTGCTGACTCATAGCTGCCCCCGCATTTGTGTGTCCAATTGAGACGGGGTCAGCGCGCTCATGCGCATTGGGCTAAGCGAACGCCGCCGCATCAACCCCACCAACATGCCCATGGTAATAGCCGAAGCCAAAAGCGAAGAACCGCCATAAGAGATGAATGGCAAGGTCATGCCCTTCGACGGTATGATGTCGAGGTTCACCGCCAAATTAATGCTCGCCTGTAAGCCAAACAGGCAAATCAATCCTGAGGCAGCCAGCTGAATCCAATGTTCTGTTTCATCGCGCATGGCATTGAGGGCGCGCCAAATGAGAAAGCCGAAGGTGAGCATAATCAAGGCTCCGAAAATCAACCCACCCTCTTCGGCGGCGACGGCGAAAACATAATCGGAATGGGCATCGGGTAAAATCGACTTCACTTGACCATCGCCGACACCAACACCAACCACACCGCCAGAGCGAATGGCATCCATGGCGCGGTCGACCTGATAAGTATCACCGGCTGAGCGGTCGAGAAAACGGTCTACCCGACTGGCGACATGTGGCTTGGTGGCATAGAGATAGCCAGCCGCTAAAGCTCCGCAAACGGCCAAAAAAACCAGCTTTTTCAGGGACGCACCAGATAGAAAATATAGGCACATCCAGACCAGACATAATAGTGTCATCTGCCCAATATCAGGCTGCATGACCAACAAAACACTGACCAGAACAAGCAGACCGAATGACAGCAAAACTGCCTTGCTATCAAATTGCGCCCGTTGACGAGCAAACAGCCAAGCGGTGACAACAACAAAGGCCGGCTTCAAAATTTCTGATGGCTGAATTGATAAGCCGCCAATCAGTAGCCAGCGGCTGGCGCCTTTTACTGAGACACCAAATGATAAAGTCATGGCGACGGCGGCAATACTGGCAAACAATATGCCCAAAGCCAAAACTTGAATTTGCTTCGGATTAAGCATTGAAACAGCCAAAAACACGGCGGCCGCAAAGGTCAAAAACATTAATTGTTTATTGGCGAAATAATAAATCGGCATACCGATATTTTGCGCCACCGCCGGACTGGCAGCAAAGGCCATGAAATAGCCGAGCGCCAAAAGTGCGCCAACGCCAAGCAACATGGTGCGGTCGACGGTCCACCACCATTCGGCGACAAAGCTGCGATCTGTGCGGGAGAATATGCGCATCACATGCCTCCGCCCTGTTGTGGTTTCCAGCTTGCGACATGGGCGCAAAACGCATCGCCGCGTGCTTCGAAATTGTCAAATTGGTCGAATGACGCACAAGCTGGTGACAGCAAGATGGTGGCTTCGTCGAGATTGTCAGCCACCGCCTGGTCAGCAGCGGCAAAGACCGCGCGCTGTAGCTGGCCGCTCTCGACATAATCAACATGTGGCGCCATGGCAGACAATTGTTGAGCAAATTGCGGCGCCGCTTCTCCAATCAAATAGGCCCGACGCACATCAGAGAAACTATTTTCCAAACCCTCAAGCCCGCCGTCTTTGGCGCGGCCACCGGCAATCCAATAAATATTGCGATAGGCCGCTAAAGCGTGACGCGTCGCCTCGGCATTGGTGGCTTTGCTGTCATTGACAAATGTCAGCGCTTCAAAGCGATCAATCGGCTGCAAGCGATGCGCCAAACCGGGAAAGCCAATAAACGCTTCAGTGATATCGGCAAGGCTCAATCCCAAGGCCTGCCCAACGGCCAAAGCGGCGGCGGCGTTTTGTGCATTGTGCAAGCCACGAAGACTGGCCATGAATTCCAGCCGCATGAGCGTCTCGCCATCGCCGCTCAAATCATCGACGGAAACATGAACATCAGCCTTCATTTGCGTCGATGACAGACGTATGACGCGCCCACCCTGCTCAGCCAAGGCGCTGGCCATTTTGGCACTGTCGGCGTCATCAATACAGATAATGCTGGTCATATCTCTGGTGCCATGGGTGAATAATTTCTGCTTGGCAGCAACATAGCCAGCCATTGAGCCGTGCCGGTCGAGATGGTCGGGCGAGATATTGGTCAATATTCCAATGTCGCAGGCCAATGTTTCATTGAGGTCAAGCTGATAAGAAGACAGCTCCAGCACATAGGCGGTTTTGGCATCGGCTTGTGGCATATCCAATTGCAAAATCGGTGTGCCCAGATTGCCGCCGACTTGCGGCGCCCAACCACAATGCGCCAGCATATGGCCGATCAGTGCGGTGGTCGTCGATTTACCATTGGTGCCAGTGATACCAATAATCGGCACATGATGCTGCGGATTATCAGCTCGCCATTGCTGCAGGCCAGCATAGAATAAATCCATGTCACCCAATATCGCCGTGCCAGCTGCCCGCGCATTGACCACCACCGCATGTGGCGCCGGATGGGTCAAGGGCACGCCGGGGCTAACAATGAGACGGGCTGGCTGTCCGAAATCTTGCGTTAAATCGCGAATTGTCGCGCCGCGTTTGGCGGCCATTTCGCATTGCGTTGGCTTATCGTCCCACGCCACCACATCGCATCCGGCAAGCAGCAGCGCGTCAACGCAAGCAAGGCCAGAACGACCGAGCCCGAAGACCGCTGTTTCACCAGAAAAATGTGGCAGTGTGATCATCCGACCCCCTAGCGCAATTTCAACGTCGCCAGCCCAATCAAGGCCAGCACAACTGAGATGATCCAGAACCGGATAACGATGGTGGATTCGGCCCACCCGCGTTGTTCAAAGTGATGGTGTAAAGGCGCCATGGCAAACACCCGCTTGCCGGTCAGTTTGAAAGATGCCACTTGCACAATCACTGAGACCGCTTCGAGCACAAACAAGCCGCCGATAATCGCCAGCACCAATTCGTGTTTGGTGGCGACAGCAATAGAACCAATAGCGCCACCCAGCGCCAATGAGCCAGTGTCGCCCATAAATACCGCAGCTGGCGGCGCATTATACCAAAGAAAGCCGAGGCCAGCGCCAATCAGCGCGGCGCAAAATACTGCCAATTCGCCGGTACCAGGCACATAATGAATTTGCAAATAATTGGAAAACACGGCATTGCCGACAAGATAGGCAATCAGGCCGAAGCTCAGCGCCGCAATCATTGTCGGCACAATCGCCAGACCGTCCAAACCGTCGGTGAGATTGACCGCATTTGAAGCGCCTACAATGACAAACAAGCCAGCGATAACAAAAAGTGGCAAGCCAAGCGGCAGCAAATAATCTTTCACAAATGGAATGGCATAGCTGGTGGCCATCGGCGCGGGTAGCAATTTTGAAATATACATAACAGTGGCAACGGCGACGATAGCCTCAAGCAAAAGCTTAATGCGACCGGGCACGCCGTCGCTGCTGCTGCTGCGCAATTTCAGAAAATCATCAGCAAAGCCAATCGCGCCAAAGCCCAAAGTGGTCAGCATAATCGCCCATAGAAACATATTGCTCAAATCGCCCCAGAGCAGTGACGCGCCGAGGGAGGAGATTAAAATTAACAGCCCGCCCATAGTCGGCGTGCCGACTTTAGTCAACAAATGCGAGGCTGGCCCATCTTTGCGGATCGGCTGACCTTTGCCTTGATGGGCGCGCAATGTGTCAATCAGCCAAGGGCCCATTAAAAAACTAATCAGCAAAGCGGTCAGCATGGCGCCGCCAGCGCGGAAGGTGATATAGGAAAATAGATTGGCGCCAGGTAGCGCTTCTTTCATTGATGTCATCAGCTCGTAAAACATATTATCCCCTTTTCTGCGCACTCTGTGCCGCAGCCGATTCATCGGCCTGTACCAGCGCGTCAACAACCGCCCCCATGCCAGAGGCATTCGAGCCCTTCACCATAACCACGTCGCCAGCTCGCATATCTCTCAGCAAATGATGCGTCATATCGGCCAGCGAATTAGCGTGATAGGCCATGCAATCGGCCGGTAAATGTTCGTGTAAATGATGGCTTAACGGCCCATAGGTCAGCACTTGATCAATCTCAGCCTCGGCGATGATGTCAGCCAGTTGGATGTGCATATCAACCGCTTGATCGCCGAGCTCGGCCATATCGCCCAATACGGCAATGCGCCGCCCCCGACCATTGCGTGGCGCCAGCCCCAGCGTCGTCAGCGCCGCCGCCATAGAGGTTGGGTTGGCGTTATAGCTTTCATCGACCAAAACATATTGACCATCTTCGGCATGCAAATAATGCCGCTCGCCGCGCCCCACCAAACCATCATGATCAGCCAGAGACAAAGCCGCCAAGGCCAAATCGGCGCCGGCCAGAGACACGGCAGCCAAGACAGCGAGACTGTTTTGCACGTGATGCGCGCCCGACATACCGACCTTATAGGTCACTTGATCAGCCAAAATCTTTGCGCTTACACAACTGCAAGAAGGGTGTAATTTGACTTTCTCAGCCAAGGCTTGCACGCCAGCGTTTACGCTGTCGGCGCTGCCGAAGGTGACGATATTATCAATCTGACAAGCGGCCGCCTGCGCTTTCAGTAAATCAAGATAAGGGCTGGCGGCCGGCAATATGGCGGCGCCACCGGCAATCACGCCAGAAAAGATTTCCGCTTTAGCGCGGGCCAAATCTTCCATTGTGTCAAAATGCTCAATATGCGCCGTGCCGATTTCGGTAATTATTGCGCAATGTGGCTGCACCATTTTGACCAGCGCATCAATTTCACCAGCATGGTTCATGCCGATTTCAAACACCGCATATTGGCAATTTTCCGGCATCCGCGCCAAACTCAGCGGCACGCCAATATGATTATTATAAGATTTCTCCGAGGCATGAACCGCCCCTGATTTTTCTAGCGCATGGCGCAAGGACTCTTTAACGCTGGTTTTGCCAACCGATCCGGTAACGGCAATAATATAGGCAGTCGAACGGGCTCTGGCGGCTAGAGCCAAAACCTCAAGGGCGCTCATCACATCGCGCACCACAATAAGATTGTCGCTGGCGCTGAGGTTTTTGATGTCGCGGCCGTGCTCGACCAAAGCCGCAGCGGCACCGGCTTGTAAGGCAGCCGCGACATAGTCATGGCCATCGGCTTGCTCGCCCGGCAGGGCAATAAATAGATCACCGTTTTTGAGGCTGCGCGTATCAATCGAAACACCGCGCACGGCCAGATTTTGTTGCAGCTCGGCGCTCAATGGTGCGGCTAAAAAATCCGCCAAAGCATCGGCGATGGCGTCGCCAGTCCAGATAATATGTGATTGCAAATTAGCCATGACGCACCTCGCTCTGCCCAAGTGCTTGAGCAATGTAAGTGACATCATTAAATGGCAAAATTGTGTCGCCGATTATCTGTCCTGTTTCATGGCCTTTGCCAGCCACGAGAACCATATCATCGGCTTGAGCCTGCGCCAAAGCCGCGTCAATCGCTTGCCCGCGGTCGGCAATGTCTTGTGCCATCGGGCATTGCGCCAAAATCGCTTGGCGAATTTGTGCCGCGTCTTCGTGGCGCGGATTGTCATCGGTGACAATAATTTGCGCCGCCAAACGGGCGGCAATTTCGCCCATTAGTGGACGTTTACCAGCATCGCGGTCGCCGCCGCAGCCAAACACCAAATGCAGAGCACCATTGTCTTGCATATGTGCGCGCAAAGCGGTCAGAGCATTGGCCAGCGCATCGGGCGTATGGGCATAATCGACATAGACGGCGGCGCCAGCAGATGTTTCACCGGATTTTTGCAACCGTCCCAACGGCGCAACTAATTTGCTGACCGAGGCCAGCACATCATCCCAAGCACACCCCAGCTGCAGGCTCATCGCCATGGCTAATTGCACATTTTCAATTTGGAAATCGCCAACCAAGGGCAGCGTCACTTCGCCTTGCTGGTCGCCGAAATGAGCCCGCAAAACAAGCCCATCACGTTGGCGGCTGACCAGCTCAACATATAAATCAGCCTCCGGCGTACCGACCCGCATGACCCGCCGACCGCGCTGCGCCGCCGCCGCGGCAATCTGTTGTCCAGCCTCAGAGGTAATGGTAACGACAGCTGTGCCATCGACACTGAGCACCTCGGTAAACAAGCGTTGCTTGGCGGCCAAATAATCAGCTTCGTCTTTGTGATAATCGAGATGGTCACGGCTTAGATTGGTAAATCCGGCAAGCTGAATATCTGTGCCATCGAGGCGATATTGCGCCAGACCATGGCTCGACGCTTCCAGCGCGACATGTGTGATTTGATGCGCCACCAAATCACGCAAAGCCGCACTCAAGGTCACCGGATCTGGTGTCGTATGGTGCAGCGGCGCTTGATAGCTGGCGCTTTGAACGCCCAAAGTGCCGAGGCTAGCGGCGGCATGTCCACAAGCGGCAAGAATTTGTTGCAAGAATTGCGCCGTCGAGGTTTTGCCATTGGTGCCAGTGATGGCGGCCACATGTGGGGGCTGGCTGGCAAAAAAACGTTTGGCCATGAGCGCCAAATCACGGCGCGGGTTCTCGCTTTGCAAAACCGCCACTTGGGCGCTGGTGTCGGCGGGTATTTGCGCTGGCTTGGCCACTAAAACAGCCGCCGCGCCGCGCGCAATGGCCTGATCAATAAATGCCCCACCGTCGGTTTTCACGCCGCTTAAAGCTGCGAATAAATAGCCCGGCATCACCTCGCGACTATCGGCGGTGAGACCGCGAATATCGGTGCTGGCGAAAGCCGGAAGCGGACTAAATTCAGGAGCCAATCGATCAAGGCGCATGGGAGCCTCCCATTGTTGGCTCAGCCATGGCCGTTTGCCGCAAGCTTTGCAGTTTGGCTTCTTGCTGTGTCGCATCACGATTTGGCAGCACGCCCAAAATCGGTGCTATGCGCTTAATAATATTGCCGCTGGTCGGCGCCGCATTCCAGCCAGCACCGGTTTGGCCATAAGTCGCCTCATTGCCATTTGGCTCATCAAGCATGACCAACATTGCATAGCGCGGCGCATGGCCGGGAAAGCCCGATAGAAAACTCGTGATGCGTGCATCGGCACTATAAGATCCCTGTTGTGGTTTATTGGCCGTGCCGGTTTTGCCAATCACCGCATAACCCTCAACATTGGCATTTTTGCCAGTGCCCATGGTGACCACGCGGCGCATCATGTCGCGGATGGCCGCGCTGGTTTGCGCGCTAACAACCCGCTGACCGATTGGCATAGCGACTTTTTGCAGAGTTGGTGGATAAAGCACGCCGCCATTCATCATCGCCGCGCCGGCCACTAGGACATGCAGCGGTGACACGGAAATACCGTGCCCAAAAGATGTGGTGGCGCGCTCAATGTCAGTCCACCGACTGACCGGCAAAGGCCGGGCGCGGGCGGGGAAATCAGTGGCCACGCGGTCACGCATGCCAAGTCGCTGTAAAAATTCTGCATGTGCCTGCTCAGGCACTTGCAAGGCAATTTTCGACGAGCCAATATTTGACGAATGAACCAATATTTCATCAACCGTAAGCGGGCGGTTTTGCGGGTGGTCGTCTGAGATTTTTTCTGGTCCGATTTTCATCGGTTCGCTGGCATCAAAAATATCTTCGCGTGTCACATAGCCGCCGTCCAATGCCATGGCCACAGTGAACACTTTGAACACCGAGCCAAGCTCATAAGTGCCCTGAATGATTTTATTAAACCGTGCGCTTTCAGGACTGGCGGTTGGCTGATTAGCGTCAAAATCTGGCAAGGACACGGAGGCAATAATCTCGCCATTATGGGCATCCATAATCACCGCCGCCGCGCCCTTGGCGGAGAATTTTTCCATCGCCCGCATAAGCTCATCGCGAACACTGTGCTGCACGCGCACATCAAGACTGGTTTCAAACTGATTATCCAACAGCGAAAACTCTTCGCCCTGATCAAGCCATAGTTCAATGCCCGACAAACCGCGCATATCGCTGCTAGAAAAACCAACAATATGGCTCGCCACTTCACCATTTGGGTACACCCGACTGGTGGCTTTTTTCAATTGCAAGGCCGGGTTGCCCAAATTCAAAACAGCCCGCCGCTCATCTGGCGTCAGACTGGTTTGCAGCTTCACATAAGGCCCTCGGCGCGACAGCAATTGCGCGGCGCGGCGCTCATTTAACCGTGGCAAAATTTCACTGAGCTGGCGCGCCATGGCCACACCGTCTTCAATCTCAGCCGTATTGGCGCCCAATGTGGTGGTTGAAATTTGCGTCGCCAACACCACCCCATGACGGTCGGTGATAATCGGCCGTTCTTGCTTGGCGCTGGTCTGCAACGCCGTTGACGCGCCAGTCACTTGATAGCTAGTGGTCAAATCAGCCAGCCTCCCGATAAGCACAACAAATACGAGGCTGAAACTAATCAAGGCGAGACGCAAACGACGCCGCGTTTGCTCAACCGCATGATGCGATAAATCACTCGGGCGCTGTCCCAAGCGACTACCCATAACAGCCGCCCAATCGCCACCGGCGCGTACAATCGGGGTACTAGCGCGGGCCATCGCTCACCTCCCCGCTTTGCAACAATACTGAAATTGGCCGAATTTCATCTGGCCGCAAATCAATCACCTGATTGGCCGCTAAATAACTCAGACTCAAATAACGATTGGCCAATTCTTGCAGACGACGCGGATCATTCAAACTGCTCCACTCGGCTTCTAATGTACGTCGCTCGTCGCGCGCCGCCAACATCGTTTCCTTAACTTTTTCCAGCGCCCGCATTTCGGCGTCGGCGCTATAACGCACATGATAGACCGCCGCCGTCAGGGCAATAATCAAAACCGCACAAATAATATTGACCAAACGTATCATGACGACACCGCCTGCGGCGCCCGCGCCGGCATCAGATCAGTGGTCGCCGGATAGGCTGGCGCGATGGTGCGTTGCGCCGCCCGTAACCGCGCTGAACGAGCGCGCGGATTGGCGGCAATTTCTTCTGGTCGGGCTTTGGTGCTGCGCTTATCAAGCTCGCTGAAGCTGGCTTGTGGGCCGACAATATCTGGCTGGTGACGCGACGGCCGACCCGCGCGACCGGTACGCGGGGCAAAAAATTGCTTCACAATACGGTCTTCCAACGAATGGAAAGTGACCACAGCAAGGCGGCCTTGTGGGTGCAAAATCTGCTCAGCCGCCTGCAAGCCGCTGACCAATTCACCGAGCTCATCATTGAGATAAATCCGCAAGGCTTGAAAACTCCGCGTCGCCGGATGCGCCTGTTTAGCACGCGGCTGGCCCAGAACACCGCAAATCAAATCGGCCAATTGGCTTGTGCGGGTTAGGGCTTGACTGGCGCGTTTCTCGACAATGGCGCGGGCGATGGCGCGCGCACGGCGCTCCTCGCCATAAACAAACAAAATATCAGCCAGCAAATCAGCCTCGGCGGTTTCCAGCAATTCTTGCGCTGACATGCCCTCGCGGCTCATCCGCATATCCAGCGGCCCGTCGCGCATGAATGAAAACCCGCGTTCAGCCTGATCAAGCTGCATGGAGGAAACCCCCAAATCCAACATCACCCCATCAACGGTTTGATAGCCGGCAGTGGCCACCAATTCAGCCATATCACCGAAACAGCCTTCCAGACACACGAGCCGATCGCCGAATTGATCTTTCAGCGGCGCGGCGAAAGCAAAGGCGGTGGGGTCGCGATCAATCGCCAGCACGGTGCAGTCAGCAGTGGACAGAATTTTTTGTGCATAGCCGCCAGCGCCAAATGTACCATCGACATAAACGCCACCGTCGCGCGGTGCCATTGCGGTGGCAACTTCTGAGAGTAAAACTGGAATATGAGGCGCAGAGGGGGACGACGGAGACGGGGTCACGTCATGCGCTTGCGTCACATGGCCCCGACTAGTCAATGTGAGCTCCCGCCCGGGGGTGGGCCTGATAAGGATTTGAGCAAACTGCGGTCTTCTAATGCTCGGGCTCGCGCCTTGGCACGATAATCCGCATAGGCTTCTGGGTTCCAAATGCGGAACTTGCTCCCCATGCCGACAAAACAAACCGCTTTGTCAATTTGGGCGTGATGCAGCAGCGCCTCGGGCAATGATACCCGACCATCCGTGTCAAAGGTTAATGTATGGCTATCGCCGAAAAGAACCGAAGCCAAAGCTTCATATTCTTCGGTGAATGGGTCCAAACGGTCGACCATTTGATTGTAATAGGCACTGAGGCTAACGCCGCCGCCCTCAATCGTCATTTCGGTGAAGGAAGGATAAACGAAAATCGAATGAGGCCCTGCGGCACCCCCATTTTGAGCCAGAATTGCCGAACGAAAGACAGCCGGAACAGAGACGCGCCCTTTGGCGTCAATCTTGCCCTCAATTGTGGACATGAATCTGGTCATGCCTTCCTCCGCTCAACTATGTGCATCCGTCGACGCACAGCTCCCTATGGGATACCTTGGGATAGCATGGGATTTGCTGGGAAGTCAACGAATTTGTCTGGGATAAAATGGGATTATTAAACCAAAAAACCGGCGGAAACCTGAGCGTTGACGGTTTTATCGTGTCATTTCGCTTCAAAAGGCGAAAAACGCGCCAAAACCAGCGTTATATTTGAAATGGGCCAGACGGTCTGTAAGCCGGGTTCTGTACACACCCCTAAGGGTGGCGGTGACCATTCATCTGGGATGCCTGTTACCAGACACCTCGTGCAACCTACCCGAGCAACGATCCGGAAACAGATCATGTGTTGCTCCTATTTGGTCTTGCTCCCGACGGGGTTTACCCTGC
>Ga0209653_1000392_pt1 | contig 39357 bp, 25 predicted proteins | sample SaaInl6LU_22_DNA_FD_184644 | JGI IMG/M metagenome (GOLD analysis project Ga0209653, IMG submission 184644) | Marine microbial communities from expanding oxygen minimum zones in the Saanich Inlet - ESP_116LU_22_DNA (SPAdes) (version 2) | ecosystem: Environmental > Aquatic > Marine > Intertidal... | reverse complement strand
TCTATAATTTCTTTTCATGTTTTATTGTAAACGGAAAGTAATCGGAATACTGAATGGTACTTTCACAGGACGCCCACGCTGTCTACCTGGTGTCATGTTTGGAAGAAGATTGATAATGCGCAATGCTTCAGCCTCTAGATTTTTGTCTGGCCCTCTCATTCGAATTCCTCCAATTGAACCGTCTCTTTGAATAACAAACATTACATTCACACGACCCTGAACACCCATTTCTTGAGCGATTTCAGGATATCTAAAGTGCTTACGGATGTGCTTTTGCATTTGCTCTTGGAAACAAGCCTTTTTATCGCTAGCACCTTCACAACCGGGGAAAACAGGAACATCTTCAATAACCGCAAACGGAATTGAAATATCTTCTTCTACTTCTTCGACCTCAACCTCCTCGATTTCGATGACTTCTTCCTCCTGGGAAGTTTCAGTAGATTCAATGATCGTTTCTTCTACCTCTTCTTCATCTTCTACCACTTCAATAACTTCTGGAGCTGCTGGAGGTGGCGGAGGCGGTGGAGTCTTAATTTGTTCGGTCATTGGCACCTCCTCATCAAGCTGATCTTCTACATTTAGAGATATATCGTAGTTCGTTACCTCATCATATTTCTTCCACTCTAAGGCTCTCCACACAACGAACATTGTAAGGGCTAAACCTAGTGCGAAATACAATCCACTATTACGACCTATATCTGCTTTTGGACTTTTCTTCGGTTCCATACTCTAAATTTTGATGATGGCTAATTTAAATATTAATTCGAAAAAGCACCGAATTATTTCGGGTTTTTCATTCTGTTAATAAAAGGATCTAAAACCTTCAAGGCAACTAATCCAAAAATGACTCCTACCGAATTGGCAACAAAATCACCAAGCTCTACCGAACGATAGACAGTGAGAAAACCTTGCAGCAATTCAATGATGCCACTGTAGGTCATTGCAATTAATGCGACTATTATTTGTGCTTTCCTGCCCAAGGCTCGAGCAAAAGAGCCTTTATAGGCTAAAGCCATTAGAAAAGCAAAGCCAAAGTAAAAAAGGAAGTGCACCAATTTGTCCGCACCTTCAAAACTAAGAAATGATTGCCCCCTCGAATCAATGCGTGCTAAACTAAGTACGGTGATACCGATGGCGTACAGCAAAAAGACGGCGGTAAACGGATTAAATAACCAGTGTCTAATTCTAGGCACCCACCAGGGCTTTGTACGCATCGACATCCAACAATTCTTCAATCTCGTCTAGATTATCAATACTCATTTTGATCATCCATCCCGCTCCGTAAGGATCGCTATTTACTAATTCTGGATTTTGATCTAACTCTTCATTGAAAGATTCAATCGTTCCAGATAACGGAAGAAATAAATCAGAAACTGTCTTAACCGCTTCTACAGTGCCGAAAACTTCTTCTTTATCGATAGTCTCATCTACAGTCTCAACCTCCACATAAACAATATCCCCAAGTTCAGATTGTGCAAAATCAGTAATACCAACGGTTGCTGTATTCCCTTCGATAAGCACCCACTCATGATCTTTTGTATATTTTAAGTTTTCTGGAAAATTCATAACAGATTCTGATTATTTATAAAATTCAAAGGTAAATAAAAGAGTCTTTTAAACTACTCGCCAAATCGATATTTTAGACTGAGTCCTGCACGCATATTAGTTTGGGGAAAGGAGGTAGAAACCCTAAACTTCGAGAAACTATGATCGTAATAAGCAGCAAGATTCAATGTAGTACTTAAAGCGTAATCCGCTGAGAATTGAGCCGAGAAACTTTGCTGACCAGAAGTGATTTGATCCCCGACAATCTCGTCTAGATTTCTAATGAAGGTCGTATTCGATCGATATGATACGTCTCCTCTAAGCACTAAATCACCCCGGTACTGTCTTCTCTTGCCTCCTATTTTCGGGTTCCAACGTAAATCGGTAATTCGCTTACCTAAACCTAGAACAAATTCTTGACCTTTAATCTCAGTAAGCAAACTATTGGCAAAACTTAAATTCAACGCTCTATCTTTTCGCCATTCTGTTCGGATTTGCCAGAACGATTCTGTTTCAAAATCGAATCCAACAAGTGGGTTAAACTGATCGTTCATCACCACCGCTCCTATGAGTAATTCTGGTTTTAAATCTCCATTTTCAAGGTTATATAAGCCCTCGTTTCGGCTGAGATTATTTTGAAAATTATTAATGCTGTAGGCGGCTCTATATCCATGGTTGATTGCAAAACGACTAAACACTTCGGGAAATAACCCACTGATTGAAACATCCCAATTGGGAATACCGAAAGATTCAAAGGGTCCTAAACTAACTTCGCTAATAGACTTACCTGAATAAGCCGCAATAAAAGAGCCTAACAACACCTCTGGATGATATGCTCCATAGGCAACAGGATAACCTTCAGAGTCAACGGCCGATGAATCCATACCCGATGAATTAGCTAATCGATTTGCCATTTCAATTCTAGAAGTTTTGAATCTTTCAAAAGCCTCTGAACCCGTATCCCCCATTGAGCCATCAAAAGCAGTGGAGAGTAAAAAGGCTGTTGTACTATAACTCCCAGTCTGGTTCGCAAGTAACGATTGAAACGTTGGTCCAAAATCAGAAGGAGTCACCCTAAACTGCTCTTGAAAACGATCGCTCTTTCTTCGATCATAACTAAGACCAATAGAAACAGTGCTTCCTAAATTAAGATTAGCGGTTGCAGAAAAGTTTTCGTTTTCATCGATAACAAAGGGAGTATTGAATCCGTCAAAATCAGTCAAATATCCTTGTCGTGCTGCTTCAAATCTAAAATTAGAAGAAGCCACTCCTAGCAGTAATTTTGGATCTAATTGAAGTAGACTCCCATTATTGATGGTCGGTAAATAACCTGGTAGAACTACCCCAGAGGTTTCAGAATAATTCAAAGCCAATTGAGCCCCTATCGCATCGGGAATTTTTATCAGTTTCTTCAATCCCGACTTTAAATCAAGGCCACTACTTAGCGACAAAGTACTTGCAGTTTGAACGGTATGTAAAGGTCGACCTGCAACTTCAGCAAGTGCATCAGAACCTCGTTGCCAATTAAGCCTACCTCCATAATCTAAGCGGGCAGTTAAAAAATCAAGGGGTTTGAATGAACTGAATGGAATTTCTAGTCCAAGCTGAAGTTGTTGCGCGTAGGTGTTTGGTTTACCCCAAGAAAAGAAAGACTCCCAAACAGAGTTGAAACCTAGGTTTTGATTAAGATTGAGATTAACGATATTATTCTGAGTAGCAGTAAATGAGGTGCTAAAGAATTTTAATGGATTCGCTTTAATCGATCCGTTCCATCCCGACCTAAAATTTTGTTGACTTAAAAGGGGTAAATCAAGAAGGGTTACACCAGGTATAAAGATTTGTCTGAAGCGCTGTTCACTAAGGGATCGGTCAATAGAGGCCCCCATAGTTAATGAGAAAATAGAAGGGGTATAGGTATAATCGAGTGAAGCCCTTGCTTGCGACTGAAGGGATTCTGAGATTTCAAAATCTCGATGTGACTTAGTTGAATGGCTATAATTAACCGTGACATTCTCAAGATCAAAAAAATCGACATTACTACCCTCTTTACGTTCTATTCGAACACCATTAAGTGCGAGGCTAGAAACTTCTGTATACGACTCGGACTGCTCTCTAATTGCTTGTTTATCCTCGTTATTAGACGCAGTACTAAGACGGTCCTCGAGACGAATATCTTCATATACAGGATCATACTCAGGGGTAATTCGCGTAGAAGCCATTGAATAATTAAATGGTAGTTTTAATCGACTAGCTTGAGGTAAAAACCGTCCGAGATCTGTACGTACCGCGAAATCAAAATTTTCGGTATCATCTAACGAACGTGTATTAACCGCCCCGTCGATAGCTCCGAAACCTACTGTTGTTTTCGAGAAACCAGCACCCAAGGTAACTACATCAGATAATTGAACAGAGGCATTGGCTGTTGCGGCCCATCCCCCTTTGTGATTAATTCCTGCTAGACGCAACTCATTAAACCAAAGCTCTGCCGAAACGGGTAAGCTTGATGATCGATTGATGGCCCCAAGCATGGCGGAGGTAATATTCCCGATCGAGGGATTCCCTTTCACACGAATGGTCATCCCATTCTCAAAAACTTTTGAATACTCCGGGTCGGCAGAAGCAATCTGTTCTGCCTTCACATTACTTAAAAGTGCCAAATCAAGATCAAGGGCATTCGCATCTGGCCAAATTAGACCTGCATCTTGGGTTGCATTATTTGTAAAGGTTAAAGGCCACTCAATTTGATAGTAGTTAGAACTGTAGTCAGTTCCTATTCTGAGAAAAGCCACTAGATCATTATCCTGAGTAGTTGAAGCTCCTATTCGCTCGGCATGAACAAACAGCTTAAGCCTTTCAAAACGGCGCATATCGAATTTCACACGTCTGAAAGCTCCTCTTCCATCGCCTAATGGCAAATCAGTAAACTGCATACTTAACGACTGCTCATTTTGTCGTACAATCGTATTGGTATTATTCAAAGCTTCGCGTCGAACCCCTGGTGGAAGTATGTATGGGATTGGACTTCTATTACTATTTTCTTCAATATTTACTGCACCCAATTCAAAAGTCGTTGAAGGGCTTGCCGGTAAATTAGCTTCGGGGTCTAATTCTTTGTCATAGATTCTCCAACTACCTTGAATTAGGTCAAGAGCAGCAAATCGCATAACGGTTGATCTTTGAAACCCCTGTAATGACATACGAATAAAGGGTATCGATCTAAAATCGGTAATCCCGCCTACCGCTCGGGTGTATTCACGAAGGGGAATTTTATACTGCACCCAACGAACTTTGCGCCCTGTATCAAGAGTAACCTCTCGAACCGTTGTAATATAGGGCATCGATTCACTTACTACCGAATTAATTGGAAGTTCATATTGATAATAACTCTCGACCACATTCATGGCAAAGTCTCGATCTACATCCTCAACATCGGGCAATAGTGTTGAACCTCTTAACTCATCGGTCGGATTAATGGGTGTATTACCTTCAGGATTGTTAAAGTACTTGTAACGATTTGGGATACTTCCCTGAGCTTCTAAATAGTTCACATAATTGTCCCTAGCCGGGTCATCATTTGGTCCTGTATAGATCAGCCCTTCCTGAGAATCTGAAAGGCCATCTAATCCGACATCTTGTATTTCTCGAGCACCTGCATCGCTATCGAAAGTGTAAATCAGGGCACTTCTAGAAGGGACAGATCCATAAATGGTTGGATCCACTTGAACTCCAAGTCCATTTTCGTATTGCTTTCTTCCATCAGGGAGAATGTCCTCAGAAAGATTCCCAAGATCGATCACTAATTTACCTCCCTCTCCAACTTCTGAAGGTTCGAGCGGATGCAACATCCAAAACTGTAAGTATTCAATATTTGCCTGCTCAAAGTCAGTAACTGTAAGCGCTCGCATCGTTCCTGCCCATTTGTTGGCAACTGCGCCAAAATCAGACGCCGTATTATAAGGTCCTGCCTCATCAGGATAGTACGCGATATCTAAGGTAGACTGAACGGCAGATTGTCCCTGGACTACATCGGTTTCGGGATAAACCTCTCTTATAAAAATTCGACGTGCTTCATCTTCTTGCAGCATTTCATCAGTAATATCTGAAGGTCGTAATCTGCTGTAAAGCACAGGGTCAATGGTATACCATGCCAGTCGAGCCCTAGACCTAGAAGCCTCAATACCGGTTTGACCAAAAGGATTACTCGACAGCACCCAATCGGATGGATTTCTAAGATCCAAAAATTGCTGTGCCTCTTCAAAATCATCGATATAGGTGGTTACCTCGCCACCGAATTGTGCATTGTTTGGAGCAGATGGAATGAGCGCAGCGATTTCTGCAGAGAAGTCAATCAAAGACGGTACTTCAGTCTCAATCGTGGGCCACTGATTAATGAGTCGGGTGAGCCATGGAACCTCTTTTCGAAACGAAACATTTGCACCAATCATGGAGTTATTAATTGGCTCTATTCCATAAGCAGACTTCTGAGTAAGTGGACGCTCTCTAAGATTTAAAAAAGCACCCCCAAAGGATAGTTCACTAGAGGCTCGATGCTGAATGGCGACTCCTGTGAATCTTCGAGTTAACTGTCCAATCTGACCAGCGTCTTCCACTGAAATATCAATCGGAAGTCCAGAATTCTGTAAGCTCGGATCAAGAATCTCAACTTGACCCGCCGCAAAGTCAACGATGTAATCAACGCCTTCTGTAAGCACTCTACCCCCGATACTAACCTGTACAGATCCAGGTAAAGCAAATGCCGCTCCAAGCGACAACTTTTGACCCGAAGAAGAAGTGTTACCGCCATAGGAGCCCCTTAGTAAAAAGCGATTCGCATCTGCCTGCTGTAAGGCAGCTGTTTTCGTTAATTCATATAGAGAACGATAAACATATTGCCTTTGATTACCATTATAAGATTCTGCAATTTCATAGTCTTCGGTAACATCACTGGAGAATTGCTCAAACAAATATTCACCAAACGGTTCTACCTGAGTAAAAATGATTCTACCATTAGAAGCATCAACGGTAATACCATCTACAAAATCAAAGAATCCATCCCCTTGCTCCGAACGATTCTGATAAGCATCGAGTCGATCTAAATTGAAAATTTTCAATAGCGTACTATTCGAAAATTCCTCTGGCCAAGGAACTGAAGGGTCGGCCGGTGATAAAAAGTTTCGAGGACTAGGGTCGGTGTAAAGTAATTGAAACTGAAAATCATTCGCACTAATTCCGAAGGCTCCGGTGGAATAAATATTCTTCATCATCAAATCCCAAATAGGATCCTCGACCCGGGTAATATTACTCTTCAGTAGTTTTACAATAAGTGCACTAGAGGCATCCCTTTGATTGTCATTAGAAAACTCTCCAACCGTATACACCGAACCATTATAGGTGTACTCATAAGCAACAGCGAGCACCTCATCAGTAGCCAGAGGTTGATTGAGTGACAGATATCCCAGCTGACGTTGGTATGAATAATCCAAACCGGCTTCCAATTTTCGTGCATTCTCTAAAGAGGCATAGTCTAAACCATTTACTAAAGACTCACCCAACAAAGTTAAACCAGAGGCCGCACCAGCGGCAGTTCTTATTGAACTAGGAAGCCCTTCACCTCCTATCCACGCAGGATTAAGGAGGTTTGCTTCATTGTCAGGTAAAGATTCGGTAGCTCTAAAGAAAGTCTGTGGACCATTAAACCGAACTTTTTCTGAATTGTATTCTCCAAGATCTTGAAAACCCACGATTTGTCGAACATTTTCAGTCTGTTGAGATCGATTGGTCACCCAAACTTCAATTCGGGTAATCTGCACATTTGATGCAATAAAAGGATAATTCTTTAGGGCTAGGTCATAGGTGTCTCTAAAATGTTGACTTAAGAAAAAGTGAGTGTTTTCCTCATAATCGAGAGCGGTAAGCTCAAACTCATTAATGACTGATCCATTTTGGGTACTTACTGTACTACGCTGAGAACGCTGTTCTGCATAAACGGCGGTTACAGAGGTACGTCCAAACTGTAAATCAGTTTTAAGTCCAAATAAATTCTGAGCTCCAGTCATCAAGCTGCTTTTGAGCGGCATACTTACATTACCAAACTCGATATTTCGAATCAGATCATCCTCATTCGGAGTATATTCGATTTTGAAAAGGTTTTGAAAATCAAAACTAGAACGAGAGTCCATATTTGCTTGAACCCTTAAACGCTCACCGACCTGCGCGTCAATATTTAAATCGAATTGCTGATCAATATCAAGAACGGTACTTCTTTGATTGCGAACGGAGATTGATGGGTTTTCTGATTTCTGACTAAGAGCACCTAGATCAAGCGAAAAGCCTCCTGAAGCGTCCACAGTTATGGTGTTACCGCCGAATATAGATTCAAAAAAAGCAGAATTAACGTAATAAGTGGGTAGTAAATCCTCACGTGCATCAGCTACCGTGTCATTCACTTTCGAAAGGGCATCAGTTTTTGTTTGGTAGTTAGACTTAATCATCTGCGCTCGAAGTGCCTCGTAGTACTGGGTAAAATTTAAATATCTCGGATACCCTACAACTTTTCCCAATACAGAAGGGAGTAACTCGTATCTGTTATTTAACGGATCATACTGATAGACCTCATCAATTCCAAAGGGAGTTAAAGCTGGTAATTTTTGTGCCTGAGTAAGTGTAACAGCGAAAAACGCGAGAAGAACACAAAGAGAACGTATAGAATCCCGTCTGACCTTCAATTTAAATTGCGTTTAGCGTATTCTTGATAAGATCTTCCACACTCATTTGAGAGTCTGATATTATTAGCTTATCTACAATTTTTTGAACCGATTTTCGAGTGAAACCGAGTACTTCTAAAGCTGCTATTGCTTCTTCTCCATTTTGTCCTTTGATCGTTGTATTCGTTACCAAATCTTCAGCACCCTCTAACGCTAAGACTTTATCTTTTAATTCAAGGATCATTCGTTGTGCCGTTTTTGCTCCAATTCCTTTAACCGACTGAACAACTGCTACTTCTTCAGAGGCAATTGCTCCAACTACATCGGAAGGGCTTAGAGAAGAAAGCATGGTTCTAGCCGTTGCCGCTCCAACTCCACTCACTGAAATTAGAAGTCGAAATACTGCGCGTTCAAATTCAGATAAAAATCCAAAAAGCGTATGGCTATCCTCTTTGATTTGGAGATGGGTATACAAAAACTGCTCCTCCTCTGAACTCAATCCCGAAAAGGTATGAAGCGATACCTCGAGATGATATCCTACCCCGTTACACTCAAGAATCACATGAGTGGGAGATTTTTCTATCATTCGACCTCTGAGGTGACTAATCATAATAGGTTATTTTTTGGCTGCGCGTTGAGCGTCAGTTACCGCAATAGAGGTCATGTTGATTATTTCCTCAACACTAGCCCCTAACTGCAGGATATGGATCGGTTTATCTAAACCTAACATGACAGGACCAATTGATTTTACACCGTGTAGCTCCTTCATCAGCTTGTAAGTGATATTGGCAGAATCAAGGTTAGGAAATATTAATGTATTGACTTTTCGATTGTCCAATTTGGAGAATGGAAAGGTTTGGGAACCCATCTCAGGGTTTAGTGCAAAATCTGCTTGAATCTCTCCATCAACAATCAAATCTGGATGATCTCTATGTAAGATTTTAACGGCGTTCTTAACCTTTCTGGCTTCTGGTTTACTTGAAGAACCGTAGTTAGAATAAGATAGCATTGCCATTACAGGTTCATATCCGAAAGAACGAACCTCTCTTGCAGTCATCACTGCAATCTCAGCTAGCTCTTCGGCTGTAGGATTGACATTTATCGCAGTATCCGCTAAGAATAGTGGTCCGCGTGGAGTCATCATGATATTCATCGTGGCAGCTCTCTTTATTCCAGGGCCTCTACCCACTGTTTCTAGTACAGGAAGCAACACTTTAGGGAATGAGCGAGAATATCCCGATATCATTGCATCAGCTTCTCCCGATAGAACCATCATAGGACCGAAATAGTTTCTATGCATCATTCGAACACTTGCACTGTATCTCTGTACCCCATCCCGTTCACCTCGGCTCCATAAAAGTTTAGCGAACTCATCCCGACGAGCCTGTTGATCATCATCAGATGGATCAATAATTGGAACCTCTGCGTCAAATTCTAACTCCTCTTTAAGGCTTTCAATTACCTCTTTATCCCCAAGAAGAATTGGGTAAGCCATACCCTCATCAGAAACAAACTGAGCAGCTTTAAGTACATCAATTTGATCTGCTTCGGCAAAAACCACACGCTTAGGACTGAGCTTAGCCTTATCATGAAGTGATCGAATAAATTTATTGTCATTACCCGAGCGCGCCATAAGCTCCTCCTCATATTTCTCCCAATCGGTAATTTCAATTTGAGCAACCCCAGAAGTAATAGCAGCCTTAGCCACCTCCACCGGGATTTTAGAAATAAGTCTTGGATCAAAAGGTTTTGGAATGATATACTCTCTACCGAAAGCTAAACGAGTAATATCATAAGTAATATTAACCTGCTCTGGCACCGGTTCCTTTGCCAAATCAGCTAAAGCACGAACCGCCGCCATCTTCATTTCTTCATTAATCTTAGTAGCGCGAACATCTAATGCTCCTCTGAAAATGAAAGGAAATCCTAAGACATTGTTTACTTGATTAGGGTGATCGGAACGACCGGTAGCCATAATAATATCTTCACGAGTGCGAATGGCGAGATCATAGTTGATCTCTGGATCTGGATTCGCCATAGCAAATACAATAGGGTTTGCAGCCATAGACTGAAGCATCTCCGGAGTTACAATATCAGCAATCGACAGACCGATAAAAACGTCTGCATTCACCATCGCTTCTTCAAGGGTATGAACATCAATTGCAGTTGCAAACTCCTCTTTTGAAGGGCTTAGGTATTCGCGATCTTTACGAATCACCCCTTTACTGTCGAGCATAATTATGTTCTTTGCAGAAGCACCAAAGGCTTTGTATAGTTTAGTGCAAGAAACTGCAGCTGCACCTGCCCCACTTACGACAATTCGAACATCCTCGATATTCTTCTCAGCCAATTCAAGGGCATTGATTAATGCAGCAGATGAAATAATTGCAGTACCATGCTGGTCATCGTGCATGACTGGGATATCTAATTCCTCTTTCAACCTACGTTCGATCTCAAAGGCCTCTGGCGCTTTGATATCTTCAAGATTGATTCCTCCGAAAGTTGGAGCAATACGCTTCACCGTCTCTACAAACTCATCCACATCGGTAGTGTCTACTTCGATATCCATACCATCGATATCTGCAAAGATTTTAAAGAGTACGCATTTACCCTCCATCACAGGCTTTGAAGCTAATGGGCCTATATCACCTAACCCAAGTACAGCGGTACCGTTCGAAATAACGGCAACAATATTTCCCTTAGCGGTATACTTATATGCGTCTGTTGGAGTTTCTGCTATTTCTAAACAAGGCTCAGCTACTCCAGGAGAGTAGGCAATAGCCAAGTCTCTCTGTGTTTGATAGGGCTTGGTTGGAACAATTTTAATCTTACCCGGCTGTGGTTTTGCGTGATATACTAGCGATTCTCTTCGCTGTCTTGAGTTTCTCATTTCAGTCTAATTGTATATCAAAGATACATGATTCCCTCGCTGAGATTATCACTAATATAGAATTGTTCTCTACCAGAACACTCCAACAAAAATCGCTGTGATAATAAGTAAAATGACCGATAGTGTTCGGTAGTTCTTATACCAAGAAAGTCCTTTCAGTTGCTCTGTTTCTTCATTGTAGAACGATCGCTTGTAGGTATACTCAGCAACTTTCTGTTCATCTACCTTACCTGAGGTAAGACTGACTGCAACATTAACCACTACCGCAATCACAAATAATAAATTGGCTTTGGCTAAAAAGTGTAGATCATTGATATAAGGAGACCAATCAAACGAAGCAGAGAGAATCATAAACACAGCAAAGGCACCTCCTACCATTAAACTTGAAAATGCTCCGTTTGCATTTGATTTTTTCCAGAAAAGACCTAAAATAAAAGTAGCTACTACTGGTGGTGAGGTAAATGCAATCACTAATTGAAGATAACCCCATAGCGAATCACTAACCTTTTCAATAAAAGGCACCCACATAGATGCTAACACCACTAAAACTAATGTAGTTATTTGTCCTACTCTTACAAGCTGCTTACCATCTAACTCGGGCTTGAACTGCTTTACAAAGTCCATTGTGATTAGGGTTGAGGCTGAATTAAAAGTAGCCGATACCGAAGACATCATTGCGGCCAATAATCCTGCTACAACTAAACCTAGAACCCCTGTTGGCAATAGCTGAAATAACAATACAGGGTAAGTAAGGTTCGGACAATCAGTCAATGAAGCGCACCTCTCTCCACTTGCTAGCGGATAATTAAGTCCACTGATATCTAAGTCATTAAAAAGAAGTAAGGCTAAAACCCCAGGAACAATCATGATGAAAATTACAGGCAGTTTAAGAAATCCTGCAAACAGCGCACCCATTCGACCGTGATGTAAATCTTTAGCTCCAAGAACTCGCTGAACCATAAACTGATTATTTGCCCAGAAATAAAATCCTAATAAGGCAACTCCAGAAATTAATCCCCACCAAGGCATAAACTCATCGTTTGCTGGACGAACAACACTAAACACCTCCTTAGCCGTCTCGGGTATGTAGGCGCCATTGGCTGCTCGATCTCCAAAGTCTATTTGACCTGAAGAGAGCATTCCATCAAGGCTATCCATCATCGATGACCAACCACCTCCTAATTGATCAAAGGCAAAATAGGTGATTAAACACGATCCGATAATTAAAAGGATCGCCTGAATTACTTCGGTTTGAATTACAGAATTAAGCCCCCCAGGGATGGTATAGGCTGCAGCTGCAATCGCTAAGAGAATGATAATCGTTGTTGAACTATACTCGGGAAAAAGAAGCTTTAAAACAATTGAACCTACATACAATGCGGCAGCGGTATCCACCATTACGTTACCGATGACTGTAATCAAAGAAAAATAATATCTAGAACGCTTATCAAAACGTCTCTCTAAAAATTCAGGCATGGTATACACTCCTGATTTTAGATAAAAAGGCAAGAAGAAAACCGAAAATATAATTAAGACAATTACGGCATACCACTCATAATTGTATACGTTAATATTCGTCTGAAACCCATCAGATGCTAAACCGACTAAAGTTGAACTCGAAATGTTTGCAGAAAAAAGAGCAATCCCAACAATCGGCCAAGTCATTGTTCTCCCACCTAGAAAATAGTCCTCTGAACTCCCTCTTTTCGATTTAGAAATTCCATAGATAACTATGCCGATGAGGTAGACTACAATAACTCCAATATCGAGAGTGCTTAATTGATTCATGGTTGTAAGTTTAGTCCATGAATATAGCTACTTTTTCAAAAAGTCGATGTTTCTTTTAAATCCGGCATACTTGGTACGCTTTACCGCAGATTTTTTAAATACCCTTGAAAAGGTCTCTTCTGTCATTTCGATCCAGTCTCTACTGTCTAGCTCTAAAAGTTCAGAGTTAGCATCAAATAAAGGTTCGCTATGTGCTTTAGAAAAGCGATTCCATGGACAAACATCTTGACAGGTATCACACCCAAATGCCCAATCATCAAACATACCTTTGAAACTAGACGGAATAGCATCTTTAAGCTCTATCGTAAAGTATGAAATACATCTAGATCCATCAATTACATTTGGTGCAACAATGGCTTGTGTAGGACAAGCGTCTATGCAAGCCGTGCAACTTCCGCAGTGATCCGTAGTAACCGGATGGTCATACTCAAACTCTAGGTCGAGTATGATTTCAGCTAAGAAAAAAAAAGAGCCTTTTTGCTTACTAATTAGATTTGCATTCTTGGCCACCCAACCTAGACCCGATTTTTGGGCCCAAGACTTTTCTAAAATCGGAGCAGAATCAACAAATACGCGTCCTTCAATTTCGCCGAATTCTTGCTGTAAATCACAAAATAAGGCACGCAATTTCTTTTTAATCACCTCATGATAGTCTTTACCGTAGGCATACTTAGAAATCTTAAACTGATCTTGTTTGAACGCGACCGTTTCAGACGGATAGTAATTGAATAATAGCGAAATAACCGATTTTGCTCCCAGAACAAGCTTGGTAGGATCAAGTCGCAAATCAAAATTACGTTCCATGTAGGTCATCTGACCATGATAACCCTTATTTAGCCAAGATTCTAATCGAGGAGCATCTTCTTCAAGAAACCCGGCCTTTGCAATACCAGAAGATAGAAACCCGTGACGCTGAGCCAACTCTTTTAGAAAAACAGAACGTCTATGTAGTTTCTCATCCTTTTGCATCTTTATTCAAACAGTCCTTTCTGATTTGAAGATTTGGTCTTTCCTAAATGTGCATACGCTAAAGGTGTAGCCTCTCGTCCTCTCGGAGTTCTAACCAGAAAACCTTCCTGAATTAAGAAGGGCTCATACACTTCTTCTAGCGTTTCAGAATTTTCTGACACTGCAGTAGCTAAAGTATTGATACCAACCGGGCCTCCACCAAACTTATCGATAAGAGTGGATAGAATTTTATTATCCATCTCGTCTAGTCCATGAGCATCTACATTGAGTGCTTTTAACCCAAATCGAGCAATCTCTAAATCGATCGTTCCATTTCCTTTAATCTGTGCAAAATCTCGAACACGACGCAATAAGGCATTACAAATTCTTGGAGTACCCCTACTTCTTCCAGCAATCTCAATAGCTGCACTTTCATCCATAGGGACACGTAAAATTTCAGCACTACGTAAGGCGATCGTTGATAACAACTCTGTGCTGTAATACGAGAGACGAGACTGAATACCAAACCGAGCACGCATAGGAGCGGTTAACAAACCCGACCGAGTAGTGGCTCCAATTAAGGTAAATGGCTTTAGATGAATCTGAACTGAGCGCGCATTTGGCCCTGTCTCAATCATAATATCGATCTTATAATCTTCCATAGCAGAATATAGGTATTCCTCTACTACCGGGCTCAATCGATGAATCTCATCGATAAACAATACATCCCGCTCCTCTAAATTGGTTAGAAGGCCTGCCAAATCACCAGGTTTATCCAAAACAGGACCCGAGGTGATTCTAATATTAACCTCTAACTCATTCGCTAAAATATGAGCAAGGGTAGTCTTTCCTAGCCCAGGAGGACCATGAAGTAGGGTATGGTCAAGTGCCTCATCTCGAAGGTTAGCAGCCTCCACAAAGATTTTAAGATTCTCAAGAACTGCATCCTGACCCGCAAAATCATCAAAGCCCTTAGGCCTTAGAGCACGCTCGATATCAAACTCCTCTTTTCCGAAATGCGCTCCGCTAGCATCCAAGTTCTCATTCATATTCAAAGCTTTATTTAAAGGTAGGCAATCCTCATAAAAAAAGCCCTGCATATGCAGGGCTTCATTGATAAAAAACGAATTGATCTTAGTGATTCAATTCTTCCTCATTTGGCTGCATGGGGATATGCTGAGGTACGAAATCTTGCCCTTCTATGATGTATGAACCATCCTCGTAAGTCTTACTGTAGTCGTATGACCAGCGGTGAACTTCAGGAATAGCTCCTGGCCAGTTTCCATGAATGTGCTCTAAAGGTGTAGTCCACTCTAGTGTATTTGACTTCCATGGGTTTTGCGAGCCTTTCTTACCATAGAAAATGCTGTAGATGAAGTTATAAACAAATACTAGTTGAGCCGCTGCAGCTATAAGTGCGAAAACGGTCATAAGCACTTGTACATCGGTTAACTCATCAAACATTGGGAATGCAGTATTCTGGTAATATCTTCTTGGAACCCCTGCCATACCAACAAAGTGCATTGGGAAGAAAACCCCGTAAGAAGCAACAGCAGTTATCCAGAAATGGATATAACCTAAATTTTTATTCATCATACGGCCTTGGAACATTTTAGGGAACCAGTGATAGACTCCAGCAAATAGACCATAAAGCGCAGAAATACCCATTACTAAGTGAAAGTGAGCAACAACGAAATAAGTATCGTGAACATTAATATCAAGAGTACTATCCCCTAAGATAATTCCTGTAAGACCACCCGTAATGAAAGTAGATACCAAACCAATTGAAAATAGCATACCAGGATTCAACTGAAGATTACCCTTCCAAAGGGTGGTAATATAGTTGAATGCCTTAACTGCTGATGGAATAGCAATAAGAAGGGTAGTAAAGGTGAATACCGAGCCAAGGAAAGGGTTCATCCCTGAAATAAACATGTGGTGACCCCATACAATCGTAGAAAGAAAAGCAATACCTATAATAGATGCAATCATTGCACGGTATCCAAAGATCGGTTTACGTGCATTCGTAGACATTACTTCTGAAGTAATCCCTAAAGCTGGTAATAATACAATATAAACCTCAGGGTGACCTAAAAACCAGAAAAGGTGCTCATAAAGAACTGGTGAACCGCCTTGATAGTGCAACACCTCTCCTTGGATAAAAATATCCGAAAGGAAGAAAGAAGTTCCAAAACTACGGTCCATTAGCAATAATAGCGCAGCTGAAAGTAATACTGGGAAAGAAACAACCCCAATAATGGCAGTTACAAAGAATGCCCAAATCGTAAGTGGAAGACGAGTCATTGTCATCCCCTTAGTTCTTAGATTTAGAACGGTAACGATGTAATTTAAAGATCCTAAAAGTGAAGAAGCAATAAAGATAGCCATTGAAACTAACCAGAGCGTCATTCCTAAACCTGATCCCGGCTGAGCTTGTGGAAGAGCTGAAAGTGGTGGATAAACCGTCCATCCTGCAGCTGCAGGTCCAGCCTCAGCAAATAAAGAAACTAACATGATTGCACAAGAAATAAAGAATAACCAGTAAGAAACCATGTTCAGAAATCCTGAAGCCATATCTCGAGCACCAATCTGCAGTGGAATAAGTAGGTTTGAGAACGTACCACTTAAACCAGCGGTAAGTACGAAGAATACCATGATGGTACCGTGAATAGTTACTAATGCTAGATAAATATCTGCGTCCATTACTCCATCTGGCGCCCACTTACCTAGAAGCGCTTTGAAAACAGGAGAAGCTTCTCCTGGCCATGCCAATTGCATACGGAATAAAAGGGACATTGCGATTCCAATGAAACCCATGATTAATCCTGTGATCAAGTATTGCTTAGCGATCATCTTATGATCTTGACTAAAAATATACTTGGTGATAAAGGTTTCTTTGTGATGGTGTTCTGCCTCGTGAGCCATAATACTACCTTATTTAAACTTTTAAATTTTCTTTTTCGTTACAAATTTAGGGAACTGCGATAACAGTTTCTCCAAAGGTTTTCTGAGAGTCTAACCATTTCTGAAAATCTTCTTCTGACTCTACAATGATTTTCATTTGCATGTTATAATGCGACTTGCCACAAATCTTGTTACACAAAAGGACATAATCAAATTGCCAAGGGTCACTATTTTCTTCGCCAGCTGCTGAACGTTCAGCACGAATCTTATTTGTTCTTTTAACCTTATCGATAATTTCTGGTTGCAAACGCATCTCCTCGGTAGTTACTGTTGGAGTGAAAGAAAACTGGGTAACCATACCGGGGACACAGTTCATTTGTGCTCTAAAGTGTGGCATGTAAGCTGAGTGAAGTACATCCTGAGAGCGCATGTAGAAGTTAACCTTACGTCCAACTGGTAAGTGCAATTCTTTAACGATGATATCGTCTACTGCATTAGGATCAGATTCATCAATACCTAAAATGTTAGCCTTATCAATATCGATGAGTCTTGTACTGGCATCTCCTAGAACGTTATCCTCACCTCCATAACGAGCAGTCCAATTAAATTGCTGAGCGTAAAGCTCAACGACTAAAGGATCTCCTTCATCATTGATATCCATAATATTAGTCCATGAATAAAGACCATATAGGATAAGAGCAGCAAGAGTGATAACAGGGATAATCGTCCAAATGAGCTCTAGCTTATCGTTATCTGCATAGAAAAGGGCTTTTTTTCCTTTCGCACCACGGTATTTATATCCGAAATAATGAAGTAAAAATTGAGTAATAGTTTGAACCACAAAGATAATCGCAAACGAAATCCACATTAAACGATCATAATCTACTCCATGCTCTGAAGCAGGCATTGGTAGGACCATTTTTCCATACTTAGAGAAACTGAAAATGGTAATTCCATAGATGAAAACTAGAAAGGCAAAAAGTAAGTAACCATTGTACTTGTTATCATCATCGTCTGCGATAGTTGCATCCGATTTTTTACCTGTTGATAATTGCGATAATTCAAAAATCTTGGCTAACTGCCAAACTGCAATTGCAACAAGAATTAGAACTGCTAGAATTAATGGTGTTGTCATGTTTATTATCTAACGTCGTTATTAATAGTGAAAATGTTTACTCTCTTCTAAAAGTGCATTTCCTTTAGGCTCAACAGCTACTTTAGTAAGAGCGGTAGCCACTGCGTAAAGAAACAATCCAGTAAAGAATAAAATTCCACCTAATTCAGGGATACCGAAAGACCAATGAGCTCCAACAGTACCAGGCATAATCATATTATAAAAGTCAAAGTAGTGACCTGTAAGAATTACAATTCCAACTGTTTGAACAAACCATGGAATACGTTTGTAATCACTTCTCATAATCACTAGTAGTGGGAAAATGAAGTTAAGAACCAGCATACCTAAGAAAGGAACCTTATAGGCCTCAAATCGCATCACATAATAGGTTACCTCCTCAGGGATATCGGCATACCAAATAAGCATGAACTGGCTAAACCATAAGTAAGTCCAGAAGATACTAATACCAAACATGAACTTGGCAAGATCGTGAATGTGTGAATTGTTTACTGACTCAAGAAGTCCTTTAGACTTTAAGTAAAGAGTAAATAAGGCAATTACAGTAATACCAGAAACAAAGAAGGACGCGAATACATACCATCCGAATAGCGTACTAAACCAGTGCGGATCAACACTCATAATCCAGTCCCAAGACATCATTGACTCAGACACTAAGAAGAAAGCTAAGAAACCAGCCGCTAACTTGAAGTTAGTAACAAACGGCTTATTGTCCGAAGCGGTCTCCTCAGCTAGTGAAAGTTTTCTAGAGTATTGTCTGTAAGCAATCCATCCTCCGATATAAATAGCTGCACGAATAAGGAAAAAAGGAGTATTTAAATACCCGCTCTTGTTTTGTATCAACTTATCATGAGCTACAACGTCAGCATCCATCCAAACGAACAGGTGATTCATATGCAAACCTGATAAAACAAAGAAGGCAAATAAAATGATCCCTCCAGGGATAAGATAGGAAGTGATTCCCTCCATAACTCTAAATAATAGTGGTGACCAACCCGCTTGTGCAGCGCGATTAATAGCGTAAAAAGCTAAAACTCCTAGAGCTATAAGGAAAGAGAATAATGCACTTACATAAAAAGCAGACCAAGGTCTGTTTTTCATTTGATCTAAAACATGCTGGTCATGTGACGAGCCGTGGTCTTCAGCTACAGCCGCATGAGCATCGTGGTTCATGGAATCACCATGACCTTCAGAATGCGAACCTTCTGTATTAGACCCGTGATGTGCTTCTGCACTACCATGATGAGCTTCAGCTAAGGTCGGATGGTCAGCACTTCCATGTTCTTCACCATGGCCGCCTTCATGAGATGCCATCATAGCTTTAGCCTCTTCAATGGTTGAAGGAGCACTCATAAAACCATAACCTAGGCCTAAAAGACCTAACCCCATAAGTATAAGGGTAGTTATCTTAAATCGTTGTGAAAACTGATACATACTAATTTACTTATTTAGTTAGGTCCTTTTTTAATTCCATTACATAAGCAGAAATCTGCCATATCTCTTCTTCACTGCTTAACTGAGCTGCATAAGAACCCATTGAATTAAGACCGTAATAAATGGTGTGATAGGTGCTTCCGATAGTAATATTACGAGCGGCATCTGCGTACGTAGGTACCCCTAAAATTTTCTCGCGTTTTACTAGAGTACCTTGACCATCACCTTTGGTTCCATGGCAAATAGCACAGTACACATTGTAAAGTTCTTTTCCCTTAGCAAGATCACTTTCTCTGTTTTCAGAAAGAAGTGGACTCTTGTCCTCTCTAGCAAGCTCTTTACCTTCAAGTGTATTGTCAAATTCGTAAGGCAACCAACCTCTAGGAATGGTTCCTTCAGCAGGTAAGAGTGCCGCAGTATTCTCAGGAAGGATAGATGCTTCACCGTAAGTTTCATAACCCACTGACTCATACATGTTAGGGAAATATTGAAAATTAGGCTTGCTCTTATCGAAGCAAGACACAGCAGTAAAAGCTAGCGCTATGAGCGTAATTTTAGATAAAACTGACTTCATGTATTAAGCTTTAGGAACCTGAACCTCAATGGCCCCGGTATCAAGTAAAAGTTCGGTTAATGCCTCTTCCTGTTCTGACATAACAGCTACCTCCATTAAGAAGATATCGCTAGTAGTTCTAGGATTCGGGTTTTCAGCTTTCTTGAAAGGCCACATGCGACTTCTCAAATAAAAAGTAATTACCATAAGGTGAGCAGCAAAGAAAACTGTCATCTCGAACATCACCGGAATGAATGCTGGTAAATTCTGTAAAAAAGTAAAACTTGGTTTACCTCCGATGTCCTGTGGCCAGTCTTCGATCATGATATAATTCATCATGGTCACCGCTACAGTTAAACCTAGTACTCCGTATAGGAAGGCAGCCATAGAAATACGACTATCTTCAAGACCCAAGGCTTTATCTAGCCCGTGTACTGGAAAAGGGGTATATACCTCTTCAATATGATACTTTTGGCCACGAACCTGCTTAACAGCATTCATAAGAATGTCGTCATCAGTATAAAGCGCTCTAAAAACTTTTGATGCCATATTAGTGATCGGTGGTTGAGTTAGTGTTAAATTCTTCCACTTCGTAAGTGGTTACTTTACCTCTAGGAGGCATTTTATATAAAGGCTTCCCTTCAGCTCGAAGTGCCTTGTAGTTGTCTGCAGAAGACTTCAAGATAGACTTAACCTCTGCCTGTGCAATTACTGGGAAGGTTCTTGAGTAAAGAAGGAATAAAACAAAGAAGAAACCAATCGTTCCAATGAATATTCCAATATCGACAAAGGTTGGTGAGAACATCGTCCATGAAGAGGGAAGATAATCACGATGAAGAGAGGTAACGATAATCACGAAACGCTCGAACCACATACCGATGTTTACTACAATTGAAATAAAGAAGGAGAACATAATACTCGTTCTTAACTTTTTGAACCACATGAACTGTGGAGAGAACACGTTACAAGTCATCATTGACCAATACGCCCAAGCGTAAGGTCCTGTAGCACGATTTAAAAACGCATATTGCTCATACTCAACTCCCGAATACCAAGCAATAAAAAGCTCAGTGATATAGGCACAACCAACAATCGAACCCGTAATCATGATTACAATGTTCATAAGTTCAATATGTTGAAGTGTGATATAGTCCTCAAAGCCTACTACTTTTCGCATGATGATAAGAAGGGTATTTACCATCGCAAATCCAGAGAAAATCGCACCTGCTACGAAGTAAGGTGGGAAAATCGTAGTATGCCATCCAGGAATTACCGAAGTAGCAAAGTCAAACGATACAATCGTGTGTACCGATAGTACAAGTGGAGTTGCAAGACCTGCAAGTACTAAAGAAACCTCTTCAAAACGTTGCCAATCTTTAGCTCTACCTGTCCATCCGAAACTTAAAAGGCTATAGATTTTCTTTTGAAATGGACGAACGGCACGGTCTCTAATCATCGCAAAGTCAGGAAGTAATCCTGTCCACCAGAATACAAGAGATACCGATAAATAAGTTGAAATCGCAAATACGTCCCATAATAAAGGTGAATTAAAGTTCACCCATAGTGATCCGTATTGATTAGGAATTGGTAATACCCAGAAAGCTAACCAAGGTCTACCCATGTGAATAATTGGGAATAAACCTGCTTGTACTACCGAGAAAATAGTCATCGCTTCAGCTGAACGGTTAATTGCCATACGCCACTTCTGTCTAAAAAGAAGAAGTACCGCAGAAATAAGAGTTCCCGCGTGACCAATACCTACCCACCAAACGAAGTTAGTGATATCCCATGCCCAGTTTACCGTCTTGTTAAGACCCCAAACACCAATACCAGTAGCAATGGTGTAAATAATACATCCTAAACCCCATAAAAAGGCTACAAGTGCAATGGAGAAAACGATCCACCATTGTTTATTTGCCGTTCCCTCAACAGGTCGAGCAATATCATTCGATACATCACTGTAACTTTTTGATCCAGTTACTAGCGGTTTACGTATCGGAGCTTCATAATGCGATGCCATAATAGATTGTCTTATTAATGATTAGGCCTTTTCGGTATTTCTTACTTTGACATGGTAGAACACATTCGGCTGCGTACCTACATGTTCTAACAGATGGTACATGCGCTCACTCTCTTTAAGTTTAGCCACACGACTTTCTTTGTCGTTAATATCACCAAACACTAAAGCACCTGTGTCGCAAGCCGCAGAACAAGCCGTCTGGAATTCACCATCCTTAATTGATCGTCCTTCCGCTTTAGCGTCCAGAATAGTCTTCTGGGTACGTTGGATACACATTGAGCATTTTTCCATCACCCCTCTAGAACGAACATTCACATCTGGGTTAAGAACCATACGACCAAGATCATTGTTCATGTGGAAATCAAATTCATCATTTTGGTTGTATAAGAACCAATTAAAGCGACGAACTTTATAAGGACAATTGTTTGCACAATATCTTGTACCAATACAACGGTTGTATGCCATATGGTTTTGACCTTGACGTGAGTGAGAAGTTGCAGCAACAGGACATACCGTCTCACAAGGAGCATGGTTACAGTGCTGACACATTACTGGCTGGAAGGCTACTTGAGGATTTTCTGAAGGATCTTCCATAGATCCAAATCCACTTAGACTACCGTTATCGCCAAATAAACCGTCTAGGTTCTCTTTCTTCTCAGTATCTTGAGCAAAAGTCTCCTCTGAAGAATAATATCTATCAATACGCAACCAGTGCATATCTCTTGATACTCTTATTTCATGTTTACCAACAACTGGCACATTATTTTCGGCGTGACATGCAATAACACAAGCACCACATCCTGTACATGCATTTAGATCGATCGATAGATTAAAATGATGACCTACTGTACGATCAAATGACTCCCAAAGATCTACAGAAGTTGCAGGAACTTCTTGGTGATCTAAGGATACCATTGGAGTAGGATTCCATTCTTCTGATGGTTTGCTAATAAAATCTTCGAGGGTAGTTTCTTTGATAATATCACCACGACCCATTAAGGTTTTATGTAGCTGAACGCATGCAAACTCGTGCATTCCGCGTTCTTTTTCTATGGTAACCGATTGTACTTTAGATTGTCCAAGGTAAAGTGAATAAGCATTCACTCCGGTTTGCATTTCTTCTTGAATACCTGATTTGCGGCCGTAACCTAGTGCTAAACCAACCGTACCTTTGGCCTGACCAGGCTGAATAAGAACTGGCACTCTATTTAAAGTTACATCACCAACCTTTACCGTAGCATAGCTTCCATCAAGACCACCGTTGGCAACATTTATATTTACAAAACCGTAAGCTAATGCATCAGCCTTAGAGATCGTCAAGTAGTTATCCCATGACGCTCTTGAAATAGGATCTGGGAATTCTTGTAACCAAGGGTTGTTAGCCATTTGACCGTCACCCATTCCAGTTTTTGCATAAAGCACTAATTCAACACCATTTGAAGATGAAGAAGAAAGTTTATTCGAAGACAATTGTAAATCACCTTCGCTGATTCCGAAGTTACGCGAGACATTAGAAGAGGTATAAAAAACACCATCTTGAACCGCTTGACTCCATGAACTACCGCTTAAAACAGCATTTCTCCAGTTCTTTTGAATAAAATCGTGATAAGTTTCAGAAACTCCTGCCCAAACTAGCAATGATTGTTCAAATTGACGAGTGTCAAAAAGATTTCGAATCACAGGCTGAGTAATTCCATAGTGACCTTTCTTAATCTCAACGTCACCCCATGATTCAAGGTAATGAGAAGCAGAGGCAACAAAAGTCGAAGCAGCTGCAGTTTCAGTTAATGAGAAAGATGAGGTTACAGAAAAACCAATTTGCCCTAAAGCAGTAGAAAAAGCTTCTGCATTAGGAGCACTGTATAGTGGGTTAATCCCATCGATTAAGATGGCTGCAACTTCATTTTTGTTCGCGGCAGCAACAATATCTTCTAGAACAGAAGCCGGAGCCGAACGGACATATTTAGGCTGAGCAACATCAAATGCATCACTTTTCAGTAATTCATTAATAGCTAGCGTGATCAGTTGTGCATCCTTATCATCAATACCGCAAAGAACAACCGCTTTAGAACCTGCAGCTTTAAGTCTTTGAGCCATTGCGTTAACATGACCGGAGATCGCTGTACTTGATTCTGATGCTGAAACTCCTTTAAGCGCATAATATAATGCCGCAAGCGCTCTCTTTTGCTCTACAGCTGTTAGAGGTATACGTTTATCAGCATTAGAGCCACTTAAAGTCAGGTTAGACTCTAATTGTACATGATGCGACATATGTCCGTGATGCGGTACACGATTTTTTGCATATCCTTTAGAATATCCACCACCTTGCCAGTCACCCAAGAAATCAGCATCAAAGGAGACGATGATATCCGCAGAAGAAAGGTTATAGTCAGCCAATGCTCTTTCGCCGTAGGCTTGTTCAAAAGCATCAAGAGCAGAGGCGGATGAAATAGCGTCATACGCATGATACTCTACATTAGGATACTTGGCTTTTAAAGCTTCGATGGCCTTTAGGTATGAAGGACTAGCCTTAGTACCTGAAAGAACTATAACCTTTTTTCCTGAGCTCTTCGCGCTCTCTAATCTAGCGATAACAGCTGCGTCAAGATCGCTCCAAGAAATTGCAGATCCAGAAGCCTCAGGACCCTGTAATCTATTCTTATCGTAAAGGTTTAGCACAGACGCTTGAACGCGTGCATTAGCACCTCCGAAAAGAGTAGCACGATCATTATTCTCAATCTTAATAGGACGACCTTCACGAGTCTTTACTAAGACACTTGCAAAGTCATAACCATCTGCTATCGTTGTTGCGTAATAATTCGCAACCCCAGGCACGATTTCGTCTGGTTGAATAACGTAAGGAATTGATTTCTTAACAGGCCCTTCGCAAGCGGCAAGTGTTGCAGCTGCAGTACTAAAACCTAAAAACTTAAGAAAATCTCTACGTGAGGATTGAGAATCCTTCAATGATGATTCTTGTTCAAAGAAATCATTTACAGGTAACGTTTCGGTGAATTCGTTTTGAGCTAATTGTTCAACCACAGGGTCGTTTGTAAGCTCCGCTTCACTTTTCCAATATTGTTTATGTGATGCCATAAATTGTAGAATTCCAGATTAATAGTGGCACTTACCACATTCAAGGCCACCCATTTGAGCTGCAGTTAGCTCATCGACCCCATATTTTTTAGACAATTCTTCGTGAATCTTTTCGTAATAAGGATTCGAAGTAAGTTGAACGTTAGTTTCACGGTGACAATTAATACACCATCCCATAGTTAGTGGTGCATATTGATACATTACTTCCATTTCTTCTACAGGACCGTGGCAAGTCTGACATTCAACACCTGCAACACTATAGTGCTGAGAGTGGTTGAAATAAACAAAGTCTGGAAGATTGTGAATTCGAACCCATTCTACAGGATAGCTTTCTCCCGTATAACGCTGGTTTTCTTCATCCCAACCTACTGCCTTGTATAGTTTCTTAATCTCTCCTGTATAGAATTCATTGGTGTAACCATTTGCTAGATCTTCAGCAGAAGGACCTTCAGGATTACCCGTGTACTCATAGATCGACTTATGACAATTCATACAAACGTTCAACGAAGGAATTCCAGAATGCTTAGAAACTCTTGCAGAACTATGGCAGTATGTGCATTCAATTTTATTATCTCCAGCGTGAATCTTATGTGAATAATGGATGGGTTGAACTGGTGCATATCCTTGATCGATACCTACTTGCATCATATATGCATAAGCAAAATATGCACTACTTAGAAGAAGAATTACAACCGAAACAAATACTAAAAATTGATTTTGCGCAAAAGCCTTCCATAGTGGTAAGCGTTGTGCCTTTTTCTTTTCAACATCAATGCCATTTGCAACCGCTATTTGACGAAGTGTTCGATTAACTAAAACAAGCATTGCTACTAGAACAAGTAGAACAAATGATAGAACCGCAAGAACTAAATCACTGTTTGCACCGTTTCCTTCTGATGAGGAAGCTGCTGCAGTAGCAGTAACAGCAGGAACAACAGGTGCAGGAGGTGGAGCAGCCGTATAAGCTAAGATATTATCAATATCCTCATTCGACAAGGTAGGGAAAGCAGTCATTGCCGCTTTATTGTACTCGTTGTAGATACGATTAGCGTAATTATCACCAGAATTAATAACCCCAGAACTATTTTTAATCCACGCATACAACCATTCACGATCTAAGCCTTCATCTTCAGCAAGTCGAGATTCAACGTTTGCTAAAGCAGGACCTGTCATTTTACGGTTTAGCGCATGACATGCAGCACAATTTTGATTGAACAATTGCTTACCCTTTGCCGGGTCACCACCATCTTGCCCAAAAGAGAGAGAAGTAGCACTAATAACAAGCACTAATGAGAGAAGCGCTTGTTTTAGGAGGTTAGGAAATCCTTTCATATAACTTAGTTATGCAAAAATTACCGTTATAATCAACGGCATAATCGTCTCAAATTGCCACAAAAATACTACTGAAGGGGGTATTAAAAAAGTTAAGTTTGAGGTTCTTGTAATTTGTAATCGTTCTAAATAAAGGCTGAGTAGTATAGGAATTGATTACCTTGCGGAGGCAATAGAGCAAAGAGCAATTAAACAATGAAAAATAATCTTTTTAACTGTCTTATTATTAGTCTTTTAACTATATCAATCGGTTACTCCCAAGTGAAAGAATTGGGTTTAGACTCTATCCCATCCAGTGAAGTCAGTATCTCACAATTGAGTGATATTTATCGACAAATGAAAGTTGAAAAAGGTGACTACCAAATTCAATTAGGTTTCGGATCACTTGCCGAGATGGAGAAATTAAAAGAACGCTATAACACTCTATTTGCTGAGGATACGATCTTTCATCAAAAACACCCACTAAAACTCTCTTTCAATTCGCCTACCTATCGTCTTCGCTTAGAACACTTTAGAACACGTCTTGAAACAGAAAAAGCCTCAAAGAGGCTTCGTCCTTATTTTAGAGGGATTATGATTTTAGAACCCGGGAAAAACAATTAAAGTTTTTTCTGTACAGCCACTTCTTGGTAAGCTTCAATCTGATCGTTGACTCTGATATCATTGTAATTCTTCACCTGAAGACCACAATCATATCCCTTTGCAACTTCTTTAACGTCATCTTTGAATCGTTTAAGTGAAGTAAGTTCGCCATCGAAGGTTACAACACCATCACGAATTACACGAATCTTAGAGTTTCTGAAGAGTTTTCCTGAAAGAACCATACAACCTGCAATAGTTCCAATCTTAGAAATCTTAAAGGTTTCACGAATTTCTGCAGTACCGGTAACTTCTTCTTTCATTTCAGGACTCAACATACCTTCCATTGCCTTCTTGATATCATCAATAGCATCGTAGATAATTGAGTAGGTACGGATATCGACTTCTTCCTTCTCAGCAACTGTACGAGCATTTGCCATAGGGCGTACATTAAACCCGATCACTACAGCCGATGAAGCACTTGCAAGTAACACATCAGACTCGGTAATAGCACCAACACCTTTGTGGATAATGTTGACTTGAATTTCTTCGGTGGAAAGTTTCTGGAACGAATCAGTTAAAGCTTCTACTGAACCATCTACATCACCTTTTAGGATAATATTAAGTTCTTGGAAATCTCCAACAGCGATACGTCTACCAATCTCATCTAAAGTAAGCTGACGTTGTGCCCGAACACTTTGTTCTCTTTGTAACTGAGATCGCTTCTGAGCAATTTGCTTCGCTTCACGCTCATCCTTCAACACATTAAAACGATCACCGGCCTGAGGAGCTCCATCGAGTCCTAAAATTGATATTGGTGTAGCAGGACCTGCTTCTTTAATATTTTTTCCACGCTCATCTTGCATGGCGCGTATTTTACCACTTGAAGTTCCTGCCAGAACATAATCTCCTATTCGGAGGGTTCCATTTTGCACAAGCACTGTAGACACATAACCTCTACCCTTGTCTAGGAAAGCCTCAACTACTGTACCCGAAGCCTCGCGATTAGGATTAGCCTTTAGTTCTAAAAGTTCAGCTTCTAAAAGAACCTTTTCAAGAAGTTCATTAACCCCCTGACCTGTTTTAGCCGAGATATCATGAGATTGAATTTTACCACCCCAGTCTTCTACTAAGAGATTCATGGCTGCAAGACCTTCTTTAATCTTATCCGGATTAGCGGTTGGACGGTCTATTTTATTGATCGCAAATACCATAGGTACTCCAGCAGCTTGCGCGTGGGCGATAGCTTCTTTTGTTTGAGGCATGATGTCATCATCGGCCGCAACAACGATAATCGCAATATCTGTAACCTGTGCACCTCTCGCACGCATCGCCGTAAAGGCTTCGTGACCAGGGGTATCTAAAAACGATATTTTCTGCCCGCTTTCAAGAGTTACACCGTAAGCACCGATGTGTTGAGTAATTCCCCCGCTCTCACCAGCGATTACATTCTCTTTTCTAATATAATCAAGTAACGAAGTTTTACCGTGATCTACGTGACCCATCACCGTTACAATCGGCGCTCTAGCCTGAAGATCGTCTTCGCTATCTGTGATTTCCTCGATTACTGTCTCTTCAAGCTCTGCTTGCATGAACTCAACCTGATAGCCGAACTCATCAGCAACAATCGTTAAGGTTTCAGCATCTAATCTCTGATTCATGGTAACCATGATTCCTAACGACATACATGCAGAAATCACTTGGGTTGAAGACACATCCATCATAGTCGCAACTTCATTAACAGTAACAAACTCTGTCACTTTAATAACCTTGCTTTCAAGCTCTTGCTGTTCTTGCTCGCGCTCTCTTTGTTGCTCGTGAAGATCTCTCTTTTCTTTTCTGTAACGCGCCCCTTTGCCTTTAGAAGACTTTCCTTGAAGCTTTTCTAAGGTTTCGCGAACCTGTCTTTGAACCTCTTCTTCAGTTGGTTCGGCACGTTGAACTTGTGGTTGATTTCTTACGACTTTTTTATTTCCACCTTTGGGTGCATTCTTATCGCTAACAATTCTCTTACGCTTACGCTTCCGATCATTATCAGCATTTGACTCTGCAGGCTTCTTTTTCTTTTCAAACTGAGAAAGATCAATCTTAGCACCAACTATCTTAGGACCTGATAAGGTCTGGTATTGGGTTTTAATTTGATCACTCTCCGCTTCTGCAGCAGGCTTTTCTTCTTTAACCTCTTCTTTTTTGGGCGCTTCGGCCTCTTTGGGCGCTTCGGCCGCTGCAACATTTTTTACCTCAAGCAGTTGCTCTTCTTTTGCAGGCTCTTTAACCTCTTCTACAACTGGTGCTTTTTCCTTTTCTTCGACCTTCTCAGGCTCTGCGACTACTTCTGTCTTAGGATTTAAATCAATCTTACCTACCTTTTTAGGGCCAGAAAGCGCAGCTTTTCCTCTAATGACAGTTGGCTCCTTTTCTTTGATTGCCTTCTTCTCCTCCTGCTCTTTTTCAATTTGTTGAAGTAGTGCTTCTTTTTCTTTTCTTTTTTCTTCCCCTACTTCGATAGAAGCAACTTTTTTAGACATATCCGTCTGAAACTCATCAAGCAAAACTTGGTACTCCACAGTACTAATTTTGGTAGTAGGACGAGCTTCGATCTCATGTCCCTTCTCTTTCAAATGCTCCACAGCACGATCGAGAGAAATATTAAGTTCTCGGAGTACTTTGTTAATTCTAATGGTCTTTTCTTCAGACATAAATAATGCTATTGCCTTTTTAGGGGTCGGGTTTACAAATATAAGAGGTTAGTCCTCAAACTCTGCTTTTAGTATTTTAACAACTTCTTGAACAGTCTCCTCTTCAAGGTCGGTGCGTTTGATAAGATCCTCAATATCTAATTCTAATACACTTCTAGCCGTATCTAGACCAATCTTCTTGAATTCCTGAATGATCCATGCATCGATTTCGTCAGAGAATTCAGTTAGCTCAACATCTTCCTCAACACCTTCTCTAAACACATCGATTTCATAACCGGTGAGTTGACCAGCTAGTCTAATGTTATGACCACTGCGTCCAATTGCTTTAGAAACTTCTTCAGGCTTCAGATAAACCTGAGCAGTCATATCTTCATCATTCAGTTTAACCGAACTTACACGAGCTGGGCTTAATGCACGTGTAACAAGGAGTTGCTTGTTATTGGTCCAATTAATTACATCGATATTTTCGTTTCCTAGCTCTCTCACAATACCGTGAATACGTGAACCTTTCATTCCCACACATGCACCGACTGGATCAATACGATCGTCATAAGAATCTACAGCCACTTTCGCCTTTTCTCCAGGGATACGAACTACTTTTTTAATAGTAATCAAGCCGTCAAAAACCTCAGGAATCTCTTGATGAAAGAGCTGCTCTAGGAACTTGGGAGAAGTTCTTGATAAGATAATCGAAGGTTTTACCCCTTTAAGCTCAACGCTCTCGATAATTCCGCGGATATTATCACCTTTTCTAAAAAAGTCAGAAGGAATTTGACGATCCTTCGGAAGAATGATCTCATTTCCTTCATCATCCAATAAGATTACCGCTTTATGACGAATATGGTGTACCTCCGCAGTGTAAATTTCGCCTTCAAGGTCCTTGAATTGTTTGTAGATAGTGGTATTATCGTGCTCTTGAATCTTAGCAACGAGGTTTTGGCGCAGGGCCAAAATCGAACGTCTTCCAAGATCAAAAAGCTTAACCTCTTCAGAAACATCCTCACCTACCTCAAAGTCAGGCTCAATTTTTCGAGCTTCAGACAATGAAATCTGTTCGTTCTCATCCTCAACCATATCATCCTCAACTACGATTCGGTTTCTCCAAATCTCTAAGTCACCTTTATCTGGGTTGATGATGATGTCAAAATTATCATCCGAGCCAAACTTTCTCTTCAAAGCGTTTCTAAACACTTCTTCAAGAATAGCCATGAGGGTTACTCTGTCGATGAACTTGTCGTCTTTGAATTCAGAAAACGACTCAATAAGTGCTAAATTCTCCATAATTAGCGATTAAAAAGTTAACACAATTTGTGCTTGATCAATAGTATTATAAGCAATGGTTTCTTTTCGAACCACCGTTTGTTTTCCTTTACCTACCTCTTTAGGAACTCTTTCGCTCCATTCTATGGTAATTTCTTTATCGGTTACCTCGATAAGCTTTCCTTTTAATTCAGAACCCTCAGATTTCACTTTCAACGTTCTACCCTTATGTTGCGGATATTGACGTGCCAACTTAAGTGGCGCGGTAGCCCCAGAAGACTGAACGCTCAACGAAAAATCATGAACTTCACGATCTAATTGATGCTCGATAGCTCTAGAAACCTCTACACAGTCATTAATACTTACACCTTTATCCCCATCGATTATAATTTCAATGTGGTTCTTGGTATCCATCGAAAAATCGATCAAAAAGAGATCTAGCCTTTTCTCAAAGGCTTGATTTAGAAGCGTTAATACTTGTTCTTTCAATTTCATACTACCTAATAAAAGAGGGGACTAATGTCCCCTCTTCATGTCTGTTGCTAAACGTTCAAGCTAAGCTTGAAGAAAGTTGGTTGGCCTACAAGGACTCGAACCTTGAACGACTGAACCAAAATCAGCTGTGTTACCAATTACACCATAGGCCAAGACTCAATCGAGGGTGCAAATTTAGAATATTCTTAGAATTAGCAAAAATTAAAAATGGTAATTTCGTCTTCGTTCCAAAAAGATTTTTTACAATGAGGGAAATAATTCAGAAAATGAGCTATCAAAATACAGGTGCATGGTTAGTATTTATGGTTGCTCTTTTAACTTATGGGCTTACGGTTGAACCCACTGTTAGCTTTTGGGATGCCGGAGAATACATCGCTACCTCCGCAAAATTACAGGTAGGTCACCCGCCTGGAGCCCCCCTTTTTCAAATCATTGGAGCATTTGCCGCGCTTTTCGCCTTTGGTGACCCAGAAAGGATAGCACTCACGGTTAACTTTGTCTCGGTACTTTCTAGCGCGACAACCATTTTACTTACCTATCAAATCATTCATCGATTAATTCGAAGAATCATCGGACATTCTGAAACATCAGCCGAAGAATTAAAACTGGTAACCGCAAGTGTCATTGGAGCGCTCGCGCTATGTTTCTCAGACAGCTTTTGGTTTAACGCAGTTGAAACTGAAGTTTATGCCATGGCTAGTCTAATGATGGCCCTCCTACTTTATTTAGGGATTCGATGGACCGATGAACTCAAAGACGAAAAGGCTGATCGATGGGTATTACTCATAAGCTTCGTTGTCGGATTGGTCTTTGGAATTCAATTCATGGGATTCCTAGCCATTCCATCAATTGGTTTACTCTATTACTTCAAAAAGTATCATCAGATTACCATTAAAAACTTTATCGTCGCTCATGTTAGTGTGATAGCCCTTCTATTTTTGGTATTTAAATTTTCCCTTACCTATATATTGAAGCTGTTTGGTGCGGTAGAAATCTTCATGGTTAACAGTATAGGATTACCCTTTAATTCAGGAAGTATTTTTCTCGGTATTGTTTTAACCTTGGCATTCCTATATACCATTAAGCGATCGAATAAAGCAAGTAACCCGGTCTGGTCTTTACTTACACACAGTGTATTCTTTTTCTTTTTAGGTCTTTCTACTTGGCTAATGCTACCTATACGAGCTAATGCAGGCACAGTGGTGAATGAAAATAATCCTGAAGATGCTAGAGCACTTCTGGCTTATTATAATCGCGAGCAATATCCGGCCCCAGAAAGTCCTTTTTATGGTTCGTACTACTCAGATTATTTCGCTGCGGCTGGCCCAGATCAGGACGGAAAACCGAAATACGAAAAGAATCATAAGCTTGGCCGCTATGAAATTGTAAACAACTACAAAGGTGCTATTCAAGGACCCAATCCAAATCACATCGGCCTTCTTCCGAGAATGTGGAGCCCATCTTCGGCCGAAAACTACATGAAGTTTTACGGTCGATTAGACTTTTCTATCAGACCCGAATACCTAGGCAATAGCGAGCTCAGAAAAGCAGTTAATGAATTTAAAACGAGGAGTGCTCAAGGAGAAATTGAAACAGCACAATACCTAGACTTCTTGAAGAACTTCTCTGACTATATTGAGATTAAACCTCCGACGATTGCACAAAATCTTACTTACCTATTAGATTTCCAGTTTGGGTACATGTATTGGAGGTATTTTATGTGGAATTTTGCAGGAAGAGCTTCTGACGAACAGGGGCGTTTTAATGCACAAGGTGAATGGCTGAGTGGAATACCATTTATTGACAGTGTTCGCTTAGGCAATCAAAACGATCTGCCTAAAGATTTAAAAGAGAATAAAGCTCGTAACACCTATTACTTTTTACCCTTAATTCTAGGGTTGATCGGAGTCTATTTTCACGCTAAACGAGACTGGAAGTCTTTTTGGTCGTTGCTAGTTTTCTTTGTGTTTACCGGTTTAGCCATACAATTCTATACCAATCCAACCCTATTTCAACCTCGAGAAAGAGATTATTCTCTGGTTGGATCATTCTTCATTTTCTGTATTTGGATTGGGCTTGGCGCTTATGCGGTCTTAGAGAGACTAAGAGGCATTGTACAACAACCGCAGAAACAGCTAGCACTAGGAAGTCTTCTAATGTTCATTCCCCTACTTATGGCATTTGAGAATTGGGATGACCACGACCGATCTAATCGCTATACTGCCCGAGCTACCGCAAAAGCTTATTTAGACTCCTGTATAGAAAATCAAGACGCTCTGCTATTTACTATCGGAGACAATGATACCTTCCCTCTATGGTATCTGCAAGAAATTGAAGGTTACCGTACCGATGTTCGAATCGTAAACTCAAGCCTTCTAGCTACTGACTGGTATATCGATCAAATGAAGCGTCAGGCTTATGAAAGCAGCCCTATTCCATCAAGTCTAACCCACCAAAAGTATCGCTACGGAACAAGAGATTTACTATACTATCAACCTGTCCCTGAAATTCAAGAGGAGCGCTGGTTACTAGCTGACTTTATGGATTGGGTAAGCAGTGATCGGAAAGAAACAAAGATCAGCTACTTACTAGAAAAACAAGGAGCAGATCTTAGTCAATTTGAACCTGAGCAGTTAGATATTGTTTATTATCCAACCCATAAAATCAGAGTACCTGTTAACAAGGAAGCCGTTCTCAAAAGCGGAATCGTTAAATCTCAGGATTCGGACCTTATTGTCGACTACATCGATATTGATCTTCCGCAATCGGCTCTCGCTAAGAACCGATTACTAATGCTAGATATCCTATATACTAATGATTGGACAAGACCGATCTATTTCTCAGGCGGAAGTTTAGATTCTGCCGAATACCTATACATGAAAGATTATCTTCAGCTCGATGGCCTAGTGTTCAAACTAGTGCCTATCCTTACACCTGATAAAGGAGGGTTCGATATTGGACGAATAGACAGCCCATTGATGTATGACATCGTTATGAACTGGGATTGGGGAAATAGCGAGGATGAATCTATCTACATTGACACTCAAACAAGAGCGCAAGGAATCACCTTTAGAAGCAATCTTGCACGATTGGCCGAGCAACTCATTGTTGAGGATAGAATCGAAATGGCAGAAGAAGTGTTAGACCTAGGTGTAACTAAAATGCCTCTTAAGACCTTTAAATTCTACACCTTTATCGAACCTTTTATCCAAGCATATTACAGTATTCAAAAAGACGAAAAAGCACAGAAACTAAGCAAAGAACTACTGGTCATTTACTTAGATCGCCTTAGGTATTATGCGAGTCTGGATGCTGACGAAAGTTATCTCAGAATCGAGGAAATATACAGAGACTTAGAAGCTTGTAGAAGAGTTATCGATATATCAAGCGATATGGGAGACAACGAATTTATCGATCCGTATACCGACGAATTTAATACTCAATTAGAACAGCTGATTGAAGTTCTTGAAAGCTCTGGAGAATATTTGGTGAATTAAACGTATTCGTTTAGAATACCAAGAAGCGTATTAGCGTCTAATTCTCCGCTCTGTCGCCACACCATTTCACCTCGTTTGTAAATTACAAGAGTAGGTAAACTTTTAATACGAAGCGCTTGAGCTAATTCTTGATTCTTATCGACATCAATTTTAATCACCTTTGCACGGTCACCCGATGCGGCTGCAACATCGTTGAGCACAGGAGCCATGGCAACAGAATCATCATTCCACTCTGCGTAGAAGTTAAATAACACCGGGACACTAAGGTCTATAAGCTCGCCAAATTTTGACATATCAGGTTTAATTGGAGTTGCAAGTTAGTAAAATTGCAAATTCTAACATTCTTCTATGCAGATTTTAAGGTAATTACGGTAATCTCAGGCCATATTCCAAACCTTCCTGGATAACCTAAAAATCCAAAACCTCTGTTGACATTAATTAGCCGTTCATTCTTTTCATACATACCCGCCCACTGTGGATAACGAAATTTAGAAGGACTCCATTGAAAACCTGCCACTTCGATACCATATTGAAATCCATGAGTATGGCCGCTGAGTGTTAAATCGAACCGATGGCTGTGACCAATTACCTCAGCCTCCCAATGGGACGGATCATGAGACATAAGTAGCGTAAATACGTCTGGGTTCAATCCCTTCGAAGCTCTGTTTAAATCACCGGCTTTTAAAAACCGTCCAGTTCCCCAGTTCTCTACCCCAACAAGTTGAAAGTAATCATCTCCAGTGGTAATTTTAATAGATTCATTTCTCAAATTTCTAAAACCCATCTGCTCCTGGAGACGAATCAAACGCTCAACATCTGCACGTGCCTGTTCAGAATCGAAATCATCATTGTAAGTGGCGTAGTCATGATTTCCCAACACGCTATATTTACCATACGAAGCCTTAAGCTTACCCAGCATCGAAATAAAAGGATCGGCTTCGTAGGATTTATTATTCACCATATCACCGGTAAACAACAACAAATCAGGTCGCTGTTCATTGACCAAATCTAAACCCTCAGCAACCGCATCTAAATCATCAAAGCTTCCTAAGTGCAGATCAGATAGCTGCAATACCTTGAAGCCGTCAAAAGCTTTGGGAAGGTTGGAGAATGTCAATTCATAATTATGGATTTTATAGTTGTATTTACCTCCAATACCAGCAAGTAAGGAGGTAAAGGGTACCGCTCCTACTGTAATTGCAGCTGAAGACAAGAAATCTCTACGAGAACGAAAAGCTTTCGCCGATGCCTCCTCTTTAGAGGTGAGCCAGATATAGCCTTTGTTAACTCCACTGACTATATCCCTTATAAATAAAATCGGCGTACTCATTAAAAGAGCTACAAAACAAGCAAAAATAAAAGCTCTAAACCACGATTCTGTTACCTTTGAAAGTGGAATTTCTATCCAATTTGCCGCAGCTCCTAACAAAAAACTACTCGTAAAAAACACAAGTAAGGACCAGAACAAGCCCTTTGAGATTTTCATCCTCCTCAAGTGATAAAAAAGATAGAGAGAAAGCCCTAAATAGAGGATGGTAAAAACAAATGCAAAATAGCCCATGTACGATATTGTGTTTGGCAAAAATACAGCTAAATGAAGCTGGTTACCATTAAAATCGGTTATCTTGCTTTCTCGTTTTTATTTCAGTAAAACATGTCGAATACACCCAACAAACGTTTATTTCTTGTCGATGCCTATGCACTTATATTTAGAGGTTATTACGCCCTGATTAAGAACCCTCGAATCAATTCAAAGGGTGAAGACACCTCAGCGGTTATGGGTTTCATGAATTCCCTTCTTGATCTAATTAGAAAAGAAAACCCCGAATACTTGGCGGTTTGTTTTGACAAAGGCGGAAGTATAGAAAGAACTGAACTATTCGAAGACTACAAGGCAAATAGAGAAAGTACTCCTGAAGCAATCAAATTTGCTGTACCACATATTGAGACACTTTTAAAGGCGATGCACATCCCTGTGATTGTAAAGGAGGGCTACGAGGCAGATGATTTAATAGGTACCCTTTCAAAACAAGCCGAGAAAGAAGATTTTACGGTTTACATGGTTACTCCAGATAAAGACTTTGGACAACTGGTAAGTGAAAATATTTTCATGTATCGTCCGGCACGAGGAGGTGGTGATATTGAAATCTGGGGTATCCCAGAGATTCAAGAACGATTCGGCGTGAAAGAACCCAAGCAAGTGATCGACTATCTTGGCATGATGGGTGACGCCAGTGACAATATTCCTGGTTTTCCTGGGGTGGGAGATAAAACTGCAAAGAAACTTATTGAACAGTATGGCAGTCTAGAAAATCTACTTAAGAATACCCACGAGTTAAAAGGAAAGCTTAAAGAACGTATTGAAGAGAATGCAGAACTAGGGTTGCTATCGAAAGAGTTAGCGACTATTAAGATTGATTGTGATGTACAATTTGACCCTACAAGTTTTGAACTATCTGAACCAGATATTGAAAAGGTAACCGAACTCTTTGAGGTACTCGAGTTTCGTCGAATGAAAGATCAGTTTGTCAAAACCTTCTCAAAGAGCGGTTCAGATGAAGACAATGCCTCAGCGCCATTTAAAGAAGAAAAAACTGCTGTTCCAGGTTCGGGTCAATTTTCTCTTTTCGACACCAATCAAGCTTCAGAAGAATCAAAGGCTCCAAATAATGCCTCATTTTATCAATTAATCAATAGCCCAGGAACTTTTAGTCGATTCATGAAGGTTCTAGAAACCAAGGACGAGATCAGCTTGAGCTTTTCTTATGATGATATCGATGCGTTCGAACCTCAAATAATAGCGATCGGATTCTCGTGGGAGGCACATAAAGGATACTATCTCGATCTGTCAGAGGAGCGCGTACTGAAACTAGAAAAACTTAAATCGATTTTCGCATCCAACAAAAAATTCATTGGTCAGGAATTAAAAATGGCACTGAAAAGCCTCATTCGCGAAGGGATTGATTTAAATGGGGAGCTATTCGACACCTTACTAGCCCATTACCTGATTAACCCCGACATGAGACATGATCGGAGAATTCTAAGCGAAACGTATTTGGGAAAAAGACTCGAGTTACATCCGAAAGGAAGGTTTAGCGAATGGCCTGAAGAAACTAAAATCAACATCTTATGCGAAGACGCAGATATCGGATTACAATTATACCATCATTTCAAGCTAGAGCTTCAAAAGGATAATTTAAAAGTACTTTTTGAAGAAATCGAAATTCCACTGCTTCGAGTATTAGCGCAAATGGAACTCAACGGAATACGCCTGGATACTCCCTATTTATCTGAACTGAATTCTGAATTTTCAAGTCAAATTGAGAAGCTCGAAAATCAGATCTATGAGCAAGCCGGGGAGACCTTTAATATTGGATCCCCCAAACAACTCGGAATCGTATTATTCGAAAACCTACAACTCTCGAATAAACCTAAAAAAACAAAGACCGGACAGTACGCTACCGGAGAAGATATACTCACCGAATTGGCAAAAGAGCATCAAATTGCCAAAGATATTTTAGCATATCGAAGCTTAACAAAGCTGAAAAGCACTTATGTCGATGCGCTCCCCCAACAGGTTAATCCGAGCACTCAAAGAGTTCACACAGAGTTCATGCAAACAGTAGCCGCTACAGGTAGGCTAAGTAGTGTAAATCCTAACTTACAAAACATCCCTATACGCACCGCACAAGGGCGAAGAATTAGACAGGCGTTTATCGCTAAAGATGAGAATCATATTTTACTGGCAGCAGATTATTCTCAAATCGAACTTCGAATCATAGCGGCCCTCAGCGAAGAAGACACTATGATGGCTGCATTTGAATCAGATCAGGATATTCATGCTGACACGGCTTCAAGAGTCTTTAACGTTTCAATCGATGCAGTCACCAGAGAACAACGAAGTCAAGCTAAGACTGTCAATTTTGGAATTTTATATGGAGTATCTGCATTCGGATTGAGCAATCAAACTAATCTTTCTAGAAGCGAATCAAAAGAACTCATTGAATTGTACTATAAAACCTATCCAAAACTCACTTCGTTCATCGCCGATCAAGTTGCTCATGCAAGAGAAGAAGGTTATGTAAGCACTGTAATGGGTAGAAAAAGATATTTAGCTGGAATTCAGTCTTCCAACGCCATTGTAAGATCAGCGGCAGAACGAAATGCCATCAATGCGCCTATTCAAGGTTCAGCAGCAGACATCATAAAAAAAGCAATGATTAACATTCATGCCGAACTACAGGAGAAAAAAATGAAGAGCAAAATGTTATTACAAGTGCATGATGAATTGGTATTTGACACCCATAAAAACGAGGTGGAGGCATTGAAAAAACTGATAACAGAGCGAATGGAAAACGCGTTTGAACTGCGTGTCAAATTAAAAGTAGATATCGGATGGGGAACCAACTGGTTAGAGGCTCATTAAACGCACTAAAAAATCTTAGTTTCAAGTATTTGGAATTCTATTGAATAATTGTACA
>Ga0209653_1000390_pt1 | contig 39418 bp, 49 predicted proteins | sample SaaInl6LU_22_DNA_FD_184644 | JGI IMG/M metagenome (GOLD analysis project Ga0209653, IMG submission 184644) | Marine microbial communities from expanding oxygen minimum zones in the Saanich Inlet - ESP_116LU_22_DNA (SPAdes) (version 2) | ecosystem: Environmental > Aquatic > Marine > Intertidal... | reverse complement strand
ATAGCAACAATTCCAATTTTAATAATTGGCGCCGAAACACTATTTTTATAGGACTTTGTTCCAATTATACGTCGAGCAATAAATAGACTGATTTTCAAGCTGTGATCACTTTACTCAAAAATACCGTTTTTTTTGTCTTGGCAGTGTTTAGCACGAGCCTTTTTGCTCAAGTTAAACCCGGAATTCATCAAATTGAAAAGTATGTGCCTTTACTCACTTCAAAAAATGTTGCTGTTGTTGGCAATCACAGCAGTCAGTTTGAGACGCCAACAGGACGCATTCACTTAGTAGATAGTTTGCTGCGTCATGAGATTCGGATTGTTAATGTATTTGCTCCAGAGCACGGGTTTCGTGGCAAGGAAGATGCCGGTGCTACTATCGAAGATGAAGTCGATGTCAAAACGGGGATTCCAATTGTTTCTCTCCATGGGAAAAATCGCAAGCCAACGCAGGAGCAACTAAAATATATTGATGTTGTTGTGTTTGACATTCAGGATGTGGGTGTTCGGTTTTTTACCTATCTCTCAACTCTTCATCTTGTCCTTGAAGCCTGTGCCGATTCAGAAGTCCCTGTGGTTGTCCTTGACCGACCAAATCCAAATGCACATTATATAGATGGCCCCGTGATGCGCGAGGAAAATCAAAGTTTTCTCGGAAAAGTACCCGTTCCACTGGTATATGGAATGACGATTGGAGAATATGCGAAAATGCTTATCGGAGAACGATGGCTTTCTACAAAAAACCAGGTTGATCTCATCGTGATTCCTATTGAAAACTACACGCATCAAACACCCTATCAACTTCCCATTCGCCCATCACCAAACCTACCAAATTCACAAGCTATTGCTCTTTATCCGAGCTTAGGACTCTTTGAGGGCACAACAGTTAATGCGGGTCGTGGAACCAACAAACCTTTTCAACAGTTTGGCGCCTCGTTTTTGCACCCAGAAATCTTTACGCATACATATTCTCCAAAATCAGTATCAGGAGCATCGAACCCCAAAGAAGAAGGAAAAGTTTGTTATGGAGTTGACCTATCATCACATCCAAAAATGGATAACATCAATTTGGAATGGTTGGTCGACGCATATAATCATGCGCAAAACAAAGATTCATTTTTCTTAGACCCCGGATTTAGACGACATGCAGGAACCTCTACGCTCCAACACCAAATCGAAAAGGGAATGACTGCCATTGAAATTCGTGAAACCTGGAAACCAGGCATCGCTGCTTTTGTAAAAATAAGAACCAATTATCTTATATACCCGTAGTCGGTTTTTGGTAAGGTTGAAAGGGCTGTTTCAACAATGCCTTGAGTGAGCCATTTTCTTTCTCATTCGGAAACACATCAACTCCATAAATAATTTTTTCAGGAGTTAAGTACATATAAGTGCCAAGCAGTCTGTCCCAAATAGAAAAGATGTTTCCATAATTTGAATCCGTATAAGGCAGCATATAGTGATGATGAACCTTATGCATATTGGGAGAAACAATAAAATAGCTTAGGTAACGATCTGTCATTTCTGATAGACGGATATTTGCGTGATTGAGCTGACTCATCAATACTGACAATGATTGATAAAGCATGATGACTCCAATGGGTGTTCCTAGAATAAACACCCCTAAAAGTGTAAAAGCAAAACGAACGACACTCTCAAATGGGTGATGCCGATTTGCTGTTGTGGTATCTACATGGTGATCTGAATGATGTACCAAATGGACCATCCACAACGGTTTAATTTTGTGTTCAGTCCAATGTGCGATATATGCACCTATAAAATCGAGAAAGAAAACACCAAAAATAACATGTAACCACAATGGAATTTCAATCATATTGAGCAGCCCAAACTGATGTGTACTCACCCAGTCAGCAGTGAAGAGTAAGAAAAAAGCCAGGGAAAAATTGATAATGACAGTTGTCAATGTAAAGAAAAAGTTAGGAAGGGCGTGTTTCCATTTTATATATCGAAAGTGATAAAGTGGCAAAATTCCTTCAAGCATCCAAAAAAAGGTGATTCCGCCAATAAGAATTATACTTCTGTGGGTAGAGGGAATATTTTCAAAATAATTAATCATCCACTCCATAGCTTTTGTCTTTAAGTCTAAAAATAATAAAAATTATAAACTACAAGTCACTGAAGGTTATTCATTTCGATACTTATGGAATATTCATGTATTTGTGTGTTTGTAATGACGCTTTCCATTTTGGGTTTTTTAGCACATAATCCACAATTTCAGGGATTACTTGGTCGCGCTTACTCCACTCTGGTTGCAAATAGAGCTTACACTTTGAGCTCACTTTAGCGGCCTGTTCTTCAGCAAAAACAAAATCGTTTTGATTATAGATAATAACTTTAAGTTCATCCGCTTTTGGATAGATGGCATCTAAAGGTAACATTCTCTTTTTTGGAGATAAGCAAATCCAATCCCATTGACCAGAAAGCGGATATGCACCAGACGTTTCGATATGGGTTGCCATATTTTTCTCTTGCAAGCCCTGAGTTAGCGGATTCATATTCCACATCAATGGTTCACCGCCAGTAATTACAATGGTGTCGGCGTGCTGCCTTGCTTGTTCAATAATTTTTGAAATTTCAGTTGGCGGGTGCTTTTCAGCATCCCAACTTTCTTTGACGTCACACCAGTGGCATCCTACGTCACACCCTCCGATACGAACAAAATAAGCAGCACTCCCCTTGTGATATCCCTCACCTTGGATTGTGTAAAACGCCTCCATCAAAGGGACAATCTGACCGTTTTGTAAAGCTTCTTTCATTAGTTTGCATAGCGAGAATACGCCAAGAAAGTATTTTGCAAAAGCATTGCGATTGTCATGGGTCCAACCCCACCTGGAACTGGGGTAATATAACTTGCTTTGTGTCTTACGGCTTCGAAATCAACATCGCCTGTGATGACATATCCCTTTGGATGAGACTCGTCAGGAACTCTGGTGATGCCTACATCAATAACAATAGCTCCCTGTTTTACCATATCAGCTTTTAGAAAGTTAGGTACACCTAAAGCAGAAACAACGATATCTGCTTGCTTGGTGATTTCAGAAAGATTTTTTGTGCGGCTATGAGTTAGTGTGACTGTTGCATTTCCAGGCGAGGACTTACGACTGAGCAATATACTCATTGGGCGACCAACAATATGACTTCTTCCTATGATGACCGCATGTTTCCCAGATATATCTAAGTCATAACGGCGGATTAATTCCATAATTCCAAAAGGCGTGGCAGGTATAAAAGTTTCCATGTCTAAGGCCATTTTCCCAAAATTGGTGGGATGAAATCCATCGACATCTTTTTTAGGATCAACCGCCATAAGAATCTTTTCTTCATCTATATGCGCTGGCAAAGGAAGTTGAACAATAAAGCCATCAATAGCGGGGTTTGTGTTTAACTCTTGGATTTGATTAAGAAGAGTTTGCTCGGTTGTTTCTTCGGGGAGCTTTATCAATGTAGATTCGTAACCGATTCGCTCGCATGAACGCACTTTACTCCCCACATAAGTTAGACTTGCGCCATCATTACCAACCAAAACAGCTGCTAAGTGGGGTGGTCGTTTTCCTGATTTCTTTAACTGTAAAACCTGATCGGCGATTTCAGACTTTATATCATTGCCTGTCTTTTTTCCATCTAGTATCTTCATATCCCCTTCATCATTTGCATGAACTTGCCAGCACCTCCGCGCTGTACCATTTTCATCATTTTTTGCATTTGCTCAAACTGTTTAATCAATCGATTAACATCTTCGATTTTCATTCCCGAGCCACTAGCAATACGTTTTTTTCGACTGTGATTGAGTAGCTTCGGTTGACTTCTTTCTTTGGGAGTCATGGATTGTATGATAGCTTCTACCCCTTTGAAAGCGTCTTCATCAATGTCGTCAGGTGAAATTTTATTTGCGCCAGGTATCATCCCAACCAAATCTTTCATACTCCCCATTTTCTGCACTTGTTTAATCTGTGAAAGAAAATCATCAAATCCTAATGTTTTTTTGGCAACCTTCTGTTGAATTTTCTTTGCCTCCTCAACGTCAAAGGCTTGTTGCGCACGCTCAACAAGTGAAACGACATCACCCATGCCCAAAATACGCTCCGCCATTCGATCCGGGTAAAAAATATCAAGAGCATCTAATTTTTCACCAGTTCCGATAAACTTGATTGGTTTATCAACAACAGATTTAATAGAAAGAGCAGCACCTCCACGTGCATCTCCATCGAGTTTGGTTAGAATAACTCCATCGAAATTGAGACGGTCATGAAATATCTTAGCTGTATTTACAGCATCTTGTCCAGTCATGGAGTCAACGACAAACAAAGTTTCTGAAGGGGTGACAGCTTTGTGAATCGAGGAAATCTCCTCCATAAGAACTTCATCGACTGCCAAACGACCGGCTGTATCAACAATAACAACCTGATGACCTTGCTCTTTAGCATGGCTAAGTGCCGCTTTGGCAATAGCTAGTGGATCACTTTCTTGGGGCTGATTAAAAACCTCAACGCCTATTTGAGACCCAAGTACTTCAAGCTGGTCACGGGCAGCAGGTCGATATACGTCACATGCAACCAACAGAATTTTTTTTGATTGTGTCTTTTTTAAATGAGCAGCAAGTTTCGCAGAAAACGTTGTCTTTCCCGAGCCTTGAAGTCCAGCCATTAGAACAACCGCAGGTTTTTTAGTGAGGTCCAAGCCTTGAGCCTTTCCCCCCATGAGTGCAGCAAGTTCATCTTTAACGATTTTCACCAACAATTGACCCGGTTGTAAGCTAGTCAAGACTTTTTGTCCCAGTGCTTTTTCTTTTACTACGTTGGCAAAGTCTTTTGCCGTTTTAAAATTGACATCGGCATCAAGTAAAGCACGACGAATTTCTTTCATCGTCTCGGCTACATTGATTTCTGTTATCCGCCCATGGCCTTTTAAAACTTGTAAGGCACCTTCTAATTTTTCGCTAAATCGATCAAACATGAATGATTCGTTTTTTGAAGATATAAAAATACATAAACTAACTGGGTTTTGACTTCTGGTTCAATCCAAAAATTACCAACACATGTGGAAATGTGATTGCGGACAAGAAAGCAAAAAAGAGAGATAATGGATTGAGTCCAAATGTGTCATTGAACATATAAAATGCTACTAGGCCAATGAGCGAAATCAACCAAAAAACCCAAGCATCCTTTAAATACAAAAGCAACGGATTAGAAGATTGGTAAAGTGTTTTAACTTGATCATTCAAGGATGGCCAACTGTGCCAAACGACAAAATACATTGAGAAACTTACAACTAAATTGGTTGTCCAAAACATGACAACCAACAGAAACGTTTGTAAAAACACATCAATTAACAGCGCCTTAAATGAAGAAAAATGAACTAGAATGAAAAGAAGCAAAAAGAATAATGTTCCAAAGGATAAGTATCGGAACAGAAACGTAGGTATTTCAACTGAACTCAACTGAGCTATGATACTCTGAGATTGTTGTGCATGAGACCAAAAAAGAACTGAAAAAAGAAATGCTCCATAAAAGAAATAAAACAGATACGCAGATGGGAGTTTATTTTGCAAAGGCATATGCCATTGTTGTTCGCCAAAATGATAGCAGCTAAATAAAACAAAGAAAGTCAACGCAAATAAAGGAAATTGGTACAAAATCAAACTAAAAACAAAAACCAAGGTGGTATATATCAAAAGTCTTTGTGCTTTGGTTTGCATAAACTGGATGCTTTTAAGCAGTTGCAAGTCGTTTGCACCATGTAAAATACCAAGTGACAGTACACCAAAAATAGCTAGATAATCAATGATCAACGTAACTGGTAAAAAATTAACAATTACACAAGAAAAGGTTAATATTATTCTTAAATCACTGATGTTTTGAATAATTTTTTGTAAGGTGTTCATAAGTTGAGTTAAAAATATTAGTTAAAAATAGCTGAATTGTTCAATTTTATTTAGATTTGTGTAAACAATCTTTTTTAAAATTATGACTAATTTATTATTTTTAATCGATGGCCACACAGGGGCAATGAATCTTGAAGAATTTACTTTCTTCATTGGCACAATGGCTTTAATGGGTGCGTCGGCATTCTTTTTCTTATCATTAAATCAATTTGATAAGAAGTGGAGAAATTCAATCCTAGTTTCTGGACTTATTACATTTATCGCTGCCGTTCACTATTATTATATGCGAAGCGAGCTTGGTGATGATGGTTCAGCAGGAGACATTACTTCAATACGTTATATCGACTGGATCCTTACGGTGCCATTAATGTGCGTTGAGTTTTACCTTATTCTTAAAGTAGCTGGTGCTACTACAACTCTACTTCGTAATCTAATTGTATTATCATTAGTAATGCTGGTTACTGGTTATGTAGGAGAAGCAGGAATGGGTAACGCTGCATTTTGGGGCTTACTTTCAGGTTTAGCATATTTTGCAATTGTGTATATCATTAAGTATGGTGAAGCTGCTAAGTTGGCTAAGTCTGCTGGTGGTGCAGTTGAAAAAGCACACAACACCCTATTCTGGTTTGTACTTGTTGGTTGGGCAATTTACCCACTCGGATATATGATTGGAACAGCAGAAGCTGATCCGTCATTATGGTACAATGGAATCCAAAATATCGGTCTTGACATGAATGTTGTTTACAACATTGGTGACGCGATCAATAAAATTGGATTTGGTTTAGTTGTCTATGCTGCTGCTGTTAAAGAAAGCAAGTAATCAATTTACAACCATTTTGAATTAGAAAAAACCACCTTAGGGTGGTTTTTTTTTACATCTGTTTTGGGCAGCTTATTCCAAGAATATGCATCCCCGATTGAATCACACACCCTACTTGACTAGCTAAACGAACACGAAAGTTACGTGTTGACTGATCTTCACATAAAATCACAACCTGTTGGTAATAGGAGTTAAATCGCTTTACTAACTCATAAACATAATTTGCCACTATAGCAGGACTATACTGCTCCGCAGCGTTCTGAATCATCTGTGGATAGAGCTCAAGCCACTTTAGTACTTCCTTTTCCTTTGGCTCTAAAGGAATGTTCATGTTGAATGGTAAATCAAGGTCATCAACGTTTTTCAATATAGATTGAATACGAGCATAGGTGTACTGAATAAAAGGACCTGTATTGCCATTAAAATCAACAGATTCAGATGGGTTAAAAAGAATACGTTTTCCAGGATCAACTTTTAATATGTAATATTTAAGAGCTCCCATTCCCACCTGATGATAAAGTTCTTTTTTAGCATCTTCGTCAAAGCCATCGAGCTTACCTAATGAAGATGCTAGTGCTGCTGCAGTATCATCCATCTCTTGCATCAAGCCATCTGCATCAACAACAGTCCCTTCACGACTTTTCATTTTTCCAAAAGGGAGATCAACCATTCCGTAACTCAAATGGTGAAGACGTGAAGCCCACGAATACCCGAGTTTTTTTAGAATTAAAAACAATACTTTAAAATGATAATCTTGTTCGTTTCCTACGGTATATACCATGCCGTTCATGTCGGGATGATCTTTATAGCGAAGTACAGCAGTCCCAATATCTTGGGTCATGTATACCGAAGTGCCGTCGGCTCGCAACACCAGCTTTTCGTCTAGTCCATCGGTACTTAAATCGCACCAAACCGAACCATCTTCTTTCTTTGTAAACACTCCCGCTTGGAGTCCATTCACTATGATATCTTTTCCAAGCACATAGGTGTCACTTTCGTAATAGTAAGAGTCAAAAGAAACGCCTAGGCGCTTATAGGTTTGTGCGAAACCTTCGTAAACCCAAGCGTTCATTTGCGCCCAAAGATCACGAACTTTTGGGTTTTCAGTTTCCCAATCACGAAGCATTTCTTGTGCTTCAATTTGAATAGGGACTTGATTTTTTGCTTGGTCTTCGTCCATGCCTGAAGCCATTAACTCGGCAAGCTGTTTTTTGTAAAGTTTATCAAATGCGACGTAGTATTTGCCCACGAAGGCATCGCCTTTTTCAGCTGCCATATGTGGGGTTTCACCATTCCCTAATTTCTGCCACGCAACCATGGATTTACAAATATGAATTCCACGGTCGTTAATGATTTGTGTCTTATGAACACGATACCCTGCAGCACTCAATAGCTCACAGACAGAAGCACCAAGTAAAATGTTTCGAACATGACCTAGGTGAAGTGGCTTATTTGTATTTGGAGATGAAAATTCTATCAATATTTTTTGACTTTCATCACTGACTGCTTTCATCCCAAATGAAGAGGGAGATGCTATGGATTGTAAAAAAGATAAATAATGACTGTCCGCAATCGTTAGATTTAAAAACCCTTGAATCACATTGTAAGAAATAACAACATCTAAATGAGTTGCCATAAATGATCCCAATTGTTCTGCAAGTTCAGCTGGTTTGGACTTGATGTGGCGCAGTAAGGGAAAAACAACAATCGTTAGATCGCCCTCGAACTCTTTTTTAGTGGGTTGAATTTCAACAGACTTGAGTTGGACACCATGTTGATTCTCTGCAAATTTTTGGACACTTTCTCGTATTCTATCTACCAATAACATCGCATGCATTTGTTTGCAAAGATAACTTCTTTTTATGTTGTTTCGGATTCATTTACCTTTGTTCTTATGCTACTCAACATTTCGTACAAAAACCCTAAACAAGAACAAACAATAACAGAATTGGTTGGCAAGCCATTTAGCTTGCGTGAACGTCTTACCTTGTCGGGGGTTGGATCTCCAAAACTTATAATCATAAGTAGTAGTCCAAAGATTGCTAACTTGCTTTTACTCGACAACAATCAAGATATTTGCAACGTTGAATTGCGTCCAAAAGGGCTTATCATCCGCTTTAGAAGTCTTTTAGAAACTTATGCGATCATTATTCCTTATTATAAGCTTAGCATCTTTAAGGGGACAGCATCGAGCTATACAATACATGCGGAGGCGAAAAAAATTGAAGTCGAAATGGATCGTAAAGTGACTCGGTTTTTCTCAAAAATAACAAAGCAAAAGGCAGCTTATCTCAGTGATTTTAAATAAAAATCTCTGCCATCATACAGCGAGCACTTCCTCCGCCTAATTGCTCTATGGTGGGCAAAGGTGAATGAACGATGGTCATTCGATCAGAGAGGTGTTCTATTTGTTCGCCAGTAAGCGCTTTAAAAGCAGTGGTACTCATAGCGAGCAAACGTTTGCCATTGCCAGTTCGAAGCTCAAGAACGTTTCCTGCAAATTGATGGATTTGAGCTTCAGTCAGTGGTAAAATGGTTTTATTAGTCTCCGACAAAGATGCAACAAGAGCTTGACGTTCATTTTGATCATCAATAGCGTCTAAACAAACCATAGCGAAATCCATTCCAACACTCATCATAACATTGGTGTGATAAATAGGTAAACGCTGATTATTATAAGTTTGAAAAGCTGAGAAAACAACAGCCTTATAGCCCATTTCTTGACAGAACTTGGTGATTAGTTTCTGATTTGTACGTGTCGAAAGTGTACAATAAGCAATATAATTACTACGGTCCAAAACCATGCTCCCCGTTCCTTCAAGAAAAACACCGGATGAAATGTGAGAAGTGTAGTCAATGAGATTTTGAAAAGAAAAACCTTTTGTTTGTAAAAAGTCTATCGGACCTTCGTTGACTTCCAGTTGACGATTGAGCGCAAACATGGGATAAGTAATCAACGTGCTTGGGTGATGAAATGAAATCCAATTGTTTGGAAAAAGTGCATCTGGTGTTTGTGGACTTAGACTGTCATTCCACACGTGAACACTTACCCCATACGATCGAAGTTGAAGAACAAATGCATCAAACTCTCGCTGAGCTTTTTCCGTTGTTGAAATATGGTCTTCGTCTGTTTGCTTTTGAAAATAATTGTTTTTAGCTGTTTGGTCGTTGGTGTAAAAACAACTTGGCCGTATCATCAATAATTGTTCAGTAGTCTGTTGATTCATTATTTACGTATGATTGGCAGTGTGGTACAGCGAAACAAACCACCTTGTTTTGAAATTTGGTCATAAAGAACCTGCTCAACATGAATACCCTTAGCGGAGAGCCAATCATTGACAGCAGTAAAAGATGGATCAGAAATTACTAAGTCAGGCCGGATACTTAATAAATTGGATTGCATTTCAAACATTCCTTTTTCATCTAAAAGAAATAGATTGTCCTTTCCAAAGTAATTTTCAATCCACAAAAAATCTTTTTCATGCATAAATCCATCTGGACATACGATAGCAAGATTAGTTCCTACCGGCTGAAAACAACAATCGAGGTGAAGTGTATTTCTGTAAGGATTTGTGTTTGATTTATTGAGTTCAAATCCAATCACTTTTTTATCAGGAAAACAATGAGTTAAATACGCTAATGCCTTACGGTTTGTTCTTGCGGTAACTAGATCAGCGTAATCGGGCTGATCATAAAAACCAACGAATAGTATGTCATGATGAACAATCAAATCTCCGCCCTCGACATGGACCTCTTCAGGAACATTTATTATTTTATCGGAAGGGATACGATCAATTATATGTTGAATCGCGTGAATTTCTTTGGCACGCGCGGGGAGTATATTGGAAATAAAGAACAGATCATCAATAACAAATGCAATATCCCTGCTAAAAATTTGATTGCAATTATGAACTGTAGATGGTCTCAATACCTCCACCCCATTGCTTTCAAGGGCAGACTGCATCTTGATAAGTTGCTCAATAAGATCTTTTTCAACGGGATAAGTACCCTGTGAGATATGCAGTCGTGACTTAGGATCGTATGTTTGATCAATGGTTGGATTTGATCCGCTATCATCAGCCAGTCCTAACAGAACGCATGTCAGTTGATTGGTTTCATTAGAGATAGACGGTACAAGCATATCATTTGATCATTATCGATTCTCAAATGGAACAAAAGACCGTTTTCTCTCCCCTACATACACTTGACGCGGACGACCAATAGGCTCTTTTTGCTTGCGCATTTCTCTCCACTGAGCAATCCATCCAGGAAGGCGACCAAGAGCAAACATAACCGTAAACATTTCTGTTGGAATACCCATCGTGCGATAAATAATACCAGAGTAAAAGTCGACATTGGGATAGAGTTTTCGATCCACAAAATAAGGATTTTCAAGAGCAGCCTGTTCCAGCTTTTTAGCAATGTCCAATACAGGATCTACAACACCCAAATCATTTAAGACTTCATCGGCAGTTTTCTTAATAATTCTCGCTCTCGGGTCAAAGTTTTTATAAACACGGTGACCAAAGCCCATCAACCGGAAAGAGTCTTCTTTGTCTTTGGCTTTATTGATGTATTTATTCACATCACCATCATCGTTTTTAATATCTTCTAGCATTTCAACCACGGCCTGGTTAGCACCTCCATGCAATGGCCCCCAAAGCGCAGAAATACCCGCAGCGACCGAAGCAAAAAGACCAGCATGTGACGAACCAACAATTCGAACTGTTGAGGTGGAACAATTCTGTTCGTGATCAGCATGCAAAATCAATAACTTGGTCAACGCATCATCTATGATTGGGTTAGCAACATATTCCTTATTGGGTTTGCGAAACATCATACGCGCAATATTTTCAACGTAACCTAAGGCATAATCTCCATATTTCAGTGGTAAGCCCATTCGTTTACGGTAAACCCACGAAACAAGAATGGGGAGTTTTCCCATGATACGAACAATCGCGTTATAGATTTGATCATCAGCGTTAACATCAACAGAGCTTGGGCTAAACGCTGTCAAACCACTAGTTAAAGAGGAAAGCACTCCCATTGGGTGAGCACTTTTTGGAAAGCTCTCTAATATTTTTTTGAGGTCTTCATCTATATAAGATTCCTCTTTAATATCATTTAAGAATGCGTCATGTTGCTCATGTGTTGGTAACTCTCCAAAAATGAGTAAATAAGCAACCTCAAGAAAGTTTGCTTTTTCGGCAAGGTCATTAATTTCGTAGCCACGATAACGCAACACACCTTCTTCACCATCAAGAAAAGTAATTCCACTTTGGCAGGATCCTGTGTTTTTATAACCTGGATCAAGGGTGATTAGGCCAGTCTGTTGACGTAAAGATTTTACGTCAATAGCAGGCTCGCCTTCAGATCCTTTAACGACGGGAAACTCGATGCGCTTTCCGTCAAATTCTATCGTAGCTTTTGTGGACATTTTATTAGATTGTCCTACAAAAATACAATAGGATTACCGAATAACCGAGACCTAAACGAAATATCCGTTATTTAAAAACCTTAAATGCTTTTTCTTGAGGGAAATATGCTACGTTAGCCAATTCCTCTTCGATTCGAAGGAGTTGATTATATTTTGCCATACGATCACTACGAGAAGCCGAACCTGTTTTAATTTGTCCTGTATTAAGAGCGACAGCAAGATCAGCAATCGTATTATCTTCTGTCTCGCCGCTCCGGTGAGACATCACAGAGGTGTAACCTGCACGATGTGCCATGTTAACCGCAGCGATAGTTTCCGAAAGGGTTCCGATTTGATTAACCTTGATTAGGATCGAATTCGCAATATTCTCATCAATTCCTTTAGAGAGACGAGTAACATTAGTTACAAAAAGATCATCCCCAACAAGTTGAACACTATCGCCGATTTTCTCTGTAAGGTATGACCAGCCTTCCCAGTCATTTTCGTCCATACCATCTTCAATAGAAACGATAGGGTACTTTGCAGAAAGCTCAGCTAAATAGTCGGCTTGTTCTTTAGGAGTACGAATCTTTCCTTGGCTTCCTTCAAACTTAGTATAGTCATATTTACCATCAACAAAAAACTCGGCAGCAGCACAATCAAGAGCGATACGAACTTCCTCTCCAGGTTTATATCCAGCATTTTTAATCGCCAACAGGATGGTGTCAAGAGCATCTTCTGTACCGTCAAGTGCAGGAGCAAAGCCACCTTCATCTCCAACAGCAGTACTTAGATTTCTTTTGTGAAGCACTTTTTTTAAATGATGAAATATTTCGGTACCCATTCGGAGTGCATCCGAAAAAGAAGAAGCTTTTATTGGCATCACCATAAACTCTTGAAAAGCGATAGGCGCATCGGAGTGTGAGCCGCCATTGATAATATTCATCATTGGAACAGGAAGCGTATTTGCACTTGTACCACCAACGTAACGATAAAGCGGCATGCCTAATTCGTTAGCAGCAGCTTTAGCAGCAGCCAAAGAAACACCTAAAATGGCATTTGCACCAAGTTTTGATTTGTTTGGCGTACTATCTAGCTCAATCATTAGCTGATCTAAATCTTCTTGTTCAAAAACAGAATTTCCGATCAGTTCAGGCGCAATAATTTCGTTTACATTTTTTACGGCTTGAAAAACACCTTTTCCCATATAAGCGTCACCACCGTCACGTAATTCAACTGCTTCGTGTTCTCCAGTAGATGCACCAGAAGGAACAGCAGCCCTACCAATAATACCATTTTCGGTAGTTACATCTACTTCAACAGTGGGATTACCACGTGAATCAAAAATTTGTCTAGCGTGGATGTTAATTATAATGCTCATAGTTTATTTTTTATGGTCTTGAATTAGTTGAATAAATTGGTCAAAAAGATAGACTGAATCATGCGGTCCTGGACTTGCTTCAGGGTGGTATTGAACTGAGAAACATGGTTTGCCATTGACACGAATACCTGCGACAGTATTGTCATTTAGATGCACATGAGTAATCGATACATTTTTGTTATTTTCAGTGGCTTCTCTATCAATCGCAAAACCGTGATTTTGAGAAGTCACTTCTCCTTTTTTTGTTTCGAGATTCAAAATCGGATGATTAATTCCTCGATGTCCATTAAGCATCTTATATGTGGAAATGCCCTGTGACAACGCAATAATCTGGTGACCTAAGCATATTCCAAAAAGTGGTTTATTCTGTTCCAGAATTTGTTTTGCAACTTCTTGCGCTTGAATCAACGGTTCTGGATCGCCCGGACCATTAGAAATGAAATATCCATCAGGATTCCAAGCAGACATTGTAGCGAAATCTGTATTATAGGGGAATACCTTGACATAGGCATCACGCGCAACGAGATTTCTTAGAATATTCTTTTTGATACCGAGATCTAGGGCAGCAATTTTAATTGGCGCAGATGGATCTCCTTCAAAATACGGTGTTTTTGTTGACACTTTCGAAGCAAGCTCCAAACCTTTCATGGAAGGAACTTTTTGTAACTCTGCTTTTAGTGAATCTATTGCTTCGACATCTGTTGAAATTAATGCATTCATTGCGCCGTTATCACGGATATAGCTCACAAGAGCTCGTGTGTCAACATCTGAGATTGCAACCAAGTTGTGGTCTTTAAAAAAATCGAGAAGTGAAGCATCTGCCGCAGGACGTGAGTGACCGTAATTAAAATTTTTACAAATGAGTCCTGCAATTTGAATTTGCTCGGACTCAACCTCTTGCGAATTCACACCATAATTCCCAATATGTGCATTTGTCGCAACCATGAGTTGACCATGATAGGAAGGGTCAGTAAAAATTTCTTGATAGCCGGTCATTCCAGTGTTGAAGCACACTTCTCCGGTAGCGGTTCCGTCTATTCCGACAGATTTTCCAAAAAAAACAGTTCCATCTTCGAGCAAAATAAATGCTTTGGGACGCAGACTGTACTTATTCATCTTGTAGTTTCGTTGGTACAAAAATAGCATAAAAAAAAGGATAAACACAATGGTTTATCCTTAATAGTTATTAAGATTTTTTGGAAGTTTTAAACCAGGTTAATCTGCCTTATTATCTTCCGAAGAATCTTCTTTTTGATCTTCTGTAGAATCGGTCGCATCAGGAGCACTCGCTTCTTCAGTAGCAGCTGTTGTCTGCTCTGCCTCTTTTACAGGAGTTTCTTCAACAACTTCTTCTGTTGCCGCTTCAACTTCAGCAACTGGAGCCTCTTCTGTTTTCTTTGCGCCACCTCGACGTCGTGAACGTTTTTTGGCAGGTTTATCAGAAACATAAACGTCGTTAAAATCAACGAGTTCAATCAATGCCATAGAAGCATTATCTCCCATACGACTACCAACTTTAATGATTCTAGTATAACCACCTTGACGATCAGCAACTTTCTCAGCTACATCACGAAACAATTCGCTAACAGCATATTTGTTTCGCAAAGCCGAAAAAACAACTCTACGATTGTGCGTCGTGTCGCTTTTTGCTTTAGTGATAAGTGGCTCAACAAACTTTTTAAGCGCTTTTGCTTTCGCAACAGTCGTGTTAATTCGTTTGTGTTCGATCAAAGAGGAAGCCATATTCGCCATCATTGCCTTTCGGTGTGAGGCTGTTCTTCCGAGATGTGCAATCTTTTTTCCGTGTCTCATAATACGATTATTTACAAGGCTTTAGTCCTTGTCCAATTTGTATTTGCTTAAATCCATTCCGAAGTTAAGTCCTTTCGCAATCACTAAATCCTCTAATTCGGTCAATGATTTTTTACCAAAGTTTCTAAACTTCATTAAATCTGATTTGTTAAAAGAAACCAAGTCACCGAGTGTATCTACCTCTGCAGCTTTCAAACAATTTAAAGCACGTACAGAAAGATCCATATCAATGAGTTTTGTTTTTAACAATTGACGCATATGCAATGATTCTTCATCATACACTTCAGATTGAGCAATCTCATCCGCTTCAAGCGTAATGCGCTCATCTGAGAAAAGCATAAAGTGATGAATCAAAGTTTTTGCCGCCTCAGTCAACGCATCTTTCGGATGAATTGATCCATCAGTTACGATTTCAAAAACAAGCTTTTCATAATCTGTCTTTTGCTCAACACGAAAGTTTTCAATGCTATACTTAACGTTCTTGATTGGAGTGTAGACAGAGTCAATAGCAATTGTTCCAATCGGAGATGTTACTTTTTTGTTTTCTTCAGCTGGTACGTACCCTCTACCTTTATCGATCGTAAACTCAAAATTGAGATTTACGCTTTTATCCATATTACAGATTACAAGATCAGGATTGAGAACCTGAAAACCAGAGATGAATTTTTGCAAATCACCTGCAGTGAGCTTCTCTTGGTTTGAAGTCGCAACACTAACAGTTTCGTTATCAACTGCATCAATTTGTTGCTTCAAACGAACCTGTTTGAAATTTAATATCATTTCGGTAACATCCTCAACAACTCCTGGGAGTGTTGAAAATTCATGATCAACTTTATTGATTCGCAATGAAGTAATGGCAAACCCTTCTAAGGAAGATAACATCACTCGACGTAACGCGTTACCAATTGTCAATCCGTATCCTGGCTCCAAAGGTCGGAATTCGAAAATTCCTTCGAACTCTGTGGATTCGATCATTATTACTTTGTCGGGCTTTTGAAAATTAAATAATGCCATTATTTTTATTTTGAATAAAGTTCTACAATCAATTGTTCTTTTATATTTTCTGTGATTTGCTCGCGCGTAGGAACAGAAACTAAGGTGCCTTGCAATGAAGCCTCATTCCAAGTTAACCATTCCTGTACGGTATTGGAATGTGCAACAGAACGCTCGACTACTTCAAGAGTCTTAGATTTTTCACGAACACCAATAACATCTCCTTCTTTCACATGCGTAGATGGTATATTATTTACAGATCCGTTCAATGTGACATGTCGATGGTTTACCAACTGACGGGCAGCGCTTCTTGTAGGCGCAATCCCTAAACGGAAAACGATGTTATCTAAACGTGACTCACATAATTGTAGCAACACTTCACCGGTTACGCCTTTACTTCGGCTTGCACGGTCAAATAAATTTCTGAACTGACGTTCTAAAATTCCGTAAGTGAATTTTGCTTTTTGTTTCTCCATAAGCTGAATAGCGTATTCAGACTTTTTAGGGCGGCGACGGTTGTTTCCGTGTTGCCCTGGAGGGTAATTCCTTTTTTCGAAAGCTTTATCCTCACCAAAGATGGCTTCGCCAAACTTTCGTGCTATTTTAGTTTTCGGACCGGTATATCTTGCCATATTTTTGTTTTAATAGAGAGGGGAATGAGAATTAAGGTCTATCCTTCGTCAAACTAACTCCCTCCTGTTGATTATTATACACGTCTTCTTTTCGGAGGTCTACATCCGTTGTGTGGAAGTGGAGTAACATCGACAATCTCAGTTACCTCAATTCCTAAATTATGAATGGTTCGAATAGCAGACTCACGTCCATTTCCTGGCCCTTTCACAAATACTTTTACTTTACGTAATCCAGCTTCTAAAGCAACTTTTCCAGCGTCTTCAGCAGCAAGCTGTGCAGCGTAAGGTGTGTTTTTCTTTGAACCTCTAAAACCCATTTTGCCAGCAGATGACCATGAAATGACCTCTCCTTTGGTATTGGTTAAAGAGATAATAATGTTATTGAATGATGCAGTGACATGCGCCTCCCCAAAAGATTCAACAACAACTTTACGTTTTTTAGAACTCGTCTTCGCCATAAATCAATGATTATTTGGTTACTTTCTTTTTGTTAGCAACAGTTTTGCGTTTTCCTTTTCGTGTTCTCGAATTGTTTTTTGTTCGCTGCCCACGAAGAGGAAGCCCAACTCTATGACGAATACCACGGAATGAGCCAATGTCCATTAGACGTTTGATGCTCATTTGGATCTCTGAACGAAGCTCACCTTCAATGGTATAGCTCGAAACAACGTCACGAATTCTTCCGATTTCGTCGTCATTCCAATCAGAAACTTTTTTGTTTGTATCCACGCCTGCATCAGTCAAAATTTTCTGTGCTCGGTTTCTACCTACACCAAAAATATAGGTTAGGGCGATTTCGCCACGTTTTTGTTTTGGAATATCTACTCCTGAAATTCTTGCCATAATTACCCTTGTCTTTGTTTGAATCGTGGATTCTTTTTGTTAATGACATACAAGCGACCTTTACGACGTACAATTTTGCAGTCTGCGCTTCTTTTCTTTAATGATGCTCTTACTTTCATAAACTAGTATCTATATGTAATCCGTGCTTTTGTTAAATCGTACGGACTCATTTCAAGTTTCACTTTGTCTCCAGGCAATAATTTAATGTAATGCATGCGCATTTTGCCTGAAATATGCGCCGTGACAACATGACCGTTTTCCAATTCTACGCGAAACATGGCATTGGATAAGGCCTCAATAATTTGACCGTCTTGTTCGATTGCGGGTTGCTTAGCCATTATCCTCTTCTGTTTTTTCCTGTTGTCATCAAACCGTCGTAATGACGGTTTAGCAAGTAAGCATTTACCTGCTGAATGGTGTCAATGGCAACTCCAACCATAATCAGTAATGAAGTTCCCCCATAAAAGAGTGCCCATCCTTGTTGTAAGCCCAGCACTTGGTAGGCCACAGCAGGTAGTACAGCAATCGCTGCCAAAAACAGTGACCCCGGAAAGGTAATGTGCGACATTACACGATCGAGAAAATCTGCTGTTTCACCACCAGGTCGAATGCCTGGAATGAATCCTCCGTTACGTTTTAAATCGTCAGCCATCTTGTTTGTTGGAACTGTAATCGCCGTGTAAAAATACGTGAAAACAACAATCAATAATCCAAACAAGACATTGTACCACAGACCAAATATGTCTGAAAATGATGCTTGCATCCACTGCCCTACTGCATTGTCACCAATGATTTGACCGAGGTATGCTGGAGCAAACATAATCGCTTGTGCGAAAATGATTGGCATCACACCTGATGCATTTAATTTTAGTGGAATATACTGTCGTGCGCTCCCTTGGTTTTTTGCATATCCTCCTGCTGCAGTTCTACGTGCATACTGCACAGGAATCTGACGAACAGCGAGTACTAGTAATATACACAATGCATTGACAACAATCCAGATGACCAATTCGACAAGAATCATAATCAATCCTCCGTTGTTTTCTGTTACACGAGACACAAACTCTTGCACAAACGAAAGTGGCATTGTAGCAATAATACCAACGGTAATCAGCAAAGAAATTCCATTACCAATACCTTTATCAGTGATTTTTTCCCCCAACCACATCGCAAAAATGGTTCCTGTAACCAAAATGATTACTGAAGTAATAATGAACGTTGGTCCTTTACCCAACAAGAAAGCAGAATCAGGAACACCAAGAGCACCTAAACCGTAAAGATATGCTGGTGCCTGAACAACACAGATTGCGATCGTTAACCATCGTGTAATTTGGTTGATTGTACGGCGACCGCTTTCACCTTCTTTTTGTAGTTTTTGAAGATAAGGAACTGCAATTCCCATCAACTGCACAACAATAGAAGCTGAGATATATGGCATGATCCCTAAGGCAAATATAGAAGCGTTGGCAAAAGCTCCACCTGTAAAGGCATTTAGAATACCCAATAAGCCACCCCCATCGGTGCGGTTTGCCAGCTCAGAAAGTTGAACGGAATCAATCCCTGGAAGCACAACCTGAGCACCTACTCGGTAGACGAGCAAAAGACCAAGCGTGAGACCAATACGACCTCTCAGCTCTTCAATTTTCCAAATATTCTTTAAGGCTTCTAAAAACTTTTTCATATCAATTATGCATCAATCGCTTCACCACCTGCAGACTCAATAGCTGCTTTTGCAGATGCAGTAAATTTATGTGCTGTGATTTTCAAAGACGCAGACAATGTTCCACGACCTAAAATTTTAACCAAATCGTTTTTTCGTACCAAACGAAGTTCGACAAGCTGAGCGAGTGAAACTTCTTTTTTAATTTTTTTGGCGTCAAACAATTCCTGAAGAGTATCTAAATTAATGCCCTTATATGACTTGCGGTTGATGTTAGTGAAACCAAACTTTGGCACACGACGTTGTAGTGGCATTTGCCCACCTTCAAAACCAATCTTCTTTGAGTACCCTGAACGTGACTTTGCTCCTTTGTGACCACGTGTAGCAGTTCCACCTGAACCAGAACCTTGTCCACGTCCTAATCGTTTATTTGCGGTTTTTACAGCTCCCTTTGCGGGTTTAATATTTCCTAATTCCATAACTTATAGTTGTTCTACCGAAACAAGGTGTTTAACTTTATCAATCATTCCCAGTACTGCAGCAGATTTATCATGCTCAACAGAGTGACCAATGTTTTTGAGTCCCAATGCTTTTAAAGTGCGTTTCTGATTTTCAGGACGCTTAATATAGCTACGTGTTTGTGTTACTTTGATCTTTCCCATGTCGTTATCCGTTAAAAACTTTGTCAACAGCAATCCCACGTTGTTTCGCAATCGTTCTTGGGCTGCGAAGTTGTAGTAGAGCGTCAAAAGTTGCTTTTACAACATTGTGGGGGTTGGAAGATCCTTGCGATTTTGAAAGTACATCATGTACTCCAACTGCTTCCAATACTGCGCGAACAGCACCACCAGCGATTACACCTGTACCCGTTGATGCTGGTTGGAGATACACACGTGCGCCTCCAAACTTACCTTTTTGTTGGTGAGGTAGCGTTCCTTTATGAATGGGGATACGAACCAAATTTTTCTTCGCATCTTCAACAGCTTTCGCAATTGCTTCACTAACCTCTTTAGATTTACCTAAACCATGCCCTACGACTCCGTTTTCGTCTCCGACAACAACAATAGCAGAAAATCCAAAAGCACGACCACCCTTCGTTACCTTAGTAACACGCTGAACACCAACGAGGCGATCCTTAAGCTCAAGTCCACCTGGCTTAACAAATTCTACGTTTTTATAATTTTGATACATATCTAATTAAAATTTTAGTCCCCCTTCGCGAGCACCTTCTGCTAGCGACTTTACACGGCCATGATACAAATAACCTCCACGGTCAAATCGGATACTCGTTACGCCAGCGGCCAATGCTTTCTCAGCAATAAGCTTACCAACCAAACCGGCTTGTTCTGTCTTTGAAGACGCCTTTTCACTTACATCCTTGTCGCGCGACGAGGCAGCAACTAAAGTTTTCCCAGTTTCATCATTGATGATTTGAGCATAAATCTCTTTGTTGCTTCTAAAAATAGACATCCGTGGCTGCTCAGCTGAACCTAAGAGCGTAGCTTTAAAGCGACGTTTGATGCGAAATCTTCGCTGTGTTTTTGTTTGTTTCATAACTTTTTTACGTTATGCAGATTTACCTGCTTTTCTACGAATTTGTTCACCTACAAACTTGATTCCTTTTCCTTTATATGGCTCTGGTTTGCGGAAAGATCGAATCTTTGCAACGACAGCTCCCAACAATTGCTTGTCATAAGAAAAAAGTTTTACGATTGGATTTTTACCTTTTTCAGAAATGGTTTCAAGCTTTACTTCAATTGGAATCTCAAAAACAATATTGTGAGAAAATCCTAAAGCAAGATCTAATTTTTGACCCTGGTTTGATGCTCTATATCCAACACCTACAAGTTCTAATTCTTTGCTGAAACCTTGAGAAACGCCCTCCACCATATTGTTGACTAACGCACGGTACAGTCCGTGTTTTGCTCTATCAGGTTTTGACTCAGAGGGACGGCTTACTTTTAAAGTGGTGCCTTCTTGGGTAATTTTCACTGTGTCGTATGACTGGCTTAATTCACCCAACTTTCCTTTGACCGTAATAACGTCTGATTGAACATCAACGCTCACACCTTCTGGTATTGAAATCGGATTATTTCCTACTCGTGACATGATTTATTCTTTACTGTTTTTTAATATACGTAGCAGAGCACTTCACCCCCTACATTTTCATTTTTCGCTTGCTTACCAGTCATCACCCCGTGAGAAGTTGACATGATGGCAACGCCTAATCCATTTAACACACGTGGAATGTCGTCCGAACCAGTGTATTTACGTAACCCAGGTGTACTCGCACGCTGGAGCTTTTTTATCACTGGATCTTTCGAAATCGGATCATACTTTAATGCAATCTTGATTACTCCTTGTGCATTCGTTTCTTCTTTCTTGTAACTTAAAATATACCCTTGATCAAAAAGGATCTTTGTTATTTCGAGTTTGAGCTTTGAAGCGGGAATATCAACTACACGGTGACCAGCGCTATTTGCGTTTCGGATGCGAGTTAAAAAATCTGCTATTGGATCTGTGTTCATACTATTCTATATTACCAGCTGGCTTTTCTAACACCAGGGATTAAACCTTTATTTGCCATTTCACGAAACATAACACGTGAAACACCGAATTGACGCATATATCCTTTTGGACGACCCGTCAGTTTGCAACGATTGTGCATACGAACAGGTGATGCATTTTTGGGAAGCTTCTGAAGAGCTTCATAGTCCCCTGCTTCTTTTAATGCTTTGCGCTTATCCGCATATTTAGCAGTTAGTTTTGCACGTTTGACCTCACGGGCCTTCATTGATTCTTTAGCCATATTAATTGTTTTTAAAAGGCAAGCCCAATTGAGTTAATAATGATTTTGCTTCTTTATCTGTTTGTGCAGACGTCACAAATGTGATGTCCATACCAGCGATCTTTGCTACCTTATCGATGTCGATCTCTGGGAAAATAATTTGTTCGGTAATTCCTAAGTTGTAATTACCTCTTCCATCAAATCCACTAGCTTTTACGCCACCGAAATCACGAACCCTTGGAAGGGCAGCAGTAACCAAACGATCTAGAAATTCATACATACGGTCACCACGCAACGTTACACGTGCACCAATTGGCATCCCTTTACGCAACTTAAAGTTTGCAACATCTTTCTTGGAAATTGTAGCCACCGCTTTTTGACCCGATATTGTTGTCAACTCATCAATGGCATGTTCAACCAATTTCTTGTCGGCAACAGCAGCACCAACGCCACGGCTGATCACGATCTTTTGAAGTTTTGGCACTTCCATCTTGTTTCCATAGCTGAACTCTTCAGTCATAGCCGAAATAACACGATCGTTATATTCTTGTTTTAGTCTAGGTACCATGCTAAATTACTTCTTTTGTTTTACGTGAAATACGTTCTTTATTGTCGCCATTCATTTGATATCCAATGCGAGTTGTGTCACCCTCTGCAGTGATCAACGACAAATTGGAAATATGAATCGCAGCTTCTTTTTCAACAATACCGCCTTGTGGATTTTGCGCATTTGGCTTGGTATGACGCTTCACCAAATTTACGCCCTCAACAATGGCTTTATCCTTTTCGAAAAACAGTTTCATTATTTTACCTTCAGACCCTTTATGGTCACCAGCAATTACGCGAACTGTATCTCCTGTTTTTAATTTACTTTTCTTCATGCCTTTACTTATAAAACCTCAGGGGCTAATGAAATAATTTTCATAAATTTCTTATCACGTAACTCACGTGCTACGGGACCAAATACACGTGTTCCGCGCATTTCACCAGTTGGTTCAAGCAACACACATGCGTTTTCATCAAAGCGAATGTATGAACCATCAGCACGACGAATTTCTTTTTTTGTTCGCACAACAACAGCCGTAGATACTTGTCCTTTTTTGACCGTACCGTTTGGAGTGGAATCCTTCACGGTAACTACAATTTTGTCGCCAATAGAAGCGTATCTACGCTTTGTTCCTCCGAGAACGCGAATCGTGAGCACTTCCTTAGCACCTGTGTTGTCCGCAACTTTAAGTCTTGATTCTTGTTGTACCATTATTTTGCTCTTTCAATGATTTCAACCAATCTCCAGCATTTCGACGCGCTGAGTGGTCGTGTTTCCATGATGCGAACCGTGTCTCCGATATTGCAATCATTTGTTTCGTCGTGTGCGACATACTTTTTTGTTTTCAAAACAAACTTTCCGTACATCGGGTGTTTAACACGCTTAACTTCGCTAACAACAATTGACTTCTGCATTTTGTTGCTGGTTACTACACCAATTCGTTCTTTTCTTAAATTTCTAGTTTCCATAATCCAATTACGCTTCCTGCGTTTTACGTAGATTTAATTCAGTCTGCAGTCTTGCAATTATTCTGCGTTGTGAACGCAACTGCAATGGGTTCTCCAAATTAGAGAGTGCATGCGTGAACTTTGCCTCTTTGTAGCTTTTTTGCATCTGAGCCAACTTGTCTTGCAACTCATCCAATGATAGGGTACTAACTTCTTTCTGCTTCATTACTAATGATATTAAGCGTCGTAATCACGCGCAATTACAAATTTTGTTTTAACAGGTAGCTTTTGAGATGCCAAGCGTAAAGCTTCTTTGGCAACGTCGATGGGCACACCAGATATTTCAAATAAAATACGACCTGGTTTCACCACGGCTACATAGTGATCAAGAGCACCTTTTCCTTTACCCATACGAACCTCCAATGGTTTCTTGGTGATTGGTTTATCTGGGAAAATTTTTATCCACAATTGCCCCTCTCTCTTCATGTATCGAGTTGCAGCAATACGAGCTGCCTCAATCTGACGAGAAGTCACAAATACGGAGTCCAACGCTTTGATACCAAACATACCGTTTGATAATCTGTGCCCACGCTGAGAGAGACCTTTCATGCGGCCTTTCTGCATTTTTCTGTACTTGGTTTTTTTAGGTGATAACATATCGCTTTTTACTTTCTTCTTCGGGCTCCTCGACCTGAACGTTTATCATTTTTACCTTTGGTGGCATTCAAGCTCATTCCAACGAGAGGAGACAGTTCACGCTTACCGTAAACTTCACCTTTCATAATCCACACCTTAATACCAATGCGACCATAAGTCGTACGAGCTTCAACCAATGCATAATCAATATCTGCACGGAAAGTGGATAATGGGATGCGTCCGTCTTTATAGTTTTCTGAACGAGCCATTTCTGCTCCGTTCAAACGACCAGAGATCTGAACCTTGATTCCTTCTGCATTCATACGCATAGAAGCAGCGATTGCCATCTTGATTGCGCGACGATATGAAATACGGCTTTCAATCTGACGTGCAATGCTTGCTGCGACCAATTGTGCTTCAAGCTCGGGACGTTTAATCTCAAAAATGTTGAGCTGAACTTCCTTGCCTGTGATTTTCTTTAACTCTTCCTTCAAACGGTCTACTTCAGAACCACCTTTACCAATGATAATTCCTGGTCGAGCAGTTGTGATCGTTACTGTTACAAGTTTGAGTGTTCTTTCGATGATAATACGAGAAACACTGGCTTTGGCCAGACGTGCAAAAATATAGCGACGGATTTTGTCATCTTCAGACAATTTGTCACCATAATCACGGCCACCATACCAGTTGGACTCCCATCCTCGGATGATTCCTATTCGATTACCAATCGGATTTGTTTTTTGTCCCATAGTACTAATTAGCTTTGAGCATTATCTTGAGCTCCGAGCACGAGGGTAACGTGATTAGAGCGTTTACGAATTCGATGCGCACGACCTTGTGGAGCCGGACGTAATCTTTTTAACATACGAGCACTGTCGACACGAATTTCTTTGACAAACAACCCTGCTTTTTCAAGGTCGCCTTCTTCGTTTTTAGCTTGCCAGTTGGCAACTGCCGAAAGTACCAACTTCTCCAAACGACCCGAAGATTCTTTTGGACTAAATCGAAGGATCGAAAGGGCTTTATCAACACCTTCGCCACGGATCAAATCTGCCATAAGGCGCATTTTACGTGGTGAGGTTGGGCAGTTGTTTAGCTTCGCGAAAGCTACATGCTTGCGCGCTTCTTTTAACTGTTCTGCGGATTTGCGTTTACGAACTCCCATAGTTATTTTTTACCTTTATTTTTTGCACCTGCATGACCTCTAAATGAGCGTGTTGGTGAAAACTCGCCCAATTTATGACCAACCATGTTTTCTGTAACATAGACAGGGATAAACTGCTTACCATTGTGAACAGCTACCGTCTGACCTACAAAATCAGGCGTGATCATGGATGCACGTGACCATGTTTTAATGACATTCTTTTTACCTGAATCAATATTTGCTTGTAGCTTTTTGATCAAGCTATAGTGTACGTAAGGTCCTTTTTTTAATGATCTAGCCATGATTATTTTCTTCTACGTTCAACAATGTATCTGTTGGATGCTTTTGTCTTATTTCTAGTACGGAAACCTTTTGCAGGAATGCCGTTTCTAGAACGAGGGTGCCCACCCGAAGCACGACCTTCACCACCACCCATGGGGTGGTCGACAGGGTTCATCGCTACTGGACGCGTTCGTGGACGACGACCAAGCCAGCGAGTGCGACCCGCTTTACCAGAAACAAGTAATTGGTGATCCGAGTTGGACACCGCTCCAATTGTTGCCATACAGGTCGTTAGTATAAGACGTGTTTCACCAGATGGCAATTTGATAGTTGCAAATTTTCCTTCACGCGCCATTAACTGTGCAAATGAACCTGCACTTCTTGCCAAAGCGGCACCTTTACCAGGGTGAAGCTCAATACAAGAAATGATGGTACCAAGTGGAATGCTATCCAATGACATTGCATTTCCAATTTCAGGTGCAACTTTATTGCCAGAAGTGACTTTTTGTCCAACCTGTAAACCGTTTTGAGCAATGATGTATCTCTTTTCGCCATCATTAAACTCCGTCAATGCGATAAAGGCAGATCGGTTTGGATCATACTCAATACTCAGTACTTCAGCAGGACTGTCAAAGCGATTACGCTTGAAGTCAATGACACGATAGCGTTTCTTATGTCCTCCTCCGCGGTAACGGACAGTCATACGACCGCTGTTGTTACGACCACCAGAACGTTTTTTCGGAGCAAGCAAGCTTTTCTCCGGCTTATCAGTGGTGATGGCGTCGTATCCATTGACCACTCTACCGCGCTGTCCAGGTGTTATAGGTTTTAGTTTTCTAACTGACATCCTATTTGATTATAAATTACTATAAAAATCGATTTGATCACCCTCTGCTACCTGTACAATTGCACGTTTGGTCGCATTGGTCTTTCCATTCTGTATTCCGGTCTTTGTATAACGTGTTCTACGCTCAGGACCATAAATCAGAGTTCTTACTTTGTCAACAGTTACCCCATAAGTGGCTTCTACCGCTTTTTTAATCTCTACTTTGTTTGCTTTTGGATGTACCAAAAAAGTGTAGCGATTTCTCAACTCGCTTTCGCTTGTTGTTTTTTCAGTAACTAAGGGTTTAATTAATACACTCATGTTGCTACTATTTAGTATTCAAATTTGAAACGATGGAAGTAACAGCACTTTCCGCCAAAATCAAATGCTGCGCATTGATAATTTTGTAAGTGCTAATTTCTGCATCGGTTACCACTTCTGCACCTTGTAAATTACGTGCAGACAAATACACATTCTTGCCAGCACTACCAAGTACGAGCAAAGCTTTTTTGTCAGAAACTCCTAGTGCGTTTAACACCGCTGAAAACGACTTTGTTTTTGGCGTGTCAAAGTCAAAATCCTCAACAACAGTAAGAGATTTGTTCTTTGCCTTTAAACTTAGAGCAGACTTACGCGCCAGTCGCTTCACGTTTTTATTGATTTTCTGATCATAAGAACGAACACGCGGACCAAACACTCTACCACCTGTACGGAATAAAGGGTTTTTCATACTACCTGCACGTGCAGTTCCTGTTCCTTTTTGTTTTTTGATTTTACGTGTACTACCCGTAATCTCAGCACGTTCTTTGGCTTTGTGCGTACCTTGACGTTGGTGCGCCAAGTATTGCTTTACGTCCAAATAAACAGCGTGCTCATTAGGTTCTACACCAAACACTTCCTTAGACAAGTCGACTTGGCGACCTGTGTCTTTACCTTTTTGATCTACTACGGATACTTTCATCACTTCGATATTAAGATATAACCATTCTTATGCCCAGGGACACAACCCTTGACTACTATTAAATTCTTTTCAGGTACCACTTTAAGTACACGTAAGTTTTGTACGGTAACTCGCTCGTTGCCCATACGGCCTGCCATACGCATTCCTTTGAATACGCGTGCCGGATACGAAGCAGCACCAATAGAACCAGGAGCACGCAAACGGTTGTGTTGTCCGTGTGTTGCTTGACCCACACCACTAAAGCCGTGACGTTTGACAACACCCTGAAAACCTTTTCCTTTAGAAGTACCTGTGATATCAACAAATTCTCCTTCGCTAAACAAGTCAACACCAACTGTGTCTCCAAGTTTAAACTCAGATTCGAAGCCTTTAAACTCAACTAACTTTCGTTTAGTTGATGTATTGGCCTTTTTAAAGTGGCCTTCGGCGGCTTTGTTACTGTTTTTGGCTGATATATCATCAAACCCAAGCTGCAATGCATCATACCCATCAGTATCTTGTGTACGCACTTGCGTGACCACACAAGGTCCTGCCTGAATGACGGTACATGGCATATTTTTGCCACTCTCGTCAAAGATGCTTGTCATGCCGATTTTTTTTCCAATTAACCCTGACATATTGGTTTATTTTGTTATTCCCTTAGTAAATCTAATTATACTTTTATTTCAACTTCTACTCCACTCGGAAGCTCTAACTTCATCAACGCATCAATCGTTTTTGAAGAAGAACTATAGATATCCAAAAGACGCTTATACGAACTCAATTGGAACTGCTCACGCGATTTTTTATTAACGTGTGGCGAACGCAATACGGTAAAGATTTTTTTGTGTGTTGGCAATGGGATAGGACCCGTAACCACAGCACCTGTTGTCTTTACCGTCTTTACGATTTTTTCAGCCGACTTATCGACTAAGTTATAATCGTATGATTTGAGTTTGATTCTAATTTTTTGACTCATCGTATTCTTTTACTTTATCCGACTGATGCGGAGATTACTTCATCTGAAATGTTTTTTGGGGTCTCAGCATAATGCGAGAATTCCATAGTTGATGTCGCACGCCCTGACGATAGTGTCCGTAAGGAAGTCACATAGCCGAACATTTCGGAAAGAGGAACAATAGCTTTTACAACTTTCGATCCTGCACGATCATCCATACTGTTCACTTGACCACGACGACGATTTAAATCACCAACGATATCACCCATGTTTTCTTCTGGTGTCAAAACCTCAAGTTTCATCATGGGTTCCATAATTACCGCACCAGCAGCACGAGCAGCTTCTTTATAACCTATTTTGGCGGCCAATTCAAAGGATAGAGAATCTGAATCAACAGGATGAAAAGAACCATCTTTGAGGGTAACTTTCATCGCATCAACTTCAAATCCTGCCAATGGACCATTTCGCATGGCGTCTTTAAATCCTTTTTCTACAGACGGTATATATTCTCTTGGAACATTACCACCTTTAATATTGTTCACAAACTCAAGACCACTTTTACCTTCTTCGGCTGGTTCTAGCGTGAAGACAATGTCGGCAAACTTACCTCGACCACCCGTTTGTTTCTTGTATACCTCACGGTGATCTGCCAAACGAGTAATGGCTTCTTTGTACTCAACCTGTGGCTGACCTTGGTTGACATCAACTTTAAATTCACGGCGAAGGCGATCCGTAATAATGTCAAGGTGAAGCTCACCCATTCCACTAATAATGGTTTGACCAGATGCTTCGTCGGTTTTGACTTGGAAAGTCGGATCTTCTTCCGCTAATTTTCCAAGCGCCATTCCCAACTTATCAACGTCAGATTTCGTCTTAGGTTCAACAGCAATTCCGATAACTGGATCGGGAAAGTCCATACTTTCAAGAACGATTGGGTGTTTTTCAGCACACAATGTGTCACCCGTTTTGATATCCTTAAACCCAACAGCGGCACCAATGTCTCCAGCTTCAATAAAATCGATAGCATTTTGTTTGTTGGCGTGCATTTGGTAGATACGAGAAATACGTTCCTTGTTTCCTGATCTTGTATTCAGTACATATGATCCAGCGTCAAGGTGGCCTGAGTAAGCTCTAAAGAAAGCCAAACGACCAACATAAGGATCGGTAGCAATTTTAAACGCCAAAGCTGCAAAGGGGTCTGTAACATCTGGCTTACGAGAAATTGTCTCGTCAGTATCAGGGTCTGTTCCTTCAATTGCTTCTTTATCTTCTGGCGAAGGCAAGTAGCGACATACAGCGTCTAGTAAGAACTGAACACCTTTGTTTTTGAACGCAGAACCACAGATCATAGGAATAATACTCATGTCCTGTGTTGCTGCACGAAGCGCATTGTGAACTTCGTCTTCAGAGATACTGTCTGGATCTTCAAAATATTTTTCAAGAAGGTTTTCGTCATATTCTGCAACTGCCTCGATGAGTTCGCCACGGAATTTTTCAACCTCTTCTTTCATGTCCTCAGGAATGTCAACCACGTCAAAAGTGGCTCCCATATTATCTTCATGCCAAATAATAGCACGATTTTTCACAAGGTCAACACAGCCTTTGAAATTATCTTCATCCCCAATTGGCAATACGATTGGTACAGCATTGGACTTTAACATTTCACGCACTTGCGTACAAACGTTTAAAAAGTTTGACCCTTGGCGGTCCATTTTGTTTACAAAACCAATACGTGGTACTTTGTAGTTGTCGGCCAAACGCCAGTTTGTTTCCGATTGTGGCTCTACACCATCAACTGCAGAAAACAAAAAGACCAAACCGTCTAGTACACGTAGCGAACGATTGACCTCAACGGTGAAATCAACGTGACCGGGGGTGTCAATAATATTAAAATGGTATCCCTTAGCTCCGTCAACGGCTTTTCCTTGATCGGTTGGGAAAGTCCATTCACAGGTGGTTGCCGCAGAAGTAATTGTAATACCTCTTTCTTGTTCTTGCTCCATCCAGTCCATGGTGGCAGCACCATCGTGAACTTCACCAATTTTGTGACTTACACCAGTGTAATATAGAATACGCTCTGTAGTGGTTGTCTTTCCCGCATCAATGTGGGCTGCAATTCCAATGTTACGTGTGTATTTAAGATCTCTTGCCATTGTCTTTTTTCTTAAAACCTAAAGTGAGAGAATGCTTTATTTGCTTCAGCCATCTTGTGTGTGTCAACACGTTTTTTAACGGCTGCTCCTTCTTCTTTGGCAGCAGCAAGAATTTCAGAAGCCAATTTTAGTGCCATTGACTTTTCATTGCGTTTACGCGAATAGGAAATAAGCCATTTCATTGCTGTTGAAATTTTTCGATCTGGGCGTATTGGGTTAGGTATTTGGAAGGTAGCTCCTCCTACGCGACGACTGCGCACCTCTACGTGAGGCATGACGTTTGTCAATGCTTCTTTCCAAAGCTCAAGTGCTGACTTTTCGTCGTCTTGTTTCTTTTCCTCGACGATATCCATTGCGTCGTAAAAAATTTGGAATGCTACTGATTTTTTGCCGCTCCACATTAGATTGTTTACGAATCTAGTAACAAGCTGATCATTGAAACGTGGGTCTGGTAACAATGGGCGTTTTTTCGCGGATCTTTTTCTCATGTCTATGTATTGAGTGGTTCAAGCAAGCCTGAACGTCATTATTCTACTTAATATTATTTCTTAGGTCGTTTGGCACCGTATTTCGAACGTCGTTGTAGGCGTCCCTCAACACCAGCTGTGTCAAGTGCCCCACGAACTATGTGGTAACGAACACCTGGTAAATCTTTAACACGACCACCACGAACAAGAACAATCGAGTGCTCTTGAAGGTTGTGACCTTCTCCAGGAATGTAAGCATTAACTTCATTACCATTGGTTAAACGAACCCTAGCAACTTTACGCATTGCAGAGTTTGGCTTTTTAGGTGTTGTCGTGTAAACACGAGTGCATACTCCACGTCTTTGTGGGCATGAGTCAAGTGCTGCAGATTTGCTCTTTTTTGAGAGATCTGTTCTTCCTTTACGAACGAGTTGCGAAATTGTTGGCATACTACTATATATATTCTTCCCTTATTTTCAGGGCTGCAAATGTACTATTATTTTTGGCATAAACAAACCCTATTATCCCATTTTTATAGATTTTAAATATTTGTCGGAGTTTCTTGTTAGACAAACAATTTTAGATTTTATTTTTTTTAGATCAAAAAACGATTTAAATCCACATATTTTATTTGTGTAAAAATGAGCTTTAATATGTATTCAACGTGAATTAAATAAGTGAAAATATGTAAAACTTGTTCTTGAATTAATAAAGAAAAACCCGTTCAAAAATTGAACGGGTTTTTAGGAATAATAAAACCAGAATGGTTTCTGAATTGACGTTGTTAGTGGCTAATATTCAAACGCAAGTCGAAGAGTTCTAGTTGGTTTTTAAGCCAAAATAATTAACAACAATAACCAAACAAAAGCATACTGGTGAGTCCCGAAAGGGAGCTCATATTTGGTTATTAAAATTCATCTGCCCAGTCACAAGGGGCATACCCAAGATCTCCAGCAGTTGGAGTAGGTCCAGCCGAAATAACTTCGTCTCCGTTAGGATCAGTTAATGTGAAAGTAACTTCTTCATCCCATGCACCCGAAACAAATTCAAACTTAAGTTTTGTAGTGGTGGAGGGCACATCAATTTCAAAAGTTTCTGAAGCTCCATCTTTTAATGTATAACTAGTTATTTCATCGTTAATATTTACAGAAACTGCTGCATCATTCCAACCATCTCCATAAAGATCTACCCCATCAAGAATCCATGTTCCAGATATTGGTGGACAAAAAATAATTCTTGTCATTGTATAGGAGAGTTGTGTACCTGCAGTTGCATTTTTTTCTCCGGCGTCCAGATCTAAAACAAGCTTAACATCTTCTCCAGCAATCATATTTTCAACAACTGACTTTAGAACTACACTACCCGAAGTTGATCCCGCTGGTATGGTAATTTCATTTGAAGCTAAGGAATACTCATTTGAAGGTATGGTTGAAGATGAATTTACAGTAAATGGGATTACTGTATCCTCGCTTAAAGGAGGACCCAATAAAACAGCATCTACTGTTGTTTCAATATCAACCAACTCTAATGTTGGGACGGCATCCGAAGTATATTTTACTCCTGTTTCTAGATTCTTAGAAGCATTAGCAAATTGAAAATAATATGGTGCATTTGAATTTGGTGCACTCGAAAGTAATTCCTGAGCAGTCTCAGGTGGCTCACAAGCTATAAAAGCTAAGGTGAACATAAACGTAGCAAATAATTTTGAAAAGTTTTTCATGATATTATAGTTTTATTTATTCCACCAAAGTTTGTCAGTTATTTTAACCTTTGGAACATTACTTCCATTATAAGAAATTTCGTCCTGTGCATAAGGAAACCTTGTTGGAATTTGAGATAATTTAGCGCCCGCAGCAAGAGATATACTTGGTATACCTGTTCTTCTCCAATCAGAATACGGTTGATTGGTTCCAAAGCCATCTAAATATTTGTGAGTAATAATATTGGTTAGACTTGTATCTGACGAATATGATTCAGCATCTGAAACATAGGTATCATAATTATCGTCATCTGATTTCAATCCAGCCTTTTCATATGAGGCTACAATAGCATCTGCGAGATTTCCTTCTGCATCCGTTGTATTGCCTAGTGCGGAGTTGGCTTCAGCCATTATAAATAACAATTCTGAATAAGACATTATAAAAATATTGGCGTCTTCAGCAGTCAAAAAATCTCCTGGTAAACTTACATCGCTGTTTTCGCTTCCAGGATCGCTTGCACCGGAACTAAAGTCCTCATAATAAGTGTCGATTCTAGGATCAACAGATCCTGAGAGATTATCGAAAATATCATACATGGTTGATGCCATTACGATATCTCCTCTTTGATCCATGAATTGGTAAAAAGGACTTTTATTTTTAGAAGTGAAAGCGAGTTTCATATCGTCATCTGTGCTCTCAAATCCTAGGGCTGCAGCTGCTAGTGCTTTTGTGTAAGCATCAGCATCAACCTCAGACAATTGAATATGATGTCTAGCTTTTAAAGAGTAAGCAGCCTTTACCCAGCTGTCAGTATCACCATCAAAAAATAAATCTCCAGAAATTTTATAAAAATTTTCATCAGCTTCTAAATTAATAATCGCCTTGTCTAAAAGATCAAATATTGTATCATAAATTTTTTGCTGGGTATCATATATTGGTGTAACATTTAAATTACGCCCATCTAGTGCATCAGAGTATGGAATATCTCCAAACAAATCAGTTAAGACTCCAAGTGTGGCTGCTGTCATTACCTGAGCTACACCTACGAAATTGGGTGATTCATCACCAGCTTGATCCATAATAATACTACAATTCATCAAAACCTCAGTGTATAAACTCCCCCAAACAGTATTTACATCCGCTGGTGTCAATTGGTAACGAGCTTCTGTAAATGATTGCCGAGCAATACCATCAAACTGTTGCATCCAGATTCCAGTCGTCCTGACCGTATTGTTACCAACCAAATGATATGCCATCGATTGTTGGGCTGCTGGAAGAATCAGAGACAAAGGAACAGTATTAGGGGCATCAGGATCATTATTGATGTCATAATCAACCCAATTCTCATCAACACAAGATGTGATTACTGAGAGTGACAATGTCCACATTAAACATTTAAAAATTATATTCTTCATGTTGTAAAATTTTTATTAATTAAAATGATAAGTTTAAACCTATAGTGTACGATTTACTACCAGGACTATTAAAATAATCAAATCCTTGTGAATTTCCAGACCCAGTTAAGCTGGTTTCAGGATCAATTCCTGAATAAGGGGTGTCTAGCCAAAGATTTTTTCCTGAAAAATAGACTTGTGCAGAGTCGAAGAATTCAGGGAGGTTTTTGATATTGTAAGAAAGGGTGATGTCCCTTAACCTAACCCAATCAGTAGGTTCGACAGCAAGCGCAGTTGGACCTCCACCAAAATTTCCACCGTACCCTTCAAACCATTCTTCATCAAGAACAACAGGAGTAACATTTTTTGTGCCATCTGAAACTACAGCATCATCAGCATCTAAATGGCCATAAACTCCATCAATAACAACAATATTTTCACTTGGAGTTCTATCAAAATCAATTGTGCCGGCTTCATTATAATAAACTTCTCTGTTCTCAGTAACCTTGGAGGTTCCAAAATAATTCATTGTGAAAACAGAACCATTGTACATACTTCCACCATTTTTAATATCGATTAGGAAGGATAGGTTAAAATCTTTAAATCTAATATTGTTTGTGAAGTTAGCTGTCCAATTAGGCATAATTGAACCAAGAGAAACCATTGATACTGTATCCGTCCAAGGATATCCATCCCTGTATGCATCCGTTGGATCATCGTTAATTAAGACATTTCCATTAGTATCTCTAGCCCAATCAAAACCAAAAATGGTACCATATTTTTCTCCAGCAACAGCTCTAACTTGAGGGTCAGTAAATCCACCAATGAAAACATTATCAACACCTGGTGCCAAAGAAGTCACATAGTTCTGTATCTTAGACCAGTTGGCTCTAACAGACCAGTCAATGTCTTGACTTTCAATTAGATTCAAATTAATACTTAATTCAGAACCGTTTTTCCTCATTGACGCTGCATTTTGGTAAATAGCATCAAAACCGGAAGATGTAGCTACAGGGACAGTCATTAATAAGTCCGAATTCTCATCGTGAAAATAGGCATAATCTAAATCAACTAATCCATCAAACAATTTCAGTTCTAAACCAATTTCTCTAGATTTCATCGTTTCGTGTTTCAAATCTGGATTTCCAACAGTACCCCCAACAGCAAAACCAGTATTTTCTTTAAAAGGGAACTCTACACCATCAGTCCAACCATCTGATGTTGAACCAGGATAAAAATAATTGGTAGTTGAATATGCTGTCGCTGGATTTGCGGTAGTAGCAGTCGAGAATCTAATTTTACCAAAGTCCAGAAAGGTTAAATCGCTAAAGACATTTAATTCGCTAAACACAAAACTAAGACTAGCACTTGGATAGATGACCCCATCATTAGCTTCAGGAATAGTAGTAAACCATTCTTGACGAGCTGTCAGACCAAGATAAACAATGTCTTTATATCCAGCTTGGAAATCAACATAAAATGCTTGGGATCTTGTATTTGATTTTAATCCAGAAGTTGTATTATTGCTCGTATTACTTAACTGGAAAAAATCAGGTATTTCTAAATCAGTAGCATCCCCATATAAGGATTTGAAGTAAGAACTGTAAATATTATAGCCCAGTAATGCTCCTAATTCTAAATCATCAATCTCGTATTTGTAATCAATCACTAAATCAGAATTAAAAGTTTGATTGTAAGACTGTGATTCATTATAAAATCCAGTAGACTTATCTCTCGATCCGATTTTAAACTTATTTGAACTAATCGAATTGTAATAATCTAAACCAGCATTATACTTAATATTCAAGTTGTCTTGAAGATTAAAATCTAATGCTACATTCGCATTCACTCTATTTATATTTCGCTCATAGGCAATATTATTAGCCGCCCAATAAGGGTTGTCGTAGCCTCCGCCATTACGATAATTTCTTTGAGTTCCATCATCAAACTCATATCCTGCAGAATTATCAAAAGTGGCTGGAGTTCTTAAAAGTCCTAGCATGATTCCAGAAACGTTTGATCCCTTTTGAATTTGAACTTCATCAGAGTTAGTCCATGCTACACTTGACGATATGTTCAAGAAATCTTTGTATTTCGATGAACCATTAAATCTTGCTGTAGTTCTCTCAAATGTGTTGTTTGGTATTATCCCATTTTTATCTAAATTCGAAATGGAGAAGTAATAACTTGTATTTCCTGACCGATCTGAAATACTGAAGTGATTATTTAACCCAACACCTGTTTGGAAGAAATCATAAGCATCGTATGCTTTTGCGGGTCTTCCCCCACCTGTGCCTTTAGCTACAAGACTTCCGTATGGATCCCATTTGTATGTTTCATCTCCATCATATTCAAGCTCTGAAATTTTAGGCCCCCAAGTTCTGGCAAAGCCACCTTCCCATGCTCCATTATTACCCTGAGCGTATTTATTTTGACGTTCGGGCAATTGAGAAACCTGGCTCATAATATATGATGTTTTAAATTCGATTTTAGGTTCTCCTTTAACCCCCGATTTTGTTTCAATCAGAACAACCCCATTTGAAGCCCTAGCACCATATAATGCAGATGCTGCGCCACCTTTTAGGATTTTAACAGATTTTATATCATTTGGGTTTAAATCAATTGATCGACTAGAAAAATTTACTCCACCTGTATCGCTGAAACCTCCACCAGAAATTATGGGAGATCCATCAACTACATATAAAGGTTGATTGTTTCCTAAAACTGAACCTGAACCTCTAATTGTCATAAATGTTGATGAACCTGCATCACCTGAAGAGCTAGTTATTTGAACACCCGAGGTTGCACCACTTAGAGAGTTTACAAAATCTTCATTTTGTTTGTATGATATTTCATCGCCTTCAACGGACTGTACATTATAACCAAGTGCTCTTTGTTTTTTTGTCAGACCAATTCCTGAAACAATCACCTCATCAAGGTCATTGCTTGTCTCAAGGCTTACATTTATAGTAGCCCCATCAACATTAACAGTTTGTTCAACATAACCCACATAGCTAAATATTAAGGTTTCACCCTGTGAGGCATTGATTTGATAATTTCCATCAAAGTCAGTAGATGCCCCTATGGACGTGCCTTGAATATTAACAGTAGCTCCAGGAAGTGGAATCCCTTCAGAATCTGTCACTGTCCCAGCAACTGATTGTTGGGATTGAACAACTTGAAACACTGCTAAAAAAGCAAATGTTAATGTTTGAATAATTTTTAATTTCATAATTACGTTAAATGGTTAGCAACTTCAAATATGTTAAAAAATTGTTAAATAAACAAATTTAAGTTACAAAAAATATCATATCGCTAATTCATTTTTGTTTTTCGTTAATAAATACAAACTTTAAGTAAGGACTACGCAGCTTATCTAGGTTTATTAACCAATAACCTTTTAAACAAATCGTTATACTTGAATTATTGTAGCGTTCGAAACGAATAAAGCTGAGAATACGAATCATTGCCATGTGAATCTTGCGAATAAATTCGCCAGAAATAAACGGTATCTACTTCGAGTCCAGCCGAAATAGATGAAGACATAAGATTTGTAAACTCCTGTTTTGGGGGTTGAAATCCGTCAATGGTGTCCAAATAAAGTGTGTAAACAAGCTGATCTCCATCAGGGTCAACGCCAGTCCAATTAAGATCAAAGGACCCATCCGTTAATGAAACGGCCTCCCCTGCTTCTGGTGAAAGTAAATCGGCCATAAATGGAGCGCCATTGGACTCCCCGTTTCCTTGTAGATAAAAATACCACGTTTCACTCACTGGGAGATCATTTAAAAAATAATCCGAAGAAGAAGTCACAAACCAAGAATAGCCAAAGCCTTTATCCAAATCAATCGTTGTTGATGTTGTCAATATTTCTGTACGCTTCTCCTCTTCTTGGGTTTGAAGGTTTTTAATCGTCAAAATGTAGGACGAAGTATTCGCTGCCTCTTCCCAAGAAAACTGTACGGAAGACTTTGATATACTGATCGATGTTCCTGTGTTGCAATTTTCTCCATTACTCGGCAATGTCAATATAGATGATACTGGTGGTTTTGGGTCTTCTTCTTTACAACCAAAAAAAACAAGAGCGATCATGACGCATAAAGCTCCTTTTTTAATGGAACGGAAATTAATCATTTTTCAAAATTTTTGTTGTTTGACGGACTGTTGGTGAGTTCACCTCTATAAAGTAAACTCCCTTGGCATATCCGCCGAGGTTGATGGTCGATGTTCTGCTATTGGCCAAGTTCTTTGTCATACGCATTAACGTAAGACCACGAAGATCACGCACAATAAACTGTGCTTCTTCATCTGCCCCACCAACAACGACTTTGAGCTCATTTTTGGTTGCATTTGGATAAACGAGAATATCTTCACTGTTGAAATAGTTTTCTTCGAATATACCTTGACAATCTAAGTCTGTTGTGATACGAATGGTGTTTAATCCTTTGAATAGAGGCACATTTAGGTTTTCTGCCGAAATGGTTTTCGTTAGGCCGTTGTGCTCTATCTGATAGGAATCTGATCCGGAAAGGGTTAGGGAAACTTGCTCACCACTATTGGATAAGGCAGCAAGAACTGACAATGGATCTGGTTGAGACAAGACAACCGTAAAGCATTGTTGAAAATCGGTTTGACCAATCACAGAAAAACAAACAGGATAAACTCCAATTCCAAGGTTGTCAATAGTTTTACTGAATCCATAATTGGAATTCAATCCATGTTGGGAGCCATTAATTTCGACTTGATATTGTAGGCTTTGATTATTAGCCGACACATAGATGGAACCATCATTTGTGTCTATACATGAATTGGAAGTGACAACCACGTTAAAATTATCTGGTGCCAAAAGGAAGGTACTACAACCATAAGCGTCGACATCTGTATTCTCTGGTGTAGCATTACACAAGTCAAAGTCATCAGAAACGCCATCGCCATCGGAGTCTTTTTGGAATTCTGCACAACCGTCACTATCAATCTCAGCACCATCAGGAGTGTCTGGACACAAATCTACATTGTCATAAATCCCATCAACATCAGTATCGGCACAGCCCGAAGCATTCACAACAGCTCCTGCTGGTGTGTTATCACACAAATCAATATCATCGCTTACACCATCTTCATCACTGTCCAACTGCGAAAGTCCGCAACCATTAACGTCAATGCTGTCTCCCAATGTAG
>Ga0209653_1000379_pt1 | contig 39924 bp, 43 predicted proteins | sample SaaInl6LU_22_DNA_FD_184644 | JGI IMG/M metagenome (GOLD analysis project Ga0209653, IMG submission 184644) | Marine microbial communities from expanding oxygen minimum zones in the Saanich Inlet - ESP_116LU_22_DNA (SPAdes) (version 2) | ecosystem: Environmental > Aquatic > Marine > Intertidal... | reverse complement strand
ATTAATCGCCGCTTCGTCGCCATAAACCAAAAATGACACATTGGGATAGGCGTCCAAGGCTTGCGCCATGGCTGGAATGGTGACGCTCGGCCCATGGTCACCGCCCATGGCGTCAATTGATATCACTGTGGTTGTCACACGGACGCTCCCCAAATTTATCGCTCTGCTATTTCTCTGCGAAGGCTGCAAGATGAGCTAATTTGTTGTAGATATCAAGCACCATCGTCGGTCATTTTGAGCGCTTGCAGGGCAGCAAATGGCGACGGTTTTTCTTCTTCTACGTCATTGGCATCAATAATATCGTTAAATTCTGCATCCGGTGCACGCGGATATACCGGCACTTCCATAGCAAAAATCTGCGTCGCAACTTCACCCAAATCGACCGCGCCATCTTCGATAATTTCCGGCACTTCGGCTTCAAAATCATCTTCTGGCACGACATATTGCATGACAATATCACGCGGCTGAAACTCGGTTGTGAAATCAAGCTCAAGTGCTGTCCACACTGGCTGCAAGGTCACGCCACATTGTTGTAACACACGCCCCGATACTTTTCCGATAGCCATCATGCCGCGTTTGCCAAAGGGCGTCATATGCGCCTCGACCGCTAAATCAGCGACTTCATCGACATTCAGCCGCACCGCCAATTTTTCACAGTGGCTCGCATCGGCGGCGAATTTAAAATGCGCCCCCTTAGGCGGCACGTCTTCAGCCCGCACTAGATAGCTGAATTCACAGGCGCCAAAGGCCGGTGTATCGAGATATTTTTCGTCCATTGGTTTGCCGTCCGAGCTTAAGGTTTTGGAAACACATTACCGGCGAGAATATCACTCAATGATTTTTCTGCCAATGCGCTTTCAGCCTGCAATAGATAGCTTGCGATCGCGCTTATGCCGGGGCTTAGCTCAGGTGCCTCAGGATAAAGATTGCGAGCCAGAACCTGGCCCAGAGCTTTTTGCGTCTGCTCGTTAATAGCGGCTGGCGATTGTTTGCCGATGGCCTCGTCATAAGCGGCGGCGCGGCCGTAAAAGGCTTGCGCCATTTTGCGAATTTTCTTGCCGACCCCCAAATCGCCAACCCCTGCCTCACGCATTGATTGATCCATATCGGCGAAAAATGTATCAAACACCGCTTGCCCAATATCATCGCGCGCCACCCCCTCTTGGCGTAGGCGCCGCAAAAGCAAGTGAACATGCACGCTCATCATGTCAAAGCGGCCATCAAAACTATCCGGCGCGCGATCGTCGCCATATAGGTCGGGGGACCGCGCGGCACGCACAACCGACAAATAAGCGTCGGAAACATCTACCGTTTTGCGTTTGCGCAAAAGAAAATCAAACAGTCCCATAAATCACCTATATTCGTGTTAATGCATAATTTGGTTGCAAGCCAATTCAGGATTGGCTAGGCACGTAGTTCATATAACTAGGGTTATAAATCATGGCGATGAATGAACAAGCAAAACCGGCGCGGCAAAGCAGCACTGTTAGAAACCTTCTCATGGCGGGTCTTATCGGCGGGTCTTTATTGGCCTGCGCGCCGATTATTGACCAACGCGGTTATGTTTTTGACGACCGACTGATTGAGCGGCTGGAAATTGGCAAGACCAATATTGATCAGACGCTTGCTATTCTTGGCTCGCCAAGCACCACATCAGAAATTAATGGCAAGGCGTTTTATTATATTCACAGCCGTTTTGTGCGCGAGAGCTATCGCGCCACCAAAGAGGTTGAGCGTAAGGTAATGGCGATTTATTTCGACCGCCAGTCAAACATTCGCGACATGGCGGTTTATGGCCTTGATGATGGGATTATTATTGAGATTGTACAGCGCACCACGGAGTCGCAAGGGGCTGAGCTGTCAATCATTGGCCAATTGTTCTCCAATGCTGGTCGCTTTGGCGATGGCGGTGTGGACGGCGGCCTAATAAAAATCAAAATTTGAGCAAAAAAACCCCGGATTGGATAACCAACCCGGGGTTTCATTTTGTCTATTGTTTGCTTAGTGAGCCAGAATAGCCAGCATCAACAGGGCAACAATATTGGTGATTTTAATCATTGGGTTGACCGCAGGACCCGCCGTATCTTTATACGGATCGCCGACGGTGTCGCCGGTTACTGCGGCTTTATGGGCCTCAGAACCTTTACCACCATGATGACCATCTTCGATGTATTTCTTGGCATTATCCCAAGCACCACCGCCCGCTGTCATTGACAAAGCAACGAACAGGCCGGTGACGATAACACCCATCAGCATGGCGCCAAGCGACGCGAATGCGTCTGACTTGCCAGCAATTTGCTCAATGATGAAATACAAAGCAATTGGTGACAGAACCGGCAACAGTGACGGCACAATCATTTCTTTAATGGCTGAACGGGTCAGCAAGTCAACCGCGGCTGTATAGTCAGGCTTTTCAGTGCCTTTCATAATGCCAGGCTTGGCTTTGAACTGACGACGCACTTCTTCGACAATCGCACCACCGGCGCGACCAACGGCCATCATGCCCATGGCACCGAACAGATATGGCAACAAGCCACCCATGAACAGGCCAACCACGACATATGGGTTAGACAGTGAGAAGTCAGGTGTTACACCGGCAAAATACGGATAATCAGCCGCATTATTGGTGAAGTATTTCAGATCTTGCGTATAGGCTGCAAACAACACCAAAGCACCCAAACCGGCGGAACCAATGGCATAGCCTTTGGTGACGGCTTTTGTGGTGTTACCGACAGCGTCCAAGGCGTCTGTTGTGTCACGCACTTCTTGCGGCAAATCAGCCATTTCAGCAATGCCACCGGCATTATCTGTAACGGGGCCGAAGGCATCGAGAGCGACAACCATGCCAGCCAAAGCCAACATTGTTGAAACTGCAATGGCGATACCGTAAAGGCCAGCCAAACCGTAGGTGACGATAATACCAATAACGATAACCAGAGCTGGCAAGGCGGTTGCTTCCATAGAAACAGCCAGACCTTGAATAACATTGGTGCCGTGACCGGTTTCAGAGGCCGCAGCAACTGATTTCACCGGACGATAGCTGACGCCTGTGTAATATTCAGTGATCCAAATAATCAGACCCGTGATTGCAAGGCCAACAATGCCGCAAAAGAACAGGCTTTGACCGTAGAACACTTTACCTTCGATGATCAGCTGTTTGTCGAGGCCGACGACATAGTCGGTAACGAAATACAGAGCGACTAAAGACAGAACGGCTGAGGCGATAAAGCCTTTATACAGCGCGCCCATGATTGAGTTGCTGGCGCCGAGGCGGACAAAGAAAGTACCAATGATTGAGGTCACAATGCAGGTGGCGCCAATGGCCAATGGATAAATCATCATGGTCATGGCATCTGTTGTGAAGAAAATGGCGCTCAAAACCATGGTCGCGACAATGGTCACGGCATAGGTTTCGAACAAGTCAGCCGCCATGCCGGCGCAGTCGCCGACATTGTCGCCCACATTGTCAGCAATCGTAGCTGGGTTGCGGGGGTCATCTTCTGGGATACCGGCTTCAACTTTACCAACCAAGTCACCGCCAACGTCAGCACCTTTTGTAAAGATACCACCGCCAAGACGGGCGAAGATTGAAATCAAGGAAGCACCAAAGCCAAGTGATACGAGTGAGTCGATCACACTGCGGCTGTCTGGCTCAAGGCCGAGGCCAACGGTCAGAACGAAGAAATATACAGCAACCGACAAGAGCGCCAGACCGGCCACCAACATGCCAGTAACGGCACCTGAGCGGAAGGCCATAGACAGGCCAGCGGCCAAACTATTGCTTGCGGCTTGCGTGGTACGCACATTGGCCCGTACTGAAACCAACATGCCAACATAGCCAGCCAAGCCAGACAAAGTTGCGCCTACGAGAAAGCCAATGGTCTCTTTTTCGCCCAATAGGACATAAACCAAAATAGCGATGACAACACCGACCATAGCAATGGTGCGATATTGACGATTAAGATAGGCGCTCGCACCTTCTTGGATAGCGGCGGCAATTTCTTGCATCCGCTCGTTACCGGCATCGGCTGCCAGAATGCTTCGAACTGCCCAGACACCATATGCAATGGCAAGCAGACCCGAAGCAATAATAAGCCACATTAAGTTGCTCATAATTATACCTCTTTTTTAATTGGATAGAGACGCGCAACATGCACGCCCTCCCCCTGTCTCAAGTGACGCGAATATGCAAAAAAATCTGCGCTAACGCAAGGAAAAGCAAGAAAAAGCCGCTAAAAAGCAACAAAACAATTAAAAATGTTGATATCCGCGCCTGTGCAGGGTGATGATTTGCCCTGAGCGGTCAACAAATTCGGCCCGATAGTCGCCTTCAACCGGCGGTTGCACGGTTCCAATTTTGCTGAGTCGCACATTCGTGGCCGCCGCCAGCTCGGCCAATTGAGCGCTGTCATCTGGCGCAGCAGTAAAGGCCAGTTGATAATCATCGCCGCCAGATAGTAAATCGGCCAAAGTCTCGGCACCGTCGGCATAGGCTTGGCCTTCCGGCGATAGCGGTATGTCAGCCAGCGTCACCCGCATGGCTTTGAGCGAGGCGGTGCATAAATGGTCGAGATCGGCGGCAAGCCCGTCTGATATATCAAGGCATGAATGGGCCAGACCGCGTAATTTTTGCCCGAATAAGAGCGGCGGGCGCGGCGCATGATAGGCGGCCAGACTATCCCCCCTAGTGCCAGCCAGCGCGTGTTGCAGGCCCAAAAACCCATCGCCAATGACGCCGGTAACATACACATCGTCGCCAATTTGGGCGCCAGCGCGGGTAATCATCGTGCCGCTTGGCAGTTCACCATAAACGCTTAAACTGACGCTGGCCTGTTGGCTTTGCACCGTGTCACCACCCCAGAGCGGCATTTCATAAGCCGCCAAAAGCGTGCCCAAATGGGCCGCGAAATCGGTTAAAAACGCCTCATCCCATGGCGCGCCAATGGCTAGATTAAGCAAACAGCCGACCGGCTTGGCTGATTTGGCGGCCAAATCAGAAATATTGCTACCGACCAAGCGAGCGGCGACGACGTCGGCGGCGGCGTGGGCTGGAAAATGCACGCCTGACACCAGCATGTCAGTGCTGATGACCAAATCATGACCCGGTGTTGGCGTATAGCTGGCCGCGTCATCGCGCAAATGGCCAGCAGTTTTGGCATCAGCATGTGGCGCGAATAATTTTTCTATCAAATGAAACTCGCGGTTATTTTTGCGGGGCGCGGTCATTGCTTCTTCCGTTCATCAAAAGCCGATAGAAACACTACCCTCATCGACAGCTTTGGCAAGCCGGTCCAAAAGCGCATTGGTCATGCCGCCTTCCGGGCCGTCGAAAAAAGCATGGGCAATGTCGGTATATTGCGACACCACAACTCCCGTCGGAGCTTTTTGCTCGGCCATTAACTCGCACACACCGCAGCGCAATATCGCCCGCAAAGTGCTGTCGAGACGCGATAGGCGCCAATTGGTCGCCAGATAACCGTCAATCGTGCGGTCAATTTTGGTCTGATAATCCATCACACTGCGGATGATAAATTCAAAATAGGCAATATCCGCTGGCGGCATTTCCGTGCCATCGAGCGGGTTCTCGACGCGGTGGTCTTGAAACTCGCGAATAATCACTTCTAATGGCGTTTGCGCAATTTCCATTTGATATAAGGCTTGCACCGCCAACAGCCGCGAGGTCGCGCGGGTCTCAAAATTATCGTCGCTCATCACTTTACCTAACTATTTTGCCACTGGTCGCGCAAATCCAGCAAGGCGAGTGCGGCTTTTGCTGCGCCACCGCCCTTGTCTTTTTCCGACATGCGGCACCGCGCCCATGCTTGCGCCTCATTTTCAACGGTCTGAATACCATTGCCAATGGCCAGCTTGTCTTTAATGCCAAGTTCCATTAAGCCACGCGCACTTTCGCCACAGACGATATCATAATGGGTGGTTTCGCCGCGAATGACCACGCCCAAAGCCACATAGCCATCATATTTGCCTGTATCTGCGGCATATTTAATGGCCACGGGCACTTCTAAAACGCCGGGCACAGAAATACGCTCGACCTGACAACCGGCCTGTTGCAAGACAGCTTGCGCGCCTTCGGCCAAAGCATCGGCCATGTCTTGGTAAAAACGCGCCTCAACAATCAGAATATTTTTTGTCATCATTCCCTCGCCGCTTAAGCTAAAATTTTGCGCTGACCGCTGATTTTCAAATCATAACCATCCAACGCCACCACTGTGCGCGGCGTGTCTGACAGAAGTTCTATATCATGTAACCCCAAATCGAGAACGATTTGTGCACCGACGCCATAATCGCGCAAAAGCGTAGGCACAGAAGCCCCCGCATCGCTTGGGTTGAGACGGTCCGAAAACGGCGTCGTTGAGGTGTTGCGGATAAGCACTAAAACACCGCGCCCTTCAGCGTCGATTATTTCTAGTGATTTTTGCAATGTATTGGCGCCAGCCATGCCACTGCCGATAACATCGGAAACGATATTTTCAGCATGAAAGCGCGTCAGCACGGGTTCAGGGCCACTAATGTCGCCTTTGACCAAAGCAATATGCTCTTCGTTTTCAATAGTGTTGAGATAGACAATGGCTTTGAAGTCGCCGCCATTGGCAATTTTGAAGTCGGTTTCGTGAATCCGCGTGACCAGCGTGTCTTTGCGCCGACGATAGGCAATCAAATCAGCAATCGTGCCGAGCTTGAGGCCGTGAATTTGGGCAAATTGCACCAAATCCGGCAACCGTGCCATTGACCCGTCATCATTCATGATTTCACAAATCACGCCGGACGGATAAAGCCCGGCCAAACGCGCAATATCAACCGCCGCCTCAGTATGACCGGCACGTATCAGCACCCCACCCTCGCGGGCAACCAGCGGAAACACATGGCCCGGGGTGACAATGTCTTGCGCGCTTTTGGTCGGGTCAATGGCCACTGAGATGGTGTGCGAGCGGTCATGGGCTGAAATGCCGGTTGAAATGCCCTCGCGTGCCTCAATGGAAACGGTAAAGGCGGTTTGATGCCGCGAGCGATTGTTTTGAGACATGAGCTCAAGCTGCAATTGGTCGGCGCGGTCGCGCGGCAGCGCCAAGCAAATCAGGCCACGACCGAATTTGGCCATAAAGTTAATCGCTTCCGGCGTCGCCATTTGCGCGGGAATAATCAAATCCCCTTCATTTTCGCGATCCTCGGCGTCGACCAGAACAATCATTTTACCATTGCGGGCGTCTTCGAGAATTTCTTCTGGTGTTGAGAGATATTGGCTAAATTCAGACATTGATGTCTCCTTCGTCTTGTTGTTCGACTTCTTTGAGACGCGCGACATAGCGGGCCAGAACATCGATTTCTAAATTCACTAAATCGCCTTCGCGCGAAGCCCCCCAGGTGGTGACCTCTTGCGTATGCGAAATTAAATTAACGCCAAAATTTTGTGCCGATACTTGATTGACGGTCAGCGACGTGCCGTCCAAAGTCACCGAGCCTTTTGGGGCAATGAATCCCATTAAATTTTTTGGCGCCTCAAAACTATATCTTTGGCTGTCACCCTCAGCGACGATAGACACAATTTTTGCAATGCCGTCAACATGGCCGGAGACAATATGACCGCCCAGCTCGTCGCCCATTTTCAAGGCCCGCTCAAGATTGAGTAAACTGCCCTCGCGCCATTGACCGGCGGTGGTAACATCAAGCGTTTCTTTTGACGCCTCCATGGCAAACCAATGGCCATCGGCGCCTGTGCCTTTTTCAACCACGGTCAGACAGACTCCAGAACAAGCAATCGACGCGCCCAGCGCAATGGTCTCGGGGTCATAGCTGGTCAAAATATCAAATCGCGTGTCACCGGCTTTGGTGATTTTCGCAATACGACCAATGTCGGTAATTATGCCTGTAAACATTATGCGGTGACCTCCTGTAGTGGCCGGCGGTGCCAGCTCTGATAAATATCGTCGCCCAAAATTAATTGCTCATGCTTGTCAAACGCACCAGCTAAATCCAATCCCATAGAGGATATATCACTCTCGCCAGAAATAGCGACCTCATGCGGCGCCTTAAAATAGGCGACGGCGTCAACCAGCTTATTGGCTAGAAATGCCCGCGCCAATGTCGGCCCGCATTCGAGCAAAACCCTGTTGAAACCGCGCGTGACTAAATCGTGTAGCACATGGGCCGGGGTTAAATCCGCCAGCTGCACATAGGCAAAGCCATGCGACTGGCTCGAGGCTTGGGTGTAAAACAACACCCGCGCGCAATCTTCACGGGCGGCCAAATTGCACGCTTCCGGCAAATGGTCGTGGCGGCTCATCACCACCGGCACGGGTGAGCGATCAGCCATGCCGGGCAAGCGGCAATCAAGCGTCGGGTTATCAGCCATGAGCGTGCCAGCGCCGGTGATAAGGGCGTCATGCTGGGCCCGCAGCAAATGCCCATATTGGCGCGCTAAGGGGCCGGTAATCCAGGGCGACTGGCCGTCTGGCGTGCGCATAAAACCATTGGCACTGGCGGCAATTTTCAAGGTCACCATTGGCCGCGAGGCGCCGATGCGGGTGAAAAACCCGTGATGCAAGCGGCTGGCCTGTTCAGCGCATAAGCCGCTTTCAATCTGCACATTGGCGGCCTGTAAAATGGCCGCGCCGCGTCCGGCTACCCGTGAATCCGGGTCAATATTGGCGAAAAAAACTTTGCTGACACCGGCATCAACCAGAGCCTGCGCACAGGGGCCGGTTTGGCCATAATGGGCGCATGGCTCAAGGGTGACATAGGCGGTGGCGCCACGCGCTTGCGCACCCGCTTGCGCCAGCGCTTCGGTTTCAGCGTGTGGGTGCCCGCCGGGCTGAGTCCAAGCAGTGGCAATGACTTGCCGGTCGGCGTTAACCAAAACACAGCCAACGGACGGATTGCGTCCGGTGCGCCCAAGTCCGCGTCGCCCGAGGGCAATCGCTTGCTGCATGAAGTCTGTGTCGCTCGCCTGCACTTGTGTCTCCCGTGTCAGGGAAACTAGTCGTCGCTGTCTGGCGAACCGCTCATTTCCCCGAGGAATTCCTCAAAATCTTTGGCTTCGCGGAAGTTTCGGTACACCGAGGCAAACCGCACATAAGCCACTTGGTCTAATGCGTACAGCCCTTCCATTACCAGCTCTCCAACCATTTTGGCTGGAATTTCCGATTCGCCAAGATTTTCCAGACGCCGCACGATACCGCTTACCATACGCTCAATTCGCTCGGCCTCAACGGGGCGTTTTCGCAGAGCGACTTGCACAGAACGCATGAGCTTGTCGCGCTCAAATGGCACTTTGCGGCCGGTGTTTTTAACTATGGTTAATTCGCGCAATTGCACGCGCTCGAAAGTTGTGAAACGGCCACCGCAATCGGCGCAAACGCGGCGCCGGCGAATGACGGTGTTTTCTTCTGTCGGACGGCTGTCCTTGACTTGCGTGTCAGCGTTCATGCAATAAGGACAACGCATCACAAACCCCTAGTAAATTGGGAAACGATTGCACAGGTCTTCGACCTGCTGGCGCACCGCTTGCTCGGCTTCAGGGGCTGGCGCGCCATTGTTTTGCGCGACAGCTTCAAGCACTTGCGCGATTAAATCGCCAACTTTTTGGAACTCGGCAACGCCAAAGCCACGGGTGGTGCCCGCCGGTGTGCCCAAACGCACGCCAGATGTAATGGTCGGCGGCTGCGGGTCAAACGGAATGCCATTTTTATTGCAGGTGATAAAGGCCCGTTCCAGCGCTTCCTCGGCAATATTGCCGGTCACGCCTTTGGGGCGCAAATCAACCAGCACAAGGTGATTGTCTGTGCCGCCCGATACAATATCAAAGCCATGACCAATTAGCGTTTCGGCTAGGGCTTTGGCATTGGCAACGACTTGCTGGATATAGGTTTTATAATCAGGCTGCAGCGCTTCACCAAAAGCCACGGCTTTGGCGGCAATCACATGCATCAGCGGGCCGCCTTGAATCCCCGGGAAAATCGCTGAATTGAATTTTTTGCCAAGGTCGAGATCATTCGACAAAATCAGCCCGCCACGCGGACCGCGCAGAGTTTTATGAGTGGTCGTTGTTACCGCATGGGCATAAGGCAAGGGGCTTGGGTGGGCGCCACCAGCCACGAGGCCAGAAATATGCGCCATGTCTACCAGTAAATAAGCCCCGACACGGTCAGCGATTTCGCGGAAACGCTTGAAGTCAATGACCCGTGGATAGGCGGAACCGCCAGCAATAATCAATTGTGGTTTGTGCTCATCGGCCAGTGCCTGCACTTCATCATAATCGATTAAATCATCTTCTTGGCGCACGCCATATTGCACGGCATTAAACCATTTGCCCGACTGATTTGGCTTGGCGCCATGGGTCAAGTGACCGCCAGCGGCAAGGCTCATGCCCAAAATCGTATCGCCCGGCTTAATCAAGGCCTGCATCACCGCTTGATTGGCTTGCGAGCCTGAATTTGGCTGCACATTGGCATAGGCGCAGTCATATAATTTACACACGCGGTCAATGGCCAATTGCTCGGCCACATCAACGTGCTCGCAGCCGCCGTAATAGCGCTTGCCGGGATAACCCTCAGCATATTTATTGGTCAGAATAGACCCTTGGGTTTCCAAAACCGCGCGCGAGACAATGTTTTCTGAGGCGATCAGTTCAATTTGGGTTTTCTGACGCCCCATCTCAAGGCCAATAACCTCGGCAATGGCGGGGTCGCGGGTGGCGACGCTGTCTTCAAAAAAACGGTTTTGACCGGCGTCGCTAAGCTGTTTCGATTCCGACATGAACGGGTCCTTTCATGGGCTGACACAAACAATGATTCCACCACCGGTTTAGCATAAAGCGCAGGCGAGACCAACAAAACACCGGCGCCAAGACGCCGCAGGGTAAAATATTCACATAAATCAGCCGCTACCAGAGTTGGCGGCTTTGCAAAACCGATTTCAATAAGGCGCAATCATCAGTCATCAGCCCATCGACCTTCATGTCTAGCAGCGCATGCATGGTTGATTCGTCGTTAATCGTCCAAACATGCATGTGCATTGAGCGGCGGTGGGCATAGGCGACCAACGCCGGTGTGACCATGGCGATACCTTTATGAGCGCTGGGAAATTGCAAACAATCGGCGCCATATCGTAGCGGCAGGCGCAGCGTCGCCGCAGCGCGGAATTTAGTCGCCTGCTTGGGCCCAATACCGCGACACACGCGCCCTTGCGTTCGCCGATAAAGCTCATCAATACGCGCATCGCTAAACGCCCCAATACACAAACGGTCATGAGTTTGCGTGCGATTAATCAGTGCGGCCAAGGGCTCAACAACCGGCCAGGCTTTGGCATCAATATTAAACCGTGCCTCAGGAAAAGCCTCAAATAGATCGGCCATTTTTGGAATCTCATGCCCGCCCGGCAACCGAATAGCGGCCACCTCAGCGGCGCTCAAAGCGCTAATCGCGACATCCTCGCCGGTCATTCGTTTGAGGTCATCATCATGAAAGGCGAAAACGACACCATCTGCGCTGGCGTGGACATCGGTCTCTAAATAGCGATAACCCAGCCCCACCGCATGGGCAAAAGCGGCCATGGTGTTTTCCGGTGCAGCGCGATTGCCACCACGATGAGCAAAGGCCAAGACGCCGTCATGGCGAAGGAACGGGTGCACATTATCTAACAAAACGCAAATCCAAACGCTAAATTCTATTGCCTATAGGCTAAATCAATATAGATTGATTTGCACTATGACATTAATTGATCTTGTTTCTGACAGCCCCTTTCGGGCCGGAGCCGCTGGTGCCGCGTTGATGCTGGCCTTGGTGTGGCTTGTGAGCGTTCGCATTAAAGATGCGAGCATTGTTGATATGTTTTGGGGCCTCGGCTTTGCGGTGATTGCCGCCATTTGTTTGCTGGTCACTGAAAACCTCGCGCCACTGACCGCCGCCACCTTATGGCTGGTGATTTTATGGGGCGTGCGCCTGTTTGTTCATTTGGGCACGCGCTGGCGCCGCGAAGGCGAGGAAGATTATCGCTACCAAAAAATGCGCGCTTATCACGGGGCAAAATTTTGGTGGCGCAGCCTATTTACCGTTTTCATCTTGCAGGGGGTTTTAATGTGGCTGGTCGCGATGCCTTATATGGCGGCGGCGTATTTTGGCGGCATTGTCGCCCTGCCCGGGGTGACGGTGATTGGCTTGATTATTGCCTTGGCCGGACTGATTATGGAAACCTTGTCAGATCGGCAATTGACCCAATTTCGCGCCAATGCGCAGCCCGGCGAACTGCTTGACAGCGGTTGGTGGGCGCGCACCCGCCACCCGAATTATTTCGCCGATGCGATGTTTTGGTGGGGGATTTATATTGCCGTTGTGGCGGCAACACCGGAAGCCATTTGGACGATTTTTGCGCCGATTATCATGAGCTATCTTTTGATGAATGTATCTGGTGCCAAAATGCTGGAACGCCGATTGATTAAAAAACCTGGCTATGCTGACTATATGGCGCGGACAAATCGCTTTGTGCCACGGATTTTCGGCAATAAAAAATAGCCGCTTAAAAGGCCCCTTTCAGCATTTGAATAATGCCCGAAAAGTCGAGTTCCTCTTGGCCTTTTTCGGCCATTTGCTGATATAGCTCAGTGGCCCGCAAACCCATTGGGGTTTGGCAATCAGCCGAGCCAGAGGCTTCCTGCGCCAGCTGCAAATCCTTCAGCATCATAGCGGCTGCAAAACCGGCCTTATATTCATTGTTTGACGGCGCCGTCGGCACCGGGCCGGGAGCTGGGCAATAGCTGGTCATCGACCAACATTGGCCGGAAGCGGTGGCTGAAATATCAAATAAGGTTTGCGCATCAAGCCCCAATTTTTCGCCCAGCATGAAGGCCTCGCAGGTGCCAATCATGGAAATACCGAGCAGCATATTATTGCAAATTTTCGCCACCTGCCCATTGCCATTGCCGCCCGCGTGAAAAATATTTTTGCCCATAATTTCAAGAATTGGTTTGGCCTTGGCGAACGCTTCGGCGCTGCCGCCGACCATGAAGGTTAAACTACCGGCCGCGGCGCCGCCGACACCCCCTGATACGGGCGCATCGACCATATCAAATCCGGCCGCTTGCGCCGCTGCCGCCACACGGCGCGCCGTATCAACGTCAATCGTCGAACTATCAATCAGCAAGGCCCCTGCCGGTGCAGTGGGCAAAACGCCATCATCGCCGCTGTAAACGGTTTCAACATGGCGGCCCGCGGGCAACATTGACACCACCACTTCAGCGGCGGCAACCGCTTGGCCAGCGGTTTGCGCCACATGGCCACCGGCTTCAGCTAATTCCGTGAGGGCGGCTTGCGACAGGTCAAAGCCCGTAACATGATGACCGGCGGCCACGAGGTTTTTTGCCATGGGCAGGCCCATATTGCCAAGGCCGATAAATCCGATAGATGACATGTGCTTCTCCGTCTTGTTAAAAGGTTAATTCGTCAGCGCCCAATGAAGCAAAAATCGCCTCAATCTGCGCCGCCGTGACATCTTGGTGGCGGGCTGGTGACCATTTGGGCTGATTGTCTTTTTCGATAATAATGGCCCGCACGCCCTCGTAAAAATCGTCTAAATGCATCAGCCTTGTGACAGCGCGCAATTCAATTTTCATGCAATTGTCGAAATCAGTTTGCGCACCATCGCGCATTTGCCGCAATGCCACCGCCGCACTGGTCGGCGATTTGGTTTCAATCAAAGCGTGTTGTTTCAGCGCCCAATCGCTGCCATCGGCCAGCAAAGCGGCTAGCACGTCAATGACTTGATCGGCACAAAACAGCCGGTCGATATCAGATTGCAAAGCGGCCAGCGTGCCACCATCTGGGGTGGTGTGAAATTGCGCCAAAACCGTCTCAACATCGCCGCCCGCTGCCAGCGCTTGTTTCAGCCCATCTAACGCGTCAGCCGGTGTATAGTGGGTGGCAATGCCAGCGTAAAGCGCATCGGCGGCTTTTAATCTGGCGCCGGTGAGCGCCATATAGGCGCCAATTTCGCCGGGCAATCGCGGCAGAAAATAAGTGCCGCCAACATCCGGCAACAAACCAATGCCGGTCTCGGGCATGGCAAAAACCGTCGCTTCGCTGGCCACTCGATAGCGGCCATGCACTGACAGGCCGACGCCGCCGCCCATGGTGATGCCATCAATCAGCGCAATATAGGGTTTGGGACAGGTTTTTATCATCCGATTGAGAACATATTCCTCACGATAAAATCCGGTCGCTTCAGCTGCGCCAGCGCGTCCCCAATCATGCAGGGCGCGAATGTCGCCGCCGGCACAAAAGCCCTTTGCCCCAGCCCCTTCAATAATGATGTTTTCAACGCTGGCATCGTCAATCCACGCCTGTAATTGCGGCGCCATCAGCCGCACCATATTCAGCGTCAAAGCATTGAGGGCGTCGGGCCGGTTGAGGGTGATGACCCCACTGACGCCGGTTTTTTGGAACAAAATTTCGCCACTCATGCGCGCAACAAGCCGCGTGAGATGATCACCCGCATGATTTCATTGGTGCCTTCGAGAATTTGGTGAACCCGCAAATCACGCACCATGCGTTCAACTTCATAATCTTTCAGATAACCATAACCACCATGAATTTGCAGCGCTTCATTGGCAATGTTGAAACATGTGTCGGTGACGAAACGTTTGGCCATGGCCGATTTTTGGGTTTTCTGCGGATCATTGGCATCTAAGGATTTAGCCGCGTGATACAGCATCAGCCGCGCCGCTTCTAACTCAGTTGCCATATCCGCCAATTTGAACTGCATGGCTTGAAAGCCGGCAATCGATTGACCAAATTGCTCGCGCTCTTTGGCATAGGCCAGCGCTTTGTCAAAGGCGCGTTGCGCAGTGCCCAAGGAGCAAGCGGCAATATTCAGGCGCCCGCCATCCAAACCCATCATGGCGAATTTGAACCCCTCGCCCTCTTCACCAATGCGGTTCTCGACCGGCACCCGGCAGTCTTCAAAAATAACCTGCGCTGTCGGCTGACTATTCCAGCCCATTTTCTTCTCATTGGCGCCAAAGCTCAAACCCGGCGTATCTTTTTCAATGATGAAACAGGAAATACCGTCAGAGCCATCTTTGCCAGTGCCTACCATGGCGACATAAATATCTGACGTGCCAGCCCCTGAGATAAAGGCTTTGGTGCCGTTCAATATATAATGGTCGCCATCGCGCACCGCCCGCGAGCGCATGGCGGAGGCGTCTGAGCCTGAACCTGGCTCAGTGAGACAATAGCTGGCAATGAGATCCATGGAGGTCAGGCGCGGCAAATATTTTTCGCGCTGGGCTGGCGAGCCAAAACCGTCAATCACCCAGCTGGCCATATTGTGTATGGTCATAAAAGCTGCGGTCGATGTGCAGCCCATGGACAGGGCTTCAAAAATTACCGCCGCGTCAAACCGCGACAGACCGGAGCCGCCAAACTCTTCTTGTAAATAAATGCCGGCAAAGCCTAAGCCAGCCATTTCGCGCAATGTGTCGACGGGAAATATTTTCTCCTCATCCCACAGCGCCGCATGTGGTGCCATTTTGTCCATTGCAAAATTGCGGGCCATGTCTTGAATGGCAATTTGCTCGTCGCTCAACATAAATCTCTCCCCAGACTCGCTTGACGTTGCTTATACCATGGCGGCGACGTAAGACAAATGTCGTAAAGCGGCCTGCGGCGCCAGCTGCGCAGGAAATATTGCACCATGCGGCTGGGCGCGCTATGTAGACAGCTGATAAGAGGACAGATGATGATTGACCGCCAATATCCTGCAACCCGATTGCGCCGCCTGCGGCAAGCCGATTGGTCGCGCCGCATGGTGGCCGAAACGCGGCTGACGCCAAATGATTTAATCTGGCCGGTTTTTGTCATTGAGGGCGAAAATCAGCGCCAAGCGATTAGCTCAATGCCGGGGGTTGAACGAATCAGTATTGATTTATGCGTGCAAGCCGCCAAACACGCGGCTGAGCTGGGCATTCCAGCGATTGCGCTATTTCCTAACACGCCCGACAGCGCCCGCGATGATTTAGGAAGTGAGGCCTTTAACGCCGACAATCTAGTGTGCCGCGCCACCCGCGCGATTAAAGATGCGGTGCCCGATATTGGCATTATGTGCGACGTTGCCCTCGACCCCTATACGGCACATGGCCATGACGGACTGATGGAGGGCGATGAGATTGTCAATGATGCGACGATTGAGGCCTTGGTCAAACAATCGCTCAATCAAGTGCGGGCCGGTTGCGATATTATTGCCCCGTCAGATATGATGGATGGCCGCATTGGTGCCATTCGGGCGGCGCTGGAAGCTGAGCGGCATAGCAATACGCTGATCATGGCCTATAGCGCGAAATATGCCTCTGCCTTTTATGGCCCGTTCCGTGAAGCAGTGGGTTCTGGCGATCGTCTGCGCGGGGATAAGAAAACCTATCAAATGGACCCGTCAAATAGCGATGAAGCGCTGCAAGAAATTGCCCTGGATATTGGCGAAGGCGCCGATATGGTGATGGTCAAGCCGGGCATGCCTTATCTTGATATTGTGCGACGTTGCAAAGAGCAATTTGGCGTGCCGACATTTGCTTATCAAGTGTCGGGCGAATACGCCATGTTGGCCGGCGCCATGGAACGCGATTGGTTGGCCCGTGACAAAACAATTTTGGAAAGCCTCGCCAGTTTCAAACGCGCCGGTGCCGATGGCGTGTTGAGCTATTTCGCTATTGAAGCAGCGACATTGTTAAACCAGCTTTAGGCTTTGTCGAGCTGGCGCAGGCGGGCAATCAGGCTTGAAGTGTCCCAGCGCCCACCGCCCATGTTTTGCACCTCGCCATAATAGGCTTTGACAATTTCCGTGACCGGCAAATGCGAGCCATTGCGGGCCGCTTCATCGAGGCAAATGCCTAAATCTTTGACCATCCAATCAACCGCAAAGCCAAAATCAAATTGCCCGTCAATCATGGTTGCAAAACGGTTCTCCATTTGCCAGCTTTGCGCCGCCCCTTTGGAAATCACATCAATAACAGCGCGCCCGTCGAGGCCAGCATTCTCGGCAAACGCCAAGGCTTCCGACAGGCCTTGCAGCAGGCCGCCAATGCAAATTTGATTAACCATTTTGGTTAACTGACCCGAACCAATTGGCCCCATGAGCCGCGCCGCACGCGCAAAATGCATCATCGCTGGTTGGGCGGTTTCAAAAACCGGCGCGTCACCGCCAGCCATGATTGTTAACGCCGCATTAATGGCGCCCGCTTCACCGCCAGATACCGGCGCATCAAGCATATCGACACCGGCTTCTTGGCACAGGGCTGCAATTTCGCGCGCCACTTCGGCTGAGGTTGTTGTGTGGTCGATTAAAATCGCCCCCGCCGACATGCCCGCCAAAGCCCCATCGGGGCCCAGAATAACCGCCCGTAAATCATCATCATTGCCAACACAGGTGAAAACCAGACTGGCCCCCTCGGCTGCTTGGCGCGGGGTGGCGCAGGCTTGGCCGCCGTGCTGATCAACCCAATTCTCTGCCTTTTGTGCGGTTCTATTGAACACTGAGAGCTGGTGGCCTGCCGCCGCCAAATGACCGGCCATTGGATAACCCATAACCCCCAAACCAATGAAGGCGATGTGACTCATTAGGCGTCTCCGGCAACTTGCAAGTTGGAATAAGCGCCACGAAAATAAATTAATGGCTGGCGTTGCTGGCTGCAATAATGCGCCGCATCAACGGCACCGATGAAAAGAACATGGTCGCCCGCACTGATTTTTTCATGCACGCGACACTCAAAATTGGCCAAGGCGCCGTTTAGTAGAACCCCGCCATGCGCACCGATCGTATATTCATCAGCAGTAATTTTATGGTCGCCCGGCTTGGCCAAACGATTGGATAAATATTGCTGGTCGGCAGCGAGAATATTGACGCTGAACTTTTCACAGGCGGCCAAGCGCGCCATCATGTCGGATTCATTGGCCAAACACCAAGACAGGAGTGCCGGCTGTAAGGAAACCGAGGCGAAACTATTAATCGTCAGCCCATAGGCTTGCTGGTCTTCGCCGCGCACGGCGATAATGGCGACGCCGGTTCCAAAATTGCCAAAAGCCTTGCGAAGTTCCTGCTGCATTGGTTTTCCCTTTCAATTCACTTCCTTATGCCCGAAAGCCAGTGTTTAATCTAGTGGCTGGCTGGAGATATATGTATAGTGATTGCGATGTTTGGCGAATTTCATATGTGGTTTACCTTTTTGGTCATTATCGTCGCGATGGCACTCTATGTCAGCGAGCGATTGCCTATGGAAGTCACCTCGCTAGTCATTATTATTGCGCTCTTGCTGGCGTTTTCCATCGACCCACCGCTGAATGACCAAGGCGCGGCGATTATTACGCCGCTGGAGCTGCTTTCCGGTTTCTCCAATCCGGCGCTGATTACCATTGTTGCCTTGCTGATTATGGCGCAAGGGCTGTTTCAATCAGGGGCACTGGAAAAGCTTATTGACCAAGCCTCGCGACGCGCCTTGCGGTCGCCGCAAATTGCGATGATTGTCGTGCTTCTGGCGGCCATGGTGTCGAGCGCCTTTTTGAACAATACGCCAGTTGTTCTGATGACCATTCCGATTTTAGTGGCGATTGCCAATCGCGCGCAAATGGCCAGCAGCCCCTATATGATGGGGCTGAGTTTCATTACGATTTTGGGCGGCATGCTGACGCTGATTGGCTCGTCAACTAATTTGCTGGTGGCCGATACGGCGTTTCGCATTGGCAGTGCCAGAATTGGGTTTTTTGAGCAAACCCTGCCCGGCCTTGTGCTGATGACGGTTGGCGGGCTTTATGTGTTTTTCATCATGCCGCGATTATTGGGGGCGCGCGCCGAGGCCGAGGCCGAGGACACTTCTGACAATGGCCGGCAATATATTATCGAATTGCGCCTGCGCGGCGGCGATCAATTGGTCGGGCGGCAGTCTCGGGCGGGGTTTTTTCCGGAAATAACCGGCATGACGGTGCAAATGATTGTCACCAAAAACGAGACCATGCTGCCGCCGTTTGATGATTACACATTGGCCGCCGGTGACCGCTTATTTGTCGCCGCCACGCGCCGCGAAATATCTGATGCTCTGGCCCAAAAAGACCACCCATTGCGCAATCAACTCATGCCGCTTGTGCCACGCCCTGCTGAAAGCGAGGCCGAGGATTTGATGTTGGCGGAAATCGTCGTGGCGCCGGGCTCGCGGATGGCGACGCGGGCGGTTTATCAAACCGGCTTCACCCATACGACAGATTGTTTCATCATTGGTGTGCAGCGACGCCGCTCTATGCTGCGCCACGAAATGGCCAATGTGCGGCTCGAAGCTGGCGATGTACTGCTGGTCATTGGCCATGCTTCAAATATTGACTCGCTGCGCGGCAATCGCGACACTTTGCTGATGCAATGGTCAGCCCGCGAATTGCCGCGTTTTGAAAAAGCCAATGCAGCGCGGATGATTTTTGCCGCCACTGTCATTGCCGCCGCCTCTGGATTAGTGCCGATTGTCGTCGCCGCCCTGACCGGCGCCACGGCAATGGTGTTGAGCGGGGTTTTGAATGTGCGCCAAGCCAGTCGCGGCTTCGATTTGCGGATTTTTCTGGTGATTGCCGCCGCCCTCGCCATGGCCAATGCGTTATCAGCGACCGGCGGTGCCGGCTATATTTCAGACGGGTTTTTGGCGCTCTTCGCTGGCGCCCCAGCGGCGATTATACTTTCAGCGTTTTTCTTACTTTGCGCCATTGTCACCAATGTGTTGTCAAATAATGCAACGGCGGTGCTGTTTACCCCGCTGGCGGTGGGCCTCGCAGCCTCGCTTGAGGTTGATCCTATGGCGTTTATTTTCGCCGTCATCTTCGCCGCCAATTGCAGTTTTGCCACGCCGATTGCCTATCAGACCAATTTGCTGGTAATGGCGCCGGGTAATTTCAAATTCACTGACTTTATGCGCGCCGGTATCCCCTTGATTATTTTGTTATGGCTGACTTACTCTTTCTTTGCGCCTTGGTATTTTGGGCTGTAAGGGACTTAAGAGCCATGAACCAGTTTGACGACAAAATCAGACCCGCTTTTTTCATCACCGAAGCGGCCCCCTGCCCTTATATTGAGGGGCAAAAGGAACGCAAATTATTTACCCATTTGGCTGGCGACAATGCCGAAGCGCTGAATTATTCGCTGTCGCGGGCCGGTTTTCGGCGTAGCCAAAACATTGCCTATCGTCCAGCCTGTGACTTTTGTCAGGCCTGCCAATCATCGCGGGTGATGGCCGACCGGTTTACCCCAACGGCTAATTTTCGGCGAGTCTTGCGGCGCAATGAGGATGTGACACGCACGGTGACACCAGCCAGCGCCTCGCGCGAGCAATATGACCTTTTGCGCAGCTATATTGACGCGCGCCATGAAGACGGTGGCATGGCTGATATGACCAGCCTGCACTATATTGAAATGGTTGAGGAAACCACCGTCGACACGCATTTGGTCGAATATCGCCTGGCCGATGGGCGGCTGATTGCCTGTCTGATTTGCGACACCATGCCGGATGGGCTGTCGATGGTCTATTCGTTTTTCGACCCGCTGGAGAAATCGCGCAGCCTTGGTAGTTTTCTTATTCTCGACCAGATTCAGCGGGCGCAACATGCCGGGCAGCCCTTTGTCTATCTTGGATATCTCATCGAAGATTGCCAGAAAATGGCCTATAAAAAGCGTTTTCGCCCCCTGCAATGCCTTGGCAAAGATGGCTGGACGCTCTACAACTGAAGTCAATACAAGACAGGCTATGGGAGGCTTTGATGTCTAAAAAAATAGGTCGTCGCCAGCTATTGGGCGGATTGGTTACCGGCACAGCAACGGCGGCTGTCGCAGCGCCAGCTTATGCGCAGGGCAAACGGCGCCTGAAAATGGTCACCACTTGGCCGAAAAACTTCCCTGGCCTCGGCACCGCCCCTGAAAATATCGCCAAGCGTGTCCACGCCATGACTGATGGTCAGCTGGACATTAAAATTTACGCTGCTGGTGAATTGGTCGGCGCCTTTGACGCGTTTGATGCGGTGTCGACGGGCACGGCTGATTTATATAATGGTGCGGAATATTACTGGCAGGGCAAATCGCCGGCCTATAATTTTTTCTGCGCCGTGCCGTTTGGCATGACGGCGGCAGAGATTAATGCATGGATTAACTTTGGCGGCGGGCAAGAGCTTTGGGACGAATTATCCGCCAAGTTCAATATTCGCGCTTTCCAATCAGCCAATACGGGCGTGCAAATGGGCGGCTGGTTCCGCAATGAGATAAACTCTCTGGATGATTTTAAGGGGCTGAAAATTCGTATGCCGGGGCTGGGTGGCGAAGTGATGCGGCGGCTCGGGGCAGCCGCGGTTTCCATGCCCGGCGGTGAAATTTTTCCGAGTATGAAAAGCGGCGCCATTGACGCCAGCGAATGGGTTGGGCCGTGGAATGATATGGCTTTTGGCTTTCATCAAGTGGCGAAATATTATTATTGCCCGGGCTTTCAAGAACCCGGCGCCATGTTGGCAACCGGCATAAATCTTGATGTTTGGGCCTCGCTGACAGCGGCCCAGCAAGAGGTTTTGCGCACCGCTTGCGAAGCTGAGAATAATGCCACTTTGAGCGAATATAATTATAAAAATGCTGCCGCTCTGGAAACCTTGGTCAAAAAACACAATGTCGAAGTGCGCAGTTTCTCGCCGGAAATTATGGCCGCATTGAAGCAAACCTCGCAGCAAGTGCTTGAGGAGGCGGCCGCCAAAGACCCGTTCACCAAACGGGTTTATGACAGCTATCGCGCCTCTTTGGCCAATTCAATGCAATGGGGCGCGCGCAGTGAAGAGCCCTACACAAAAGCTCGCCGCGAGCTTTAGAGGGTATTTTGATCACCGGATTTTTGAGTTCTCTTGCAGGCGCTATTGACCTGACCAATCGGCAGATTGGCCGCGCTGCCGCCTGGCTGAGTTTGGCCATGGTGCTGGTGCAATTTGCCAGTGTGGTGCTGCGCTATGTTTTCGGCATTGGCTCAATTTTAATGCAAGAAGCTGTGGTCTATATGCATGGGGTTTTGTTCATGATGGCGGCGGCAGACACGCTATTGCATGATGAACATGTGCGGGTTGATATTTTTTATTCGCGGGCCAGCCCATGGCGCAAAGCTCTCGTCGATTTTCTCGGCTGCGCCCTGCTGATTATGCCCGTATGTATTCTTCTGTTCAGCGTATCGTTTAATTATGTGGCGATTTCTTGGTCAGTGCTTGAGGGCTCGCGCGAAACCAGCGGCATTCACGGCGTCTTTTTGCTGAAAACCGTGATTTTAGTGTTTGCCGTCCAAATGGGCCTGCAGGCGATATCTGGCATGATTAAAAATGGCCTGACATTGCGCCATGGTGGTGAGGCCAGCCAATGAGTGAAGCCCTTGATCTGTTAATGTTTGCCAGCGCTTGCTTATTGCTGATGAGCGGCTTTCCGGTGGCCTTTACTTTGGCTGGCACGGCTTTGTTATTTGGCTTTATTGGGCAAGCCGCCGGGGTGTTTGATATTGGCTTTTTCTATGCCCTGCCGCAGCGAATTTTTGGCACGATGACCAATGAAGTATTGATGGCGGTGCCGCTATTTGTGTTCATGGGAACAATGCTAGAGCGGGCCCGCATTGCTGAAGATTTGCTGGAGAATATGGCCCGCTTATTTGGCAGTTTGCGGGGGGGCTTGGGCGTTTCCGTGGCCATTGTCGGGGCGCTTTTGGCCGCCTCTACCGGCATTGTTGGGGCCACTGTGGTAACCATGGGGCTGTTGTCGCTACCGACCATGCTCAAACGCGGCTATGACCCAGCCTTGGCGTCTGGCTCAATTGCCGCCGCGGGCACGCTGGGACAAATTATTCCGCCCTCGATTGTGCTGGTGTTGCTCGGCGATGTGATTGCCAATGCCTATCAAAAAGCGCAATTGGAGCAAGGCATTTTCTCGCCGGAAACCGTGTCAGTGGGCGAATTATTCGCCGGTTCGTTAATTCCCGGTCTGGTGCTGGTCAGCGCTTATATTATTTATCAATTGGTCATTGCCATTGTGCAACCACATAAGGCCCCGCCAGCCAAGGCTGAAGAAGCGGTCGCTTTGAGCGCTATTTTATCGGCTCTGCTGCCGCCGATTTTCTTGATTATCTCTGTCCTTGGTTCGATTTTGGGCGGTATTGCAACGCCGACTGAGGCGGCTGCCGTGGGCGCTATTGGCACAATTTTGCTGGCTGGCGATCGCTTGCTGGGCGGCAATCTATGGGTGCGCAGCGGCGTCTTCGGCCTATTTGCGCTGGTCGCATTGACCAGCACGTTTGACCTGCGCCTTGAGCGTGACGACATTGGCCTGTTCAGCGCCATGGCCATGGGCACGGCTTTATTGCTGTGCGCGGTGATTGCGTTTTCTTTGGCCCGCAGCTTATGGGCGGCGCATCAAAGCGCGGTGCTGAAATCGGTCATGCAAAGCACCATGCACACCACCTCAATGGTGTTTGTTATTCTGATTGGCGCGGCGCTGTTTTCGCTGGTGTTTCGCGGCCTCGGCGGTGATGAGACCATCAAAGCCCTGCTTGAAGATTTACCTGGTGGCAAATGGACGGCGATTGCGCTGGTCATGCTGATTATGTTTGCCCTCGGCTTTTTCCTCGATTTCATCGAGATTATTTTTGTCGTGGTGCCGATTGTTGGGCCGATATTGCTGGCTATGGATATTGATCCCGTGTGGCTGGGCGTGATGATGGCGATCAATCTGCAAACCAGTTTCTTAACCCCGCCATTTGGTTTTGCCTTGTTCTATTTACGCGGCGTGGCGCCGCCGTCGGTGACAACGGGGCAGATTTATCGCGGCGCCATTCCATTTGTCTTGATACAAATTTCAATGCTGGCTCTGCTGGCCGTTTTCCCGCAACTGGCGACCTGGCTGCCAGAGGTTATTTTTGGAGAGTAGCAAAATGAAAATACCCAATATTAATATGCTGGCGACGACGTTTCTGATTATTTTGGTGATCAGCGTTATTGCTTATATCAACCGTCCACTACCGGGCGTGCCAGATGGCGAGATTGGCTTGGAAATTGGCGTGCCGGTTGAACATAGTTTGCAGGCTGGATATGAGACAATACCGCTGCCAGTGGTGTTGCGCCTGCGCAATCGCACAGCCTCGGAAATGACCCTGCAAGTAGCCGATCCGTGCAAAGTGTTTCGTTTTGTAGTGACCACCAGCGCCGGTGAATTTGTGCAGGCCGGTGGTGTGAAAGACGTCTGCGCACAAGTTGTAAAATCAACCTTCATCAATCCGCAGGAAAATATCGAAGAAATTCGGCAAATTCCGCTGGATGCTGAGCGCTATCAAATCGGCCAATATCGGCTGATGGTGAAGTTTTGGAATTATAGCGGTGAAGCGACGTTTAATTTAGTCGATAGTAAATAATCTACAGCCGGTTTTTGAAGGCCGGACCCAGCAGACCATCGGTCGGGAAACCCTTGGGCCGAATGCGACCGGCTTGCGCGCGGTGTCCGGCCCATTCGCTCAAATCATCAAAAACACGTTCGCGACCGGCGCGATCGGTGATTTTCAGCCCCTCGGCTTCGACATAGCAGCGTGCATCGGCCAAATGACCGTCGCCATGACGCTGCAAACGCACGCCCTTGCCACGCGGCATTTCCGGCACATCGGCCAAGGCAAAGCACAAAAGTTTTTTGTTTTCGCCGAGCACCGCCACACGATCGCCAATCGCCGGTACGCAAATGGCGGCTTCATCGGGAGCTTTGACATTCAAAATTTGCTTGCCGGCCTTGCGGGTGCTGATGAGCTCGGTTTCAGCCACAATAAAGCCATTGCCAATGCGCGAAGCGACCAGCAATTTGCGCTCTGGGTCATGCACCATGATTTCGAGAATTTCCTCGGCTGGCGCCAAATCAATCATCAAGCGCACCGGATCGCCATTACCACGCCCGCCGGGTAATTTACTGGCATCGAGGGCATAAGCGCGGCCATTGGAGGCAAAGAGCACTAATTTGTCAGTGGTCATGGCGTGCAACACAAAATTAGCCGCGTCGCCGTCTTTATAGGTCAGCTTGCTGCCATCCTCGACATGGCCTTTCATGGCGCGAATCCAGCCTTTTTGCGAACATATAATAGTCACTGGTTCTTTTTCGACCAGCATTTCCAGGGCAATGTCTTCGTCATCAGCGGCAATGACAAATTCGGTGCGGCGACGACCCAAGGCGGTTTTCGGGCCAAATTGTTTTCTGACCTCACGAATATCATTAGCGATAATTTCGCTTTGGCGGCTTTCGGAGGCCAGCAAATCTCTCAAATCGGCCATTTCAGCCGATAGCTCTTTGTGCTCGCCGCGAATGGTTTGTTCTTCAAGCTTGCGCAAGGCCCGCAGACGCATATTCAAAATCGCTTCCGCCTGAACCTGTGTCAGCTTGAAGGCGGCCATCAGAGAGGCGCGCGCATCGTCTTCTTCGCGGATAATGCGGATGACCTCATCGAGATTGAGATAGGCAATCAAATAGCCGTCGAGCACTTCGAGGCGGGCAATAATTTTTTCGAGGCGGAACTTGCTTTTGCGCACCAGCACGACATTGCGGTGGTCGAGCCATTGCAGCAAAATTTCGCGCAAGCCCATGACCCGTGGCACGCCCTGATTGTCCAACACATTCATGTTCAGCGAGAAACGCGATTCCAAATCGGTCTGTTTGAACAACACCGCCATCACCTGCTCCGGCGACAGGTTTTTGCTCTTTGGCTCAATCACCACGCGGATATCTTCGGCGCTTTCGTCGCGAATGTCTTCCAACATTGGCAAGGCGCGGTTTTGCATCAGCTCAGCAATTTTTTCAATCAGCCGTGACTTTTGAATTTGATAAGGAATCTCAGTGATGACAATTTGCCAAGCGCCACGCGGTAATTCTTCAACTTCATAACGGGCCCGCACGCGCATGCTGCCGCGCCCGGTGGCATAGGCTTCACGCAGCACTTCAGGGCTCTCAATGCAAATACCGCCGGTTGGGAAATCTGGCCCAATGACATGTTCCATCAAAGTTTCAATGCGCGCATTTGGGGCTTTGATTAAGTGCAAGGCGGCGGCGCATAATTCATCGACATTATGCGACGGAATACTGGTCGCCATGCCCACGGCAATGCCCGATGAGCCATTGGCCAAGAGATTTGGAAAGGCGGCGGGCAGAACAATCGGCTCTTCGTCTTCGCCGTCATAAGTGGCACGAAAGTCGACCGTGTCGCTGTCTAAATCGCGCAGCAAAAGGCTGGCGATTTCAGTCATGCGGGCTTCGGTATAACGCATGGCGGCGGCATTATCGCCATCGACATTGCCAAAATTACCCTGCCCGTCAACCAGCGGATAGCGCACGGCGAAGTCTTGCGCCAAACGCACCAGCGCGTCATAGACGGCTTGGTCACCATGCGGGTGATAACGACCAATCACATCGCCAACCACACGGGCGGATTTTTTGAAGCCATTTTCCGGATCTAAACGCAATTGCCGCATGGCAAATAACAAACGCCGGTGAACCGGCTTCAAACCATCACGCACATCCGGCAAAGCCCGATTGGTAATGGTCGATAGCGCATAGGCGAGATAACGCGTTTCAAGCGCTTGCTTGAGACTTACCTGCTCGCCCTGCGGCGGATCCATTTGCTTTGTGTCACTCATCTGCGCTTTATAGCAAGATTCTGTTCGACGTCTTCAAGCTAGTTCTTCAGCAGACGGCGAATATTATCCATTAATCTTTGCCGCGCCGGTGGCAACACCAGTTGATTGGGCAAATAGACCCGCCGTTCAAGGAAATGACCGGTTAAAGTGAAGCCGGCAATAATCTCATCAAGCGGCGCCGCGGCTTGCGCATTGAGCAAAAAATTCGGCAAATCGAATAATTGATCCAAATAGGGTTGCGCCGCTGTCAAACTGACGGCGCGCCCACTGCGCGGCGATACATGGGTCAATTCAGTGGTGGCGCCAGTGGCCGCACAGCACGACAGATCGAGGCCAAAGCCAACCTCCTCGAGCAGCGCCATTTCAAAGCGCACCAAAAGCGGCAACCATACTTCGGCCTCACCTAATTCTTCCAGCAACACCATGACAGTGTCGTAAAGCCGCGGATAGGCTTGGCGTTCTGAGGTGACTTGCAACATGGCGCACATGGAACTGACACCGGATAGTAAAAGCGGGTCTGAGAGAGCTTCGGCGGCATAGGCGCGGCCTGCATCGAGCGTCATTGTGCCCAAATGTTCCGACAAGCGGGCCCGCCATGTGACTTGCGCCATATTGCCGGGTTGCAAAATCGGCCGCAGGCGACGGCTATTACCGCCGCGCACCAGCCCCATATAACGGCCATGCTGGCGGCTAAAGACGTCGATAATGGCGCTGCTTTCGCCGTGCGACTGGCAATCAACTATCAGCGCATCAGCCGTCCATTGCATGGGTTAAGCTCGATAATCCAAGCCCAAAACACGATAGCGTTCGGGGTCTTCCTGCCAATTTTTGCGCACTTTCACGAATAGAAATAAATGCACGCGACAGTCGAAAATTTCTTCCAATTCTTTGCGCGACTCGGCGCCAATATCTTTAATGGCCTTGCCACCCTTGCCCAGCACAATGGCTTTTTGCCCATCGCGGCGGACAAACACTGTTTGCTCAATGCGCACACTGCCATCTTTGCGCGGCTCCCATTTTTCGGTTTCCACGGTCAGCGCATAGGGCAATTCTTGGTGCAGCCGCAAAAAAAGTTTTTCGCGGGTGATTTCCGAAGCCAACAAAAGCGACGGAATATCTGCCGCTTGATCTTCGGGATAGAGCCATGGCCCATCTGGCATGCGCGCGCCCAGCGTGTCTTTCAAGCGCTGCAGACCATCGCCAGAGAGAGCCGAGATGAGGAACGTATCTTTGAAGGCGACGATTTCATTGAGTTTTTGCACAAGTCCCAACAGCGTATCGCGGGCCACGGTGTCGATTTTATTGAGCACTAAAGACACGGGCTTTTTCGAGGTTGAAAGTCGCTCCAGGGCAATATCGGTCTCAGGTGATTTGGCATGTGCCGCATCGAGCACCAAAAGCACTTCATCGGCATCATCAATGCCGAGCCAAGCCTCATTGACCATGGCCCGGTCAAGGCGCTGTTTGGGCTCAAAAATACCCGGCGTATCAACCAGAATAATCTGCGCCTCATTGTGCATGACAACGGCGCGCAACCGCATGCGGGTGGTTTGCGCCTTTTGCGTCACAATCGCCACTTTCTGCCCGACCAAAGCATTGGACAGTGTTGACTTACCCGCATTTGGCGGGCCAACGACCGCAACGAAACCACATTTTTGCATTAATTCTGACCTTTCGACGTCATTTGTTTCAAACAATCAGCCGCCGCCAATTGCTCCGCCATTCGGCGTGATTTGCCCTTTGCCACGGCCTGCGCCTCTTGGGTGCGAACGATGACGGTAAATTCTGGCGCATGGGCCGGGCCTTGTTGATCAATAATCTCATAATCGGGCAAGGGCTGACCGCGCTTCATTGTCCATTCTTGCAACGCAGACTTATGGTCAATCGGCGCTTCAACTTGTTTATCATAATGTGGCGCCCAATGGGTCATAATCACCTGCCGTGCCGCTTCAAGCCCGCCGTCGAAATAAACCGCCGCTAAAACCGCCTCACAGGCATTGGCCAAAATATTATCGGTCATGCCAGTATTGCTCATCGCGGCCTTATCAGCCTGAATAATCGCACCAAGGTCGATTGTCTTGGCAATTTGCGCGCAGGTTTTGCGGCTCACCAATTGCCCTAAACGACGGGCCAAATCGCCTTCGCTTTCACCGCTATAACGGGACAGTAAATCTTCGGCAATGACTAGGCCCAAGACCCGATCACCGAGAAACTCTAAATGCTCATTATCATCGTCAACATCAAGGCTGGCATGGCGCACGGCGCGCTCAAGCCAGCTTTTGTCGGCGAAGTCATAGCCCAATTTGGCAGTAAAGTTGTGCAACGCTTTGGTGTCTATCGGCATGCTCATTCAACCCAATTGAGCAAGCGGCTATACCGAATGGCGCTCGGCCATTGCCATATTTTCCACAAGGGCGTCATGTCATCAAATGAGAAAAACAGGATTTGCGCTGGCCCAACCAAATTTTCATGCGGCACATAGCCGACATAGCGGGTTACGCGACTGTCGGCGGAATTGTCGCGATTGTCGCCCATCATGAAATAATGACCAGCCGGTACGCGATAAAGACCAGTATTATCCGCCGGCCCATTTTCAACCTCATCAAGCACAAAATAGCTGCGCCCGTTGGGCAAGGTTTCGCGATAACGACGGAAGGTTTTTTGCCCGCCGTCGCGGCCCGCTTCAGTGAAGTTTTCAACCGCTTCACGCGGCACGGCCTGACCGTTCAAAATCACCACCCCATTACGCATTTGGATGGTGTCGCCTGGCAAACCAATCACCCGTTTGATAAAATCAGTGCGATTGTCGGCCGGTAATTTGAAAACCACCACATCGCCGCGTTCGGGCGCACCCGCCATAATGCGTCCGTTCATAATTGGCGGGCTAAACGGCAGGCTGTGGCGCGAATAGCCATAGCTAAATTTTGACACAAATAGAAAATCGCCAATCAATAATGTCGGCTTCATTGAGCTCGAGGGAATATTAAATGGCTGGAAGAAGAAGGAGCGAATAATCAGCGCAATGACGACAGCCCATGCCAGCGTTTTGACATTGTCGCGCCATGTTTCGGGTTTTTTCGTCTCCGATATTTTATCTGCTTGCGCGCGTCTGAAAATATTCCAAGCCATTAGTTTTTCTTTTCTATATCTGCTGCAGTTTTGGGAACGGCGGAAATAATCACAATGGCCTGAGCCAGCGGAAAATCATCAGTGATGGTGAGGTCAATTTGTGGACTCATGCCGGCAGGGGTTATTTTTTCTAGCCGCGCCAAGGCGCCATTGGTGAGCACCAATGTTGGTTTGCCGGAGGGTAGATTAGCCACCCCCATATCGCGCCAAAACACCCCCTGGCGTAACCCCGTGCCGAGCGCTTTGGCGCAGGCTTCTTTGGCGGCAAATCGCTTGGCATAAGAGGCGGCGCGCATCATGCGGCGGTCAGAGCGTTTTTGCTCGGTCTGGGTAAATACGCGATCGATAAACCGCTGGCCAAAACGCTCCAGCGTTTTCTCAATACGTTGGATATCAATCAAATCATTGCCAAGGCCAATGATCATGACTGCGCCATTGCTTGGGCTCGCGCCGCTTGCATCAGCTCACGCATTTTGATAATTGCCGCTTCCAGCCCGATAAAGATTGCCTCGCCAATCAGAAAATGCCCAATATTGAGCTCAACCATTGACGGAATAGCGGCAATTGGCCCGACAGTGTCGAAACACAAACCATGGCCGGCATGAACCTCAAGGCCCAGCCTATCAGCCATTTGTGCGGCTTGCTGCAAGCGCGCCAGCTCGTCATTCATGCGCGCCTCATCGCCATCGTGAAAGGCGTGGCAATAAGTGCCGGTGTGTAATTCAACAATATCAGCACCGCATTTATGCGCCGCCTCAACCTGTTCAGCCACCGGATCGATAAACAGCGAAATGCGAATACCAGCCTGTTTCAGCGGGTCAATAATATATTGCAGCTTATTGCCCGCAGCGCGCACATCCAGCCCGCCCTCAGTGGTTACTTCTTGGCGCTTTTCCGGCACTAAACAACAGGCATTTGGCTTGTGGCGCAGGGCAATGGCGCACATCTCGTCAGTGGCCGCCATTTCGAGATTGAGCGGCAGGCCGATATTTTCAGCCAAAGGGGCAATGTCGTCATCGCCAATATGCCGGCGGTCTTCGCGCAAATGCGCCGTAATGCCATCAGCCCCCGCCCGTTTGGCCGCTTCCGCCGCCCGCACAGGGTCTGGCAAACCGCCGCCACGGGCATTGCGTATGGTGGCCACATGGTCAATGTTTACACCTAATCGCAATTTTTTATGGTCTGACATTAAGCGGCATCTCCGTTCATAGGTTTGTTGGCGTTGCGCTGGGCAAGGTCACGGCGTTTCTTTTCAATACGAAAGCCACGGCGTTTTTGATAAATCTTTATCGCCCATAGGCTTGGGTAATAGGTCGCAACCCCCAACGCAAGCCCGACCGGCAAAGAGCCGACCAGCATTGGTAAAATAACCGGCTGAAAAAGTTCCAGTGGTTTGTCAATAATCAGCCCAAAACTGAGCGTCGGCAATTCTGATAGACGACCATTGCCGCCCATTATCAAAGAACCCGACGAATAAGTGGCAATCCAAATGAATGGAAAGGTAAATGGATTGCCAACCCATGTGCCAGCCACGGCGGCGAGAAAATTGCCGCCAATGAAATAAACAATCAAGCCAGCCCATAAAATATGCGTGCCGAGAAGCGGATTGGCTGAGATGAAGCCGCCAACAGCCAAACCCAGAGCAATATTATGCGGGCTGCCTTGCAGTCGAACCGTGCGACGCCATAAATACAGTGTGGCCCGCTTCCAGCCTTCGCGAGGCCAGAGAAATTGCCTTAATCGTTGAAGCGCAGTAAGCGGATTGCGGCGTTTAAACATGAACGACTACCCTCCCTGGTAGACTATTTAAGTCCGCGACTGCCCGGTTTAATGGCCGGTGTGTCCTGCAAATCCTCTGGCACCTGATCGGCCTCAAAGGTCTCAAAGGAAACTTGCGCAAGCGACTCAAGGTTCACTCCGATATTAGCGGTGCCAGCAGAACGGTCAATCAAACATCCTGCGCCAACCACTTGCCCGCCATGCGCATGAATCGCTTCAATCGCCTCGCGCGACGACAGGCCGGTGGTGACAATGTCTTCAATCATCACTGTGCGCGCTTGGGCGGCCAGCTCAAAACCACGCCGCAGGGTAAAAGTGCCATCGACGCGCTCTAAAAACATTGATGGCACGCCTAAGGCGCGAGCCACTTCATGGCCGATAATCAAACCGCCCATGGCCGGCGCGACGACGCATTCAATCTCAGTGTCAATTGAGGCGCGCAATTTATCAGCCAGTGCCTCGGCCAAACGCGCAGCGCGGCGCGTATCCATCAACACGCGGGCGCATTGCAAATAATTGCGGCTGTGCAGACCTGACGACAAAACAAAATGCCCATCAAGCAAGGCTTGGGCATCACGAAATTCTTGTAACACGTGTTCTGGTGTCATCAGCTATCCTTTACTTACTCAAACAAGACGCGCGACACAAAACTTACCACACTGCTGCCCTTTAAGGCGTCGATAAGTTGCGTCACATGGTCGACGTCGCGCACTTCAATATCAATTTTCAAATCACAAAAATCATCATTGCGCTGGGTGATCGCCAAATTCAGAATATTGGCATCAAAATCCGCAATGGTCTGGGTGATGGCGCTGAGCGCACCGGTTCGGTTGACCGCCGTCATTTGCAAACGCGAGCTAAACAATTGATCGCGCCGTTGGTTGCCCTCATCATCCCAATGCATGCTCACCCAACGCTCGCGCTGGTTTTCGTAATTTTCCAAAATCGCAGCGGCGCGCGGGTAAATCACCACACCCTCGCCCATGGTGACAATGCCGACAATATCATCGCCCGGCAGCGGGAAACAATTTTCAGCGACTTTCACCGCGGTTCCGTAAAGCGCACCATTGACCGGCACCGCAACATTGTCGAGACGGCTGCGTCCGGGAGCGCCAATCAAGGCCCGCATAGCACCAGCCAGAGCAGCCCGCCTGCCACGGCGGCGGCGTTGCGGGAACACCGCCATTAAAACTTCTGCAGCGCCCAATTCCCCGCGACCGACATCGGCATAAAGCTCGCTCAATGTGGCATATTTCAGCACCCCAAGGGCGCGCTCGAGAACCGGCTTACTCAGCACTTTGTCTTCGCTGTCAAAAATACTCTTCAGCATGTTTTGGCCAAGTTCGGCATAGGCCGCTTGCTGACTTTCACGCAAAGCTTGGCGAATGGCGGCGCGCGCCTTACCGGTTTTGGCGTGGTGCAACCAGGCCTCGGTCGGCAATTGGTTTTTGTCGCAAATGACTTCAATTTCATCGCCATTTTTTGGCGAGGTGCGGAACGGTAAATTTAGGCCATTAATCCGCACACCGGTGCATTTATTGCCAATATCCGTGTGCACAGCATAGGCGAAATCCAGCGCTGTGGCGCCGCTTGGCAGAGCAATCAGGCGACCTTTGGGGGTGAAGCAAAACACCTGATCGGTAAATAATTCCAATTTGGTGTTTTCCATAAATTCTTCGGCCGTTTCACCGGTGCGAATTTGCGCCACCATTTCTTGCAGCCAGGTGAAGGGCTGAATATCGCTGCCACTCAGGGCTTTGCCGCGCGCTTCTTTATAGGCCCAATGCGCCGCCACGCCATTTTCGGCGACATCATTCATTTGTTCGGTACGAATTTGAATCTCAACCCGCTGATTATTCGGGCCAATCACCGTGGTGTGCAAAGAACGATAGCCATTGACCTTGGCGGTCGAAATATAATCCTTATAGCGGCCCGGCACACATCGATAGGCTTGGTGCAAAACGCCGAGCGCTTGATAGCAGGCATCCTCATCTTTGACGATAACGCGATAGCCGAAAATATCGGATAATTGCTCAAGCGACAGGGCTTTGTGCTGAATTTTCCGCCAAATCGAAAACGGGCGTTTTTGCCGACCATAGACTTTGGCGTGCAGGCCTTTTTCAATCAGTAAGGTGGAAAACTCATAAGCGATTTCATTGAGCATATCGCCGCTTTCGGCAACCAATTCAGCGAGCCGATCTTGCAGCGTGTCGCGAGCGCTTTTGTTTAATTGGCCAAAAGACAAATCTTCCAATTCTTCGCGGAAAGCCTGCATGCCCATACGGCCAGCCAATGGCGCGTAAATGTCTAATGTCTCTTGCGCAATGCGGCGACGTTTGTCTTCTGAGCTGATAAAATGCAGGGTTCGCATATTGTGCAAACGGTCGGCCAGTTTGACCAATAAAATGCGCACATCATTGGCCGTGGCCAGCAATAATTTACGGAAATTTTCGGCCTGCGCACTGCCCTCTGAAGAAAGCTCCAACATGGATAATTTGGTGACGCCATTGACCAAATCGGCAATTTCGGCGCCGAAAAGGCTTTTGATCTCGTCAAAATTAGTGTCGGTATCTTCAATTGTGTCGTGCAATAGCGCCGTTGCAATGCTTGCGCAATCAAGCCGCAAGTCGGTTAAAATACCGGCAACTTCAACGGGGTGGGAGAAATAGGGATCGCCGGAAGCGCGCTTTTGATCGCCGTGTTTCTGGGTTGCAAAAACATAGGCGCGGTTGAGCAATTCCTCATCCGCTTGCGGTTCATAACTGGAGACACGGTCAATTAATTCATATTGGCGCATCATGGTCTTATACTCCACTCGCGCATGTGAATCGCCTAATCAGACAGGCCGCCCCGACCGCTATCTTTTGGGGTCGCTGCTTCCATTGATTGCAAGGCAGCCAAAATATCGTCTTCGCTCATCTCAGCCATGTTTTCGGCCGGTGCTTCTTCATGACCAAACACTTGCGGGCCAGCCAAAGGCATGATGACGTCTTCATCTGGCTCATCAATATCAATTTGTTTTTGCAAGGAGCTGACCAAGTCTTCGCGAATTTCGCTTGGAATGAGTTTTTCTTCGGCAATCTCGCGCAGCGCGACAACCGGATTTTTGTCATTATCGCGCTCAACAAGGATTTCAGCGCCTGCGGACATGCCGCGCGCTCTGTGTGAGGCGACCAAAACCAGTTCAAACCGGTTGGTGACTTTATCTACGCAATCTTCGACGGTGACCCGAGCCATGATGTAAACTCCTAAGTTATTGTTTTTATCTATGCCTTTTACCAAGATTTCGCAAGGAAAAAGTCACGAAACGTCACGATTTGAGGCGTTTTACGCTGTTGAGCTCGCCAATTGGCAGATCAGCCAGCAATTGCTCGATATGACGACCACTGACCGGGTGACGCCACGCCGGCGCGATTTGGCGCAAAGGCTGTAGCACAAAACCACGTTGCGCCAAACGCGGGTGCGGTAAATCAATACGATGCTGGCAGCGTTGCCCGCGATAATCGAGAATATCAATGTCCAATGTGCGCGGCCCCCATTTTACCCGTCGGCGGCGGCCAAATTCAGCCTCAATGGCGTGGCACTCAGCCAACAGCCCCAAGGGCGCCAGATTGCTGCTAACCGCCAGCACCGCATTGACATAAGCGGCCTGCCCAGCCGGCCCCACCGGTGGCGTTTGGTAAAGCGGCGAGCGCGCGTGCACCCGCAAACGCGCCCGAGATAAGCGCGCGATTGCCGCCTCCATTAAGGCTTCACTGCTGGCAAATGCGCCAGATAAATTGCTGCCAAGCGCAAGATAAATCATACCGACCCCTTGTTGGTGACTGGCTTATGACAGATGCCAGTTGCTGGCAAGCCCCCGCTGCTCTTATACTGGCGCGATGACAGATTCAATATCCCCCCTGCCGGCCGCTGATTGTGCGATTTGCCCACGATTGGCCGACTATCGCCGCGACAATGCCGGCGCCCATAGCGATTGGTTTAACGCCCCCGTGCCGTGTTTCGGCGACCCGCAGGGGCAATTATTGATTGTCGGCCTGGCCCCCGGCGTGACCGGCGCTAACCGCACCGGTCGCCCATTCACCGGCGATTGGGCTGGCGATTTATTATATGAGACGCTGGCCAAATTTGGCTTTTCCAGCGGCCGCTATGACCGCCATATTGGCGACGGGCTGCGCTTGCAAAATTGCATGATCACCAATGCGGTGCGCTGTGTGCCGCCGCAAAACAAACCAACCGGGCCGGAGATTAATAATTGCCGACCGTTTTTGCGGGCCCGCATTGATAGCCTGCCGCGCGTCAAAGCGATTTTATCTCTGGGACGTATTTCGCATGAAAGCGTGCTGCGCAGCCTCAATGTGAAACTGAAGGACCACGCTTTTGCCCATGGTGCGGTGCATGATATCAATGGCTTAGCGCTTTATGACAGCTATCATTGCTCGCGCTATAACACCAATACGCGGCGCTTGACGGTGGCCATGTTTGAGCAGGTCTTTGCCACTATTCGCGACGATTTGGCAATTGCTTAACTATTTCAGCAGACGGGCTTTTTGCCGCTGCCAATCGCGCTTTTTCTCGTTTTCACGCCGGTCTGCCTTTTTGCGGCCGCGCGCCAAGCCGATCAGGCATTTCACCAGACCTTGCTCATTGAAATAAATCTTCAGCGGCACCACGGTCATGCCGTCGCGCTGCACGGACGACATCAGCTTGTTCAACTCGCGCCGGTGCAGCAGCAATTTACGCGGCTGGGTGGCTTTGTGATTGTGCCGATTGCCGCCGCTATATTCGGGTATGTCGGCATTCATCAAAAACCCCTCGCCTTTTTCAAAATTGGCATAGGAATGCGCCAAATTGGCCTGCCCCTGACGCAGCGATTTTACTTCTGTGCCTTGCAACACCAGACCAGCTTCAAATGTGTCAACGACTTCAAAGTCTCGCCGCGCGCGACGGTTTTCGGCAATCGTGCCATCGCCCGCTGTGTTTTTTTTCCGACCGCCGCTTTTCGAAGACATCGGACTAAATCAGACCCAGCTCGGCCAAGGCGGCGTCAACTTGCGCCCGCGTGGCCGCCGTGGCAGGCAATAGGGGCAAGCGAATATCTTCAGCGCAATGACCAAGCCGCGCCATCGCATATTTGATCGGCGACGGGCTCGACTCGCAAAATAACGCGCGAATGAGCGGCACTAATTTGACCTGCATGGCTTCCGCCGTGGCAATATCGCCGTCGAGGCTGGCGTTTTGCATGGCGGCGCATAAATCTGGCACAATATTGGACACCACCGAAATACACCCGCGCCCGCCCTGCTGGTTAAAGGCGACGGCGCTTTCATCTTCGCCTGATAATTGAATGAAATCAGCGCCACATTGTGCCGCTTGCTGGCCGACGCGCGCCATATCGGCGGTAGCATCTTTGACGCCAATAATATTATCGCGCTTGGCCAAAACGCCCATGGTCTCCGGCGTCATGTCAACAATACTGCGACCGGGAATATTATAAATCACAATCGGCAAAGCGCTGGCGTCGCTGATCGCCTCAAAATGCGCAATCAATCCGGCCTGCGTCGGCTTATTATAATAGGGGGTAACATGCAAAACCGCATCGGCACCGGCTTTGGCGGCGTGCTGGGTAAAAGCCACGGCTTCGGCGGTGGAATTAGAGCCAGCACCGGCAATCACCGGCACCCGACCGGCGACCGCCTCAATGCAAATTTCAACAACACGCTGATGCTCGCCATGGCTCAGCGTCGGTGACTCGCCGGTGGTGCCGCATGGCACCAAGCCATGACTGCCCTGCACGACTTGCCAATCAACCAATTTGGCAAAAGCCGCTTCATCGACGGCGCCGTTTTTGAACGGCGTAATCAGGGCGGTGTTAGAACCATGCAACATGGGTGTCTCCGAAATTCAGTTTTTTCTAGCAACAGCGCTATAATGGCGGCAACATAGCATAATGTTTTGATGCAACTAAAGAAAAAGGCTGAGTAATGACACAAGCAACTAAAAATGCAGTGATTTTTGGCGTCGGCGCGCGCAATGGCGTGGGCGCCGAATTATGCCACCAAGCCGCAGAACGCGGCTTTCATGTGTTTGTTAACGGCCGCACGGAAGAAAAAATCACCGCCATTGCCGAGACTATCGTGGCCGATGGCGGCGAAGCGACACCGCTTTTGGCCGATGTCACCGACGAGTTAGACGTCAAAAACGCGCTGGTGAAAGTCGCCCAAGATGTGCGCCCACTGGAATTGGCGGTGTATAATGCCGGCAATAATCGGCCAAGCCCGTTTTTGGACGTTACGCCGGAAGTGTTTGAGCAAATGTGGCGGGTGATTTGCTTTGGCGGCTTTTTGACGGCGCAAGCGACGCTGAAACTCATGTTGCAGCAGCAGACCAAGGCGGCGCGCCAGTCATTTATGTTTACCGGTGCCAGCGGCAGCATGCGCGGCAAAGCCAATTTCGCCGCTTTCGCCGCCGGTAAAGGCGCCATGCGTATGTTGGCGCAAAGCCTCGCTCGCGAATTTGGCCCGCAAGGCATTCATATTGCACATGTGATTATCGACGGGGCGATAAACGGCCATATGCTGCAAAAAAATTACGCCGGTTATCTCGACAAGCTGGGCGAGGACGGGGCACTTGATGTGGCCGCCATTGCCGCAACCTTTATGATGCTGCACGACCAGCCGCGCTCGGCGTGGACGCAAGAAATTGACCTGCGCCCCTTCAAAGAGACGTTTTAACCGCCGCCGCCAAAGCGGTGCCGCTGGCAAAGCCGTGGCGCACACGTGTGCCGAGACACCAATCGCCGGCGACGCCGAGGCCGCCCGCCGCATCGAATAAGAAACCCTGCGGATTTGGCAAAGGCTTGGCGGCGGCGGCATAGAGCCAGCGATGACAGCTGTGATAAGCCAGCGCCTTGGGGCTGAGGCCCAGCGTGTCGCCGAATAGGTCGAACAGGCGGGCTTGGATAAGCGCGCCAAGCTCGGCCGCTGGCACGTCAATATGTTCGGCGCTCCATTGATGCTGGGTTTGCACAACAAAGGCGCGTTGCCGCTCGCGCCCCGGTTTGCGGTGATTGGCAATGATAAGTTCAAGCATCGGGTCATCAACCAAAGCGACATCCCATTCAGGCGCATCCTCGGGTGTGCTGGCTGTTTCTAATTCCAGTTGTGGCGCCAGCATCAGCGTATGACACGGCTGCATGGCGACGCTTTCGCAGGCCTGACGCATGGCGCCTTGCGGCAAAAGCGCGGCCGCTTGCGCCGGTGGCATGGCAAGAATGACGCGGTCAAAATTTTCATAAATCTGACCCTCGGCGTGCAGCCGGTAGCGATGATCAGCTTGTCTTTCAAGTGCGCCTACGGCGGCACCGAGATGCACGGCGTCGAATTGATAATGCGCCAGCACAGCGCGACCAAGGCTGCTCATACCAGGGCTAGCAACCCATTGACGGCGCGCTGGCAAAGTTTGTGTGATGGCACCTTGCGGCGACAAGCGGACGGTGTTCGGCGACCAAGCCAAAACGCTTCCGGCGGCGGTCAGCGGCTCAAGAAAAGCAGCGAAATCTGCGTCGGCGGAAAACCGGCTGACGCCATGGTCAAACGCCGCCAGCTCGCTGCGCCGCGTCGCCATGCGCCCGCCGAGACCGCGCGATTTATCAAACAGGCTGATGGCGGCGTGGCCATGTAACTGGGCGGCGCAGGCCAGCCCAGCAATGCCAGTGCCAATAATAGCAATTTTAGGAAGCAGATTTTGCATGCCGCCACGCTAACCGATAATGCAGCAAGAAACTATCCTTTTGGTTTATTTAAGGGGCCACCAGTCTGGAGGCTGGCCGCTGGCCAATATGGCGGCGGTCTCATGGGCGCGGTGCGGCACTTGCTTGGCCCAGCGACTATCAAGCGCCTCGGCTTGGGCTTGGCGCCAATCTTGCGCAATAATGGCGGCGCGCAGGTTTTTGAAACCAGCCAGACCAGCGTGGCCGAGATTAAACGCCATAGCAATCAGCGCCGCTTGGCGAGCCTCGGTCAGTTGCGACCAGACCGGCGCGTAAAGTCGCCGGGCGCTGGATTGGGCGCGCTCAATATCATCATCGAGATAGGCTTGCACCATGCGCGGGCTGAGGCGAAAGCCATGATGCGTCAGCCGCCGCGCCAACTCATCGTCGCACCATTGGCCCTTTTTTCGGTCAACCAAATGGCCGACACCAATCGTCCAATAGCCCAAATGGTCTTGATAAAGCTGCGCCCGCACGCCCTCATGGCGGCGGATGAAGTGGCACAAAAACTGGCTGGCCATTGGGGCCCCCTTTGGGTCGAAAAACCCCTCAAAA
>Ga0209653_1000373_pt1 | contig 40249 bp, 24 predicted proteins | sample SaaInl6LU_22_DNA_FD_184644 | JGI IMG/M metagenome (GOLD analysis project Ga0209653, IMG submission 184644) | Marine microbial communities from expanding oxygen minimum zones in the Saanich Inlet - ESP_116LU_22_DNA (SPAdes) (version 2) | ecosystem: Environmental > Aquatic > Marine > Intertidal... | reverse complement strand
AACAAGACCAGCGATGACCCAGCCATCGCCACGCGCCCAGAAGACTTTTTTGCCGCCTGGAGAGACTTTGACGATGTCACGCCTGTCGTGGAAATAGAGATCTTCTTCTTCATCGAAATACCATTCGTGGGCTTTTTTCCATTCTTGCACCATGTAGTCGTTGTATTTTTCATCGCCAGTTATCGCGGACAGCCCTGCCCACACTGGAGGAGCCATGTAAAGTGCATCGCACCAATTCCATCGTTCTCGATTATAGCGTTCGCGGACGACTCCATTTTTGCCAACGATGGTTTTTTCAGGTGGGTTGGCTAAGATCCAATCAAATTCTTTCTTAACCGACGCGATCATTTCTGGATCTTTGTGGATCTCGTAAAGTTTGAGGTAAGAGAGTCCGACAGCGTGGTCATCAGCATGATAGGGGCGATCTCGAATTTTCCAATCATGTGCATCGCCCATTGCCTTTACAGTATCGAAATAGCTTGGATCTCCTGTGACTTCGGATAAGTCAGAAAGCCCCATGTAGAAGGGTGCACCATGCCACTCAAGTGGATGATAGGGGGCTGGATTGGCTATTTGCCAATCAGCCGCTTTCTTCATACGATTGATGATCTCGTTTTGTGAAAATACGTCTGCTTGTGCCGTGGTGGCTGATACGAATAGCGACGCGCTGAACGCTAGGATTGCTTTGAGGTCTTTCATTGATTGCTTAGGGGATTGGTGATTTCGTAAAGTTCAGTATGCTGGAGTTCTTGTTGCTTTCTGCATGCATTTAATCACTGGGCGGCCTTGCTAGGGCATGTGAGACGATCTGTGTAAAAGTAAGACTTATCATTATAAATTATTTAGTTGAAATGCTATGTATAGGTAACGATTCATGTATATGGCAAGTCCTAGAAAATCATTTTATCAAAATACATTTATAGCTATGTTTTTTTCTCACCAATTCTTTATAAAGAAGGCGTTACTGGTCACTGTCTGTTTACTTCTAAGTATCGCTGTATATGGCTTGGATCGACCGATAGCCGGCTCAGTTACGACTGTGATGGCACGTGTCGCGGATTGGCAGATTGCGCATATTGACGACGTGTTTGATACAAAACATCGCAAACGTCCCTACGTGAGTGATGAATGGCCTACAGCGGCTCTTTTTGTTGGGATGTTGAAGTGGGCAGCGATTGCCGACGATGATACGTATTATGAATGGCTCAAGGAGGTCGGCGCGGAGCGTCGGTGGAAGTTACGAGAGGAGCGCTTTTATCACGCGGATGATCATTGTATTGGTCAATTGTATCTGGGTTTATATGAGAAATACGCAAATGTTGAGATGATCGCACCTACACGTGCGCAATTTGATCAAATCATGGCGGAGCCATCTTCCTTGCCATTGATATATGGTGGTAGAGCATCTGAGGAGCGTTGGAATTGGTGTGATGCGCTCTTCATGGCGCCACCGGTCTGGGCGAAATTGTCTGCACTCACAGAAGATCCTAAGTATTTGGATTGGATGGCAGCTGAATACCGCGCCTCGACGGAGTTTTTGTTTGATGAAGAAGAACAGTTGTTTTTTCGAGATTCACGTTTTTTTATTCAGAGGAGTCACGGTAGTAAAATCTTTTGGTCTCGCGGTAATGGTTGGGTATTTGGAGGCTTGGCATTGATTCTCAATGAGCTACCAGAGACCTCGCCTCATTACGATTTCTTCAAAGCTTTGTATCTGCAAATGGCAGAGCGCTTAATTCAGTTACAGACGGATGAGGGTTTTTGGGCAATGAGTTTGCTCGAAGCCGACAGGTATCCGACGCCAGAAACCAGTGGCACTGGCTTCTACTGTTTCGGGCTCGCATGGGGATTGAACAATCAACTGTTGGATGCTGAAACTTATGAGCCATCAGTGCTGAAAGCGTGGGATGCACTGGTAAGCTGCATCAACGAAGAGGGCATGCTTGGCTACGTGCAGCCGATTGGGGCAGAGCCCGGTGCTGCTTGGTCAGATCGAACTGAGGTTTATGGCACTGGGGCCTTTCTGGCTGCTGGCTCTGAAGTCTATAAATGGCTAATGGCATCCGAGCATTAATGATTCGAGATATTCCATTCTGAGTCGCTGGTCCGTAGCATGGTTGGCCAGTGTGTCTTTTTTATTAGCAGTGCTTCCGATGCCAGCGAAGGCTCAGGTGGGCAGTGGGCAGGAGTATTGGCATGACCAGTCAGAAATGAAATATACGGTGTCAATCGTTGATGATAAAGGGGTGCCTTGAAATGCCCTTGAACTGGGTGCTGAGTGAAACTTTGGCAGTGATGCGCTGCAGATGTATCAAGACTGGCAATACGTATTATTTTTGAATACGTATCGGGACCGTGGTAGACCAACCCCGAGATCGACAGTCAGTTGATTGATAAAAATTGGTCTGGAAGTATGCATGCGTTAAACGCTTATTCTCACGAAGCTTTTTCTGCAAAATGGAGTCGGCACCTTACGTGTAGCTGGAGTGATAGGCCAAGTCGCATGAGGTTACACGATGTCTGTTATGCATATCGCAATGATCATGCTGAAACGTGGTTTAATGGAGCCGGTCAGTAGTGGGTATTCGAGGTGAGCAGTTCATCACTGCAGATCGTCCGGAAATGGTTGCTTGGCTGTTTGTGTTGATTGCTCAAGGTGAGGAGCTCTTTGAGCTTTTGAGGAAACATCAGTCATGTGAGTCTTCGCTTGACTTGCGCATCGCTAGCCCTTTTCTACGCTCATTCGGTATGCCAGAGTAGCTCAGTGGTAGAGCAGAGGACTCATAAGCCTTTGGTCGGCAGTTCAAATCTGCCCTTTGGCACCATCCTTTTAATTAAGCCTTCCGTGCTTTCGGGAGGCTTTTTTATTTTCTCTAATAGCCGTTTTGCAGCTTTGAAGGGATATGGTTGAATGGGCGATGGATATGCTGTATTCCTATACTTCAATGACTCAAATTATTATTGGTTATTTTGTATTAGTTTGCATGCTGCGCCGATGAATTGTTGGCGGGCTTATATATATATTTTCGTTTATATGATCTGTTGCATACTTCCAGCGACAGAGGAGGTTGCTGTGCTGCCTTCGTATACGGTGAATACGGCGCGAATACAGCAGTCTGACTTGGAAGTTCCGTATGCGGTGAGCCAAATTGATCAGGATCGTTTGCAAACCGCTTCGACACAGCTATCGCTCGACGAGTCGTTGCAAACAGTGCCAGGTGTTTATGTCTTAAATCCATACAATTTTGCTCAGGACTCAAGGATTGCGATTCGTGGTTTTGGCGCGAGGGCTAACTTTGGCATTAGAGGTGTGCGTTTAGTCGTTGATGGCATACCAGCAACGACCCCAGATGGTCAGGGTAGTGTTGATGCGATCGACCTTGCTTCGGCGCAAACGATGCAAATTTTACGCGGTCCCGCATCGGCACTTTACGGTGCCGCCTCTGGTGGCGTGATTCTTTTAGAGACCGAGGTCGGACCATCGGCGCCTTTTATGGAGACGCGCTGGACTTTTGGCGAAGATGGGCTGCGTCAGTCTCAGTTTAAGGCAGGTGGGAGAAGTGGTCACTTTAACTATCTTGTGAGTGCTACGGATCTAGAGTTTGATGGTTACCGTGATCGAAGTGAAACGGAGAGCCGTCGAGTTAATGCAAAGTTTGGGTATGATTTTAATCCCGATTCAAGCTTGAGCGTAGTGGTCAATGTCGTTGATTCTCCGCTGCAGAACGATTCAGGAGGATTGACCTTAGCTGAGGTTCGTGCAGATCGAAAACAGGCCCGTCAGCGTAATATCGATTTTGATGGTGGAGAGTCTATTCAACAGGAGCAGTTGGGCTTGAACTATCGTCATGCTTTTAATGATGTCCATGCGATTGAACTGAAGACTTATTACACGCAGCGCGATTTTGGCAATAAATTGCCCTTTATTGGGGGTGGGCAAGTAGTGTTTCAACGTGATTTTTTCGGAGGCGGCGGGCTTTATCGCTTCAGTGCAGATAGTTTAAAGTTCGTAGTGGGGGTGGATTATGATTTTCAAGATGATGCTAGGGAAAACTATGATAATTTGAGCGGTATTCGTGGCCCACTGAGTCTTCAGCAGAACGAACAGGTTGAGAGTTTTGGTGTCTATGCGAGTGCGCGATGGGCATTAAACCGTTGGCTGGTTGCTTCAGCTGCCTTACGCCAAGACTGGATTGAGTTTACTGTAGATGATTCCTTTTTGAGTGATGGTGATGATACTGGGAGCCGACGTTTCGACGAGCTCAGCCCTATGATTGGTTTGTCTTGGGAAGTTTCGAACGGCTTGGCTGTATTTATCAATGCGACCACTTCCTTTGAAACACCAACAAGCACCGAGCTAGCGAATCCTACGGGAGGTGGTTTTAATCGTGGCTTAGAGCCGCAAGCGTCAACTGGCTTTGAGCTTGGAATCAAGGGAGCTCAATTCTTTAATGAGCGTCGTATTCGCTATGAACTAACTGCGTTCCATCTACAAATTGAAGATGCCTTGGTTCCTTTTGAATTGGCTGACTCACCAGGGCGTGATTTTTATATGAATGCAGGTGAAAGCGATCGCACGGGCATCGAAGCAGCTATTCAATTTGAACCAATCGAGAATTTGCTAGTCGATTTCAGCTATACATGGTCGGATTTTCGATATACAGAATTCAGCAGTTCAGATGGCGATTTTGGCGATAACCGCCTTCCTGGCATTCCGCAGCATTATGCAAATATACAGGTAAATTATCGGCATGAAAATGGCTTTTTTATACGTTGGAATACACGCTTAAACGGCAAGGTATATTTAAACGATGCGAATAGTGATAGGGCGAATGCCTATACGGTGAGTGATCTTCGTCTAGGTTATCAACATGAAGTCGGTGCTTGGACGGTAGAGCCATTTGTAGGCATCAATAATGTCTTTGATCAGACCTATTATGCAAATCTGCGGATCAATGCATTTGGAGGTCGGTATTATGAGCCCGCTCCAGGCCGAAACATCTATTCTGGCATACGCATACGCTATACATTTAACTAGTATTTGAGTCGTATAGATTGGCTACTAGGGTGGTTTACATGCTGTCATACAATTTATAAGAATAGTTTCTTTCAATTGCCTTGACTCTATTGTGGGCAGTAAAAAACTTCATTTAGATGGAATTATTCAGTAATACTAGCGAAGATAGCGACGCCGTGGGCACTATAGGAGGCACTGCGGGGGACTTTATGGAGTCGTTTTTGAATCCGCCTGCTGAATTACGTGGTAAGCCATTCTGGTCTTGGAATGGAGATTTGAAGGAAGACGAGCTGCTCCGCCAGATAGACGTCATGAAAACGATGGGTATGGGCGGTGCATTTATGCATTCGCGCACGGGCCTAAAGAATGAATATTTGGGTGAAGAGTGGTTTGATCTTATTAATTCTTGTGCAGAAGAATGCGCCAAGCAGGGACTCGAAGGGTGGTTATACGATGAAGATCGTTGGCCGAGTGGCACTGCCGGGGGCATGGTAACTACCGGGCAGGAATATCGAATGCGTTCAATTGTGCTCCAGCAGTATTCTTCGGAAGAAGCTATCGATTGGCCTACGAGAGATGATTTTATAGAAGCGCATCTAGTGGACTTGGAGGACCTACATTTGGCGGCTTATGAATCTGTTGAGAGTCATTCGTTTGAATGCTGTCCAAAGGGGAAGCAGTTGCTCGTTTTCTATCGAGAAATTCACCCCTCCCATAGTTTCTACAATGGTGGTTCTTACTTAGATACATTGAACCGCGACGCGACTGATGCGTTTATCGAATCCACGCACGAGAAGTATCGCCAGCATTGCGGTGAATATTTCGGTAAATCCATCAAGGGAATATTTACAGACGAACCGCACCGTGGCTTTATCTTATGCGATGCTGTAGAGCAGCCTGGCGCTAGTCGACCTTCACATTCTATTCCTTACACTGAAAAGTTATTCGATACGTTCGAATCGCATTTTGGTCAGTCCTTGCGAGGGCGTTTGCCTGAGCTGTTTTTTCAATACAAAGGGCAGAAACTTTCTAAGTTGAAATGGCAGTATGCGGAGCTGTTACAACGCTTGTTTATAGCAAATTGGGCACAGCCATGTGCCAACTGGTGTGAGAGTAATAATTTGCAGCTTACTGGCCATGTCTTGCACGAAGATTCTTTGGCTGCACAAGCAGTTCCAGTTGGTTCGTTATTTCGTTATTACGAAACGATGAGTTATCCTGGCATTGATGTCTTGTCTAAGCGTTGTGAATCTTTTTGGGTGGCGAAACAAGTTGTTTCATCAACCCGCCAACTGGGCAAAGCCTACGCGCTTTCAGAGCTGTATGGCTGCACCGGTTGGGATATGGGCTTCGATGGTCATAAACGTATAGGCGATTGGCAGGCGTTTCAGGGGATTAATCTTCGCTGTCATCATTTATCTTGGTATTCGATGGCTGGTGAATCCAAGCGTGATTACCCATCGAGTATTTCACATCAGTCAGCTTGGTATCCTGAATACAAATACGTTGAAGATTACTTTTCGAGAATCAACCTGTTGCTCCAACAAGGGGAGCCTGACTGTGATGTTCTAGTCGTTCATCCAGGCGAATCATTGTGGGCGCAGTTCTACTTAGGCTGGTCTAAATGGTTGGGCTCTGATTCGGCTCAAATCGATTCGATTGAGGAGAAATTTGCATCAATGTATCATTGGCTGGTCGATGCTCAAATCGATTTTGATTATGGCGATGAAGAGCAAATGGATCGTCTTGGTAGTGTTGAGCTAGTCGATGATGAAGTCTTTTTCCGACTAGGTCATATGCGTTACCGTTCAATTGTCTTAGGAGGAATGGACACTTTGCGCGGCACGACTTTGAAGATTTTGAAAGCCTTCAGTGCTGCAGGAGGATCTGTTGTCTTCGCGGGGCCTTGTCCAGAATATCTTGATGCTGAACTCAGTAATGAGCCAAGAGCTTTTGTGGATGAAATTGGCAGCTCGGACTGGAATCAAACATCGATCATTGCCGCCCTTCGTAGCTCCAGTGAGCAACTCTTGCAGTTGAATCGAGGAGTTGGGGTCGCAGGTATACTTAGCCATGTGCGTCGTCTAGAAAATGGCGATGTGATCGTCGCCTTAGTCAATACGACGGAGAGTGAAATCAAGAACGTGTATGTAAATCTCGCAGCAGCAGGTTCTGTCGAACGGTTGAATTGCCGTGTTGGTATCGTTGATCCTTTAGATGCACGCTCAAGTAGTGAAGGCTTACAATGGTCACTAAACTTTGAACCACTTCAAGAGCATGTTTTCCGTGTTCGCGTGAATGCCTTGTCTGCTGTGTCAAGCAAGCGAACTAAGGAGCGGACTTTCGATACGTCTCAAGAGCTTCAGGGACCATTTGATTATGAACTAGACGAGTCAAATGCGCTCGTGATGGATCGTGCTCGTTATAAGTTAGATGGTGGTCCATGGCACGACCAAGAGGATGTATTGCGAATTGACGATGCAATACGAGAGTCGCTTGGTTGGCCGCTGCGCACCGGAACTATGGTGCAGCCTTGGTGTGATCAAGGTAAACCCGATATAGGGCCAGATTTGGAATTAGAGTTTGAATTTGATGTAAACGTTTTGCCTCCAGAACTCGAGCTTGTGATGGAGCAACCTGATCGCTGGGACATTTCCCTTAATGGGCAATCGGTGGTGATTCCTTGCGACCCGAAGTGGAGGATTGATGTGGCACTGAAGTGTCTACCACTGCCTATCGACGCTTTGCGTCATGGCAAAAATGTTTTAAACATTAAGTCGCGAATTCGTTCTGATTCGGATATCGAAGCGATCTATTTATTTGGCGCTTTCGGAGTTACCAAAAAAGCGGGACGCTTTACCTTGGATGAGCTTCCAGAATATATTTATGTCGGCGACCTTGTCGATCAAGGTTTACCATTTTATTCAGGTCGCGTCTGCTATTTAAAGCAGCTTCAGGAGATCGATGAAGGGGCCAGTTTTATGTGCGAATTACCTAAGTTTGCTGGAGCATGCGCGTCAGTGAGGCATGGCGAATTCGAGGAGATGCTCGCGTTTCCGCCTTATCAAACACAATCGAAAGCAACTACGGATCGTCCTTTACTGCGCATCGAACTGACACTGACTCGCCAAAACTTATTTGGACCATTTCACCGTGTGCCCAAAGAGAGTATTATTACTGCGCCCGTGAGTTTTCGAACCACGGGGTCGAATTATACTGAAGGATATGAGTTTTTCCCTGCAGGTCTGCTAGAAGCCCCAATTATTCGCTATTAGGGCCTCGGTATTTGTATCTATAGTGGTTCTGCACTTTTGAGTTTAGCCGTCAGTTTTATCTGTTTTGATTCCATCCACAACATTTGGTTCTGCCGTATTCGTTATCTTTGCGTTGGCGCATGCAGTGCTTGGCAGTGTCTCTGCAGAGGATTCGGCTAATCCGCATGTTTTATTTGATGGCACTGGTCTAGATGGTTGGCAATCGAATGACGAGACCTTGGGGGTCTTTAAAATTCTTAAAGATGGGACACTGCAAGTGAAGGGCGGCCGTGCCCATTTGTTCTGGATTGGAAAAGAAGGTGTTCCCGCTGAATTTGGTAATTTTGTATTTCGTGCAGAGATCAAAACAATGCCTGGTGCCAATTCAGGGATATTCTTTCACACAAAGTTTCAACAAAATGGTTGGCCGCAATGGGGCTTGGAAGCGCAGATTAACTCTACACATAAAGATGCTCGAAAGACGGGAAGCATTTATGCGATTAAAGATGTGTTGAGTCCATCGCCCAATATCGATGGCGAATGGTTCGAGTATGTTATTCGAGTGGAAGCTAATACGGTGACTGTATTTGTGGACGGTGTCGTGGTGAATCGGTATGAAGAACCCCAGCAGCAGAAGCTATCTGATGAGTCGCCTCATATTCGCCTAGGGCGCGGCACATTTGCTCTTCAAGCACACGATCCGATGAGCAAAGTATTTTTTCGAGACATCAGTGTGCTTGTTTTAGACTGAGCCGCATTCAGATATCGGGAGTTTGCTCGGCGAACCTCTTGAGAGGCGCGCTAAGTAATTTAACTTATCCCTTATATTTTTCGAAGAGTTCAACGAACTCCTTGTAAATAAGCGGTTCCTCTTTCGAAAGTTCTACATCTTCACCTGGATCGGTTTCTAGATTGTAGAGTTCTACCTTTGCATCCATGCCATAGCGGACTGCCTTCCACTGTCCGCGTCGAGCAGCTTGAAATACTTCTCCAATGATGCCTGAGTTTGGATCGCCTGCTTGCTTGCCAAATTCCCAATAGAGGATGCGTTCGGGTATGGTCTGCGGTTCATCGCTTAGTCGAGGGACGATGGATGTGCCGTTTGTCTTGACGCGTGGGACATTGTTTAACGAAACGCCAGCAAGCTCTGCAAAGGTCGGTAATACATCGGCAAATGCCCATGGGGTATCATCAACGCGACCTGTTTGTATGGCTTTGGGCCATGAAAGGATCATCGGAACATGAATGCCGCCATCGTAGAGATCGCGTTTCATTCCTTTGTAGGGCGCGGAGGCATTGAAAAATTCAGGGCTCGCTCCGCCTTCGTCGTGTGGACCGTTGTCGGAGGTAAAGAAGATCAGTGTATTGTCAGCAATACCTTGGGCTTCGAGAGCGGCGACAATCTGCCCTACATAGTCGTCCAAGGCAGAAATCATGCCAGCTAATGTCGCGTGTGGGTGGGCGACGGCTTCTGGGTAATACCAAGCATATTTGTCACTAGGCTCGCCGGTAGACATGCCAGTGTAGGCTTTTTTCGGGAATACGTTTTCGTATGGTTGAATGTATTTATGCGGAGCGGCTAATTCCGCGTGTGGTGAGGAATATGCGAGCATGACGAAAAACGGGTTCTCACGTTCTTCACGTATATAATCGAGCGTTTCGTTGGTAAAGAGCTCTTGTGCATAGGCGCCTTTTTGTCCGCCTTCGTTTTCAGGGATGCGAATTTTTTGACCATCGCGCCACATGATGTGCGGATACTGACGGTGACCTTCTAAAATGGAATACATACCATACCAAGTATCAAAGCCCATGGCTAGGGGATCGGTGACACCCATTTCAGAGCCAATTGAATATTTACCAAAGAGTGCCGTATCGTATCCACCATACTTGAGGACGTGGGCGATGGTTACGTCAATGTCACGTAATTGCACGGTATTTGAGTTGTTCTCCATCAAGCGACCATCGCGACCGGTGAAAAGCGATACACGAGATGGAGAGCAGACGGTGTTGCCCGAATACGCTTGGGTGAAGCGGATGCCCTGGCTTGCAAGTTTGTCGAGGTGCGGTGTCTGAATCGGAGTGTCCCCATAAGCGCCAATTTGGTTGAAGCCTAAGTCATCGGTGAGGATGAATATAATGTTTGGTCGTGTTTCGGCTGTGTCTGCATAGATCGGGGCGGCTGCGACCAAACTGAGGATGGCTGTAAGGGCTAGCTTGTAGATGGAGTGGATTGGACTATGTGATTTGTTCATTATGGTTGGGGGATTTTAACGATAGTGCCGATATCAAGAACAACTGGGCCGAGAAGACCTGCAGGTTCCATGGGCATATTGGGCTTCGGGCCAGCGAACGTCCATGTTTTACGTTTTGCCTTGGGTAGTGAAGCGTCATAGCTCAGTCGATTGTGCCAAGTATTGGTGACTCGAATCTCGATCTGATTCTCGCCGACCTGCAAATATTGCGTAATGTCCGCTCGGAAGGGTGGAGCCCAGAGTGTGGTGACTTTTTGATCGTTGATGCGTATGTCGGCAATGTCGCCTACACGACCTAGGTCGAGGACGATACGTTGGTTTTGCTGGATTGCTGTGAATTCAATAGAGCTGCGATAGCTTGCGGTGCCAGAAAATGCTCGGGCTGCGGGTTCCTTCAATTCAGACCAGGGTATTATGCTTGGGAGTGTGAGCATTTCAGGCGTATCCCACCCTTTAGGGAAGGAGAGGGTCCAATCCCGATTGATTGGGAGTTGTTTGCTTCCAGTGACTTCAATATGGGTGCTGGTGCCATTGCTGCGGGTGAGCCGGTAGTTGCCATTTTCGAATGCGAGCAAGTGTGTGCCATCGTCGAGTAGTTTAAACTGTGGGCGAGGATTATCGACCCATGGTTGCAATGGCTCGCCAGGTGTGAGGCCAGTGGTCGATCCGCGTGGGGTTTGTTCAACACGGCTGTAATCGTAGGCATCAATCAGCGTTGTATCGCCTTTATCGATACGGGTGAATTTCGGTGTAGCTTCACCAGGGCGGAACACTACGAAGGTGGATCCCCCCGCCGGTAGATTTATGGGGACTGTGGTGTGAGTCTCATCGGTTGTGTAGGTTGCGATGTTTGTCGCGGTGCCCGTCAGAGGGTCCCAAAGTTCTGGTATGCCTTTTGCACGGAAGCGAAGGTTCGCGCTTAATGGAACTTGGCGGTCGCCTGCGATGAAGTATATGTCGGTGTCACCGCTTCTTCGGTGGCACCAGGCAGATGCTTGTGTGCCGATTACATCCGGCAAGATGTTGAGCTTTTTAAGCGTGCTTGCGAGGTCTGCGCCCCAGAGTAGTCGACCTTTACCGATTTGACGATCGCCGTGGCTTTCACGGTCGGTTCCCCAGAGTGCATCGACTAAGGAATGGAATTCACTGTCGGACTCTGCGAGGTTATGGAGACTTGGGTTTTGCTTAGGAGCGGAGCCGATCACAGTCGCGCCTGTTTGGATCAGTTGTTGTAAGCGTCTCAGGGTTGCCAGGGTGAGTCGTGCGCAATCTTCCTCTGGGAGCCAGAGAACTTTCCAGCGGACTCCTTCCGGAGTTTGCAACGCTCCATCAACGACTTCGATTCGGTTTATCAGCACATCATGATTTAAGTAGTCGAACGCATAGCCGTTAGGGAAGGGACGTGATTGGGGCGGTTTATGATTGAGGTCGTCGCCGAGATACCAGAGCACATCGGCTACGGGATGCCCTTCCTGCAACATGGTTTGGCATCGCGCGATGTAATCCGTGAAGAGTGGCATGTGTTGCCACCAAGTTTGCCCGCGGACGAATGGTGAGCCAATTCGGTTTCCAAATGAAGTGCCCGGGACGTGATCCAAGGGGTTGTGCGTGTAGGTGTGGAAGACGAGGTGATTGACACCGAGTGCGAAGTGAAAATCAGCTAGATGCTTAAAGGAGAAGGGGTGATCATTCCAGCGATGATCGATGTTGGTGAACGCCTCGGCAGCGACTTTGGGCTTACCGTAGATATGTGCAGCGGATGCGGTCGGGTGAATTGGCTTGGCTTCAAACCCACCCCAGTGGGGGTCGTTGGGTTGCCAAAATTCGCACATCGGGATATCGGCTTTGCCGAAGTATTGCAGGATGTCGCCAGGAGAAACGTCACCGATGGCAGTTTCGAAATAGAGCTGCATGCCACGTTCACGAGCCAGCTCGCCGAGTCGGCCAAAATAGTTGTGCACCAGCATGTCGCTAATTGTTTTACGCCAGTCGCGTAGGAAACGTTCACTGGTGTCATGGTCGTTGATAACATAGCCAGCCAGTGCTGGTAGCCAGTTGCGTAATGCGTAGCCACGCCGTTCGGCGAACTCGCCTTCCATCGCAGGAGTCCACGTTTGCGTGTAGCACTCCCAGCTATCGATGAGCATGCCTTGAAGTCGCCCTTTGTCGGCAGGTCCGCCGTTTTCTGTGAGGCGACCAATATAGCCTGCGAAATGCTGTTCAGCCCCCGCGGGGGAAAGCTTATCGCACTCGAAGCCAGTCGCCTCGGGGGGGGCTGGCTTGTTTTTCACCCCGGTATTCACATGACCGAAACGTAATACAGTCCAGTTGCCCTCAGGAGCGTTCCAAGTGAGCTTGCCACTGGCATCGACTTTATTTGTAAGATCTAGAATGTGTTCTGCCTTTACCCAAGTTGCGGGATCTTGTGACGGTATGTTACCACGTTCTAAGCTGCGAAGTGCGTAGCCAGCTTGTCCCCGCCAGTCATGGACTCGTGCGGCCGAGGATAAGCGCAAATAGGTGAGCGCCATCTCATGTTTCGACTGAAAGGTTAATCGAAATTTTTGTGACACGGTGTCAGGGAAGGCGAGAACGAGAGGATACTCGGGTTGCCTGTCCTGCCATGTGCCGCGTGGTATCGTGCGTGTGCCAACCGCTATCCAATGGCCATCAACAAAGGCTTCTAGAAGGACCTTTGCATCCGGATCGAAATTTCGACGTTTCATCAATAGTTCGATTGGTGGCAGCTCTATCGAACGTAGGTGTGTCGCTTGGGCAAAGGTGAGTTCAAGCCAAGCGTACGGGCCAGCGGCGTTGATGTTGAGATTTGTTTTGGGCTTCTCGTCGAGTAAATCCTGCCAAGCCAAATCGGGGCGATTACTCTGGATCTGGATTGGTTTGAGGTGTTTGCCATTATCATCCGCAGGTGTGGGAAATGCGAGCACAGTGATATCGCGATAATCGCGCCAATCTTCCTTGCTTGGTTGTGGTTGGGCTAGGCTGATTGAGATCGGTGCGCCTCCATTGATATCTTGACGGCTCCAGATGAGATGTCGCATTGCTTTATCTGGCGTGATCCATGGACCCCCAGACATTGCCCACCCTGGGCAGTTTTGCATCGTAAATTGCAGGTCGAGGCGTTGGGTTTCGTCGGCTACATGTTCGATCATGTCGTCCCAGTTTTCGCTGAGCGTAGTGATCTGAGGGCTGACACCTGGCCAAGGGCGACCTCTACCATGAAAAAGCTGAATGCCCTGTATTCCAGCTCCCGAAATCGCTTCCAAGTCCTTGGTTAATGCAGGCTTGCTGACGTTACCACTGATTAAGTGAAACCACGTTTCAGGGGCAGCTTCTTGGGGGGGCGACTTGAATTGATCTTTTAATGTGGCCTGACTTGCTAAGGGAATTAAAGAAAAAGTCAGTAGAGATAAAAAAGTTTTATTTAGCAAAGTTCTAATTCTGATTTACGATTGTGCGAGGCTTTGGTCCAGCGTCGCGATACTCTAATACACGAAATGGATTCTTGGCGTGTTCTTTTTCCGTTGAAACATAACCGATAAGTAGTCGTCTCATGTCTCCTCTAAATGGGTAACGTTTTGAATAGAGTAATTTTGCTTCACCTTCGTATTTAGCTCCGATTCTGAAGTTGAAATACTGTTTTTTATCGCTGCTAAATTTGGTCATGACCTCCCCTTGAGGGTTTAAGCTTTCTCGTTGATCATGGAGCAGCACTACCAAATTCGCTGGTGTGTAATTTATGAAACGCACTGAACGCAAAGGTTGTTTTTTTACGCTGATATCGATCGCATTACCTGAATAATATGAATTGTCCGTCTTTTTTAGCGCAAGAATAACATGCTTGGTATTTGAAGGTAAGCTAATCTCTCCACAAGGTAAGTGTGCTTCTTTTCCCTCTTCGTCGAGGCCTTTTCGGAAAAGAATTAGTGGTGGCGGGCCATCATAGTAGTGCCGTTGGCTGATGCCTGCTGCCTTTGGCTGGAGTCGCTTGTATTCAGAATCATGTCGTATAAAAAGATCCTCCTCGATTTTAGATGCTGTAAGTATTCTGAATTCTACATCATTGTAAGAGGTGGCATGTGGGAAATCCGAATAGTCAACTTGTGTGTAATCTTTGATATCAATATCAAAAGCCTCGTCGTCTGCCGATGAGATAAGCGTAGTACATAGAATCAAGACAAAACATTTATAGAAAATTTTCATATTATAGGACCTCAGATTCATTGAGCCAGCGGACAGAAACAAGCTTATATTGGCGACCAAATTCGCCAGTTGGACTTACTATTGAGTCACCTGGCTCCACTGGAGTGGCAATTCTTTGAACGACTGCTTCACACCATACTTTAGATTGAACGGCCCCTGTAATACCTGAGAGGGATTCACCATAAGTGCGAATAGTGAAAGTATCCCCGCGAACAGTCATCAAAGATCCTAGTCCAGCGAGGATATCTGCTTGAGATAAAAAGCCAGGAACGCCAAACATGGTCGAGCCACTTTGGTTGCCTGGCATGCCACGCTCGTGTTCGGGATACTGTGTATTTGATGGCGCTGTTGATGCGGTTACTTCGGCATTACCCTGATAAAACTCATCATTTATGAAAGAGCCAGATGAAGAAGTGGATACTTTGTCAATCGACGCCTGTAAGGCACCTTTGAGTCCAAGATAATCTTGATCTGCGCTAGTAGCATCAGGAATCAATCTTCTATTGACAAAATCAGCCATTGAGAGGAACGGGCCTCGCAACTTGACTTCTTCAACAATAGCTTCAGCTAATTCGTTTATTTCATCCTCAGAGAGAGAACGTAGTGCGGACCATGTCTGTGGTGCTGCTGTATCAATGGCCGAGTTTTCAGGTAGTATAGGGAAAGCACGACTTGTGATGGGTGCATTGTCAGAGGGGTTACTATCTGCATTACTTGCTGTTTGAACAGACTCGCCCAAGTGCGAAGCCAGAAACATTCTCCAAGCATCAACTGAAGTTGAATTCACGTTGAATGCGCCATTGACCATCACATTCGCGGCAACTTCTTCAAATGCAGTATTTGTGTTACGCAAGTTTGCATCGCTTGGAAATGTGCCATCAGGGTTGGGCACCAATTTATTTCGTCCATTAGGGAGGATCGTGTCTGAATCTAGGCTGCCACCAGTTTGCGGTATACTTGAAACGAAGAAGCGATCCCAGAGTGACTCGTTGAGTAAATATGACAAATCAAAGTAGGTAGTTCCACTGTGATTCTCTTGAATTTGATCGCGTGCGACATGTGTATGAGCTTCGGAACTACCAAATGCAAAAGAAGGCTGCCAATAAAATTGGCTAAATTTTACGTTTTTAAGAAAACCTAGAGAAAGTAGTCCTGTTTCAGCACGTGGATAGTCATACAGTGGGTAGACAGTGTTGCCAGGGGTGACGTCTGCAAAAGTAGTCGCATGCAAGCCATAACCACCAGGCGTGTCATAGCCATCTGCTCCAGTATTATCATACTCTCCATCTAAATCAGGGACTCCAGAAGGAAATCCAACACCTGGATCAAACTCATCTCTGGTGTGCTTTGTTTCAGAGAAGAGTGCACTCGTTTCTGGAGTAGACACAAGGGGGTCTTTTAAACTAATCGTTTGCGCTGTTATATTGTTACGTGCAAACAAGCGTTTGCTGCTGTAGTTGACTGATAGATCTGCTGTTTCGATAGGGTCAACATCAGTCGGTGTTATGTAAAATCCGTGTCCTCGAATGTAGTCCGGTGTTCCAGTTCCGGTTATGATGCTTTCAAGGCTTTGGAATTCATAGGGAGCAGTTCTTACATTATTTGCGCTGCCTTCTCTACTCCGGTGCTCCCAGTCGATTGCATGCTGATCATCAATTCCAGCTTCATCATGAAAGTCTAAAAATTGAAGCAACTCAATGTTTCCGGTGTCGCTGACTGCATACAATTTTGTGGAAATGCTGAGATCAGGAGCACTGAGGTTGCGGGCACTTCCTCGGTCTAATTCAATGTTGACACCAGCACGGAGAATATCATCGACCGAAGTGGTCCTAGGTGTTACTGGCGCTGGTGTAGTCACTTCGGGTAAGTTTGCTCTTCCACTGGTTGATGTAATATGGAAATAGCCCAAGACGCCTTCTTCTTCGTTAATCAATAAGTTGTGATCTTCAAAATCAGCGTCACTGAAGTTCGATTCGATGTATGTGATATCTTCATTGACATATTCGTTTTTTGAGAAGTCATTTTCATCTGCTTTGTCGGCGGCTGTATAATAGAGGCTTTCTCCAGGAGCAAATCCATCGTTATTAATGACAAATGTTAGGTATGTGTATTCATCGTCGCCATTTATTTGATAGTTTGAGTCAGTATTTCTTTCTAGTAAACTGCGTGTCCATTGGAATTTGCTGTAACTGCCTATACTACGATTTGGGTGTCTGAAGTGGCCTTCGTAATAAAAGTCTTTTGACTCATTGTAAGCTGCATAAAGCCTACCATTTGCTGCAATGTCCGTGATTAATGTGTTTACATCGCAACGCACTTGTACCACATATTTAGAAGGTGCGATGGGCACATTGTGTGGATTCCAGAGGACAAATTTTGGGTAGAGCAAGAACGCGGGTCTGAAACCTGTGCCAGCTACTCTAAATGCTAGGCCAACGTTCACGGATCCTCGTAACAATACGGGATGCAGACCATGTTCTTCATCCGTGTGCGGACGAGGTGCCTCGGGTGTGCCTCCAGCGAAACCTGAGATGTTACTGCCAGTTTGATACCAGCTTTTGATTAGACCAAATTTTGGTAAATTGTCGGCGTCGTAATCGAGCACAGTCGAGAGACTTGAAAGGCGACCTTCGTAGTGGTTTGCTTGGTCAGTGTTAGAACCACGGATGATATTGTCGTCATCGCTAAGACCGCTGTTGTTGCTGTTTAAATAAACGGAAAGATCTTCTTTTAAACGACCTTGTGTGACGTCTACTGGTATACTTTGAGAGGCAAAAGTGAAATCGTTGCCATTCTCTTTAGCCCATGTTTCCCATGTAGTATCGATGAGTGGTAATGAACTTGCGGAGACAGAGCGTTCAAGTTTGTCGCGTTGAGTGGTGTCGTCCACATCGAATGAATTCAGGTCCGAAATAATCGATGGATTGGATTGTTGGGGTGCCATCAGCGACCATTCTGGTTCAAAACTTTGACCATTTAAAACGGTATCTTCTTTGACTGCGTTAATCTTAAATTTTGCACTCTCATCTGCCACCCACCAAGCGAAACGCCCAGCAGCTGTAGTCGCGGTATCTAGGATGTCTACTTTACCAACACGAACTTCGGTTTCGATGTCTTCGTTGTTGTTGTAGGTCGCTAGTGTGACGACGTTATTTGCACCACCATTCAATGTGTTAACATCGGTTGTCACTGGATTAACGCTGCCGTCCAATGGCGTGCGCGAGGACACTAACCAGTCGACACGATCTGTAGCACTCGTATCAGTTGCCCATGTCCTAAGTTGTTCTAGGGGCTGCCTGACATCAGTACTATCAACAGTTTTATAAGCTGCCAGCCAGAATGGGTTCTGAACTCCGTCGTCTGCGAGCGTCGCTGGAGTCGAATCATAGATGTCAGCACGAGCGGTGACACTTTGATCGGGTCCTGTCGCAGACTGTAGTTCTCCGAGCGCAACATTGAGTGCGAGAAGTGCATTTTGCCTAGCAGAAAGCATGGATTTCTGAGTATCTGCTGAGCTCGATTCAACTTTGACCAAAGTGGAAATCGAAACAAGAAGCAACAGCACAAACGCCATGAGCGAGAGGGCGATGACCAAGGCAAATCCTTGGGTAGTAGACGGTTTGGTAGTGTATTGTTTCATGATAAATATATTTTGTGTTGTCGACGAAGTGCCACGCGAATCTAGGTATTTTGCGCGCAAGTGAGAGCGCGAACTGATGGTTCTGTAGTGTCCCTGCGGTGAGCCTTTACGCCTAAAATGCCCAAACTGTTAATTGTAACAGATTTCTTAAAATCTGTGATACCTGGATCTTCTCTTAGATTAGATAAATCGCGACTCAATTCTAAGCTGGAAAATAGGGGACGAATATTAAACGAAGGCGTAGCAGCAACTGTAAACGTCAGTAGTTTGCTAGAGGGGTAGAGGCTAGTTGTGTGCATTACTTATTGTGTAGTGGCTGGGGTAGGTAGAAATTTCAAGAAGCGAACTCCACTACCTTGGAAATTTAGCTTTAGTTGTAGCTTTTGTCCACTGATTTTAACGATTTCTCCACTGCGGACTTGTGCCATTTCTCCCATTTTTTGGTATTTTTTGAGATTCTTTTTTGCAATGGCAGAGGCTGCGATACGATTCTTATCTTCGGGTGCTGCGCTCTCTTTGGTGCCGTGAAAAAATACATCGGTGTCGACATCTTTAATCTGACCATAGCGCCTTTCTAGGTTTCTTTGTATGTCGAAGTTAAAGCCTGTATCAGTCCGTTCTATGCCTTCGGCTTCGATGTCTTTGTAAAGTTGGTGGATGTAGACACCATTATTTTGATCGAGCAATTTTTCATCGATAGACCATGTCTGCGAGGCGGCGATGCGCTCACCAGCAAGAGTGAGTGTGATATCGTTTTCGAATGGTTGATTGGCATTGTCGTGGTGTGAGTAAGCGAGAACGTATAAAGCCCCGTCTTTCCACGCGGATATCGCTCCATACTTTATCTCCTTTTGCGCGCCTTTTTTGACCTGTACGCGCTCACCATCTTTTATTTCTTCAAGGCAATCCATTACCTTTGTCCACGGCTGGAAGAGGCCCGGCGTGATTTGTTCCCATGTGTAAACCATTCCTAGGTGGTGGTCCCAATTGTAAACGCGGCGCACATCGTATTGATAGGCGATGTCGACAGTATGTGCGTAGAGGCCAACAAAGAACTCGGTATTACTGAGTGCATCGCCTTTGCTCAAACACTCCATTAACTCGCCATATTCATGAACTTCTAGTAGTACATGTTCAAGTTGTGGGTACTTCGCGAGTTCTTGGCGACTTTTCTTCATGCCTTTCTCAAAGTTGAAGGGCTTCGGGTTCCAAGCATACACAGAGTGAGCAAAGAACTCGATACGTGTGCCGGTCTCACCTGTGTAGTAATTGGTGCCCTCTGCGCAGTGGCGCAGAATTTCAAAACCCCAGCGGCCCTTTTTAGATTTCTGAGCGCCACTCCACATCAGCGTATTGCCTGGGCCAATGCGAGGCTCTGCGATAACACTTTCAACGGCGGCGACGGTGTAGTCGTAATGCTTGAAATATTCTTCTTTCGTTCCTGCCCAGTGCTTGGGGTAGAGATCAGGCTCGGTGCCTACGCGAAAGCGCCAAGTCGACACCTCTTCGAGTCCAAACTCGTCGACGAGTGCTTGGACAAAATCGCGAACGTATTTGAACCAAAGGTCAAAATCCTCCGGAGGGTGGCACTGCCCATAGAAATGTCGCTCTTGTGACTTCGCCATACCCCAAGGCACATTATCAAGTATGATCCACGGAGTGAAGCCGACGCGTTTTTGAGCTTTCATGTATTCTATGAAAGGGGCGAAGTCAGTAATTGGCTCACCATCTTCGTCCACGCCTTTAAACCACTCGCATGCCCCACTGTGAGTGCCACCGAGAGAGCGAACATTTACGATATAATTGGCATGCTTTGAGGTTGCCTGCATCATTTCGGCAAAGCCGGGTTCACCCCAAAGTTCGGGCACGTTAATTACGCGAACATCCCATAGGTTGTAAATTTCACCAACGACTTTGTCAGTGTCGATCGTGATCGTATGCTGCTCTCGTATCGGTTTCTTGGTGATGCTGGGCGCTGCGTTAAGTGTTAAGCTTAGTGTCAAGCCGCAGATAAGTAATTTTGTTAACATAAAATATTTCGAGTCGGGTTCTCAAAGAAGTAGCGATTCATAATTTCTAGTTCGTCATACCTTGATACGATGTAGGATTTTAACGAATTGTAGAACTTGCTCTTAATCTAGAAATTGCGCCGAATCTCGGTGTGTTTTTCGGATAAAGTCTCGGTCTTCTCTACTGAGTGGTCGGCCGCTAAAGATCTTAGGTTGTCCGCCTTTTTCTTGTATTGTCAGCCAAGCACCGAATAGGCCGCCAGGGTTTTCCACAAGTAATACTTCCATATCGACAGGTTGTCCTTGCTTTAGATTAAACCAATCACCGTATATTCCTTTAAACCGTTCGTTAAAGTCAAAATATGCTTTCCCTAAATCGTCTTCTTTGGGCGGAGGCTTGCTTGTGTATCGTCGCCCAGTTTGAATTGTAGCATCCAATACGATTCGTTTGTTGAGTCTGACGATCAGTGTATCATCGCCCAGTCCATAAAAGCGAAAGCGGCCATCTGCAGGTGGAGTATAGGTTCCTTTGTAGAGCACGGCAATTTGCCTAGGCTTTACCTTATTGTGTGCATTAAAGGCTTTAGGTGCGCCCTCCGCACGTTGAGCCGGTATTATGAAATAGGATGCATAGAGTGGTTTATCGACTCTGTAGTATTCGCGATCCCATTTGTTGGTTGACCAAGATGAGCTGGTAAATTCCCGGATGACACTAGCTACCTCGTTGCGGGACTTCATGTCTGCTAATCCATCTTTGCCAGTCTTTATCGACTTCATTAGGTCAGAGGGCTTTCCTTTGGGATTTTGCTTTAGATCGTATAGATACCCTTCTAAAGTGCCTTCGAGAGCTTGGTCGAAGCCGAAACTCGTAAGGCGTAATGAATCTAAGGCACCACCACCAATTTCGCCAAGACCACCACCAAATCCGCGGCCAGCACCAAGGCTGAGGTCGGACTCTTGCATGTCGATTGACGGAACGCTCATGTTCTTCGGGTTTTGCACCGCTAATGGTTGTGGTCGTGGTAGACTCCGCTGCGATCGCTTTGTTGTTGGTGGCGGCGGAGGAGGTGGGGGAGGTGGTTTGATTGCCTCGACTGGTGGGGCTTCAAATTCTGGTGGCTCAGAAATCGTTTCGACGATCTTAATCACCCCAAAAATCCCGAGGCCTAAGACATGCACCACGACACTTGCTACGATAACGATAAAGACCGCACCACGCTTCTTTTTATTTCGAAGCGGTTGGCCTAATTGATTTTCATTGTGTGGAATTGTCATATACTAAAAACAAGAATTTAATAAACGATACGTTTTTGAATCTCACTTTTGGACAGCTTTCCACCATGGATAAGGTTCACCATGAGATTGAGTGCTTGTTGGTTTTTGACTGTATTCTTTTGCCTGCCGACTATGAAATAGACAGTCGTCTCGTCTGGTTTTTTTCTGCCTTTCTTTTTGAAAAGTGCATAGTCACTATTTACCTTGGCGACTTCAGCAAAAGCAATATTGGGTTCGACCATAAAATAGATAGTGTCTGGAGCGGGCTTCATGGAGAACGCGGCATTAATGGCTCCCCAGAAATTAGTGCCTGTAACAAAGAAGGCATTTTTGCTTTTACGCATAGCATCTGCGCTGCGCACTTCCACGCCAGGAGCTGAAGCATCTATTGGAATTAGTTCTGCTTTAATTTTTTCAGCTTCACTACTTTCAGCGGCCAACCATTTTGGGCGCGAACCTAATCCTTTGGGCATCCAATAGTCATTTTTAACCTTGTTTTCTGGGTTATTTCTATCGGTATAACCGCCAAAATAGATCACTGCAAAGCGCGACTCCCGGTTATTCTTCATCATATCGATGGTGCTAAGTAACTCCGTCCGCGTTTTATCAAAGATATTTCTACCGGAGCCAGTGCGGTCGAATAAGATGACAATATTATCACCTGTGGACTCGATCCCGAAAAAGCTAATGTCGACTCTATCGAGCATGCCGCCACCGACTTCACCAAGACCGCCGCCAAATCCGCGTCCAGCGCCTAGGCTGAGGTCGGACTCTTGCATGTTAATTGAAGGCACACTCATATTTTGAGGGTTCTGAACTGCTAACGGCTGTGGTCGTGGGAGGCTGCGTTGTGACCGCTTTGTCGTTGGCGGAGGGGGCGGCGGTGGAGGTGGTGGCTTGATTGCTTCCACTGGTGGGGCTTCGAACTCTGGTGGGTCAGAAATCGTTTCAACGATCTTAATCACCCCAAAAATGCCGAGACCTAAAACATGCACTGCGACACTCGCTGCGATCACTACAAATACAGCACCTCGCTTCTTCTTGCTGCGAAGCGGTTTTCCTAGCTCATTTTCATTATGTGGAGTTGACATTGTATTAAGTCGTAGGCCCTACATTTGACTGAAGGACACGAACTTTAAGTTTGCCTTAGAGCAGGCATTCAACACGTCAATTGAGCGGAAATGAGGAGAGAATTTGTCGGCTTGTATCGTTACGATGGTGTGTCGCTTTAGACGGTCGGCAGATGCTTTTAAGCCTGCTAGCATAGTCGTCAGTCCACTTAATTCACCATAAATATCGTCACCTGTGTTTCCTCCGTTTAGTAGAACTGTGCCATCAGGCAAAATATCAATCGTATGCTTAGAGGGGAGTTCTGGTGTTGCAATGGGCGGGGCTTGTGAGGGCAATTGTATCCCGAGGTCAGCTTCCTGTTTAATTAACTCCGTGGTGACCATGAAGAAGACCAACATTAGGAAAACCACGTCAATCATTGGGGTCAAATCAGGTTTTCCCGCACTTTCAAATATATCAGATGCTTTCATTTGTGGCTTGGTTATAGGTCACTCTGGTACGTTGCGAAGATGATGTCATTGATACCGTGTCGTGCACAGATCTGGAGCATCTTGTTGACATGTTGGTGTTCTGCCATGCGATCCGCTCGAAGTACAATTTTCACATTTCGGCTGGTCGTAGCAACTCGTGCGATAAGCTCTTCTAGGCGCTCCGCTGAGACTTCTTGTGGACCTGCGAAAAAACGCCCATCATTGAGCACCGAAAATGTGTACCGATCCTTAATTTCTTTTGGGATCGCAGATTCTTCGGCAACTGCGAGATTTAAGTCGATTTTATCGGCTGTTAACATACTTGCCACCGTCATGAAGAAGACGATGAGCAAGAAGACGACATCGATCATAGGAGTTAGATCGAAGCCTTCGCCCTCTTGGGGCACTTTGTAGCCTTGTATGCTCATAAAGGATTGTCGGTGCGTTTAATGTGGCACTAGCCCCTAGACGTTTGTGCTATCGGACGAACCTTTGACACGCATGCCGTGCACAAGATCGCCGTACATGTCGTCAAGATACATAGTCATATCCGCGACTAATTTACCGTATTGATTCTTAAAGAAGAAAAAGAAGAACATTGTTGGGATACCCACAAGCATACCGGATGCAGTGGTGATCAGAGCTTCGGAAATGTTACCTGCGAGGAGGTCGGGCTGTCCCATACCAACCGTTGCAATCGAACTGAAGGCCTTGACCATACCAGAAACGGTTCCAAGGAGACCCAGCATCGGTGCGATGGATGCGATGATAGAGAGGTAGTTGATGATAACAAAGGGTTGCGCCAATTCTTTACCGGAGCCAGCTTCGAGACGTTGATGGAAGAGGGCAGTGTCGACTTGTCCACCACGCACGGAGTCGAGCCCATGTTTTACGATCCGTGTTAAAGGTGAGCGATGCTCTTCGCACAAAGATTTGGCACCTTCAATATCGACTTCGCTGAGCTTTTCGCCCAATTGGGTCGCCACTTCTTCATTAAAGAAATCTTTGGGACGTAATGCCATAAAGTTGTAGATTGTGAGTGCGAATGCGGACATCGAAAGAAAGCCTAGGGGATACATCGCCCAGCCGCCTGCCGCGATCATTGAGAGGAAGCTCTTTTCAGAGGCTTCGACGACAGCTTCTACATTATCGTCAGTAGCTGCAGTTTCTGTTTGCGCATAGGCAAGGGTCGAGACGCCCGCAAATAGCAGGGCGCAGCATGCGATACGTAACTTGGAGGATTTGATATATTTAATCATAGGGAATAATGGTCTGGTTTTAGGAATTAGAGTGTTTCAGTTTGAGTGGTTAATTTGGCTGTAAATGCGCCATCTGGAAAAAAGAGTTTCATTTCGTCGAGGATTGACGTTGAGATCTCTTCATTCTCTAGATTTTCATAGCTTAAGAAATTATAGTGGAGCCCAATTTGTCTGATATGACTGGTCGGTTTCACCAAAGCTAAGCCATGTCCTAAATGCTTGAGCGCGAGTGCTGAATCGCCTTGTTGGAATGCTTGAACGCCTAGCACGATTTCTGATGTGCCCAATGTCGCATTGGACTCATCTGGGATTGCTTGCGCTTTTTTTAGGTACTGTGCGGATTCACCATTGCCGAGTTCCATGCTCAAGTATGCGCAAATATATAAGGCTTCTTTTGCTTGTGTTTCGTCACCACTGGATGCAATTGCACGATACAAACTGTATGACGGTTCGAACAATCGAAGACTAAGTAAACTTTGTGCAACAATTAAGGACTCTTTGCCAGATTCACTGGCAGGTCGTGCGGCAACGAGTTGGTCTAAAAGATTTAACGCTTTTTTATGCTCACCAGCCACGAAGAGGTTTACCGCGATGGAGTAGAAGTTCTGGATGATTGTCACCGGAGTTCGATCCAATGCCATTTTTTGAGAAATCTCGTAGCCTTCTAGCCAGTCTTCAACATCTACTACAGCTTCAATATAGGCCTCGATGAGGTTATGAATATTCGTGGTGCCTTCCTCTAGACTCGACATCGGTAGCACAGGGTCGAGTTCGAGTTTAAGTAATCGCTTTCGCTCGCTGGCGAGTGGATGTGCAAGTGCATCTTCCATGCGCTTGGTCATGGGCATGTATATTTGGAATTGATCCATATGCCCCCATTGAAGGATGACGCGACCACCGCCTTGTATCATTTCGATTTCAACGCCTTCGTTGGTTGCGTAAACTAAGTATTGTCCCGTGCGACCACCTTGTTGCCGCACCTCAAGTTTTACTGGTTTTGTCTTAGTGAAATCGGGTGCAATGTAGGGCTTCGAGTCTGCAGCGGCTAATTGACTGCAAACACTGCTGGCCAGTAGAGCGCTGATACTTGATAGGGTGATTAGTGACTGTATTTTCGCTAACATTATTCAAATTCCTTTCTGATCAGTTTCGCCGCATCTGTATCCTCTAATCCAGGTGTCAACTTAAAGGCCTCATATACCGTCTGAACGCTCGCAGTATCTCCCATTTTTTTGAGTACTTGGATATCTTCATAATATCCTTGCGCGAGTAATTCGGGGAACCCTGGGTAGCCCAACATGATCCGTTCAAAAAATCCATGTGCTTCAGGGTATTTTTCTTCGGCTACATACGCACGGCCGATCCAGAGTAGGGCATCGCCATGCATTTGCCCACGCCAGTCGTTTCGATGGAGAATGGTCTCTAGTTGATCGCGTGCAGCTTGATAGTTTCCTAACTCGATTTGCATGCGTCCAATGGCGATCATGGCCTCGCCAGATTCATTTGCTTGTGCAAAACGCTTAATCAACACTTGGTATGCTTCGATCGCAGATTCTGGCTGCTCGGCTTGCTTGTAAGCTTTCGCTCGTAAAAGGTGTCGCTCTAACTCGAAGTCAGTGTTCATGTAGTCAACACGTGAGATTTCTAATTCTTCAATCACTCTCGCTGGATCAAGCTCTGCAACCTTACGGAGTATCCATAATTTTGGGGCTAAGCCCAGTTCTGACCATTGCTCTGGGTCATCAAATAGTTGAACCATTCTGTGATTTGGTGCACTTTCGGGATCTTCGGCTTTAGCCAAAGCAGTTTGAATGCGTAGTTCGAGTGGAATATTATTAGCCGCCCGTGCTTCGGCTAATTGTGACTTTAGCCAATCGTCTGCCGTCTGCTTTGGCATGCTGGCATTTAGCTCGGCGACCTGTTTTCTAAGGTCGATTAAGACTGCGAGTTCGCCGACGGGGTGCATCGGTTCAAGCAGTTTTGGCTGTGTTGGAGGTTGGCTGTTTGCGGCCTCTTCTTTAGCCGTTTCGTTTGCAGCCTGGATTTGATCAACCTCTTTGAAATAAGCTTTAACTGCATTCCTGAAGTCTTCGTTCTCGAGGAAATAATCTCTTACTAGACCATCCACACTGCTGTGCTCTTTAAAATAGCGGTATTGCTTTGCCCGGTCGATGACTAGGTCTCGGAACAAGTCTGGTGAATCAGTAATCTCTTGGAAGAATGCTTCCGTGGCGACTTCCATTTCGCGTACGGCTCGATCTTTTGTGATGTAATTAAGCAGTAGAGTGTCTAGTTTGTCGATTTCGGTTAACGTAAAAAAGCGAATGATCGGTTCTTTAATCGTTTCAAGGGCAACGCGTGGCTTCTCTAAATCCTTATAGATATCAGCTAGGGCAGCGACTATAGGTATTGTCGCCGCATCTTCAACATGTGTATCAATAAAGGAGCGGAGGCGGCCTATTGCAGTGTCGATTTCATTTTGATCTACCAAGATTCGTGAAATTTTCAGTTCTGCAGAGGCATTCAATTCAAGATCGTCGGAGTATTGTTCGACGAGATAATAGTGCCCTAATGCTTTGTTTGCATCACCGAGCAAATCTACGAGATTACCAAGAATCAATTCAGCTTGAGCGCGCAAAGGATTGTCTGGGTAATTCTCAATGAATTCTACGACAAGGTCTCTGGCTTCCGGGATACGGTCTAGGCCCATCACTGCGAGTGCTTTGCGGAAGGAGGCATCTGGCTTGTAGCGAGTGTCTCCTTCTGCGAGGACGAGTTCAAAATTATCGAGAGCCCCTTGGTGGTCTTCTTCGATCAAAAGGCCTAAGCCCAGGAAGTAGCGAATGACAACTGCGCTGTTAGTCTCACCATATTTTGTATTGAAAGTCTGGAAATCATTAATGAGCTCTGGATTTTCAAAACGTCTCAAACGAGCCATGCCATGCTTGAAGAGCAATAGTGCTGATGCGGCGTCGCCAGCAGAATGAGACAAATACTCACGAGTCATCGCGTAGAGTTCTTCGTATTTTTCATACTCCAGATACATGGATGACATACTATCCGCAACGGTTGCGCGGTAGGTTCTGAAGTTTGGATTTGAGAGATATCGCTTCGATAATTCTTCAGCAATGTCATATTGATCTAATTTGTGCCCAAGTGAAAATGCGGAGAAGAGAATGCTTTCCGCGTATTCATGGTCAGGATACTTATCCACCATCTTCCTGAAGCGCCAAAACGCTTCCCAGTCGCGTTCCATGTCTAGGTAAACACCAGCAATACGCCAGTGTAAGAGTGGGGTGTAGTTCTTGGTTGCTTTTACTGCGGCCAGGTCAGCCGTGGCGTTGTCCAATTCTGTTTTTGCATCAATGTAGAAGTTGCGTAGAACTACATTGCCTTCGAATTTCGCTACACGCTCTTTTAAGTTTGCGATGTGGTTGGTAAGGCCGAGCTCTAGGCTCTCGTAAGAACGGACAAACTGATAAAAGAGACTTGCGGTTGGTAGGTCGCCTTCCGTTTTTAGCTGGTCGCCGACTTCCATGAGTGCCGCATTAAAGCGTGGGGTATAGAAAACAGGTGCAGGACTAGTGAAGAACTGTAGTAGCTGTCTGGAGTCAGTGACGATCCCTTGTTTCGCTTGCGCAATTAGTAAATAAGCAGCTGAAGTGGCTCTATCTGTGCTATCTTCTGCAATCCGCATACTCGCTTCAAAGTAGGGCATGCCTGCCTCCCATTGTTCTTCTGAAACATAAATTAAAACGATTTTCTTTAAAATGTCTTTACGGTCGATACCCGGTTCTGGGTTTTTATAAAGCGGAATGTATCCCTGCAGAGCTTTTTTGAAGTCTTTCTTAATCGCATGAATGTCAGCAATATTATAGCGGGCAAGGGGGACCAATGAGTCCTTCGGGTAAGATTTAACGAAACCTTGAAACTTCTCTAGTCCAGTATCTAACGCAGATGAATTATTCTTTTCGTAGTATTCAAATACGTAAGACAGGGCGATGTAGAAATCCAGATTGGCGTGCATCGCAGGATCGACTTCAGGGCGAAGTTGCACAAGTAGTGGTCGTGCTTTTACCAATTGTTTCGCGTGAATTAAATCGGTCGCTCGTTTGACTCGACTTTGCATCGATTCATTCCCTGGGGCCTGTGCCTCAAGGGTTCCCGTGGTGCAACATACCATGCATAGTAATGCAAAACAGTTGATTATGAAGCGTGCTTGCCTGAGGAATTGTTGATGCAAGCTGTGAAGCGTGATTTGACCGCGCACGTGCGCGAGACTGAATGTTATACTAGTAAGGGCGTTTTTGGGCATGACTGCGTCATCTGGGCGAGGGTGGAAAGGGTTGTGTAGCAACTAAGCTATTACTCTAGGTTGAACGTCGTAAAATGTGAGGACAAGTATTTTATGTTTTTTTGATAGTCGTGGGGCTTGGAAATATAAAAGATATTGAGATTTTGCTTTGGTTCAAATCGTAGAAATCTGGAAGTGTTTACTTGGTGGAGAGGGTGTATTGAGTGAAATGCGATTGGTTTGTATGATACATCCTAGACTTATGAATCTGACTGATTGATTAAAATTTAGAAAAATGATTGAATAAACAAAAACCTTAGACAGAATTTGTTTAGTTTTAAAATTAAAGGATCTATCTTTGAGTGGCAATGTCCAAATTGCTGTAAAATGATATATAGTCACTAAAGTAAAATCAGAGTTATATGAGTAATAGTTTATTTCGCCCCTTGTTGCCTATTTTTGGCATTATATTGTTAGCTCATCCAGCTATTGGATCATCCACGCACTTGGTTGATGAAGCCCCAGTGAGTATTAAGCGTATTTCGAATGACGTAATTTTAGTCGATTTTGGTAGGGCGGCGTTTGGTAACATACGTTTATTGCCTTCTAGTAGAACGACGGGTGAAGTTGTCGTTCATTTTGGTGAAGACTTCGTTGGTGGGCGTATCAATCGTAAGCCAAAGGGCACCGTTCGCTACAACAAAGCGACCGTTAATCTGGACGGACGCAGCCCTGTTGTGGTCGCACCGCCAGCAGACAAGCGGAATACTGAGTTGGTTTCCACTCGTAAGCACTATCACCCGCCAGCGATTTTAACTCCAGAAGAGTGGGGCGTGGTCTTACCGTTTCGTTGGGTCGAAGTTGAGGGCTGGAAAGGAGAGTTGAAGTCCGAGCAAATTATCCGTCAATCTGCATTTTCGTCAAGTTGGGACGATAATGCCGCTTCATTTGAATCTTCTGACGATATGCTCAATCAAATCTGGGAGCTGTGTCGTTATTCAATTAAAGCGACGACATTTGCCGGTGTCTATGTTGATGGCGACCGTGAGCGTATTCCATACGAAGCCGATGCGTATCTCAATCAATTGAGCCACTACTATACTGACTATGACAAGGAAATGGCGCGCGATACTATTAACTATATGTTGTTGGATGGTATCGGCACATGGCCCACCGAATGGTCTCCACACATGGTTTTTATGGTCTATGCAGATTGGATGCATACGGGGGATGTCGGCTGGATGTCCGGACGTTATCAAGCATTGAAGTCCAAATTGTTGTTACATCGTAAAGGCGATGATGGTTTGATTTTTAGTGAGGATGTCGATATGAACCGCACGGATATTGTTGATTGGCCGAAAGGAGAACGCGATGGGTATGTCTTCACTCCGCGTAATACTGTTGTGAATGCGTTCTACCTGCGCGCTTTACAAAAAATGGCAGAGATGGCGAAAGTCATCGGGTTTGTTGATGAGGCCAAGCAATACGAAGCCGATTTTGAGATCGGCTACGCAGCGTTTAAGGAGCAGCTTTTTAGTAGTGAGAAGGGGCTCTTTCTTGATGGTATCAACACGGATCATATTTCTTCTCACGCGAATCTCTTTCCACTGGCTTTCGGCCTCGTGCCAGAAGCGAGTCGCGAAAATACCGCTCAATGGCTAGCAGCTCGTGGAATGCGCTGCTCTGTATATGCTGCACAATATTTGATGGAAGGTCTTTTTGAAAATGGCGCAGCTACCGAAGCGTTGGATTTGATTTTGGCCGACAATGATCGTAGCTGGAAGCATATGGTGAATAGTGGCACCACAATTACATGGGAAGCGTGGGACTTGAAGTATAAGCGAAACCAAGACTGGAATCATGCTTGGGGCGCAGCACCAGCGAATCTGCTCCCGCGCTACATACTCGGAGCAGAACCACTAGAGCCAGGTTGGAAGCCCGCTCGTATCCGTCCACACGTGGGTCATTTAGAGTTTGCTAAGGGAACCGTGCCCACGCCGCGTGGCCAAATTGCAATTCATTGGAAAAATGGACAAAGCTTCAAGATTTCACTGGGACTGCCGGATGGTATGGAAGCGAAAATTGATCTGCCAGCAATTGCTAATTCACAAGGTGTTTATGCTGCTGGTAAACGAGTCGAGGCACAGCGCATCGGGGACCGTTGGGTGCTCGATCAGTTGGTCTCGGGAGACGTATTTTTGGAAGTTAAATGAGCATTTGTAGTCATAGAATCCCTATGACTATGAAGCGGATTGGGCACGCTCTGTATGGGCTCTACATCGTCGTGGCTTCTTCCAGCCTAGCGAGTCAGTTAACAGATGAAAATATAAGTATTTCTGTCGTTGCTCAGAATGGGATGCCGAAGCATATAGTAAAGCTGGGCAGTAGGTGGAATTTTGGATATGGTTCGTTATGGACGCACAAGGGTTGGCAATATGCCGCCTATTGGGATGATGCAAAGCAAGTTTCAATTGCGCGACGAGAGCTCCCCAGTGGGGACTGGTCGGTGGTATCGCTACCTGATTACCAGCGCACTGAAAGTGGAGATCGCGGAAAGGGTGGCCGTAAGTCTAGAGGCTTTGGCGATGGTCATGAAAAGGTAGTGATGGGCATTTCGTCCGATGGTATCATACATTTATCCTTCGATCATCATCTCTCTACTTTGCGCTATCGCACCAGTTTAGAGCCGGTTGCGAATAATCCTGCCGCCTATGAATGGACTGCAGATTTATTCGGACCCGTTCAAGATAACCTCGGTGGCCACAAAATCACATTTGTAACATATCCTTCATTTTCGACTGACGGTGAGCATTTTGCGCTATATCTACGATTGGGAGGTGGATCTGGTTCCGCAAATTCACACTTTTTTGCATACAAAGATGGGAAGTGGTCTCCAAATACTGAAAAGAACAGTCAACTGATTGATAAAAGATGGTCCGGCGGCAATGGAACCGTGAACGCATATCCTCATGTCATGGTCATACATAACGGACGCCGTCACTTGACATGGTGCTGGCGTGATACACCCGACTCGTCCACTTGTCATGATCTATGCTATGCATACAGTGATGATGGAATCACATGGAAAAATAGCCGTGGCGATGTAGTCGCAGAGAAGGGTAAGCGTTTTATCGCTGCTGATACACCAGGGATTGCGGTTTGGGATATTCCACCTGGTACTAGATTCCTCAATGGTGGCTCTATGGCTGTCGATGCCGATGGCCGTGTTCATGTGCTCATGCGTGGCGAGGATGGTCCGTATGTTCATTTTCAACGCGATCCAACTAGTTGGGAGTGGACACGTAAGAAATCTGCTTCAGGCAAATTAATTGCAGGGAAAGGTCGATATCTGTATATCATTTCAAATCGTGAGCTAATGCGCACATTGACAAAAGGTTTTGGAAAGATAGAAACAATCGCCTCAGTAAACGACGAATTATTTAAAGATAGCAGTATGGGGATCGACCGAACCCGTGTTCAGCAAGACGGTTGGATTTCAGTGATCGGCCAGTCTGGAAAAACAGTTTCAGTGGTCGATTACCAAGTGGAAAACCGTTAACAATTATAGAAAAATTTATGAAAAATAGACTACTAACAGGTTGCGTAGCTACGGCATTATCCGTTGTTGCGCTTACAGCATCCGCGCTCCCCTATAAAGACGCCTCTTTGCCGATTGAGGAGCGTGTCAAAGATTTAATCGGGCGCATGACCTTAGAGGAGAAGGTGGCACAAATGCGCATCTTTCACCGCGTCAAGGGCATCGAATCCGGAGACAACGGGGAACTGGTTTTATCGAAAGATGTTAAAAAGCGTCTGGAGTATGGTATTGCCGGTATCAAGAACCCCGGTGAGCTCGATACACCGGAACAGGCGGCGAAGCTGACCAACGAGTTACAGAAATACATTATAGACACGAGCCGTCTCGGAATTCCGGCTATGTTTGTCTGCGAGGCTTATAACGGTGTCGACGCGAATGGCAGCACCCGCTTTATGCGTCCAATCAATATGGCGGCCACTTGGAATGTTGATTTGGTGAATCGCATCTGGACCGTGACTGGTCGCGAAGCGCGTTTGCGTGGGTTCCACATGTGCCACTCTCCGGTAGGGGACATTATGCGTGATCCGCGTTTTGGTCGCATGAGTGAAGGATACAGTGAGGATACTTGGTTGGCCACGGAAATGGTGGTTGCGGCAACAACCGGTGTTCAAGGTGGATACGACGGTTCTGGTGTCAACAGCACACACATCGGCGCAGTGACCAAGCATTTTGCTGGCTATGCACAGGTGTTGGGCGGCCGTAACTTTGCCTCTATCCAGATTTCTGAACGTGATCTGATCGATCAGATATTTCCTCCATTCAAAGCGTCAGTAGAGCGTGGCCATTCATTTGGAATCATGCCTTCACATGGTGACCTCAACGGTATTGCAAGCCACGCCAACCCGTGGCTGTTGACCGAAGTTCTTCGGGAGCAGTGGGGATTTGACGGATACATTGTGTCCGACTCCAATGATATCGCCCGATTGCATGATTTCATGAAGGTTGCTGAGTCGCATGAAGCTGCCGTTGAAATGGCACTTAAAGCCGGTATGGATGTCGACCTTTACAGCGATTTGGCCTACATTTATTTGGCGGATATGGCGAAGAAAGATTCCAGCCTGGTTCCGTATATCGACCGTTCGGTGGGCAACGTGCTGCGGACTAAGTTTAAACTTGGTCTCTTTGAGAATCCGTACACAAACTTGGAAGACACTAAGAAAGAAGTGCGCTCCGAAGCTTCGCAGGCACTTGCACTCGAAGCCGACTTGGAATCGCCGATCCTTTTGCAAAACAAAGAGAATGCGTTGCCGTTGAATAAAGATGAATTGAAAACAGTCGCATTACTCGGACCCTTGCTGTATGAGAATACTCAAAAACAGTTTGAGCAGGTGACTGGATCTTCAATCACATATATCAGTGAACAGGGCTTCGACCTGACCAATCGGAAAAAGGGCAAGCCTAACCTGCTGCCCCGTGACGAAGCAAAAATTGCTTCTCTGGTTGAAAAAGCAAAGGCTGCGGATGTCGCCGTGCTGTTTCTTGGCGGGGATGAGTTTACGGCCAAAGAGGCCTACTTCAACAACACCGTTGGCGACCGCGATTCGATTGATCCGGTCGGCCCGCAGGATGAATTGATCCAGCGCGTGAAAGCGCTCGGAAAACCAGTTGTCGTCGTGCTGAAGCATCGCCGCACGCTTGCAATCAACGTTATTTCTGAAGAGGCCGATGCGATTCTCAGTTGTTGGGATCTTAGCGAATTTGGTGATATTGCCGTGGCTAAAATTCTGTTCGGTAAGGTTTCACCGTCTGGGAAGTTGCCTGTAACTGTGCCCCGCTCCATTGGTCAGTTCCCGTTCCACTACAGTCAGAAGGAAATCAACTATAAGAAGGGATATCTCTTCCAGAAAGACGGACCACTCTTCCCATTCGGTCATGGCTTGAGTTATGCGACATTTAGCTATTCAGAGCCGAAGCTTTCCAGTGAGGAAATGGCCAAAGATGGAACACTTGTCGCCAGCGTCGAGGTTACAAATAGTGGAAGTATGGTAGCTAAGGAGGTGGTTCAGCTATATATCAAGGATTTGATTGGCACTGTTATTCGTCCCGACAAAGAGTTGAAGGGTTTTCAGAAAATTGAACTCAATCCGGGCGAAACCAAAACGGTCGAGTTCACAATCACTCCAGAGATGTTAAAGTTTACTGGTCTTGAGATGAAACCGGTGCTGGAAGCAGGCGACTATCATGTAATGCTTGGAACTTCTTCTGTAGATTATCAGACTAAGTCGTTTAAATTGAAATAAAGGGCTGGCTTTGTCATCAATCTCACTCAATCAGATCTCAAATTAGCTATGTTGTTCAAAAAAAGCGGCACCTTAGCCATGCTCGCTATTGTAGCATGTTCCACTGTAAATGCTGAAACTGAGATCGAAAGACCGAACGTGGTCTTTTTGTTGAGCGATGACCAAGCTTGGAATGATTACGGCTTCATGGGGCACGAGCATATACAGACCCCGAATCTAGATAAGCTTGCTGCCGCAGGGATGCTTTATGAACGTGGCTACGTAACTGCGCCGCTTTGTCGTCCGTCCTTGGCTAGTTTAGCAACTGGCCTTTACCCTCACGAAACGGGAATTCGAGGTAATGATCCTGTTATGCCAAAGGGGACACATCGTAAAACACACCTAGAGCTCTTCGGTGAGCTGCGTAAGAAGATGACGGCTCCTTTTTCGGAGTGCACAACATTTATAGAAGTGCTCAAAGAGAATGGATATCTCACACTGCAGACGGGTAAGTGGTGGGAGGAAGATCCCTTAGATCATGGTTTTACACACGCGATGACACATGGGGTCGCCACCGCAGGCGGCAGGCATGGAGATGTCGGGCTTAGAATCGGTCGTAAAACGATCAAACCGATTACCGATATAGCCGATAAGTCGAAGGTAACAGGGCAGCCCTTTTTCATTTGGTATGGTGTGTATTTACCACACTCCCCACATGATGCTCCCGATCGTTTGTTCAACAAATATAAGGGTATTGCGCCAGATAAACCAACGGCAAAGTATTGGGCAAATGTTGAATGGTTAGATGAGACCTGTGGCCAAATCGTAGACTATTTGAAGAAGAATAATCAGTATGAAAATACTATATTCGTTTTCACATGTGACAATGGATGGGTGCAGAATCCAAATAAAATGAACAGTTCGATTCGTTCGAAGCGTCAACCAGTGGAAGCTGGTATACGAACACCCATTTTCATTACTCACGAAGGCACACTTCAACCTTTACGTGATACAAGCAGTCTCGCTAGTAATCTTGATATTGCCACGACTATTTTAAAAGCCTGTGGCATTGAGCCTCCCCAGGAAATGAAAGGCTTAGATCTTCGCGACCCTGAGGCGCTCAAGGAGCGTGGCCGTATTTTTGTCGATGTTTATGACCATGATAGTGATCTTGAGAAACGCAAAGATGTTAAGGACGGATACAAGGCCTTTGTTGTTATCGATGGATGGTATAAGTTGATTCAAACCCCAAGCAGTAAAGAACTCTTTAACCTTAAGACTGATCCCGATGACCGAAATAATTTAGCCTCAACGCATCCAGAGAAAGTCGATTACCTTTCGAAGCTCCTAGATCAGTGGCTAAAGGAAACGCCTCCGCGATATTAGGCTCGTTTTATTTTCACCCCTCCACTTAAGCCCCTTATTGATGAAGTATTCAAAACACTTGTTTCATAATGTTGGCCAATTTAAATAACGTTTAATTAATTATGGATAGAAGGGGGTTTTTATATACAATGGCATTGAGCTCTGCGGGACTGGGTCTCGGAGGGACTAGTTTACTAAGTGGTTGCCGCAGTTATGTAGGTGAAGGCAGTTACGGTAGTTATGATGCATTGACTAAATCGCTACTGAAAGACTGGTGTGATGGCATGATTGCTCACCAAGTGAATGATCCGTCAAATCCTAAGCTTCACGGGGTTTTACAATGTCCAGCTTGTGAGTCACGAGGTATCATCCATGGTCGTTGTCACGACGCGGTGTATCCTTTTATGCATATGGCGCATGTGACAGGCGAACAGAAGTATCTAGACGCGGCCATTAATGTAATGGAGTGGTCGAAGAATGTCACAGGCCCCGATGGTCGATGGACGAACGACTTACCACCCAAATCCTGGCACGGCACGTCGATCTTCGGCGCGATCGCACTTGCCGAGGCGATTCACTACCACGGGGAAATGCTCGACGAGGCTAAATTAAAGGAGTGGACAGAGCGATTAGCTAAGGTCGCAGGTGAATATCTTTGGAAACACTTTGCCAAAATTGATTTCACAAATGTGAACTATGGAATGACCTCACTGTATGGCTTTAATTTGATTGGCCATGTTCTTCACGAACAGAAATACATCGATCGGAGCCGTAAATTCGCCAAAGAAGCGAAGAAGTATTTCATAGAGCCAAATAAGCTGATCTTTGGAGAAGGGAAGCCCTACGACAATCGCAGTGATCGTGGATTGTTGCCCTTAGATTTAGGTTACAACGTCGAAGAATCCTTGAATGGTGCGGTGCTGTATGCTTTGGCAGAGCAAGATGCAGAACTGCTGGAATTAGTTACAAAATCCCTCGAAGGTCATTTACAGTTTATGCTGCCAGACGGTGGCTGGGATAACAGTTGGGGAACGCGTCAAGCCAAGTGGACCTATTGGGGCAGTCGCACATCCGATGGTTGTCTACCAGCTTACAGTATGATGGCTGATCGCAATCCCGCCTTTGGGACTGCGGCATATAAGAACGCTGAGCTTCTCCAACGCTGCACTGCTGACGGCTTGTTGCATGGCGGCCCAGATTATGTGTCGCACGGCATCAAGCCTTGCATTCATCACACCTTCGCGCACGCTAAGGTTTTGGCCTTTGTGCAGGACAGTATGATTCACATGCCGAAGGTTGACAAATCGACCCCACTGCCGCGTGAAAGTGCAAATGGAATCAAGGAATTTCCAGAACTCGCAGTATGGCTAGGGGCCCGTGGCCCGTGGCGCGCAACGGTATCGGCATACGATTCCCAATACAAAACAAAGAAAGAAAAGCATCTTCAGCAGGCGACTGGCGGAAGTCTGGCGGTTTTGTATCACCAGAAGGTGGGGCCCATTTTGACTTCCAGTATGGCCGATTATGTCATGGTTGAACCGCTGAATATGCAGCCACTGCCAGGCGAAGACTTTGCGTTTACGACACGGGTAGAAACTGAAAAAGATGGAATGTGGTACACTAATTTATATGACCTGAAAGCCGATGTGAAAACCAAGGATGATGGAAAGCAAATTCGCTTCGATGTGAATGCTAGCCTGAATGACCGAGAGCATCGCCCACTGATTGGGGACGTTGTGAATTATAAGATGAGCTATGCGATGAATCGTGGGAAAGTCACGATTCAAGCAGCTTCAGCCGATGGTGCAGTCAGTCAGAACGCGGCATCTCTAGTGGTGCCAATTATGTCGCCTTCTGGCGAGAAAGTGCGGCAAGTCTCAGATAAGCGAATTGAGGTTACGAAGTCCGAAGGCACCGTCGTGGTCGAGTCCACAGCGCCGATGAAGATCAAGAAAAGCCCGAAAGGTCGCATCTTCAACATGGTGCCTGGTATGGAGTGCGTACCGATTATTATCGAGCTACCTAAATCTGTAGGCATGAAGGCGGAGTGCACAATCTCGATTATATAATAAGTCATTTAAACATTCACTGAACAATGGAAAATAAAACTGAAGCCCGACAGTCTCGGCGTAGCTTTGTCAAACTATCGACTGCAGCACTTTCGACGGTAGCACTCGGTGCCCTCAGTCCGACTGCAAGTGGGCAGGCTGAAAAGAAATCGAAGCCCGTCGAGAAATCCTCGCGGCCCAATTTTGTTTTTATCATGTGTGACCAAATGCGTGGCGATGCGATGGGCTGCCTTGGTAGCCCTGATGCTCACACACCACGTCTAGATGAAATGGCCAGTAAGGGCACTTTGTTTGATCGTGCGTTTTGCAACAATCCAGTCTGTGCACCGTCTAGAATGTCGATGTTTTCGGGGAAATATCCGCACCAAGTCGATCGTTTATCTAATATCAAGGGCAAGACATCCCGATACCTAGACTTTAAAGGTTCACTTGGTGATTATTTTAAGCAACAGGGATATACTACTGCATATATCGGTAAAAATCATACGTATGAAAGATTGGAATTGCAGAACTATGATTTTGTGAGTAATCGAGATCGTGAGGCGTTTCGCGCTTATAATAAGTTTGTGCAGCCGAGTTGGCATTCGAATACACTTTGGCCGCGTGAACGTTGTCACCCCAAAATAAGTACGGATGCGGCAGTCGAATTCATGTCGAAGCAGGGTGGTGAGCAGCCGTTCTTTATGCACATCAGCTATTTTGATCCGCATCCACCTTACATGGCTCCTGCTGATGTCGCGAATACCTATGCAGCGAGTAAAATGACCTTACCTGAGTATATCGATCCTTCAAAGTTGTCCAAGCGTCTGTCGGATCATCAGAAAGCATTGAACTATGATAAAATTTCGGACGCCGAGCTTAAATCGACTAAGAAGTATTATCATGCCTCCATCGAGTGGGGCGTGGATTATCAAGTTGGTCGGATTCTCGACTCCTTGAAAGAGCAGGGGCTCGATAAAAACACCATCGTGGTATTTACGTCTGATCATGGCGACTACATGGGCGAGTATCGTATGGTGCGCAAGTCGATGCACCTATATGACGCTTTGATGCATGTTCCCATGATATGGTATGGCCCAGGGCATATTAAAGAAGGCGCCCGCATATCCAATCTCGCGCAGTGTCTGGATATTTATCCAACGCTAGCCGATTTGTCTGGTGGCACAATTCCTAGTCAGCTGGAAGGGCGGTCGTTAAAGCCGTTCCTCGATGGTGAATCTACTGAGGAACCCGACTATGCTGTCGTAGCGACTGCAGCTTACAGCGATCTGCCAGAAAACTATTTTGAAAATCCTGAAAAGCCGTATGACACCTCAAGTGGTGTGCCCTTCCATTCTCGTGTTGAAAAATTGACTTGGAAACCCGAGCACCGCACTGCGATGGCGCGGACTAAAGATTGGAAACTGATACTGAGTGAATCTCAACCTGCGGAGCTGTATCATATGAACGGCGGTACGATTGAAAGAGAAAACGTAGCTGACGATTCTCGATACGCCGAAGTGCTCAAAAAGTTAAAGGCTGAGATTCAGAGTAAGTGGTACGCTTTCGTTGTATGACAACATTACCTACTATAGTAATTAAATGATGACTCTATTTTCTATGATAAAAAAGACTTCGCCCGTTGTATTCTATCGAGTACTCTATTGCTCGTATCGCTAAATTGTTTCGGTGCTCTCACGCCATCGCGCAAGTCGATGTTGGCGAGGATCTCGGCCGTGCAGCAAAGGATCGGGGCACCACGGTTGACGGAGGCGTCCCCTGTCATCATGCCGACATTTTCGGGACCGAAGTCGCGACAGAGTTCGAGGAACTTCTCATTGATCAGCGCCTTGATCGGGTAGGTGTAAACGGATTGTTTGCTCTGTGAGGCAGATAGAAAATGCAGCACCGCTGCGACCAGCGATTTTCCCGAACCCGTGTGCGTGTTGAGGATGACGTTCTTGCTCGAGAAGATTTGAAGGATAGCTTTTTCGACTGTGCGGGGTAGAGCTCGATGCCATTCGCCACCGCATAGTCGAGGAAGCGCTCCATCAGCGCATCGGGGTCGGTAATGTAGGGCAGTGGCTTGAGCGAGAAACCCATATTTGAGGGCCATTCGGTAGACTGGTTAGGGCGCAAATTTGCAAGCGCTGGAAGTGATCAAATTGATTATCGGAAATGCTGTGCCAAAGGTGGGGATAGTGGTGTCGATACACGCCGCTAATTATGAGATTCAGACGTTTAAATTGCCAAATGT
>Ga0209653_1000366_pt1 | contig 40471 bp, 37 predicted proteins | sample SaaInl6LU_22_DNA_FD_184644 | JGI IMG/M metagenome (GOLD analysis project Ga0209653, IMG submission 184644) | Marine microbial communities from expanding oxygen minimum zones in the Saanich Inlet - ESP_116LU_22_DNA (SPAdes) (version 2) | ecosystem: Environmental > Aquatic > Marine > Intertidal... | reverse complement strand
TTCACATATTCAAATGGTGTTCTATCTGAAATTTCTAAATTATAACCATTGATTAAATTTAAATCTTCTAACAAATCATTAATATCTTCTAATGAATTTTGTTGAGCTGTAAAGTCATAAGATTCAGGTTCTGGATTAAAAATTAAACCAGCATTATAATCATCAACTATTTTTTGAATGTAGTTTTGATAATCTGCCTCGTTATCACTATCTAATACAATAGCATCTAAAGCGTCGATAAATTCATATGTTTTTCCTGACTTAATTAATTTAAATAAATTCTTTAATTCATCTGGTCTTTTATGATATAACCAGCTCCAAGTAATTTGACCATAATTGTAAATAGCATTATTAGCATATCCATTTTTAACTGATTGTTCTAATGTTAATCTATTGCTAGGATCGTCAGCTGCTACGACTTGACCAGTATATTCTGTAATACTCATACCTTCAGTACTTGAGGTTGCTGATCCAAATGCGGCTAAACCTTCCATCCACCAAAGTGAAATTCTATAATTTCTAAATATACTTTCTTCACTATCTAATCTATTATATTTTTTATCTAAATGATGAATATATTCATGTCTAGCTGTAGATCTAGTTGTAATTGGGCCTTGTTCTCTATCAAAAAAGAAAAATGCAGATTTATAATCATAATATACACCGCTTCCCACTGGGTTTATATCAAAAAACATCGGACCGAAATTAGTATATAATTCTCTACTATCGAAATAAACCACATCTACATTTTCATATTTACCATCATGTAGTTTAGTGGTATTTTCTGTTAATTTAAAAAAGTTTGTTTCAGCATCTTTAAGTTCTAAATAAAGATTATCATCTTCTTCTTTTGTTTTATTACTCGTTATTCTTATTCTACCATTGTCATATGATTTAGTACCTTTAGGAAATACCATATCATAGTATTGATTTTTTAAACTATTAAAATCTGTATTAAAGTTGATAGATACATTTAAAAATATTTGCGTAACTTTAATATGGAATGGTGTATTAAATTCAGAAGTATTAATAAAACTATCCACTGCATTTTTAATATTTTCAATGTTTAAACTTTCTTGATTTTCATATTTTAGTGCAATTTTAGATAGAGATGCTAACCATGGTGCATAAACTCTTAACCAATTTCTACAATCTTCTCTATTTAAAACGTTGGTAATTTCTTCTACAAACCTATTGCCATCGCTATACACAGCATCCATAAATGGTCTTTCATTATATATAAATCCATTATTTAAAACCCTACCTAATAAAGACAATAGGTTCTCTGAAAAATCTTTGGTCTTCATTTGGTCAAAAAAGATATAAAAAAGCTGGGCATGCTTTTCCTCCTTTACGCCATAATCCATTAATGTAATAGCATAATTATGTATTTGTTCTCTATCTGAAAAATTAGGATGTGAATACATTGGCTCGAACATAGAATATAATGCAGCAGCACCTTCTGCATCAAAATTAACATAATCAGGGTTGTTGCGATCATTAAATATTAATACTTTAAAATAAAATAGAAAGTCATTTACCTTTTGTGTATTTATATCATCATTTAACCATTCAGTAATATTTTGATTAAAGTATTCAGCAACTTTAATTACATTATATGTTTCAAATAGATCTGTATTTTTAACGTTATCAAATATTCTGACATAGTTATTAAAATCAGGTGTATTTAAAATGAAGCTAACAGCATCAACGCTATCAATTTTAGCTTTATTAAATAAAAATGATTTAAAAGTTTTTTTAGATTCTTTAGACTGATTATTATCTAACACAATATGTGTACATCCACTATGAACCTCCTGTGATGTTATTGGATCTAATGTGACTAGTTTTGCTTGTGAAAACCCTAAAAATGGAATTAATAAGAATAAAATGTGTTTCATGTTATTTATTTTAAATTATATGTAAATATAAGAAAAATAACTCAATTAGAAAAATATTAAATGTTAAATTTTTGTTAAAATTTAATCTTCAATAACAACGGTTAAAGGCTGACTAAATCTATCTTCTAATTCTCTAATTGCTGCAATAACCTTAGACATATCGATCTTATTTCCTCCTTGTTGATTTTGAGCTAGTGTGTTTCCTTGTGTAGTTGCTGTCGCCGCAGTAGGCGCTTCTGCATTTACTGTATTTGTTCCACCATTCGTACTTTCAATCATCTCAGCAAGTTTATATATTGCTGCTGCCAATTGTTCAGACATATTATTTATAGCATCTTCAGTCTTAGAAAGATAAGTAAGACCAGTAAACATATCGTTTGTTAACTTCAGCTTATCTGGATCAAATGCGTTAATAGCGTCTTTATATTTTACAAAGTCTTCAACATAATTACCGAATGATTTTGTAAACTTCTCAAATGGTTTGACTTGTTCAGCAATTGCCTTTAAGAATTTTGCTGTTTCTTCTAATGGATTAGATGATTTTCCCCATAGTCCTCCAGCCTTAAGAGTTTCACCACCATTTACAAGAGATTTAATTATAGCGCCAATTCTTTCTGATGCTCCTTCAGGAGACCACTTGTCAGACATTAATTGCTGTGCAGCGTTTGCAATATCCTTTATAGGTTTTGATATCATTGCAGCAATCTTAGATCCTTTCTTAATAGTGGATGAAGAGAACCATCCTGAATCATCCTCTCCTCCTAGCTGTTTAAATATACCTACAAGACCTCCACTACCAGATTTACCTAATAATATTTGTTTGATATTTGCTTCTACTTTTTTAAGACTGTCTGATATTCCAGCATGAGATACCCAACCAATTGCTTTACCATTTTTATCCCATTTATTAGCAAATCTAAGTTCTGCCATATTTTTAACACCTTCTGCAAGATCTTTAATAGGAGTACCAATTCCTTGAATCATTTCTTTTCCTTTCTCGTAATCTGTACTAGCAAATAATCCAGCATCTGGTCCTCCGGCTTTACCTATACTAGATAGCATACCTACCAGACCTCCAGTTGCTCCGTCTTCTCCTAATAGAATCATTGTTGTATTTGCTAATACTTTTTTAACAGCGCTTGGTATATCTACTGATTCAAATTTCGTTGGTTTTCCTTCTTTATTCCATGCTATTGGGAATTTAAGATCTGCCATTGCTTGGAATCCTAATGCAATTCCAGTTAATGCATCACCCATTCCCATTACTGCTGAAATACCGTCGGCAACTGGGGATTGAGTTCCTCCACCAAATACTTTTGAGAATAATCCTTTTTTACCTCCCTTACCAAGTTTAGGATCGCTACCTATTTTTCCAAATACACTGGCAAGAGCATCAGTTATCATAACAGTGTTTGCTGCTACCTTTGCAGGAGCATCTGAAGACATTGTTTCAAATTCTACAGGTTTACCATTCTTATCGTATTTAGTTGGGAATTTAAGATTAGCCATTTGTTGCATTCCAATTGCAATGCTCGTTAATGCATCACCCATTCCCATTACTGATGAAATACCATCAGCTACTGGAGATTGAGTTCCTCCACCAAGTATTCTATTAAATAGGCTTTTTCTACCTCCTGGAAATTTAACTCCAAGTTCTCCAAATATATTTGCTAATGTTCCTGTTATTGTTGCAACATTTTCACCTAATTTAGCTAGATCAGTTTTTGCTGCTATCTTTTCAAATTCATTAATACCTTTTGCAATTGAGACTAATGAAGATCCTGCAAGTATAAGTGCTGGTGCACTTGCATACATACTTGCAATTCTAAGTGGATTAATAGAGAATGAATAGGCTAAAGATTGCAATAACCATTCCATTTTAGACATCTTTCTGCCTCCACCAAATCCTAATACAGATTCGGTAACATGTCCAGAATCTGATAGCATCGCATCAATTCCACCAGATTGGAACACTTTGGATATAGCTTGTAGTCCTTTACCAACAGATAATAATGCCAATCCAGCTGCTATAATAGCTGCAGATCCAATAAGAATTAATGGAGCAACAAGACCTGCACCTGCCATTGCAGCACCAAGTCCTACTATTATTAATGCAGTAAATCCAACCTGTTCAAGTGTCAAATCTTTGGTTGCACTTGTTATTGCAAGAACGCCAGGCGCAAGAAACAATAATGCGATTCCTGCAACAATCATTGCAACAGATCCCATTAATACTTGAGCTGCCGCAAGTCCAATTAGAGCAAATGCAGCTCCAACACCAGCAACAACTGCCAACATAATTAATGATGTTTCAAGATCTGGTACAGCGGCTGCTAATGCAACTACACCCAGTGATAGTACTAATAAAGAAAGTCCTGCTGCAATAATTGCTAAAGAACCTAGAAGTATTTGACCAGCTACCATTCCAATTAACCAAAATGCTAAACCTACACCAACAACAACTGCTCCTACAAGTAATAATGTTTCCCATGGATCACCAACGCTTGACATGATTAATGAGAATAGTGCTATTGCAGCCCCAAGTGAAAGAATTCCCAGTGCAGCCATTGTAAGAGCTATTCCCATTTTTCGCATCGACTTATCGATATTAAGTTTATCTAATAAGAAGAAAATCATACCAACTCCAAGTATCACTAGAGCAACCATAGGAAGTGCTGATACGGCATACGGATATACTAATAACGAAAGTGCTAAGTATGCGCCAAACATAAATATACCCTTACCAACCATTCTTAGAATTATAAACGTTTGAAGAAGTTTTCTTTTGGGCATTACTCTACCAACAAGTGATAATACTGTTAAAATTCCAATCAGTACAAAACCAATTAATGGAGTTACAAGAGCCGCAACAACTAATAGAGGAGAGGCTAAAACTAGCCATTTAGCAAAATTAAATATAGATCTACCGACGCCCTCTAAAATCACCATTCCAGCCGCAATCGCCTGCATTTTTTCAGTAATTTCCTTTGGTTTTCCGAATTGTTTTAATGATTCTGCAATAACACCAAGTCCTTTACCAATTCCAGTAAGTCCCTTAGGTCCAATAATTTTGAGAGCAATTGCATCCTTTATTCCAAGCGTGCTTTTATTATCTTTTCCTCCCTTATTTTTTATTCTGGTATTCTTTTCAATTTGCTTAAGAGTTGTAAGCATTTTGGTAAAAATATCGAACATTGCACCTCCGCTATTAACAGAAACAGCAATAGCAGCCGTATTAGCTGCCATTGCGTTTTGATTGTCTACTGTTAACTTTTCAAAAGGTGAATTAAACATTCCCATCCATCTTATAATATTTTTTGTATGGTAGTATTATATATATTAGAATTTGGGCATTGAAATTTTAGGCATCTTTATTCCTGTACCTGAAAGTCCATTACTATTCATTCCAGGTATTTTTGGATTTTTCATACCACTCATCATTCCTTTTTGCTGAGCTGTCATTTGATCGGTTTGGTCTGAATTTTCAGAATTCTGTTTCTTCAGAACCTCTGCCATATCTTTAACATAATACCAATACTCGTAGTAATCTAAAGCTTCAATCTCGGAAGGCTGAAGCTTTAGATGGTATATCATATAGAACTTAGTTTTAAAGAAGTTCTCCAGTGATATCTGAAATAACGAAAAGAGATTTGAGTCCGTCACGAAAATTAATAGGTACGAGGACCTCCTCATCCTCGTGCTGTACCAGCATTTCAGGTTTGATACCTACTCTCATCTTTTCAGCAAGTCGGTATACTAACATGTATTTTCTTTCGTTCCATCCTTGGAAATCTATTTCACCCTGGAAGATTGATTTTTCATTAAATCCTCTCCAATCCTTTTGTATATAAGGAAGTATTTGTAGGTATGATTGATCCCATTGACCTCCATCTACTTGTTTTGTTTTGATGTATTCTGTAATTACCTCCATGATACCGATTGTTGGCGGTCTCATGTTAATAACTCCATAAGATTTAGTTTCAATTAAGAACGATCTCTCTTCGTGTGAATAATATTTTGCAATTTCTTCTGGCACATCTGAGATTTGGAAATATTTAGCTGAAATTTCAGCGTCAAATTCAACACCGTCTTTATCTCTTGCTTTAGTGATTAATTTATTCTCAGGTTCTGGGAATGTTAAATCTCTAATTGAAAGTAGAATATAGAAACGATCTTCTTCTAGAATATCTTTGTAAGAAAGCTTCTTTTTTCCAGAAAAGATTCTAACACAGTTCTTTACTATGTAGTTTAATTTCTCTTCCATGTCTACTAGATTATTTTCGTCTACAATTGAGAAGTTTCTAATCTCTCCTACCTTTGCAGCTCTAACACTAATAACAGCATCATCTGGATAAAATCTTCCGCCAGATGGAAGTCCTTCTGCATCAATTGCATGATATCCTAAATGGACATCAGCGTCTTGTGCTTTCTGGTTAGAATATCTGTCCATGTTGACAGATCCTAAATTTACTGGCTCGTTAGTACTTGAATTCTCTGTAGATTCAACAATATCTTTATATTGCCCGTCTAAATTAATTTCCTTGTCGTTGCTCATATTTATTTATCTTTAAGTTTTTTGATATTTTCTTTGTCCCAGGGTTTAATATCATTCCCTTTTTTATCTATTTCTTCTCGAATAATTTCTCTAATAAAAGCGGATACTGAAACCGGTCTTTGGCCCGTTTCGATTGCTTCGTTAAGGATTATCCTGTTAATCATAGTTACTTCATCTTCAGACAACAGAACTTGTAACTTTTTCGTCAGTTTATCCATTCATTTATTATTATATTATTATATTATATATTAGTTTCATAAAAATAGGGAATAATTCCAGAGAACTATCCCCTATTTTGGTTGTTAATTACGCTAATACTTCCTTAAACGTATCACATCTCCATCCAATTTCTAATTGAGCAGGTTCTGGTGATTCGTAAGAAAGATCGTTTGTAAACGGAGCACCTGAAGTTATGAAACAATCTTCTAAAGTTATTGTTCTATAAATATCTCCAGCTCTGTTAAATTGTACGATTACAATTGTTCCAGTGTAATCCTTTTTAAGTCCCATAGCACCGGTCTGTGGGTCATATTGAAGATTATACCATTGTCTGATTGATTTGTATAAGTATGCTTGGTTTGCTTCGTTCAAGTTCAACGAGAAGTTGATTGTGATGTCAACTGCAGTTTCACCCGGCATTCCAGCGTAAGAACGAGTAGAGAATTTATATTTCTGAGCTACTGCGTCTACTCCTTTGTATAATTCTAATCCTCCGATTGAATTTACATGTTGTAGCATTAACGGCGCATCTGAAACTCCAGCAGGAGGTAAAATAGTTACCTCAAACAGGTTAGCCTGTACTGGTTCGAACTGTCTACCTTTTCTACTTGTCTGATCTTGTGAATAATGTGGTAAAGCCATGTTATTTAATATTGTTTATTTTTTTATATATCTTTAAATATTAACCTAAGTTACCTGATTGAATTTCTCCAGTGTTAAGAATTGTAGTTCTATGAACAACAATTTCTAAACCTTTAACTGGTTCAACATAAGTATCAATGATTCCCATGTTATTATCAATAACTTCGTTAGTATTGTTTGTGCTATCCATAATGTTTCTGTATTCAAATACACCGCCATCTTGTTTAACACTTTCCATGAAAGAATCTGCAAGAGTTTTGATTTCTAATCTTGTTTGAACATTATTGAATTCAAATACGTAATCTTTAAGAATATCAGCCATACCATCTTGGATATAAATAAGTACTTCTCTTACATGCGCAGAAGAAAGTGCAGATTTAATAGATTGTTGTGCTGTTTTATTTCCTAAAATTGTTAATCCAACGCCTCTTTGGAATACGATTGGGTTGATTCCGAATGGCTCTAGGATGTCTCTATCATTTTTATCAAATGAATATTCAGCTCCTTTTACATTTGCACCTGAAACCACGCCACGTCTTGGACCAGCAACGATTGACCAAGGTAGGGCATTTGTATATTTGTCAATGTAATTGTTTGCAACATATGCTGCTGGTGGAACAATAATATCTTTTCCATTGTCACTTACAATTAATCCAGGTCCGTAGTAGAATGCATAGTTTGCACCATCTGCAATACTTGGAAGAGTATATAGTGAAGTTGGGTTTTTAGATAGGTTACCACCATCTTTAATAAATATAGTATCGAATGTTCCATTATCATTTTTAAATGATGGATCTGAAGATAATTTAAATTCAGCAACTGTTGGTGCATTTAAGATAGCAGAAGCATTTTCTCTATCTTTAGCTAATTGCGAAAGTTGTCTCTTGTTTAAAATGTTTCCATCAAATGAACCAAACGTATCTACAATATATCTAAAGTCAATAATATCTTTATCAATTAAAGCATTGTACAATCCTGTTCCTGATAATGCGTTTAAATATTCAGATATTGTGTAAACACTAATATTTGCTTTTGGTAAAACAAAAGTTTTGTAATATTGTGATGAATTTGCAAAAGATTTAATATATCTGTCTGAAAAATCTGGTTCAATATTACAGTATACAGAGAATGTTGCAGCTCCACTACCACTATTAATGTTCTTTTCAATTCTTTCAATTCTTGCAATTCTATTAGAAGTAGCAGAATCTACATACATTCCAACTTCAAGTGGGAAAGTTTCAGGAATATTTCCAGAAGCATATGTAACTGTAAAGCTATCACTTCCAGTTGTGTGTGCAACTGTTCCATTAGATGCTGTAAAATCTAAATCAACAACTCTCGTGTTTTCTACATGGTATAAATCAATTTCTGTAGCATTTGCATAACTTGTTGCAACTGGAGCTTCACATTTAATTTGGAAATCTACAGTACCTAGTACTTCAGGAGTCCCTGCAACGAATCCGTTATCACCAAAATGATTAATTGATCCTGTTGTAATATCAGTAGTTACTGAGCCATCTGGAGCTCCTCCAAAAGTTATAACAGCAACGTCATCTGCACCCAATGCATTTCCTGGATTGGTCTGGTTTGTTATAGATGTAACTTCAACATTTAAATTACCAGAACCTCCGGTAACCCATCTATTAGCAACTAATGAATCTAAATCTAGAGCATTACCCGTAGTTGGTGTAATTATTAAAGTGTTTCCAGCGTCTGCTGCTACTGAATCAATATTGCTAAGAGTTGCAAGTGTTGCAGTTCCTTGATTATATTGGTCTGGTACCGCAGCAGCAGCCTGAGTATTAACTACAGGCGTAGTAATTGAGTCAACCTTAACATATTCTCCAGTTGTTAATGATTCTAAGAAATCTTCTGTATCAATAACAGCGTTGTTATATTCTGTTTCTAAAACATTTGTAAGTTCGATAGTATCTCCTACAAGATTAATAGAAACTGAAGCACCTGTTAAATCAACATTATGTTCAACAGTAGCTCCTTGTTTAACAACATGTGAAAGTAATTCAAAATCTTGATCTGCATCAACAATATGTCCTACAAAATCAACTGTAGTTCCATTTTCATTTAAAACAGCCTCTTCATTAACTGCACAGAAAAGACCGGTTCTTCTAGCCTCTGCATTGATTAATGTTTCAATATATAGGTTTCTTCCTTCAAGATCTTTAAATCCTGGTAGGATAGAACCAGTGTATTGTGCTAAAAGAGTAACTTGTCTTAGGTTAGCAAATTGAGTTAATTTATCAACTAGTAAACCATCAACATCAAAATAATCTCCATATATTGGGTCATTTGCTAATGCTTCAGAATCAAATTCTCCTTTAAATACAAAAACATCTAACATGTAATCTGAAATTCTATCAAAATCATTTAAGTATTCTGGAACGTTTCCTTCGCCATACCACTCTCTTGCTGTCATATTAAATTCAGCAACATTTGCAGCCTGTCTTGCAACAACTGTAATTGAATCCTGTTTAATATTCACAAAGTTTAATACATTATTGTCATTAAGACCAATAGTTCCTAGAGTAGCTTCATCAGAAGGTGTCCAGAATTTATCAGTATTAAAGAATTTAGAATATTCATCAGTTAATGGATATCCATCAATATCTGCAATACTTGTGTTTCCATCAACTGAACCTGTAGTTGAAAGTGATTGAAATGATGCAACGTCTCCAGTACCGAATTTTCCTAGGTTTAGGGCTAGGATTGGACCTCTTGAAAGAGCTTCAATAGCAGATCTGTGGAAAAACATTCCCTTTTTTTCCAGTGATTTATCGATGTTTCCGAAAACATTAATAAATGATTCAACAGTATCGATTAGAACTGGTGTGTTGTAAGGTCCTTTTTTAGAGGTACCAACAACTAGTCTAAGAGTTTCAACGTTTATGTTTGCAGTTTGAGATTTATCAAACTCAAGTCTATAAACTCCTGAACTCTTGAATTGTAATAATTGAGGACTAAGTGCCATAATTTATAATTTATTTTTTTTTGCTTTTATTATATATCTAATTTATCTTTGGAATTATTACAAAAGATCATAAATATCAAATTGTAAATCACCCTCTACATCTAAATCTTTATAGAGAGTTTCTTCCATTAGTTTATGTTTTTCTGGATCAATTATATCCAGTAATTCTTCAACGTAATCTGCATAGTCGGTAGTTTGAAAAAATTCAGTTGCAGTTATACAAGTCATTATTGTATCATCATTTCCCATTTGCGCACCATAGCTCCCATTTTTAAGTGTTCCAAAAAGACTTGCCTCTTGGACCGTAACAATATCATTTACTTTCATTTTATTAAGTTCTACCAATTTTTTAAGGTTTTGACAGAACACTGATTTATTATCGCTCTTTAATCTAATTCCTGGCTTAAGGGTTCTACTATCATGTCGATGTTTAAATCTTAAGACCATCTCATCTTCAAAGTCGTTACGTCCAGCAAACACAGTTCTTAAATATTGTAGTAATATTGAACCGTATGTATTGAACTCTATAATCATCTTAACATTCTCTGGATTGAATATATCAATTGCTAATGTGTATAGTATCTTTGCAAAATCTTCTATTGGATGCTCATTACTTCTAAACGTTGCAACTTGATTTAATCTAAAGAAATCATACATTGCCTGTGGACTTACAAATCCTTCAATATCTTTATCATCCATTGGTTCAACTTCCCATACATTTATTACTGAATAATCTCCGCCATTTCCTTCAGCAATATCTACTGAAAATAAATAGTACTTATCGGAATTTGCGGCAGATTCAATATCGAAGCCAGGGTCAAATCCTAAGCAATCTTTAGTATCTATATGAATATTATCAAACTCTTCCATGTCATGCCATACAAATTTCTTTGCATTCTTTCTCATAATCTTCATGGTTTGTGGGCTCAATAATAAACTGGATGAACTTGTAAATTCATTTCCATATTGTCTATTGAATGCATCTTCAGATCCAAGGTTTCCTAATTCTCTTTGATACCATGCATCATCTCTGTCTGGATGCTGCCACCAGTCTATTCTAGTTGCAGTATATTCGTTGTTTCCCTTTTCAGCATCAGAATAAATTTCATAGAATTTATTAAATCCGTTTGGAGTTGATGTAATATTAATTCTTGAAATCTTGGATGCGGAAAGCGTTGGATAAACGTTTTCATAAAATGAATTTACAATTGTTGGATGCACGTGGGCAAACTCATCAAGATACAAATTATGAATTGTAAAACCAATACCTGATTTTGCGGTTGTTGATTGACCTACAAGTCTACAACCATTATCAGATCTAACATTCATAACGTCGTATTTAATAATACCAGGTTTCATGTAAAATGGAAGATTCTCAATTACAACCTTTGCCTTGTCGATGATTTCCTTTGTTGAATCACTTTTATTTGCAAGAAGCAGCGTAGTTTTATCGTAATTAAACGTAAGGTACCATGCATTAAAAATAGAGGCTGTTACAGTTTTACCCATTTGACGAGAAGCCAATACAATATTAAATCTATTATTTTGAAAATCTCTAAGTAATTGTTTTTGATAGTCCCTTAGTTTTACTTGCTGAATCCCCTCATCAGTCATTACAACCGCATATTTCTCTGCAAAATAAACAATGTCATTAGCACATTTTGCCAACTCAGCAATCTCTTCATCCGTATATTCGAATACAATATTACCCCTCTTTAAGAATTGCTTACCTTCATAAAAAGGCATACTCACTTGTGGTCTATAACCTTTATCAAGTGCTACTAAAAGATCGTTAATACTTTTTGTGGACCATACCAATTTTTGAGATTCCTTTGAAGATTCTCCTTTGGGTATCCATACATTATCTCCAATATCGCTCATTATTCTTCAGTTATTTCTACGTCTTCGGCGTCTTCAGCACCATCGATGCCATCTCTGATCATTCGCATTAAGTCTTTAGTTCCTCTTTGAATTGAACTGTCTCCTGTGTGTTTTTCCCCAGTGGAAGCCTCAATTTCTCGAACATCATCTCTTCTTTTATAAATATCAATATCTCTTGCAATTCTCTTGGCACTTTCCTCAGTTGCCATTAGATACATTGTTTGAGATTTAATAATATCTAACATTGATTTCTGTAAGGTTGCCAGTACTTCGAACATTCTTGGTGCAACCTCTCCATCTTCAATTGCTTCTAACAGGGTTGTTAGTGCTCGCTCTCCAGCCTGTAATTGATAAACAAGTGAACTCATTGTCATTTCGTCCATCTTCTTTTTTGCCTGAATATACTCATCCTTCTCAATAATCTCCTCATCAAGATAAAATTTCATTAGGGCACTAATGGTTTTCTTTGCCTTCTTTGTTGAACTCTCTTTAAGTTCTCCAAATGATAGCATTGGTTCCATTCTTTTTGCAGGAAGTTGTGGATCAATATCTATTGTTTCATTTATCGGGTCTGAATCATTTCCAATTAAGGCTTCTAAATCCTTTCGAATGTCTTCGGCCTGTTCATTAATCTTTTTATCTGACATAAATATATTGTTTTATTAGGATATTTATCCTAATTATTTTGCATTAGCAAATTTTTGAAATCCTAGACTTGGTATTGCATTATCAATCACTTCAGCAAGTTGATTATCTCTTACAACATATTGATTTAATATATTTGAATGTTGTTCAACCTCAATTGGTGTATTAAATACTCTGATATTTGTCATCCACATATTATTTCCTCTAAGCGTATATTTGGTAAGAGAGTTCCATTCAAGTAGCGATACGTTATCTATAATTTCAGTGTACTCTAGAACTAGATTATTATCACCTGATTGTGGAAGAGACCCAGCACCAAGTATATTGCTTTGAGGATCAAGACTATATATAGAAACACTTGTGGTTAAGTATTCATTTGAGATATTAACAACATAGGCATACCATTTATTTTGATCTAGCGTCATTCCATGTGTCAACTGTGTTGTTGTTCCATTGATTGAAATATTAAATAAAGTATTTGATATGTATAGTTTAAATCCTCCCATTGCCAAATTGTCTCCAAATAAGAAGTATTCAGCAGTATCTAAACTATCAAAACGTGGTTTAAACCAGGCAGTGTACGCTGCATTTTCATTTGACATTAATTTAGACTCTTTAGCATAATATAGGACAGTATCCCCTACATTTGCTGCGGTTAAATCATAATAATTTTTGCTGACAACAGTCCATCTATTTTTTAAATCATGGTCAATTATTGAAAGATCCCTACTAACAAATTCTCTAATACCATCCTTATATAATGTTGAAACTGTTTGATATTGTTCAGGTTTAGTATTTTTATCATATTCAGTCTGAATCTCAGCACCAAAAATTTCTTCAATTCCAGTTGTTAAATCATCAGTAGCTACTTCAAATTCATTTTTAAACACCGAAGTTCTCTCTTGATATTTTACAAGTTTAATTCTCCAATATGATTTTGTTTTATTAAACTCATCTGCAATTGAAAGTGAATTGATCTCGTACATTCTATTAATAATTGGAATATACATGTAATCTTTATTTCTTGGTATTTTACCAGAACCAAAAGCCCTTTCAAATTCTGCAGCAGTGATATGTACTTCAAATTCTGCAAATTCAATTCCAAAAATATCGTATGTGTTTGCTTCACTTGGAAATTCATTATCTGGCACAAGCATCTTTAAAGTTTCTTGTGCAACTACATTGTGTAATGAATATTCCATTAAAATAACATCTTTGGTTCTTAGATCTGGTTCAGTTCTAAAATATTGAACCTCATGTCCAAAAATATCAGATGTTAAATTTACGAGTTGTTTATATAAATTATTGGTCTTTCCTAAATTATAGGGTTGAAATAAACCTGCGTCACAGCTAATTTGAATGTTTGCGCAACCATTATATCCAAATGAATCACAAGCCTCATCATCAAAACATACATTTGGACAGGATATAATTGTACCATCTTCGCTTACTTGTGTATATTCAATTGAAAGTACTGATATTGTATTTCCTGGAATAATAGCAGCAACTTCAAATTTAGTGTCGATCCATAGCGACTTTGTTGCATCAAATGTAAGACTAAAAAGATCTTTAAATGCTGCATTTTTATTTAATTCATGAAATTCAGAGAAAGTACTTCCATTTTGAGACCACCTAAACTCATAGTCAAATTTTGTAGTATTATCTGATGGTATGTAATAGTCCAATCCAGATGCCGTAAATTCTAATGGTGTTGTTAATATTATTTCAGAAAAAGAGGTAACTGTATCAATTTCATATTCAATGTTCCCGATAATAATAATATCTCCTGTTGAAAATATTAAGTCGAATTGAGTTTGCACTCCTATAATTGTACTACTTCCATTAACTACAGAGATAGAACCCGTCATTGCTTGTGTTTTTACACCAACAACAATATTCCAATCTGTTATTGAAATTGTATTTTCAAAAGGTGTGGTAAAAGATGCTATTAGGTAGTCACCATATTCATTTGCTGTATTTCCTGATACCATTACTCTTTTTTATTTTTATTAACCTCATCCTGTGGTTTATAAACCTCACCTGCGATCCAGGACATTATAAATCCAGTAAGAGAAACAAAGTATATTGATAGTTCATTTAGACTTGACATAAACCAGATTGCTGCAACACCGGCTATAGCCCATAAAGCGACAATAACATATATCATAACTTCACGTCTAGAATTCGGTCCCTTCTTAAAAATTCTTGTTTTTAGACTTGGTCTTTTACTTTCACCCCAAATATAGGTAGCAGCGTATGCTGTTAGGGATCCGAAATATACTGCAAGATCTGATAAACTTGCACCTTTATAGGCTCCAAGAACTCCCATAATAACCCATAAAGAAACTACAATATAGACTAGGCCTTCTCTTTTACCAAAATTTTCGAAAAACTTCATAATTAAACTTTATACTTTTCTTTATATATTCAAGAAAAAAAGTTTAATAATCTGTTATAAGTAGTATTAGCGTGTTATCCCCTTCCATTTTATGCTCAAGAATGTCAAGTATATCTAAAAGTACTGCAAAATTTTCATCTTCCTCATCCATATTTGAGTCAATGAGATTAGCTAACTCTTTTGCGTTAATTCTAGTGTATGGCACATCTTTAAATAATTCAATAGCTTTAAAAGCTTTATTTGCCTTTTTTAAATCTGCATCGTTATAAAGATCAGTTAACCTTAAGGTTGCTGTTAAAATTTTAAAGTTGAATTGTAGGATTTTATTACCATCAATCTCTTTTAGTCTGGTATATTCTTTTTTATTATTTAATGTGATTTTAAGATATTGCATGTTTTCAATCTCTTCACACATTTTATATAAAAAGAAACTTGTATTAATTTCTTTATGTAAAATATCTGAACCTATTGAATTAAATTTATTGATTTCATTCTTATAATTTACTTCTAAAAAATATCGCATCTGAGCTGCTGAAACTATAATAGAATTTGAATCTACTTCAATAAAATCAACTTGATTATTTAGTTGAGTCCATATTTTATTATCAATGTAGTTATATTTATACAGAGTAACTCCTACTGCCGTAGGCAATAGACTCATATCAAAATTATACATGTTCTTTTGGTTTTTTTAGTAAACTTGCATAGAATCTTCAATCTTTTTTAAAGATTGATATAATTCTTTTCTTGCAAAAGTTTCAAGTTCTTTAAATTCCCTGTTGCCTATTTCATTTCTTTCCATGAAAAAAGAAATAGCCTTCTCTGATGGTATATATTTTGATTTATCTTTTGTTGGTTGTGCAGATTTTTTAGTTTTAGTATAGATCCATGTAGGAACCCTTGAAAACCTTCTGGCAACAAGCGACCAACTATCTAATACTGCTATTGGATTAATTCCGTTTAAGTTAAAAAGATTTGCATTTGCAGGATACTGAATTGCAAAAAATCTATTAATCATAAAATGATGTCTCTTCTTATTATGATTTGTAATTTTATCATAATCAGCTGGCTTGGTAAACATTATCTTAATGAAGTCAAATAATTTTGTTTCGTCTAACATATATTTTCTATTGAGATTATTTGATTTGTTTACTTAATTTTAAAATAATGTATTTAGTTTTTTTGTGGCTGGTTTTTTATCTAATTCACTTAAATTTAACGTTGCAAAGGCGTCATAACCCTTAGGTGCTCCAGATGCAATACTTCTCTTAGAATTCCAATCAGTTCCTTCAAGTATCTTTTCCATTTGACTTAACTCAATTAGGCTAGTCTCTTTTGATATGTCAGATTCAACTGCTTTGTATATTGCCTTTTGAATTCCTTCAGGTATTGTGTTATAATGAAGTAACATTAGGTCTAAGTTTTGATTAAATCTAACCTTTATTTCTTCCTTTTCTATTTTACCAACAACTTCATGAACAATATCAACTAGAGTGTTAACACAATCTTTATTAAAAAAGTGGTCAATATGGAAATTACCTTCAATTTCTGTGTACTTTTCTAAAATCTGAAGAGCCTGTTTTTCGGTGATTGAGTAGTTTCTAATAGATCCGGAAGAGGTTCTTTTAGTCCATGTAACAACTGATTGTATGTTATCACTTTTATCACCTTGTAGGATTTTAGAAAAGATAAAATCGTCACAGTTAATTTCTTGTATTGTAACACCGTTCTTAGAGATCCATTCTTTAAAATCACTTTTAAGCTGATCTTGCATAACATCTGAAGATCCCATGTTAAACAATAAATCATCATTTGACATATTTTCTACTTTAGACTTTTGTAAGATTTCTTCAAAACCTTCAAACGTTAATAAATTTCTTTTAGAATTATAGTACCATAGAGTATATGCATCGGTTGCTTCATTATAATTAACTAATTGAATTAAATCACGGTCACCTGTCCATACAATACAATTTTTACCTTCATTATTTAATTGAGTAGACCATCCAAAAAGAATATCATCTGCCTCTGCCCCTGGTACTTTATGAATAATTACACCTTTAGATTCTAAAATAGATTGGAATGCTTCATAAGTAGCAAATACATTAGCCCAGTTAACAGAATTATCTGAAACTCTAGTACCTTTATATTCTGCTGCTGGAAAAAGGTCTTTTCTCCATGATTTTGAATCTACTGCAACAATAATTTGATCAACGAATGGTGTCATTTTGCGGACTTCACTTGCAAAGTCAATACTTAATTTACGCATTAATTGCGACATGCCATCTTCATCCTGTAGAAGCTGCTTGCCCTTAGGTCTTGGTAGGACGAAAAGCCTACTATGTAAGAAGTAGTTTCCGTCGATTATTAATGTATGCTTACCTAGTTTCATATTATATATGTTTTATTTATGTAAATATAATAAAATTCTACGACATAGAAAAACTTTTTATGAATTATTTTCCTAAAACTATCGTTTGAATTTTGTAAACACATGAAAGTAATGTAATAACTGGGTCAATAACAAGACTTCTCTGTGCTTGATGTTCTGCAACTGTAATTGCAATTTGTGGAATGTACTTAACACTTTCTGGTTGTTCAGTTTGAATGTACTCAATAAAATCTTCACCTAATGTTTGTAAAACATCATCAACCCTATTTGAGTACTCTCCAACTAATTGTTTGTAATTTTTTACAGGGTCAGTTTCATTAAAAATTAATACAAATACATCTTTATAGACTGAATTGAATTTTTTTACATCTTCTGCTGTAATATTTTGTGTTCCTTGTGTTTTATAACCCTGTAACTTATTAAGAGTTGTTCTTAAATCTGGAAAATTACGACGGACAAATTCAACAAGGGCTGGTTTTTCAATTGTCATTTCCTCTTTTCCGCAAATCTCATACACTCTTTTGATGTACTTCTTGGTTAATTCACTCTCTTCAGCTTTATCAAAGTCAAAATTAATTACTTCAAATCTACTCAAGATTGGATCTGGCAATTTATTAATGTAATTACATGTTGCAATAAATCTACTGTTACTTGCAAATTGTTCCATGGTTGCTCTTAGGGCTTTAAAGAACTGATCACTTACACCATCGACCTCATCTAAGATAACTACTTTAAATTTTCCTTGGTCATCAAGAATAGACATTGTTGAACAGAAATCTGTAATTCTTGTTCTAATAACATCAACTGAAGTATCTGTCGAAGCATTAATATAAAGATATGGAAGATCAAACTGTTGTACAATTGCCTTTGCCGTTGAGGTTTTACCAGTTCCTGGGCTACCTGCAAATAACATATTTTGGCTTAATCCATCTTTAAATTTGGACATTACTCTTTCAGGTAGAATAAGGTCACTTAAATTTTTGGGTCTGTATTTTTCTGTAAATAGAGCGTGAATCATGTTTTATGTAAAATTTATAAGTATTATATAAAGAACTTTGGATATGTTTCAGATAAATATCATATGGCATACAATAATAAATATCCTAAGATTCGCAGGACTGGAGGCCCCTATCCAAGAAATAGATACGGTGTTTGTTATGATGGACTTTCCCTACATCAGCGTAGATTACTTCTTGAAAATCCAATCCTTAAAGAAAGAGCACAAAGTGACCAATTTTTACATATTATATTTGAAGTGACCAGGTCAAGGCACGATCAACGTAAGAGTAAATTTTATTATGATAGGTCTACTGATGAATTTATGCAGATCGAGGAACTTAAAGAAAGTTATGATACCATAGATTGGAATTGCGCAATTTCTGGTGAACCCATTCGTTCTAATATAAATAACTTTGATGTAAAGAACTTTGTACATCCTGACTATTGGGAAACACTCTCTGATACGTCAGTGGACGGTAGAATCCTAACCTCTTCTCTTAAATTTCGTGAACACATAAAAAAACTCCTACTGGATCAACAGAAGGAGTTTATAAATCTTGCTCGTAAAAATTCTAAGCAATAATATATTATATTAAGAATCTAAATGCGTCTTTTATAGAATTAATTTGATACTTAGATTCGTTTAAGATTTTATCAGATTCTGATTTCTTGATAATTGCATCGTAATTTGCAGCCAATATAGTTCCTTCAGCGACTTGCCATTCTAATTTAGATTCAATATCTTCTGCTAATTCATTTAATCCTGCAGCCTTTGCTCTAATAATTAAAGAATCTTGTACTGATTTCTTTTTATCATCGTCAGTTTTGGTTTCACCATCAGTTTTGGTTTCACCATCAGTTTTGGTTTCACCATCAGTCTTGGTTTCGCCGTCAGTTTTGGTTTCACCATCAGTCTTGGTTTCACCATCAGTTTTGGTTTCACCATCAGTTTTGGTTTCACCATCAGTCTTGGTTTCGCCGTCAGTTTTGGTTTCACCATCAGTCTTGGTTTCGCCGTCAGTTTTGGTTTCACCGTCAGTTTTGGTTTCACCATCAGTCTTGGTTTCACCATCAGTCTTGGTTTCACCATCAGTCTTGGTTTCACCATCAGTCTTGGTTTCACCGTCCTTAGCTTCACCATCTTTCTTTTTCTTAGCTTCTTTCTTTAATCTTTCCTTTTCGGCTTCAATAGCGTCACTATTTTGATCCTCTAATTTAGAAATTGCAGCATCTTCTTCTTGAGCCTTTCTTTGAAGTTCTTGCATTTTAGTTTTAAGATCTGCCTTCTTGCTTGGATCATCTTCCATACCTGTGGTTCTTTTAATGATCTCCATTTGACCTTTAATTTTTTCTTTAGATAATCTAGATGTTGTTAAAGTTCCCTTTCCGTCAAATTTATCATCAACCATTTTTTGAAGTTCAATTGACTGTTCCTTTGCTTTAGTGGCCTTATCTTCTAAAGATTTCTTTTTATCTCCAGATGCTTTGTCTGCAGCAAATCTAATATCTGCAACGTTCATCTTAATTTTATTAACCTTCTTTTGCGACTTTGCAGCCTTAATACTTTTTATCCAATCTTTAATAAAATCTCCGCCGGCCTCATCAATATGGCCTTCATCTTCAATTTCTGCAAGTTCTTCAGTTAATTCTGACGCAAGTGTTTCTAATGAATTAATAATTGTATCAACATCATTAATAATTGCGCTGGTTGGTTGTGATATTGTAACTTGGGCATCTGATTCTTTAATAGAACTACGCCAATCGTTAAATGATCTAATATTCATAATTTTATTTTTTTTTATATTAATATATTCTATATATCCTTTAAAAACGGCATAAAAAAAGGGAACTAAATTAATAGTTCCCTTTAATATTTATACTAAATATGAGATTAGCTTAAGTTAATTAAGTTAGACCAAGCACCTGTGATGGCGAAAGTAACATATTGAGTTTCAGGGTGGAATCCTGCGTCAACTAATGCGAATCTAGATTTAACAGCAACTTTAGGAGCCATAGTTCCTTCAGCGATTGTTTGTACTGATTCAGCCATTAAGTAAGGCATAAATACTACACCAGGTCCGTTTCCGTCTCCTTTTCTACCTACAGTTATGTTGGTGTTATCCCATTTTAAAGTTGGGTCAGTGTATACATTGATTCCAGCAACAGATCCTAATGGATAGATTGCTCCAGCGGCTTGTGCAAAAGTGTTAGCCATTGGGTTAGCTACGAATCCAGCGATAGATTGTAAAATTGTAGCAACTTGTGGTCCAACAACTGCAAAGTTACCAGCACCTCTACGTCCTCTGTTTGCAATTAAGTTAGCAGCAGCTAAAACAGCAGTTAAGATTTTTCTGTGCTCAGATGCAACAGTCTCCCCTCCAGTTAATGCAGAACCTTCTAGTAAAGCAATATCCATGTCTAAGTCAGCGTTAGCTACGTTAGTAGTACCTAAAGTTCTGATTCTTCCTAAGATGTATTGGTTGATTGATTGAGTTAATTCGTTAGTTAAAACAGCTTCAACTTGAGCAACAGCGTCAACTCCGAATTGTTTTAAATCTTGAACTTGCTCTCTTGTTACAGCAGCAGCAACTTGGAAAGTTTCAGCAGCAACTGATTTAGAGAATAAAGAAAGACCCATTATTTTGTCTGGAGTTCTTTCACCTTCTTCTCTTGAATAAGGCGCAGAATATTCACCTTGAGCTACATCTTTTCCAGCGAAACCTCTAATGTGATCTTCAAGAGCTTTAACTAATTCTACAGTTACATCACCAGATGTTACAGTAAATAAGTCAGCAACTGTTTTACCAGCTTGATCTACGAATGCCTCACCAGCTTCGTTAATTTTGTAGATGTTTAATCCATCAATTCTAGAAGTACCAACTAATGTAGCACCTGCTTGAGTTCCAGCAGTAGCACCATCTAAATCAGCTAATGCTAAACCAGCACCAGAAGCTTTAACGTAAGTTGGAGCAACACCATTATCAATTCTACCACCTTCGTATACGAAGTCTAAGTAAGATAATAATCCCATTGGACCAGCCATAGGAACTACAGGTACTAAATCAAGACCGATAGTTTGAGCAGCAACTTGCATTGCTAAAGGTAATAATGAAGGAGCCTTGTCTCCAGAACCATTAACAGAAGAAATTCCGTTAGTGATATTTGAAGGTAAAGTTGTAGCGCCCATACCGTGAAGATTCATTGAAGGATCTAAAGACATGAAAGACGCATCTTCATATAATTTGTGGTTGTGACAGTAAGTCGACATCCATGCTAATTTCTCAGCATCATTGATACCAGTCGCAGACTCGATAATTGGAGCCCATGTTGATCTGATTTCAGATTCATTAATTAAATTTGCCATTTTTGTTTAATTTATTTTTTAATGGTTTTTATGTTTCGTATTCTTACGAGTTTCGATTCTATTCAGTTTTTTGCTTCTTAACTGATAATCGATATGTTGTTATTGTTTGATATTATTATATATCTATATTATTTGTGCGAAAATTTAAAAAATTGATTTTTTTAAAAATTATTTTTTAAATCTTTTTGCAATTTGTGCAGCTATATCTACTGTATCGTATCCAACTGCTGGTTTAACCTCAACTTTAGATTCATTTATCATGTTTAACTTTTCCATTACTGGAGCAGTTTCTCTAAGGTCTCTAGTTTGCCAAAAGTTTCTTACTTGATATTCAGTCTCTAACTTATGCATTTTAGATTGCGCCATGATTTGGTTCTTTTTACCTTCAGATAATTTAGTCCAAGTTTCATGGTATTCAGCTGGCATCATTGAAATAACAGTAGGTGTAGTTTGTTCTACATTTTTAGCTCCCATTAATGCGTTACTCCATAATCCCAAGATTTGTCCTTCAGTTAAATAACCTCTTCCTTCAACAGATGAAATCACTTTAGATTTTTCTTCAGTTGATAACTCATTGAATTCATTTCTTTTTGATTCAGAAATAAATTTAAAGAATGATGGATCAGATGTAGCTTTTACTTTAGAGCTTTCAATTAAGGCCTCTAATTTAGCAGTAATTGAGTTTTTGTAAGCCTCCATTGCATCAATCTCTTCACCTTCAGCATCTCCTTCGCCTTCAAGCTCATCTTCAAGCTCTTCGCCTTTATCATCATCGATTCCACCTTTTACATATTCAGTACCGTCAGCATCTTTAGATGGTTCAGTTACGTCTTTAGTTTCGTCTTCTAAATCTTCAGCTTCAACTCCAGCTTCAGAACCAGCTTCTTCTGATTCTTCAATCTCTTCACCTTCAGCATCTCCTTCGCCTTCAAGCTCATCTTCTAATTCCTCTCCTTTGTCGTCTTCAATAGATCCATCAGAATATTCTGTTCCTTCTGCATCTACAACGTCTCCAGAAACGTCTTTAGCGTCGTTTTCATCTTCAATTTCTTCAACCTCTTTACCAGCTTCGTCTTCTAATAATAGGTTAGAGTTTACAGTTTCAGCAACGTATTCAGCATATTCAGTAACTTTCTCTAAGTTCTCTCTTAAATACTCGATGTACTTAGTTAAGTTTTCATGAGTTGTAGCACCTTCATTATAAGATTCTGCTAAATAGTTTGTGTAGTTTTTAATTGAATCAACGCTTTCCGCGATATGCTCAGAATATTGAATAGAGTTATCCAATGTTTCTGCAAGTTTTTCTGAGTAAGAGATACCTTGATCTGCTTTTTCAGCAATGTGTTCTGAGTATGAAATTGATTCATCCAGCTTCTTAGCTAAATAATCAGTGTACTCTTTTAATGATGTTAATTGAGAATTAGTAGACTCTGCATCTGTTAAAGAATTCATACCCTCTTTAATGGTTTTGATTTCTCCAGAAAGATACTGAGAGTATTTATTAAAATCCTCAACCGTAATAAATTTAGACTCTGCCATTTTTGTTTCGTTTATATTTTGAATTGGTTGTTTTTCATTTGTATTATTTATCTCGTAAATAAATAGATTGTTTTCATTAATGAATCCATAAGATTCATTAACTCTTTTTAATTCTGCATTCTCAAACCCAGGATCTGCTACTAAATCATAAGTAAATAGTTGTTTGATTTTTACAGTTCCATTTGATTCAACTGCTCCCGCAGCTCTACTTGAAATTTGTAGGGGAACTCCAGCATCAACAAGAGCCTTTGCCTGTCTTCCAGCCTCTGTATCTAATAGTCTGATACGCCCTTTAACTTGTTTTGTTTCTTTATCATATGCCAGCTCTTCAATAATATGTGATACATTTTTAAGAGAAACATCAAAATTACTAGGGTGATCAAGTTCACCTAATAATTTGCTTGATTTAATTTTTGCTTGAAGAGATTCAATCTGTGGAAGATATTCAGATTCAGTGTAGATTCTATTATTCTTGTTCTTTTTGTCAATTTCTCCAAAAATACCTTCTAGAATATAGACTCCACCGTCCTGTTTAAACTCTAACTCGGTTGATGATCTTTCAAGGATCAGTAAATTATTAGTCATATTATGTTATTTTATTTATATTGTATTATATATCAACTTAAAAAGATGAAAATTTCAAAAAATTATTTAAATCTTGCTAAATCTATTTAAATGTCTAAATCTCCTAAGCCATCATCATCAGATCCTTCTTCCTCTTCCTTCTCTTTTTCCTCCTCCTCAGTCTCTTCAGCGTTTTTCTCTTCTTGATACTCGAGAAAGAATTTTATAAGTGTTGAAATATCTTCATCGGTAAAAGATCCATTACCATATTCATTATAAAAGTATTCTTTAAATTCTTTTTCGGTTTTGCTTGAAAGTATTGCACCAAGTATTTCAGTAGATTTAATCTCAGAACCATTATCTAGGGTAATGTCATCAATAACTACTTTAGAATCTTCACCAGCATCAATTGCGCCCTCTTCAATTTGCGGAGCATTTAACTCTTTAGAAAATTCTTCAAATGTTTTTATTTTTTTCATTGTACTAATTTATATTTATAAACTATATATCATTATATTACATTCCCATATCCATTGGATCCACTTCAGGTTCTTCAGCCTTTTTTGCATCTTCTCTCTGTTTATAAGCCTCATTTGCTGCTTTATCATCTGGGCTCAACTTCAAGTATCTATCAACAAGGAACTCCATGTTAAAGTATGGCATCTCTTCCATTGTAACTGGATCTGTTTTCATCAGAGAATCCTGCATTGTACTAATAAAGTCTAGTCTCTTCTCCATGATTTCCATCTGCTTTAATTCAGCAAACATGTTTTCTTCGTGGAATTGTAGTGCGATTTGAGTTTTAAACCCTGCATCATCTTTAAATTCAGGATATTTAAGACACATTTGAATCCATAGGGGTTTAACCAGCACCTCTTGGAACGAAGATCTAAGTCTTTTAACAAACTTAGAGAATTTGATCTCATCTCTAATCATACCATCTGCTGCCAAGTTAAAGTCTCCTCCACCGTCTTCATACATAAATCTATTGTAAGGAATCTTTGAAACTTGTTTAAGTTTATCTGTGAAATATTTTAAGGCTTCAGTATCATTAATGTCTGGTCCTTCACCACCAAGAGTTTCAATCTCAGGTTGTTCTCCGTCCTTACTAGGCAACCAATATTCTTTATTGAATTGTAACATTGGTTTTCCATTAGTGGTCAGATTTGCACTGTCCCAATCAAAATCTACAATCTCTTTATAGTTATTCATTAACTGTGCAAGTGATTGTTTTGCTCTAGTTTTAGATTTACCCCCAACTGGGATAATAAATTTCATTCTATAAGAAGAGTTTGTCACAGCCCAAATAACTCGGGTATGTTCCATGATTCTCATTAGGTTGAATGCTCTTACAAGTCTTTCAAGGTAAGAAACTCTACTCGCTGTTGTAATTGAAGAGTATGAAATGTATACAATTTGAGAATCATATAATTTTCTCTCTTTCATTGGATCATCTTTAAATTGAATCCAAACTTTTTTACCGTCTTCGTGGTTATATCCTGGTACAAGTGTTATTGGGTCTATTTCTTTAAAACCAATAATCTGTGTCATTTCTGGATTGTAGATAATCTCAAATGATAAATAACCATCAATTAACCATTTTCTAAAGAAATACCATGCAGATTGATCCTGGTTAAATCCAAAATACTGATAAATTTCTCTATATGATTTATTAAGATATTTTTGAACCTCTTCTGAAACCTCCATACCAATAATTTCTGGATTGGCAAAGAAATTTTTATTATCAAATACAATTGATTCATCGCAAAGAATATCTAAAATGTCCTCAATCTCATCATGTTGAGAGAATTTTCTAAGTTCATCACGTTTTGCCTGGTATTGCTGATCAAAGAATGGTACGTTTTTACGCATATTTGTATCAGCCATAGAAAGGGCTGCAAATGCGCCATACATATCATCATTGTCAAGTCCAAGGGGGTTCATTGTGCCATATCCAAATTGATCCTCTACTGGACCAATCGCCTGAGACTGTCTAAGTACTAAGTCATCATAGTACATTCCAAATGACGATAACTTCTTAAGTGTATCGCTTAAATTGAATGTTTTTTTACCAGTACTTAATGGACCATTTCTATCTACAAATCCTGCCATTATATTATGTTATTATTTTAGTTATATATCTATTTTTTATAGACTGTTCTTAAACAACCTTTTTACTTCATTTATTGTTGTTCCTTCAAGTTTAATAAAATCGCATAGTATTATTTCTGGCCATTTTTCATAGGCAACTACTGCTTGATTTATTTTTCTATCGGGTCTATATTGTCTTAGGGCAAATCCATATCCTTCAGAATCTAGAAAGGCTTTCATACCATCATATGTTATTCTTAAAGGTCTTTGATTTATTGCATCTCCAGATTTTCCAACTGATGCAGATTTTATTCGACCTTCCATCATATCATATAATCTATCCAGTAATCGTTCTTTAAACTCAACTGGAAGCAGGTTAAGATTAACCCCAAGATCAGTTTGACCTTTTTGTTCTATTGATAATACAACTGGGTTTTTATCCCACCATGGTAAGTTTTCTGTGATTGGTCTATATTCAAAAACATAAATTTTTCCTGGTAGGAATCGGTCTCTGGTTACTTTAGCCTCTTTAATTGCTCTAGATTTTATTGCAGAATTAAACCATTCCTCAGCAGCAGTTCTAGCCTTTGCTTTACTATCTGATTCTTTAATTAATTCTTTAATTCTTTTTTTAATGTAACCCATTTTTAATTGTGTCTTCAGTTAGGACAATAAACTTCCAACCTCTTCCATCTGCATATGTTTTTGCAGCATTATACTTGTCCATATTTTTTACGTATTGCTCTGCTAGAAACTTATATGAACTTAATGCCTTTTTAGAATTCTTTGTTGGAGGCTTAGGTTTTGTTATCTGATCTTTTGGTTTAATTTCTACTAAATACTCTTCATAACTATTATCCTGTTTTAATTGTTTAAAATAAAAGTCTGGATAATATGAATGGCTCTTATTTGTTTGTCTTGACCAATATTGAATTTCAATAGGTTCGCTAGACCAATGTATTACTTTATCATTTGAGTCGCACCAAATCATAAATTTATATTCCCATGAGCTTCTGTATATTATCGGCTGAGGTCCTATATATTTTTCTGGATTTTGAGGATTAAAATATCCTTGTTTAAATCCTGATTTTTTTGTTGGTTTGTTATTCTTTATTGACATTTAAATTGAATAAATACCAGTACTATCATCACCTCCTGAAGAGTCAATTGAGATAGTTCCTTTATATTTTTGAGGATGTATTTTATTCCAACCTTTTGCATACCCGCGTTTAGCAATTTCTGTAAAATATGCAAATGCATTTGGATAGTCAGGGTTAAAATTTCTCCAATATTTTAATAAATCTAATATTGCAAAAGATAGGCAATCCTGTCGATCATCATCATTAACATATGACATCTTTCTAATAGCCCTTTCTGCCAATAAGATTAACATCTTTTCAGCAGTTGGTGTTAATTTATCAAGTTCTTTAGATTCGGACATTGCTGCATGAAGATCTTTATTATTTAAATAGTTTTTGCTTTTAGCCACAATTTATGTATTTAGTTTATAGTATATTATATAAGATTAATCCGTTTTGTTTAATCCTGGTGATTAAATAGAAAAAGGGACGCTTTGCGACCCTTTTATAAAGTTTTTATTTATAATTATTATTCAGCTACATCATGTAATTCTGGATTTAAAGCTTTACTAATACCTTTAATAGATCCTAATTTTTTACCTAAATCTTTTTTAGCTAATTCTTCTGCCCTTTCTTCAGCGTTTGGTCCTTTTTTAACAGCCACACGATATGAAGCTAAATATGCACCATCCGGTTCTTGAATACGTAAAGCATAAACCACGTGAGTTCTTGCCATTTTACCACCATCAGATTTACCTTCAGAAATTCCTGTTAATTCAGCAATCTTAGATTCCCAAACTTTAATTTCTCCTGAAATTAAATTGTCAGCTGCTTTAATTTCTTCAATTGATTTATCAGCCTCAGCTAAAAGACCTCTTTGATCTTTTAAGAAAGAAATCATTGATTCATATTTTGCAATATTTTCTTCAATTTTAGCAAGTTCTGCAGCCTGTCCTTCAACAAGTTCGCTTAAGAAAGTTGCAGCGCTTTTTCCAGTTTTTTCACTAACATAATCAACAACTTGATTTGCATTATCTGCTTTAAAGAAATTAGAGATTTTGTTTTCTGTATTTAATCTTGCGACAAATACTTTTTCTTCTAATTTAAATACATTAACTATATTGTTGTTTCCTTCAAATGTAGCAGCAAAATCTAAGTTTACAAAGTTTTCTAAAAGAGTTGGAAGAGATTCAAATAACTCAGCTTTAGTAACATCGTTATATCTTACTGCTCCAGATCCTAAAACATGTTTTGAGAAAGAATTTTCAATAACTGATTCATTCATTGAAAAGTTATTTTCTTTAAGGTTAAATACAAATTTAGAAGAACCGTGAAACCATTTAATAGTTTCGTTTCCAAATTCAAAAGATTCAAATGCTGCAATTGCACTCTTTAATTTTGAATCGATTTTGTTTCCTTCAATTTCCTTGATTTCATTTGAGTTGTCCATTTCAAAAACTCTTCCGTTCATATAGAACTGAAAAGATTCATTAACTTTAACTAATGGTGATAAAATATTCGTCATCATAATTTTTATTTTTATTTTATTATATATCTTTTAAATTTATTTAAGTTTGTCTGATTCATCAACTGTAATACTACTAAATTGATTTGTTTGATTATTAACAGTAATAATAGAACTTGACGTTAATTCAAACATTCTATTTCCAATGTGCATTTCAGTATTATTTTTACTGCCACTTCTAGAATTACCGCCATTTTTAGAATTAGCACCTGGGCCATATAATCCATTATCAAATGAAGGTAAAAATGTATTGACTTCAATTGGAAAGACTATTTTATATTTATCCTTGTCTTCAAATGTAAATTCAATTGGTTTTTGTACGTCATAATCCTCTGACATTGCATAATATGAAGATAATCTATAAGTACCCTCATCTAAATGTCCAACTTCAACATTAAAGTAGTTTGACTTGTATAGTGTTTTAACTATTGATTCAGTTATTTTAAAAGCATCTAGTGTTGAACTTACTAAAATTTCGACATCAAATCCAATATTTAATGGTATCATCTCAAATTCAGCAACATAACCCTGCATAGCTCCATTCTCGTCCATTCTGGTGTAATTACCAACAGTTCTTTTATTAACTAGTTTTCCGGAATCTATTGCAACTGAAGATAGGTTTACAATACCCCTTGGAATTACATCATAATTACCATCTGCAAATCCAGCATCAGGATAACAATTTGGGCCGCTTGCTGTTGCAAATAAAAATTGATCTCTTAAAAATTGGTCATCACCTGTTATTGAATAGTAAAAAGGAACATCAATTTGGGCTCTAGTGTTGTTGTCGACTTGTCTATAAATAACTAATTTATTGTTTAAGTCGGCAAGAAGCCCAATGATTACATGTCTAATCACACTATCGTCATGGTTAAACTTCAAATTGTAGGACGCCATTGATATTTTATTTATTTTTGTTTATATATCTTTATTCAATAGCTTCAATCTCAAATTTAGAAAAACCATTCTCTCTATAGATTTGAATTTTTTTATCAAATAGCTCATGCGGCAGAACCGTGTGATTTATAATAAATGTATTTAATTTGGCCTCTTTAATTACTTGACTAAGTATTTTAAGAATGTTATGAACTCCATCTGCATCAACTGAACTTAACAACTCGTCTAAAAACAGGAGGTTTAGTTGTGGAAATCTTAATTTAAGAATCTTAATAATCGCAATGATAATAATAAAATCTGCCTTCTTACGCTCTCCGGTCGAAAGGGTCATTGGATTAATCTCTTCACCTAAATGATTAATGATACAATTAAACTTTTCATCAAAACGAATATGGAAATGAAGGTGCATTGTTTGAGTCATTGCTGCAATATTTGCGTTTAATCCTGGTAAGATAGTTTTAATTGCTAGATTTTTAACACCATCTTCTCCAAGAACCTCTTCAACTAATTCTAAAAATCCATACTCTGCTGATTTTAAATCTTTTGCAGACTCTTTTTCCTTTTCTTTAGTTTGAAAATCACTAATAATTTGTTCAAGATGTGAAAAGTCTGCAGTACCATTTAAAGAGTCTTTGATTGAAATTAATTCATTTTTAAAGGCTCTAATATTTGTATTTAAAGTTGATACTTTATCTCGAACAGATCTGTCCTTTTCTCTAAGACTTTGAACTTCTTCTCGTATTTGAGTAACTGAGTCCTCCATCTCTTTAATCTTATTTGGAAGCTCTTTAATATCCTTTTCTAAATCACGTTTACGATGGTCGTGGAAAGTTCCAACCAGTTCACTTTCACAGGTTGGGCATGTATTATTCTCATAAAGATCTAATTTCTTTTGTAGAGATTCTAATTGATACTTTAAGGTTGAATAATTACCTTGCCTTTCTTGAAGATCACTACTTAAGGTTCCAATACTATTAGATATTTTTGTTTGAGCCTCTTCAAGTTTTATTTTATTATTATTATAAACTACAAGAGAGTCTTTTAAACTTTGGATTTTTTGTTGATCTTTTTGTGCACTTTCAGCAATTAATTCATTTAATTTTAAATTAACTGAGTCGATATTATCATTTAATTGTGTTAACTCTTGTGTGTATATGTCTAATTCATTTTTAAGACCCTTTCTCTCCTCACGAATCGCAGTTTGCATATCATTAAGAATAGAGAAACCAAACATCCTATCGACAATTTGTCTTTTATCACTATTACTCATTGTTAAAAATGATTTGAAATCATTCACAGATAAAATAATAATGTTCTTAAAAACATGATATGGAATTCCATATAATTCCTCTTCTAAATAATCCTGTACGCTCTTTTTACCCGCTTTGTCAAATTCAACTCCATTTAAAAAGACTTTAAAAATTCCAGGGGCCAATCCTCGCTCAATAACAATCATTGTCCCTTTGCATTCAAGTTTAATTCGGACCCAAAGTTCTTTATTGATTCTATTTGGAAGATCTGACATTTTAACACCTTCAACCTTTCCGTAAAGTCCAAAAATAATAGCATTTGCGATTGTTGTTTTGCCCTCTCCATTCTTTCCAAGAGTTAAAAACAATTCTGCAACATCTTCACTGAATTCTATTTTTTGAATCTTATTACCGTAACTTGCAAAGTTTTTAAGTTCAATGCTTTGAATTTTCATACTACTCTATTTCATAATTATATGCACAGAAATCGTGAAGTTTCTTTAATCGTGCTTTTATTTGGTCTTTAACATCTTCATCGTGTCCTAAATTATCAACATACATATTACATAAATGCAATATATTATAGTTTTTATAAAGGTCCTCAATCTCATCCATGTCATACATATCTTTATCTAAGAATGTATCTTGCTCATAGATGTTTGGTTCAATTTTTCTACTTACATTTTGAACTTTGTTAATCAGTCTTGAAAGAGCAGAAGTTGTTGCAATATTGGATGGAATGTATAAATCTACATAATTGTTTCTAATTGCATTTTTAAATTCACCAAGAGGCACATTGTACAATTGGGTTAAATAGAATTTAACAAACTTTGGTGATATAGTGTTTTCAAAGAAAGTCTCTGACATGTCTTCTAAATTCAACAGGTCAAACCCTTTAGTATTATCCATATCGCTTCTTGTTAATTCATACGGAGTACCAACCATTCTAAGTTTACCTCTTCTCTGTCTATAGTGAATATGTCCACTAAAAACTGCGTCAAACCTGTCATATGTGGATGCTTCAACTCCATGAAAATTATCAACCTTCTTATTTAATTTAATACCTCTAACTTCTGAGTGACAAAATACTATATTTGAATTTGGAAATTCTTCAAGAGTTTCTCTCTCATGATCAGTGTCTCTTCTCCATGGCATTAATAAGACCTCTTTGCCACCCCAATTAAATGTTTTAGGGTCCTTATATATTGCAACGTTTGGAATCCATTTTAGGGTATCAATTGAAGTAACTTCATTACTTTTCTTTGCCCAAATATCATGGTTTCCTGCAATAACATGTACTGGTAAGATTTCTCCAAGTCTTTCAAAAAGATCTACAGCATAGTGAAGCACTCTAATGTTAATGCTTTGTCTATTATCAAATGCATCTCCAACCTGTACTAAAATATCACCTTTTTGATAATTTTTAAGAAGAGTTGGAATAAACTGATTATCATAGAAATCTTTCATCATTTCTAGCCATTCCAATGAACTACTCCTGACTCCTAAGTGCATATCACCCAGGATCCAAATTCTTTTAACTGGTAAGTCTAGCGTTTTTTGATCGATCATATTAGAATAATTTATTTATATTCTTCTTCTTAAGCACATTTGTTTTTTTATCAAGAGCATCTATTAACTCCTCTTTGAATTTATTACCCAGAGAAGCGTAAAACTTAGTTGGATTAATATTAAAGTAATCACATAGTTCTGAATAAATTTCAATAATGGAATGATCTGATCTCATCTCATCTGAAATATACTCATAAACTTCATTAATTTCTATCTTTTTTAATTTTACAGTTTGCTGAAAATCATCAATTGTATTAAACTGTTTAAATCTAGATGCTAATATTAATTCATGAATTGTATCTCTTATGATCGCTGATTCAATTTTATCCTCTTCATCTCTATTATCTAAGTAGCTTGGAGCAACTTCAAATTTAAGTGTTGCATCCATTTCAAAATCGCCGTCTTCAAATGTATTGTCGAATATTTTATCTCTTTTTGTTCTCATTATAAGCTGTGTATATTTGAATTGGAAACCTCGTCTGTTTCATGAAGTCTCATGTAATTATAATTGATGTCTAATTTACACTTAACACCTTTACCTTCTCCATCTCTAATCTTTAATATTTTTAACCAATACTCATTAGAGGCTCGCATCATATCATCTTGAATAATACCAAGCATCAAATCAGCTGTGTGTGAAAGCCCTGCAGATTCTGCAACGTCTCCCATTCCAATGTCACTTGAGTTGTAATTATTACGGTTAATCTGAGTTGCTGTAACTATTAACCACCCATTTCTAACACCCATCGCACGCAAATCTTCGGCAATTTGCTTAATCTTTAAGTACATATTTTCAGAGTTTAGATTTCTATAATTTGCAAGGATATTAATATAGTCAATCACTATGCACCCAAGTTTTATTTTTCTCTCCTCTTCAATTTGTTTTAAATAGGCTTCAATATCTGGTACAGTTGCTTGTGATGTTGGGAATTGCTTAACAAACAATTGTCCTGGTGGTGTTAAACCGTCTCCAACGCTCTCAAGTTTTCTTTTTATTAAATCTTTATTCTTAGCCTTTTGGTCGTATTCATTCATTGGAATAGTTAAAAGGTTTGCTCCAATTCTTTTAAGAACTTTATGAGCTGCCATTTCCGCTGAAACAAATGCAGTGTTAACACCCATTTTAACAAAATTAGCAGCATCGTTTGCTAAGTATATAGATTTACCGATGTTTTGTTCTCCAACATAAACTACAAGTGACCCGTCTTTGTCGTATCCACCTGAAAGTAATCTATCTAGAAACAAATACCCTGAGCTTACCTTTTCTCTGTTTTCATGGTAGTGATCTTCGGCATTAAAGAAATCTAATCCTATATCAGAATTAAATACAATAGAGTTTCGATCATTAATTAATCCTTTAACTTTAGAAATGATTGACTCTACATTATCAGGATTAACATCAGTGGTCTTGATATATTCTATTGTATCAAAAAGAGTTGCATCAAAGTTTTTCCATTTGATCCATGATTCAATAGTTGAAGTTAACCACTCATCATCATATTGTGTAAGATCTGTATTATATACAAGATCCATTAATGAATCTTCAACCTTTTCTTTTACTTTAGGGCTATTAACCAATAAAGTCATTTGATCTCTAGAAGGAGACTCATGAAATTTATCATAAAACTTCTTAGCTAGGACATTCATTACATCAATCTCTTCTGATGTGTAAAATCCTTTTTGAATTTTATCTAAGTATTTAGGCTTAGCTAAAGATAATTTAAAGAATATTTTTTCAAATTCTGGTCCGAATTTCATGTATTATTTTTTTATACAAGTTATATTAAAAGATACTAATTAGTTTATTCTGATTTGAATATACCATTTGTCTGAGAATATGGTTCCTTGCCCCATAGATTAAATGCCAAGGCTCTTCTTGTTCCTGTTAAGACTTTATCAACTCGATGGGGAACATATCCTGCATCAAATATAATTAATCTATTTGGTCTACATAGGATAACTTCTGGTTGTTTATCTTCACCATCAGTATATACATTAAGTGCTCCTCCAGTGAATTCAGAACCAATTGGATAGTAAACACAACCAATTACAGGGCTCATCCTATCGCCGGTTTTTTGTCTATAGGCAACATCATCGTCATAATGCATTTCTAAATAGTCTCTAAATCTACCATTTGGATCTGCCTCTTGAACTCCTGTCCAATATTCAAAACCATCAATATCATAAATATTGCTTAGGGGATAATTGTATCTCCAAACATATTCAATTATTTTTTTCTTAGTTGAATTTGCTTCACTATTCCACCATGCTTTCCAGTAATAATATACACCTGGATCTTGAAAGAATGCAGTGTCTTCTGCTATTTCTTTTAATAAGTTTTCGTCTGTAATAAAGTCGTCAAATACTGCTATCATTGGTATGGGTTTATTTTTATAGAGTATGCTTCTTTGCCCTCTTCAAAACTTGTTTGTTCTATTAGTCCTAATTGGATTGCTTGTTCTAATCCTTTTTCAGCATTCTCAACATTACCATTAGAATGATAATTAATTAATGAATGTTTTGTAAAATTATTTCTAGGACGGTCAGGTCTTTTTAAAGTTTCGGTTGCATAGATGTGAATAATATCAAATGCATTAGGAAACCCATCAAGTTCCTCTTGAATTCCAAGAATATATTTGATGGGCAACTTATCTTCAGTTAGTTTTCCGATGTTTAATTCCATTACTCAGCGTTCTCTGTTTCGTTTAACATTTCTTCAATATCCATGCTAGATGACTCGCTATTGTAGTTAAATATTGGTTGAATATGTTTTTCGATTCTTTCTAAAACTTCTTGAGTAAATACTTTAGCTGTGAAAAAATCTTTATTAGGTACAGCTTCGTCAAGGTGTTCACAGATCCAACCTCTAGCACTTGCTTTAGGAACTTTCTTACCCTTTTCAATTGAACCTTTAGTAATTCCACAAATATCCCAGGTTGCATACTGTTCAAGTCCGACATATGGATTCATACCTTCACTAAAGTTTAAGTGAAATTTGATTGGCGTTGGTTTAGCGAATCTATTCTTATCAGGTTTTGCCGTTACAATGATACCAACTTTATCAGCTCCGTCCTTCAATTGAGCCTTATTTAACATAAGAACTATTGAAGCCGCATACTGTGGTCCAGTACCACCTCCAGCAATTTGACGTGATATAAAATCTTGTGTCTGATATGTGTGGTTTGTAAATAAGAAAGGAATCTTTAAATCAGCAAGAGGTGTCATAATAATTCTAAAGATTGACTTAAGAATTTTGGAACGGGTCATATCCGCTTTTTCACTTCCACTTGCAGCATCATCAATTTCTTTTTGAGTTGCTAGGTTACCAGCACTATCTAAAACGATCATGATTTTAGGAATATCTCCACCTCTACGCTTAACCTCTTGCATTTTTTGAGTAATCGTAGTAACTGAAGTTCTAAAGTCTTGAACAGTATTCATTGGTTGATAGTTTACTTTAGTTGTATCAATACCAAACTTTTCCATTTGTTCCTTGTCAACTGCAGCTTCAGAATCATAGTAAATTACACTATAACCCATGTTAATTGCCTCTCTCACTGAGTTTAGCATCAAGAAAGTTTTACCAGTTCCTGAAGGTCCAGCAATTGAACAACTTCTATTGTTTGGCCATCCTCCAAAGAGAGAGCCGCTAACGCATGCATTTAAATGATAGTTTCCAGTATGAATCCATTCGGTAACTTCAGAAAAGTTTGATTGGTTCATTACAGAACCTAGTGGATTTAAGTTTGATAACTCATTATTTAAGTCATCGAATGTAAAATCTTTTTTAGCCATTGTTAAATATTTTTGTTTCTTTTTTTCTTAATTCTGTTAGTTCATCAATGAGTTCTTTAGTTTCGGTCTGGATTGAATCCATACTCTTCTGAAGAACTTTAAGTCTATCATGAATTTTTTTATAATGATGCACAAACTCTTTTTGATCATCATCTAGTGTGTTATAATCTAATCCCTCCATTATTTTGTGTTACTTCATTAATTGAATCTAGTAAATTTATCTGTGCTGGATCTACAAATACTTCGTTTGCATTTTGCGATTTAATTACAAGTTCCCTAATAGCACCTCCTAGAGCTGCATCATTTGGATGTTGTTTTACCAGTTTTATGATTTGGTCATGTGTTATTTTCATAATTAAAATAGTGATGTTGAATAAATTAAGTTTCTGTTTAATGTTTGTAAACCTACACAAGTAAGAACTCTATTTAATGGGTCAATAACACTCTTTTCAAATTGTAATTCATAATCAACTGGGGGTGCAATTTCATAAGGATGTGAACCTGGCTGATATGCAAAAATTTCACAAGTTGCATGTTTACAGTGATATAATTTTAACTTCTCGCCGTTTCCAATCATTTTGTACTTATTTTTATACTTCTTATTAGTATTCATTAAGAAGTTATAAAATCCTGCTGCCTTTACATTTGGAGGACATTTTAATCCATATTGAAATTCAATAGTATCATCTACAATATATTTTTCAATGTTATTTGTTCTCTTGTTAAAACAAATCTCGTCAATATTAGCTAATTTAAACTCTTTCTTACAATTTTTTAAATAATCAACCAACTTTTTTAATAAAATGGCTGTTGGTTTTTCAGATAGAATTAATTTTAAGGCTTCAGTTAAATGCTTTCTTGCAAGCGCTGGAGTTGAACTTTGAATTGTATCAAATCCAATCGTCTTAATCTTTTTAAGAGAAGGGTATCTATCATTGATTTCAAGTTTGTCTTCCCAAGCAATGTTTTGCAAATACTTTTTCTTTGCTAGCCAGATTCCTGAATAGGCAATTGTTTCTAATTCAAAGAACAAAAAGTTTTCAGTGTTAGTTACTTCAGCGTATTTTTGCATACACTTTGTGATATAATCATTGATCCTGAACTTGTACAATTTCATAATAAATTGATCGATTGGAAGTTTTTCTTCTAACCATTCAATAGATTCATACATCTCTTCGAATTGAACATAACATGAGTCAGTATCGATATAAACAACTGATGGTCTTACCAGTTTATTTTTAATGCTTATTTTAAAATAATCATGAACCGCAGTATCTTTATGCCAAAACTCCTGAAAATACTTATTAAGAATCTTTTCAGAATATAGAATCGCAGATTGACCCTGTAATGTGATCGATTCTGCGATGTCTATATTAAAAAAGTGAAACCATTTATTACCGAAGGCTCCATAAATAGAGTTAAGCATTACCTTAACTGCCTGCTCATATGCAGTATATTTTGAAGACAATGTTGAATAATGATCTACCAAGACTTTTATTTCATCTTGGGTTAGATCATTTTCTGGCTTATTTATTAATTCTTCGATATTCATAGTTTATTCAGCGGTTTGACATGTTGCAATAGTTAATAATGTTTCAGAATCCTTTGATCTTAAAACAACTCTATTACCCATAACATTTGCAGAATAATCTTCTCTGTCTAAAAGGTTTAAATATTTTTTAAATAATGTAACAATACCGGGTCTACCTCCTTCATAATCTGGAGTAACTAACATGTTGTAAGTTTTTCCTTTCATTCTTACACCATCTCCATTTGCACTGATTGAGAATGTTTCCTCTTTATCCAATCCAAAAAGATTACGAACTTTAGAAGTTGTAGAGAAATCCATATCAAACACATAGTCTGGTGAATCTATATTAAAGATTCCTTGAATTTGAGAATCTGTAAGGTCTTTGTATCCTAAAGATGGCTCGGAACAGGCTAATTTAATTTCTAATTCATCATTAAAAATTTTAAATTCAGTAGCAACACAATCTTCATCATTTTCTAAGAATTCTACCTCAGCTTGAATAGAACCATTATCAAATTGCTTAAATGCTTCTGTTAAACGAGTAGCATCGAAGAAAGCAATTTTTAATTCTTTGTCGGTTGTGATGTTTCCTTCTTCGATTTGAAATACTTCTCCTAATGGAAGTCTGTGATGTTTTACCGCGTCTCTTTGTGGTAAATACGCAGATGCTTGAACAACACCGTCTTTAATTTTAAAGTAAATGAATGTATCAATCACTTTAAGTCTGTTAACGAAATTAATAAAATTCGTTTGATTTACTTTGTTAATGCTAATCTTCATGTTTTTATTTAATATTAATGATTTAAGTATTATATATGGAAATATTGGTTTGTTTCACTTAATATTAGACATAAAAAAGGCAGAGATAGTAGCGAACTTTCTCTGCCAACCCGTTAACTATAACGGTCCTAAAATGTGGTCCTATTTCATACCACCGGATATCTTATCCTTCACAACTTGCACATTCAAGAATATCTCTTGCAAATGATTGTGCCGAACTTTGACTAAATTGGTAATATAGAGTTTTAACTCCTGATTCGTGTGCATTCAAATAAAGCTTATTAATATCTTTTGCTGGCACAGATGGGTGAATCATTAAGTTCAAAGATTGTGATTGATCAATAAATTGTTGTCTTTGTCCTGCTTGTAAAATTAATTCACTTGGACTAATTTCAATAAATGATTTAAAGACCGCTTTAGTTGGAAAATCTAAATGCTGAACTGAACCGTCCTTCTTTAAAATATCTTCCCATACTTCATGTGTATTTAAACCATATTTCTCTAATTCCTCTATTAGGAATGGATTCTTATAAATAGTTTTTGACTTGGCCAAATCTTTAATAAAATAATTAGACTTAATTGGCTCTATACCCATACTTACCTGTCCTAAAATAAATGAACTCGATTTTGTTGGAGCAATTGCAATTAGTGTAGTATTTGCATAGCCATCTCTAATACACTTATAACCTTTTTCATCATGTAACCATCTGGATGCCTCTTCACTCTTTTCTTTAAGAGTTGAGAATATTTCATAGTTAAGTGCCTTTGCCTGTAAAGATTCAAATTCAATTAATTTAGATTGAAAAAGTGAATGATAACCAAGAACTCCAAGTCCTAGGGCTCTGTGATCGTTTGCGAATCTCCATGCTCTTTTCATTCCCGGCATGTTATATGATTTAAGTACGAACTCATCCATAACTGCATTTAGGAATAGTACATAAGTTTCGATCGCATCAGTCCCTTTAATTTCTTCCCAATGTAGTAGATTAATAGATCCTAAACAACATACAAATGAATTGAATGAATCAGTTGGTAATTGAATCTCAGAACATAAATTAGATGCTGTAATATCTAAACCTAATTCTTTATATGGTGAATTATTATTAGAATTATCTTTAAACATAATATAAGGAAAACCAAACTCATTACGTCTTTGAATAACTTTAGCCCAAACTTTACGTTTATCTGCGTCTCCATCTTTCATCTCCTCCAACCATTGATCAGTGACTGTAATACCATATTGTAAATTTTGAATTGGATTTCCTTCAGAACCCATATCTAAAAATTCTAAAATATCATCGTGTTCTATTGGCAACCACGCAGCACATGCTCCTCTTCTTGCCTCTGATTGTTTACATACATCAACTGTAGTATCGTACATTCTTGCGTAGTGTACTGGTCCATCTGCGGTTCCTCCTGTAGAAATTCTTGAACCTCTTGCTCTAATGTTTCCTAAGAAAATTGAAGTTCCTCCTCCATATTTCGACATCATTCCAATTTCTCTACTTCCATTTAAGATACTATCTAATGTATCATCAACGTTGCTTCCATAACAACTAACTGGGAGACCTTTATCCTTTCCAAAGTTAATCCAAACTGGTGTTGATAAACTATAGAATCCTCTTGACATATAGTCTTCAAACTTCTTTGCAAATCCTTCAACTTTTAAATATTTTTCTGCAGTATTTGCTATGTCTTTAATTCTCTGCTCCGGAGATTCTGTAATATATCCTCTAGATAAAAATGTTCTACTGTCTTCGTTTAGCCAATAATTCTTTTCGTATTCCATAAATTTTAATGTGTTTAATGTTTTAAAATAAATCGTCTTCGGTAATTGCCTTAGACTTCTTGTTGTAATCTACTGACTTC
>Ga0209653_1000363_pt1 | contig 40536 bp, 44 predicted proteins | sample SaaInl6LU_22_DNA_FD_184644 | JGI IMG/M metagenome (GOLD analysis project Ga0209653, IMG submission 184644) | Marine microbial communities from expanding oxygen minimum zones in the Saanich Inlet - ESP_116LU_22_DNA (SPAdes) (version 2) | ecosystem: Environmental > Aquatic > Marine > Intertidal... | reverse complement strand
TCTAGGCATTGAAGGGGACTTACCTAATTATCCAACATCTTTCGATATTTTATTAGCAGAAATTAAATTATGTGTCAGGATGCCTGATAGGCATAAAGGTAATTTTACTTTACACGCTTTAAAAACGTATAGGTTTCCAGAAACAACAGAAGAGCATCTACTAGAATCCATTTCTGAATTAACAGATTTGGATCTAGTAGAACCTTTAAACACTACACATGGCAAAGAGTCATGGAAAATAAAAACAAACCCGTTTGAATGATATTAGTAATAGACGATTTTATTAAAGATAGGAATTTACTACAAGAAATAGCAAATGATAGTAAATTCTTTTCAGATCCGGGCGTTTATTATTGGTGGGATGGATGGTGGAATGAAGAAGCTAAAACTACCAAACAACGCCTCATAGATGCTATATGGGCTGATAATTGCCCATTGAGTAAACCAATGTCAATTAGAGGTTTTGAATATTGGACAGGTATTCAAACAGCCGATATAGAAATGGGATTTAGCAATAATTTAGGAGGTCATTATGACAAAGACGAAGAATTATTTGCTAAAACGGGTGAAATAGTAACGCCATCTATGGGTACAGTTTATTATCCAGAACAGCCTGAATTTGAAGGTGGTATGTTAGAGATTTATACAGAAGGCATAGATAAAACGCCAGAATTGGTTTATGCAAAACCAAACAGATTAATAATTTTTGATGCCGGAAAATATGTACACGCTGTTACACCTGTAACTAAAGGTACTAGAAAGGCAATCGCTATTAATCTGTGGTTAACAGAACCATTCGGGAAACAAAACGGCGCTATGCGCATAGAAGGATAATAACGGTTAATAAAAAAAATATGCAATTCGGACAAGACTTTGAAAAAATATTCTTTAGATTATCTTTAGTTAAAACTAAATATCTAAAAAGCATTAAAAGTAGCTTTTACACTTCACAGGAGATTGATATTCTAAGTCAGTTGTCTAATAAATTCTTTGAGCGATTTAACGAGACTCCTACGAAGGATCAATTAAATATGTTGATTCAAAGAAGTGAAAAAGCTAAAGAGCGAATCACCGAAAATATTTTAAATACTATTTTTGAGGTTGATTTAGACCAATACGATGAAGAGTGGTTAACATCCGTAACAGAATCATGGATCAAATACCGTACATTTGAAATATCATTAACAGACACTGTTGAATTTGTTAAAACAACAGCAGTAACCCCAGAAAATGTAGACAGTATTGTTGCAAAAGTAAAGGGTCTTATTAATGATAGAAATAATTTATCGTTTAATTCTGACCTAGGACTTGACTTCTTCGAAGTTGAATCACATGATCAAAAAGACACTGAAAAGGTTAGTACAGGTTACAACTTCTTAGATAGAATGTTAGGCGGTGGATATGACAAAGGAGGTAACTTAATCGTGTATGCAGGTGAACAGAATATTGGTAAATCAATCTATTTGGCAAATGACGCGGCTAACTTCGTTAAAATGGGTACAAATACAGTAGTTGTAACCGCAGAGATGGCAGCGCATAAATTTGTAAAGCGTATTGGTTCTAATTTATTAACTATTAATATCAATGAATATGCAGACAAGGCTAAAAACAAAGAACATGTTCAGCGTAGATTAGAGACTGTTGGTGATGGATTTACTCCACCAGGTTCATTATTTGTTAAACAATTTCCAACTTCACAAGCAACTGTATTGGACATTGAAGCATATGTAAATCAAATAGAAGAAGAAAAACAAATTAAGGTAGGTGCAGTTGTAATTGACTACATTAATATCTTAGCAAATTATAGAAACCAAAACACAGAAAATACTTATATGAAGATCAAGCAAATTGCAGAAGATCTTAGAGCAATGGGTATTCGTAATAACTGGTTAATAGTAACTGCAACACAGATTACTAGAAATGGATATAACTCATCCGACATAGGCATGACAGACATTGCAGAATCTGCAGGTCTTTCACACACAGCTGACGTTATGTTAGGTATTATTCAAGACGATTTAATGAGAGCTAATAATGAATATTGGTTAAAGGTTCTTAAGATTAGAGATGGTGAAGGAAAGGGTACAAAATGTAAATTAGATATTAATTGGAATTACATGCGTCTCATTGAAACCGAAGAAACTACAAATTCAAACTTACATAGCATATAATTATGGCACAAGATAAAATATTTAATAATAATTTCGAATCACCAGATACTGAATTTAGTAATATAAATTTCGAATTAGATCCTAATGTTAAAGATAATAAAGATGAAGAAGAAAAAATTCATTTTGAATTAATCGCAAGAGAAATTCATAGACTAATAGAATTGTCTAGATTCAAAAAATTTAACGATGTAGATGAATTAGGACGTTGTACTACACTTAAGAAGGTAGATATTAATGACATATATGGATATATTATTGATGAAATGGCAGCTAAAAACAGCCGCATAGATATCTTTAGTGAATTATGTGTATATTTTGATATTAATCCTACTAAATTTTATAGTTCTCTCTCTAACGTATATAAAGAAGATTTAATACAAGAATTAGATTTGCGCACAGGTATTCTTAAGAGAAAGAATATAATGAAACTTTTTTAAAATGATTGAAACGTCTATGCTAAAGCGTGGTGCCAATCGAGTTTGGGTGCTAGGTGATTTACATTTTGGAGTGAGAGCTAATTCCGTAGAATGGTTAGATATTCAAAAACAATTCTTTGAAGAGGTTTTTATACCCACTTTAAAAGAAAATGTTAAACCAGGCGATGTTTTAGTGCAAGTCGGTGATACCTTTGATAATAGACAATCTATTAATATTAGAGTACTTAATTACGCTGTAGATTTATTTGAAAGATTAGGTCAAATTCTTCCAGTACATATCATATGTGGTAATCATGATATCTGGGCTAAAAATTCAAATGAAGTGACTTCAATAGATTCACTTAAATGGATTCCTGGAGTACAGATCTATAAAGAGCCTAAATTAATGGATTGGTCAGGTAGAAAAATATTAATGATGCCATGGCGTAGAGATGCAGACCATGAAGCAGAAACATTGGCAGATTATCCAACAGCAGAAATTGTATTTTGTCACTCTGAAGTTAAGGGTATCTACTTAAATGCTAAAGTAAAAAATGAACATGGAACAGATTCCAATATTTATGACAAATACACCAGAGTCTTTAGTGGTCATATTCATTTTAGACAAGAACGCGGTAAATTATTAATGGTTGGAACCCCGTATCAATTAACAAGGTCTGATGCAAATAACACAAAAGGATTTGATCTCGTTGATTTAGAAGATATGTCGGAGACCTTTTATCCAAATGATGTGTCACCTAAGTTTATGAAATATAACATCACACAACTGTACGATATGCCACTGGGTCAGTTTAAAAATCAAATTAGAAATAATTTTGTAGATTTATTTGTACCTTCTAGGATAGCAACTACTAACGCTCTCAGTAAACTGATTAATAAAATACAAAATATTAGTAGAAAATTAGAACCAAACATTTATCAAGAAGAAAATTACATAGACAAAGATTTTTATGACATGGATGATGTTGAAGAAATGTATAAAAATTATAGCATTATGAATTTATGTAATGTTTATGTTGATGGATTAGGTGATGATGAAGAAACTAAGTCAAGATTAAAGAAAAAACTAAAAGCACTTTATAATCAATGTGCTCATGATAACGGTACTGAAATATGAGAATAAATTTTATAGAATTTAAAAACTTTGCATCTTACGGTAATCAATTACAAAGAATAGAATTTGAAGAAGATCAATCAAAATTATTTCTAACTCTTGGTAAAAATGGCGATGGTAAAACTACTATCGCCAATGCTATTATATATGCATTATACGGTAGAGTAGAAGGTGTTAAATTAGCTGATTTACCAAATAGAATTAATAAAGAATTACAAGTTAAAATAGGCTTAACGTGCGGTAATATTGAAGTTGAAATAGAAAGAGGTTTATCGCCCAATACTTTTACGGTAAGACTTAATGGTACTGAATTTGATAAAGCAGGTAAGAAGTCTGTACAAGATTATTTAGAAGAAGAGATATTTGGAATTCCATATCACGTTTTTAAAAATATAATTATTTTATCTGTTAATGATTTTAAATCTTTTTTGACAATGTCAAATCAAGATAAGAAACAGATCATTGATAAGATGTTTGGCTTTTCTATCCTTAATGATATGCAAATGTCAATTAAAACGGAAAGAAGAAACATAAAAATGGATATCGATTCATATGAATCTGAACTAAATCAAATCATTGATTCCATTGCTTCTGTTAAAGGTAAACTCAATGCTTTATTAGAAGAATCACAAGAGAAGAATAATTCTAAAATAGATGAATTAAAATCTAGTCTAGTTAAATTAAACGAAAGCGTTAAGACATTAGATTTAGAAAAAAATGATCTTGAAGCTAGAATAAAAACTAATACAGAATCATATGAATCTACGCGATCGGATGCATCTTCATTAAAACACGAGATAGAGTATTTAAAAAAGAAATTAGAATTGTATGAAAGTGGTAAATGTCCAACGTGTGAAACTCAATTAGATAGTCAATGGCACCTAGATAAAAAAGAACATTTTTGTACTAAAATAGAAGAAGACACTAAAAAAATAAAAGAATTTAAAAAATCATTGGAGGATATTAAGAATAATATTGATGATTTAAGATCTAATAAAAGAAATATAGAAGAAAGAGCTACCGATATTAGATATAGTATGAAGACATTTAAGTCTGAATTACTTAAAATAAAGGGTACTCCAGACGATTCTCAATTTGAACATCTTAAGAATTTAATTACAGATTTTGAAGAAAAAGAATCTACTAAGTCTAAAACTAAAGGAGATCTTAGTGCTGAATATGCATTTATGGAAATTGTTGAAAGAGTGTTAGGAGAAGATGGCGTAAAAAATCTAGCTGTTAAAACTATTTTACCTGGGCTTAATACTAACATTGCTGCAATGGCTCAAACCATGCACTTGCAATTTCATATTAGATTTGATGAGAAGTTTAACTGTATCATCAATCACTTAGGTGAAGATATTAATCCAATGACACTTTCAACTGGAGAACGTAAGAAAGCCGATTTTATTATTATCATCGCCATTATTAAAATCTTAAAACTTAGATTTCCACAATTAAATCTCTTATTTTTAGATGAATTACTGAGTTCAGTTGATCACGATGGAGTTTACAATATATTAAAAATATTGAATCAAGTCATTAAAGAAAATAAGATAAATACATTTGTAATTAATCACTCTGTTCTCCCGCATGAAATATTTGACAAGAAATTGCAGATATACAGAGAGAACGGTTTTTCTAAATTTACTATAGAAAATATAGATTAAGATATATAAATAAAAAATAATATTCACAATGGCATCAAGACCCTTTGCATTTAGCAGTAACAATACAAGATTAGGAGGAACCGAAAATGTAGGTAGAATTTTAATTGGAGAACCTACAATTGGTTTTCAAGCAGCATTAGAAAATGGAATTAGATTTTTTATGGGACCAGAAGAAGTTCCCGGGAAAATTATAGCATGTTTTATAACAACTGAAGATACACCATTTGGTACTAATACAAGTCCTGCTATCGGTAATCCAACTGGAGGTCCAACGGCATATTTTGCATTTGAAGAATTAGATTCTGCTGCGGCATTTGTATCTTGGGTAGAAGAGTATTCTGTATTTATTGAAAATCCAGTTGAGTTTGATAAATCTCCCGGTAACAATAATGGAGAAAATGATGCACTATCATGGTGCCAAACAAATGAAATTTGGACTAATTTCAATGCAGCGCCTTTACCGACTGCAACACCAGTGCCGACTGCAACTCTACCACCGACTGCAGTGCCTCCAACTGCAACACCAACACCTACTGCAACGCGACCAAGTCCAACTGAAACACCTGTACCAACAGTATCAACATACTTGTATGATGTAATACCATGTGGTTATGAATTCGGTACATATGCATTGTCAACCCATAATTTAACTGTTGGAAAAACATATATAATTGATTCTAATACAGTAACTACATCCGTAGGCAGTCCAGGAGAAGCAATTGCAGAAGCAAATTATAAGGTTACTATTGTACTAAATCGAGGTGCACAAGAATTTAATGAAGATTCATATGATGAGAATAATTATATTCGTTTCTCGGCTCAAGTTAATTGCGACTAACATATATAGATGGCAACATATAATTTAAAATACAACAAGGATGATAGTGTTATTAGACATATCATTATCGGCCTTTTAGCTGATCTAAACAGCAAGCTTAGTTTTTGGAGACAAATCTCTAATGAAGAACGAGCTGTTGTAGATGTGCCATTTTTTTATGCAGTTTCTGGTGATGAAAACTTTATTAAAGATAATTTTTTATTTTCAAATGTAAACGGAGAATCATGTGACCCAAATGGAGAATTCGCAGATGGCAACTACGATAAAGTACCAAGAGGTATAGTAAACTTATCTTCATTTTCAATAGATCCAGGTAAACTTGTCAACAAGAGAAATTTAGGTAATTACACAATGATGAATCAAAGCGGCTTAATGGAAGGTTTTGTTGCTGAATTTGAAATGATTCCATGTGTAGTCAGTGTTGATGTAGAAATATTATTATCTAGTCAATTGGATATGTTTAAGGTTACTGAATCGATTATTAAAAACATGTATAAGGCTAATTTCTTTCATGTTGATGCGGGTCACCTAGAAGATGGTATGTATAGAATTTCATCTGAGTATATGATGCCAGATGATTATAGTCAAGAACGTCCAGTTGAATATGGATTCGACGACAAAGGAAATCATAAAATTACATTTAGCTTAGAAATTAATACAAATATACCTTCATTTGATTTTGAAGATGACATTTACACTAAGTTTACAAGATCTACTTATGAAAGTGGTGTTACTGGTAACTATGGAGATCCTAATATATTGGCTCTTGATCCTAATCAATTTTATAAGGGTGAATTACCAAGTCCAGTAGTATACTATGATGTATCAGATTGTACTGTTTGGAATTGGAATGAAGATCTTACTAATTGGATTTTAGTTGACACCGATTGTGATTTTAATATGAATACCTTAGGTCAATTAATAAATACTAATACACAATTATTAAGAACTTCTAAGAGAAGAAAGAATTCTAATAGAATTTTTAAATTTACAAATGCAAGCGATTATGGAACTAATGTTTTAGATAAAGATAAGCCTATGATGGGTGACATAAACGATATTGAAGCAACTGATCTCCCATTCAACGAATAAAATAAAGATATATATAAAAAATTAAATAACACAAATGGCAAATTTAAACAAAGGAATTATTTCACCAGTTATAGAATCTAAAAATGGTTTTGTATTTCATGCCGGTGGACAAAATTTCAGAATGACGGGAAGTCATATCGAAAAAGTCACTAATGTTTCAGAAGAGTTTTCATTTTTAGTTAAAGCAAATGAATTGTTTAACATTACTAATGAAGGTGTTTCTTTTTACTATGACTATAACAATAAGAAGACTATTTCTAAAGTTAATGAATCAGCATTAGATAACTTTAATACGTTAGTAGAACTAGATAAAAAGATTAATTTCTTAAATGAAAACATTAAATCATACAAAGTATCTGGTAAGAAATTAGCAGTAACTGAAGTTGAAAATGAATTAGCAGTTTTAGAATCATCAAAACTTAATTTACTTACAGAATCAATCGTAGTTAAATTATCTTATAGTGTATCTGAGAATAAGTTTTATGCAGGTAATGTAGAATTAGCATATTCAACATCTCTTCCTCTTGCAGAATCCTTATTAGCTGCAGCATATATTAAGTATAATGACAAAGCATTGATCAATTTATTTGAATTTGCATCTAAAAATCATAATCATTATAACGTATTAGAATTTATCTCAGAATCCAGAGACGGAGATGTTAGAGTTTTAGCAATGAGAGCAGATAATAACATGTTCGTGTATAGAATTAATGAAGCTACTAAAATTGAAAAATTCACAAAACTTTTAGCAGATGCAGCGATAGAATATGTTGCTGAAAATACAGGTGCAGATATTACAACAATGGTTGAAGATATCTTAGAATCTTACAAAGAAAGAAGAGCTGCTAAATTAGCAAAGACACAATTAATGCATGAAATGATTGCATTCTTAAAAGATCAAAAGGGTAGATTATCAGAAGCAAATAGAAATTTACCAGATATTAAAGCAGCTGACAACTTATTAAATAGTGAAATAACTAGAATCTCTGAAGAATTAGCTGATTTACAAAATGAAGATCTTTTAACGAGAGACGATGGTTATGTTAGTGCAGAAACAACAGTAGAATCAGAAGATTTACCACTAGGATCTAAAGTTAAAGTAGATGCTTTAGAATTCACAGGAAAAGGTAAATCAGATATCTTAACGGTTTTCGTAAACGAAGAGCCAATGAGAATAGAGAAAAATAAACTTAAAATCGCAGCAGAAGATTCGATTTAAACATGTATATTATTATTTAAAAAGCCCATTTGGAAACAATTGGGCTTTTTTTAGTATAATACTAAACATATATAAAGATTATGGCCAGAAAAAAGAATTATTTAAATAATAAAGACTTATATAACGAATTAGTAAAATCTAAAGAATTAGATAAATTAACGCCAACTGCAGAAAAAATGTTGGTGCTTTTAGCAGAAAGAACTATTAACAAACTAAATTATGTTAACAGCGACGACAGGAACGATTGTCTTCAATTTGCGTTATTAGATCTACTTAAATATTGGAGAAACTTTAATCCAAAATATCCAAATGCGTTTGCGTATTTTACAGAAATTGCAAAACGAGGATATGCAAAGGGTTGGAATAAAATTCACCCACAAAAATATAAAGGAACTTTATCAATCGACAGAATTACTACTAATGGTGGAAGTGATGATAGCGGCGGAATGTTTAATATTTAAATGTCAATAAAGAATCTCAAACCAACTGGAAATTCTGGATTTGTACAAGGGTATTTTACACCAACAAATCCAGAAAAATATATTGGGCCAATTCCAATTATTTATAGATCTTCATGGGAACGTAAATTTATGATCATGTGTGATACTAGAGATAGTGTAATTAAATGGTCCAGTGAACCAGTTGAGATTAACTATATATGGTCATTCGATAAAAGAGAACACAAATATTATCCAGATTTCTATATGAAAACTAGAGGTATTGATGGAGACGAAGAGTTTTTAATAGAAATTAAACCAGAGGCACAAATTACAAAGCCAACTCCACCTAAAAAGAATAGTCAAAAGGCACTTAAATCCTATAAGTTTTTAGCAGAACAGTATATAAAAAATAGAGATAAATATAAATATGCAAAGGCATGGGCTGAAAATAGAGGTTGGAGGTTCATAGTTCTAACAGAAAAGTCTCTTAAATAATGGGTAAAATAAAAAAAGAAATTAAGGATTTATCTAAGGAAGCTGGCAGTAAAACTAAAGCACGAAAAAGCGCGGAAAAATGGTTTGATGAAGCTTCCAAATCTATTAGAGATAATACTGTAGCAAAACACAGTAAACCATTTAGGGTTGGAATGATCCATGTATTTAGATATGAAAAACCTAAACACATTAAAACATTAGAATGGTGGGATATGAATCCTGTTGTGTTAGCTATGGATCCACATGAGAGTGGTACGGACGTTGGAATTAATCTTAACTTATTACCAGTACAGATGAAAGAAGATCTATTAGATATGATCTATGATAGAATGGATGGTCAAATTAAATCTAAAACAGGAAGATCTAAAGAAAATAATGCGTTAACACAAGGTGAAATTAATCTAATATACAAAGACGTTGTCAAGTTTTTAAAACAATTTGGATTTGATTTTGCTATTAGGCAATACATACCTCAACTAAAAAAGAATCAAAAAGTAGTTTCTTATGAAAGTTGGGCTAAAATAGCTCTTTGCGATTTTCAAGACTTAAATGGTATTGGGATCAATGAAGTTAAAAGACAATTTAGAGAGCACCTAAAGGCGCGCTCAAAAAGAAAAGATATATAAACAGAACATAATAATATAATAGTATGGCAGGATTTAACGACAGAAATGGACCATTGAGTAATGGATCAAGACCTTTTAGCATTTCAAATGCTCTAAAGTCATTGTCTTCGTTCGGTATGCGCTATGATGATTTAGTACTAAGACAATCACAAGCAATTGGACCAATGGAAGCTGAAATAGGTTATGGTCAAATGAACCCATTTGGGGTTGACAACGACGATATCTATGGTGCATTTGCAGCAATGTCTATGACAGACACTAACCTAAGATCTAATATTCCCTTCTTTGATCAATCATATGAAGGTAAAAGAGAAGAACTTAGAAAGTTTTCATTAAACGATGAAGTAGAAGATATTTTAGATATTCTTTGTGATGAAACTATCGTATATGATGAGAAAAACTTTTTCTGTTACCCTGAAATATTAGGTATTGATATTTCAGAACAAGTAGATAAGGATCTTAATAAATATTTTAGACAAATCTATCACTATTTCGGTTTTAATTCTGACCAATCCGCATGGTATTTCTTTAGAAAATTTCTAATCGATGGTTATCTTGCATTTGAAATAATTTATTCTCCTGACCAAAAGGAAATTATTGGTTTTAAAGAATTAGATCCAATCACACTTATTCCTGGTTATAATCACGATGATGGTAAGAAAGTATGGGTACAATATAAAGATGATCCAGTTAAAGAACGTAAACTCTACGATTCACAGATTATCTATATTTCGTACTCTTCAATTACTACGGCATCAAGAGTTTCGTATATTGAGAGATTAACAAGAGCATTTAACTTGTTAAGAATTATGGAACACACCAGAGTTATTTGGGCCGTGACCAACGCTTCATTTAGAATGAAGTTTGTTATTCCAGTTGGAGGTAAATCTAAGACTAGGGCAAAACAATCGCTTTCACAGTTAATGAACTCATATAAAGAGTCAGTTGATTTTGATTGGGAATCAGGTACTTTGGCTACAGATGGTAAACCAATGCTACAGTTTAGTAAAGAGTATTGGTTACCTTCTAAAGATGGTGATTCACCAGAAATTGAAACACTTAACAGTGAAGGACCAGATCTTTCAGATACAGAAGCACTTAAATACTTCTCAGATAAATTAAAACACGTTTCAAAAATTCCTTACTCAAGATTCTTATATGAAGATGGTGGTGGAGACTTTAACTTAGCAGCAGATGGTATGATTAGAGATGAGATCAAGTTTGGTAAATTTATCAAGCGTTTAAGATCTATCTTTATGGAAATTTTAGCTAAGCCTCTTTATATTCAAATGTGTCTTAAATATCCTGATTTTACAAATGATCCTCAATTTAAAACTCAAATTGCACTCAGGTTCAATGAAGAAAATGTTTTCTCAGAATTAAAAGATATGGAATTGATGGAGAAGAGACTTGACTTTATAGGTACAATGAGAGATAGTCTAATGACAACTAATCAAGAGACTATGGAAGAAGAATACTACTTCGATCAAGAATATTTAGTTAAGAAATATCTTAAATTAAGTGACGACGAGATTAGAGCTAACGAAGCATTTAAATCTAAGTTAAAGAAGAAGACTGCTGAAGAGCCAGAGGCTGAAGATCCATTTGCAATGTAAAAATAAAGATAAAAAAGATATATAAATTATGAAAATTATTAAAACATTTGAAGACTTTATCTCTGAAGAAGCACTGAGAGCTGGAGAAAATTCTAAAGTAGTTATAGATGACATTGCTTTGGACTCAGGTTCAACTATTAAAGCTGCAGAAATTTTAGGTGCTATTACGGCGTCTATGACTGACGAAGAGTTTAAGCAATATTTCTATGACAATTACGGAGAAGCTGCCTTTGGAGAAGGTGAGATAGATCAATTAGTAAAGATCTATAACGATAAGCAAGCCGAAGATTTAGAGGCTGAAAAAGAGGCTGAAAAAGAGGAAGAAGAAGGCGCAGAAGGCGGCGATGATCCTCTGGCTGGAATGTAATAAGATATTTCAATAATAAAGTATGATATATATTAAAAATAGAAAAATAAAATATTATGAATAATATTAACGATTTATTAATCGTCGAGATGTCTTCATCCGCTCTGAATGTTACTACATCAGAGAATAAAGATTATATTCTAGAAGGTGTTTTTGGTCAAATTGATCAAAAAAATAGAAACAATCGTATCTATACCGAATCTGAATATGTTCCTCAAATTGAAGCATTACAGGCAAAAATTGGAGCTAGCAAATTATTGGGTGAATTAGATCACCCTGCGCAGTTCGACATTTCTTTAAAGAACGTATCACATATCATTGAAGAATTAACTTACGACAAAGAGAGTAAAGAAGTAAGAGGACGTATCAAATTATTAGATACTGATGCTGGTCGTCAAGCTAAGGCTTTAGTAGATGCTGGTGTTCCTTTACAAATTTCATCTAGAGCAGCGGGTGCAGTAGAATCTAATGGACAAGTGAAGATCAAACAATTATTTACGTATGATCTAGTCGCTGATCCAGGTTTTGAAAACGCTGAACTAAAAAGAGTTAACGAATCTTATGGTTACGACAATGACGGTTTATTGTCTATTTATGAGATTAATAAAATGAACTCTAATGAAGAAAACATTGAAAATCAAAATACAAACATAGAAATAAAAGAAAATAAAAACATGGCAGAATTTGTAAAATCTGAGGATTTCAATAAGTACTCTGAGTATTTAGCGAATGAAATCAAGACATTAAAGGAGTCTATTGAAGCTAAAGATGCTGAAGTTTCTGAAGACAACTCATTAGAAAATCTAAAAGAGCACAATGATCATATCGTAGAAAATGTTAATAAATTAACTAACTACGTTGAGTATGTTGCTGGTAAATTAGATGAATCTATTCAATACACAGAGCACGTTGCTGAAAAAGCAGATCAAGGTATCTCTTATTCTGAGTCTTTGGCTGAGAAATTAGATCAAGGTATCTCTTATACAGAACATGTTGCTGAAGCAGTTTCTAAAGTTAAAGATTTCGCTAACTATTTAGCTGAAGCACATAACGAAGGAGCTACATCACATACAACTTTATTAGAGTATGTTGAATACCTAAAAGAAAACTTACAATCAGTTTCTGAATATGCTGAATATATTGCAGAATCTTTAAACGAAACAGTTGAATCTGAAGAAGTTGAAGTTAACGTTGAAGCTGAAGAAGATAAAGAAGAAGACGTAGAATCAGCTGACAAAGTTGAAGGTGAAGAAGTTGCTAAAGACGTTGTTACTGAAGAGGAAGATCCTGCTAAAGACGCTGACGAAGCTGAAGAAACTGACGAAATAGAAAATATTGGAGATAATTCAGAAGAAGGTGCAGTTGCTGCAGATAGCGATGAAGCTGGAAAAGAAGTTGAAGAAATCGAAGACGAAGAAGTAGAAGCTGGAGATAATTCAGAAGAAGGCGATGTCGAAGGTGAAGAAAACGGTGAAGATGCAGAAGATTTGGAATCTGACGCAGTAACTTCAGACTCAGAAGTAGAAGATGAGGTTGATGCGGCTGAAGCTGGTGAATCAGATGAAGAAGCAGAAGGCGAAGATGGTGCACATGATCCATTAGAAGCTTATAAATCAGAAATCTCTTCTAAGTTAGACGCTTTAGTTGAAAATGCAACGAGAAAAGAAAATGAATCTCCATCTTTCTTTAGAGTTGTTTCTTCTGCAACTAGAGAAAAATACAACACATTAAACGAAGCTGCTAAAACTGAAGTTAGAAATACTGTTTCTAAAAGAGGTTTCATGACAGAATCTGAAATAGTATCATTAATGAATAGCGCACAACTAATTGTAGAGAGCGTAGGTGAACAACCGTTCTTTATTAGTGCAATGCCAGCAGAATATACTGAAGCATGGACAAACTTATCAGAAGCTAAGCAGAATCAAATTGTAGCACAATCTAAATACCATACTTTAAATACTGAATATCAAGTTGCTAATTTCTGGCAAACTAGAGACTTAAGAGATACTTCAGTTGTAATGGAAAAAGTAGCAATGGTTACAGAATCTAAAGAAGAAGCTAAATCTACATTAGGATATGACGTATCAGATATGGCAGATGCATTCAAAAAGAGATTTAACAAATAATCAAAAAGAATACTGATATATAAATAACAATCGACGATAAGGGTGACAGAAGCAGAAAACCCATTAAATGTCGAGTTTTTAACTAAACACAATTAATAAACAAAAAAAACGATCATTAAAAATGGCAAATTTATTAAACGAAGCTGAGATCAAGAATACATGGGCACCGATTATCTCGGAAGCTACAGGTATCAACGAATCTAGCAAATTAGCGTGGATGTCGACTTACTGTCACAACCACAAACTTTATGAAGACGCGAACATCATGTCTTTAACTAACAACCCTGGCCCAATGAACTTAACAGGTATGGGTGCAGTATCATTTCCTGGAAATGTAGGAGGTAACGGAGCGGCAGACGCAGCACCTGGTTCAGGTGACAAAGCCCCAACTTTATTACCTTTAGCAATGCAAGTTGCTGCTCAAACTATCGGTCTTGACTTAGTACCAGTAGTACCAATGGCTGGTCCAATGGGATTATTGTCTTACTTAGACTTTACTTACGAAGGTGGTACTGTTGCATTAGGTGCAACTGCTCCTACTTACGTTAAATCTGATTTAACTATAGCAGACGGAAGTAAAGACGAATTAGTTGGTGAATCAAGAATTGATGGTAAAAATATCATCAAAATCGTTGACGCTATCACTGACGCTGAAAAGAACATTGCAGGTAGATACGCTGACGCTGTATTGGTTGCTGCATTAGAAGATCATATCCCAGGATTCTCTGGTGCTGACGCTAATGGTAAGCCAATGACAAGAGAAGTTGGTGAAAGAACTGCTGACAAAGTAATGGGTCTTTCTTTATTCTCTAAAAGTGTTGCTGCTGAAACTTTCCAAGTTGCTGCTGCAGTTACAAGAGAGCAAGTACAAGATTTAAAACAATTCGGTGTAGATGCTGTTGCTCAAGTAGAAGCAGTATTAACTAACGAATTAACTCAGTCTATTAACAACCACATCTTAGCTAAGATGAGAGCTATCGCTGAAGAAGGTATCGGTGCTGTTGCATTATCATACACTAATAATGGTGGTAACACTTACGGTGACGTTAACAGAAGAGTCTTAACTAACATTCTTGCTGCTGCGAACTTAATCGCAAACAGAGGTAGAAGAGGTGCTGGTAACTTCGCAGTTGTTGGAGCAAAAATTGCTTCTGCATTGCAATCAGTTGCTGGTTTCGTACCAAACCCAATGGCTAACACTTTCAACCAAGTTGCAGGTGCTATCTACCCATTAGGTTCTGTTGCAGGTATCAACATCTATACTGATCCTAACTTAGAGTGGGAAGGTGATACACAACAAGTATTAGTTGGTAGAAAAGGTGACGGTAACGGTGCTGGATTAGTATTCATGCCTTACTTAATGGCTGAATCAGTTCAAATGATCGCTGAAGGAACTATGGCTCCTAAAGTAGCGGTTAAATCTAGATACGCTCTAGTTGAAGCTGGTTTCCACCCAGGTACTCAATACCAAAAATTCACAGTTACAGGTTTACAATTGTAATCTTAAACTAGAATAGTTAATATGAAAGGTCACCTTCGGGTGACCTTTTTTTGTTTAAAAAGTTTTAAATTTAAAGGGGATATATAATATAATAACATCACAATATATAAATTAAACAAACAAATATTATGAAATTAAAATCTAAATTAAAACTTTACGAAGAATTCGTAAATGAATCTAAAGAATCTATCGATAGCGTACCGGTAGATCAAGTAACATCAGACGCTACTAGCGCATCCGATACTATTAGAACAGAAGTAATCAGAGACGTAGATACTATACTGGACACTTTGTCAGAATTATCAGATAGAATTGGAGAATCTACTTCTATCGATTTAGAAATAGACGAACTATATGAAGAGCTATTTGACTTAACAAATGTTTCAGAACTTAATGAAGGTATATTAGATTTTATCAAGAGTCCTATTAAATTCATGAAGATTAAGAAAAATCTTAAAGCATATCAAAAGGCTCTAGTACAAAAGGCAATTAACGATGTCGATTTCGCTAAGAAGAAACAGGTCGGAGACGCTGATGAGAAAGATAAGAAGAGAATGGAAACTTTGAAGCAAGCTAATCAAGCTAAAAACAAAGCACTAGATGATCAATTATCTGCTATCGGAGAGAGAATGACTGAATTGTCAAGCGGAGACGAAGGTTTAGGTAAAGTAGTTTCTATAGGAAAAACTAAATCTAAATTAGCTGCGGCTAAAATAGTAATGAAAGCAACTTCAGGTGAAGAGGCAAAACAACTTAAATTAGAAATTGATACTTTATCAGATAGAATCGCAGCCGATGAAAAATCTCTTAAAGATTACGCTAAAAAAGTTGGTCCAGCTGATCATACAAGTACTGACCAATCAGGTGATAATGATAATACGACTAGTCAAGATCAAATGGCTGGTATAGGCGGTGAAGGTAAACCAAAAACTACACCTAAGGCGACTTCAAAACCAGAACCAACACCGGAGGCGACTTCAAAACCAGAACCAACACCGGAGGCGACTTCAAAACCAGAACCAACACCGGAGGCGACTTCAAAACCAGAACCAACACCGGAACCTACTCCAGAAACTGAGACAGAAACTGACACTGAAAAATTAGATGCAGCTGTAACTAAAGCTAAAGAAGCTAAAGATAAATTACCAGCAGATGCTAGTCCAAAAGATAAAGCTGCTGCGGATATAGCAGTGTTTACAGCAGAAATTGCTGCAGCTAAAGCTAAAGGTGAAGATACTAAAGATCTTGAAGGAAAATTAGCAGCTGCTAAAAATACTGCAGCGTTACAAGTTCAAAAAGTAGGTGGAGTAGAGAATGAAGGTATGGAAATAGATTTATCATTTGACACATCATTAGTTGAAGCATCATTAAACGGTTTGATGGCATATGACGCTGATGAAGATGGCTACTCATATCTAAAACAACAGGCTAAGAAATTAGGTGTTAAAGTTAGTGTAGATAAAGATCCATTCGGAGATGGTTACGATGAATTAAATTACAGTGGTGATAAAGCAGCCATTCTAAAATTAGCTAGTATATCAGGTCATGATTCAGATATTACAAGCGGACCAGATGAAGGTGGTTATTGGATTGAAGAATCAGTAAAAGAAGAATTACCTAAAACTATTAAATTAGACGAAGGTTTATCAGTTGCAGAGAAATTTGCAATCTTAATGAATAAATAATTTAAAGAGAGCGCTTAGCGTTCTTCTTTGCAAGTTTAAGAAACTCCTGTCTCTCATTGAGCAGGAGTTTTTTACATTCCTTGCGAAACTCAATTGAACTTTTGAGGATACGACTGTCTATCATTGGTGCTTTTAAAACATCATGATATTCCGGGTGAACAAAATTTTCTAAATCAAAGTTCATAAATTTAGCTTTAATTGGTTTTAAACTCACAGCACAATGCCAATCTACTATATTACAATTTTGATATAGAGTCTCTTTATCTACCATGGATTGGGTAGTATTGTCCCAATATTTTTTTAGTAACTTAACACTTTTAACTGGTGGTTTTTGCATTCTAAGTACACAATGTACAAATTGATCATCATCAGACCACCTTTTAATGTGCCTGTGTTCAACAAGGAACTTCCTGAAGAACTTAGTTAACGGCGCAAGTATAATACCGTACCTATTCCGTGGATTAGGACCAGATGTGCGGGTGATGATTATATGAGAATAAGATCTTGCCATTTATTATATTTATCATTGAAACCTTTTAGCGCTTGACAGTATAATTAGTAAATATATCAGATACATGAATTCAATAAATCAACTCTTTACAGAGAAATACAGACCATCTAATCTAGAAGAACTTATATTACCAGAGAGAGTAATGTCAAAGTTTAAAGATGGTTTAGTTCAAAACATGTTGTTCGCAGGTTCACCAGGTACAGGTAAAACCTCATGTGCAAAAGCAATCGTTCAACAATTTAAATTACCATATCTATACATTAATGCATCAACTGACACGTCTGTCGATGTAATTAGAACTCGAATTACAGATTTTTGTTCTACTGTTTCTATTATGGATGCACCTGGAATGTTTAAAGTAGTTATTCTCGATGAGGTTGATGGTGTATCAGATCAATTCTTTAAGGCACTTCGTGCTACTATGGAAACATTTGCTAGCAATAGTCGTTTTATTGCTACTTGTAATTACATTAATAAACTACCAGATCCAATCCTTTCAAGATTTGAAGTTATTGATTTCGACTTTGATAAAGCAGAAGAAACTGAATTAACAAAGAAGTACATTAAAAGAGTGTATGAAATTTGTGGCAAAGAAGGAATGACAATTGAAAAACCAGCTTTGGTTGAATTTGTTAAAAGAAACTTTCCAGATCTTAGAACTACACTTAATAAATTACAAGGTTACAAAACACAAGGTACATCGAATATTACAGCAGAAGATGTAAAGAAATTTAATTCGGTATACAAAGATGTATTTGATTTGGTATTTAATGAAACGGATCCAGCTAAAAATTATCAAACACTTGTCGGTAATTATGCCAACCGAGTTGATGATGTATTACAAACTTTAGGCGAAGAATTTATTGAATACATTCAACAAGAGAAAGGACAATATATAAAACATATACCACAAGTTATTATAACTGTCGCTAAGCATCAAGCTCAACGAGTTCATGTTATCGATCCTGTAATTACAATGTTAAGTTGTGTATATGAAATACAAAGTATAATTAATTCGTAAATAATTTTTTAGTCTCAATTTTTTTTAGTATATTGGACTAAATAAAGAAATATAAATATGAAAGTGGGAAAACATACACTATTAATAGACGGTAATTATTTCGTATTCAGTAGACTATTTGTTTTACCGAAACCTAAAACAGGTCAACTGTTAGGTGACGATAAACAAAAGTCTCAATTCATGAGAAAATTATCTATTGATTTTGCATCCGAGATGCGTAAATTAAAAATGTTCGTAGACGACGTAGTATTAACAGTTGATTCTAAATCTTGGCGAAAAGATTTATATCCGGAATCAGACTATAAAGGTACTAGAAAGCAAAGTAGCAGTGTAAATTGGACAAATGTATATTCAGTATATGAAGAATTTCAAAATATATTAGCATCTAAGGGTGTTACAGTGCATCAAATTCAAGGTGCAGAAGCAGATGATGTTATTTTTGGGTGGTCAACTGCATTGAATAATAGAGGCAAATCATGTATTGTTTGGTCTGGTGATAGAGACCTTATTCAATTGGTCAACTATTCTAAAACCAATGATGCACATACTCTCTGGTATTACAATACTAAGAAATCTTTATATGCATATGAAGGATTTGCTAAAGACATGGAAGCATCGGTTGCATCTGAAATGTCAAATGAAGATCTTCTATTTAACATGGGAGGTGAACACATGACAAGAGATTCGTATCAAAATAATATTATGTCATGGGTAAAAGCACTTAAAATAGAAATTACGGAAGTAGATTGTGATAGATTTATATTTAATAAAATATTGATAGGTGATAAATCAGACAATATCCAATCCGTTGTGACATGGCAGAAAGAAATGAAAAATGGCAAACTTAGAACATACTCTATCACAGAGAAGATGGCAGATACCATATACGATCAATTCATTAAAGAACTAGATAACTTTACAATAGAGCATCTATTCAATGCTGAACATAAAAACGCTTTGGCTGATATCATTTATAGAGTCGTCGGTCACACTAATACAACTCTAGTTAAAGCAGCTTTAGCTAATAACATAGCGTTAATGTTACTACACATTAAAACCATCCCAGATTCTATTCAAGAAGCTATCTATTCTGCAATCGATAAAGATTGGGAAGGAGCTTTGGAAAATGTAGAACAGTTTATGGATATGGAAAAAATATTGGAAGGTACGCATTGGTTAAAGGATAAAACAGGATTTGGAGTAGATGCCTTTGCAGGTATGGATATTCCAGATGAAAATAAAAAAGAAATTCCACCGATGAAGTTAGTAGGTAAGAAAACACAAACTACTACCAGAAATTTAGAACCTACTAAAAAATTATTCTAAATTAATATGACATTAGATGACTATATACAAATAGAAGAGATATTAGCAGAATCTAATGCGTATGGTCTTAGAATAGAGGTCCATGGGACAGCTTCTCAATTTATAAAGGAAGGTTATGGTTATGTAGAAGCACATAACTTAGCATTTAACGAGTGGATTAAATAAACATTCACCCTACTTAACATATAATAGATATGCTAGACGAAACAAAATTATTTGATTTTGTGAAAATAATGTTCACAAAACCAGACCAATATAGTAATATTAAAAATCATTCAAAGAAGCGTCATCATTTCATGATCAATCGTTTTTTTGCTATTAAATATCCATCTAACGCTAACATGTTTAACGTTAATGGAATTAATGGTGGAAATGTAGTAGAATCATGGTCTATGGTTGCAAAAAGATTTAAAGGTGTTCCGGGTTGGTTTTATACTAAGACTAAAAAAGCTCCTAAAAAACAAGTAGATAAATATACTCCAAGCGAAGCTTCAATTGAATTGTACTTATCAAAGAATGAAATAGGTATGCGTGAATTTAATGAATTAAAGCAATACGCTAAGCAGGAATTATTCGATGATTTACAAAAAATTGAAACGCAACTAAATGTTTACAGAAAATAAAGATGATTTTTCAGAAGTAATTGACATCACATTATATAAATATAATTCTATAGATGTTAAATTATGGGGTTTAATTTCAAGAGATACGTCTACTAAGAAATTAGCAGAAACCTCATATTTAGTACCAGTTGATAGAATAAACAATTATATTAATAAATGGTTCGCTAGTGATGTTACTAGATTTCAATCGGTTAGCGATATATCAATTCACAAAGAAGCTACTTCAATATATTTTATTTGGCAAATGCTAAATGCAACTCCAAATCTTTCTTGGATTAAAGTTACATTAAATAAAAACTTAACTTATAGTAGGCTTGTAACAATAGATCAAATCAAAACTATTAAATATAGTATTAAAACTATTAGAGGTAGTTTAAGACTATTTGATTTGTTTGAATCCAGAGAATTGAGAATAGTAAATGAGATATTAGAAAAATGTGGACTTCTAAAGTCAGATCAAATGTATAATGTATTTAAACTTAAAAAATTTATGTCTATTTTAGACATGTTTTTATCTGATGATAATGCTAACGAAACATTTGGTGTAATAAATACTATAATTCAAAAATTAGAACAATACGAAGGAGATGATCCGGAGATACTCTTAATAACTGATAGAAATTCAGATATATAATAAAAATAAGACATCAGTCAAGTATCAATGGTAAATAACTTTACAGCAAATCAAATCGGTGATTCATTTACGGCCAAATTAGTAACTCCTTATGAAAATGTAGTTAATATAAACTCATGGGACATTATAGTAGGCGTAAATACACCTAATACGATAGGTACTCTATCAATGACAGCTGGTGAAACCCTAGTAACGGGTACCGGTACCAATCTAAATCTCTCATTTGGTAGTAAAATTATAGTAGGAAATACAATATTCGATGTTATAGAAATTATAGATTCTAATACATTTCGTGTATTAGAAGCGCCCTCATTTTCAGGAGACTCTTTAAAATTTTATGAAACATTAGACCCTAATAACTTTTTTGATTATGAATTTAAATGGTCTCAAGAAGATAAAACCAGCGATGGCGGCATCATGTCAGAATACAGACCTCTTAATAATAACACGTCAGATCAAGATTTATTAGGATTAATATTTGATCCCACAAAACCATTATGGATTACGGTTAGATTTACCGTAAATAGATTATCGACTGCTCATTCACTTTCATTATTAAGTTTAACATTTAATTTGGAAACAGAATCTGGAGAATTAGTTTCATGTCCACAATACTGTGGAGATTGTGATGATCCATATGCAATGACAGGATGCGCTAATATAATAGTAGAATGTAATGAGAATTTATTTGACCCATATGCTTTAAATAAACCTGTCAATATGTATAAACAAATTAGTGATTTATCTACTGATATGTTTGGGCATAAAGTTAAATATTTTAAAGTAGAAGCTGATAAAAGATCTAAAGATGTTATATTAATGGAATACTCATTATATAACGTGAAATCTTCTGGAGAGTTTAAAGTTATGGTACCTGATAATGAAATGCCAGCTAATGATTTTAAATTTGACATATATGGAATGGGATTTGAAGATTTTGAAATTCACATTACAAAAACTCAGTTTGAATCGGCATTCGGGGCACATAAAAAACCAAGCGCTAGAGATTATCTTTATTTCCCGTTAATGAATAGAATGTATGAAGTAAGTTCAGTTACCTTTGCAGATGAATTTAATATGGAAATGACATACTGGAGAGTAATGTTGAAAAAATATGAAGAAAGAACAAGTTCAATACATACCGATACTGCAATAGAAGAAGAATTAGATACATTGGTTACTGGTCTAGATGAAGTTTTTGGTGAAGAGATAAAAGATGAATATGCACAAGTCTCTAAACCTGAACAATATCAAACAGTATTTACACCGGTAAGCGATGGTATTAGAGATAGAATCCATAATAATTTAACGATATTAGATACAGAAATTAGACACAAATGGACTATCATTAGTAAAAATACATACGATCTTAGTAGTATAGCAGATGTTGGTATAGAAGCATTAGTATACAAAAGAAAATCTGTTTTGGCGTCAGATAGTAATTTAGCAGTTGCTTTATGGTTTAAACCAAATTTAACTACAACCAATCCTAAAGCAACATTATTAGATGGTTTAATAAGTAGAAAGGGTTTAAAAATATCTACAACTTCAAATGAATTACTAGTTCAAATAAACGAAGACACACATACATTCGCTTATAATAATTCAGTACAATCAGACGCGTGGTATGGATTAGTAGTTAATTTAAATAATAAATATAATAAATTAACCACAGATGTATTTAGATTAGAACCAGGTAATAACATGCTACCCGCAAATTCATTACAAGAAACTATTACATCGGTATTAAGAGAAGATAAAGAAATTTCTTCATATGGATGGTCTACTCCAAAGCAATGGTCTTTAATGCCCGGTCAAGTTAAATTAACAAACGTTAGATTATTTAAAAAGCCTATAGAGGCAGAACAAAGAGTTAATATATTACAACAATATGTTGTAAGAGACAATCAATTGGCGTTAATTATCGACAATGCCATTCCATCAATTCAATTAAGAAGATATAACCAAAATAGGTAATATCCTGTGCAAATTATTAATTTGTTACTGTGGAATATTTAGATATATAAACTATAATATAATATTATGAGTGAAGACAAAAAGAAAAATATATCTGAACAAGCGGATCAAATCCGAAAAGAGTTAGATGATTTAATAGGGGATACGGGTTCTTTGGATGTTGAAAAAGATCCATCAGATTTACCTATAAGGCGACAAAATACAGACCTTGTTCCCAGAGTTAGTTATGAAGAACTAAAATCTACTGCAACTAAAAAAGCAACTAAAACAATTTCAGCACTTATGAAATTTTATTTAGATGCAGATATTATTGAAAATGATGAGTATATTCAGGCTAAAAAGAAAATGGATGAAATGACAATGAGTTCATTGATCTATCAACTACAAGCTGGAGAAAGAGCATTAACTACGCTTTTACAAACGATTGACGACGGTGAATTAGCACCAAGAATGTTCGAGGTACTTGCAACACTACAAAAATCAATGTTAGATATCATTAAATCACAAACAATGTACTTGATGGCTTCTGAAGAATCTACTAAAAGAATAGCACGCGATATTGAGATTTATAAAAAGAGAGATGATGTTCGAGAGATTGAACAATCTGGTGGCGATAAAGAAAATAAAAACCTACAAAGAGGTACAAAAGACCTAATGGCTGCAATTCAAGCAGGTATTAAGAATGCGCCAGTTGATGATATAGAAGATATAGAAGAATCTACTGAAGAATAATGAGTGATTACGTAGGAGATAATAAATGGATACCCAAAGAAGAGGGTGATGTACTATCAGAGAAAATTGTTTGGTCTACTAAACAAGTAAATGATTTGATGGTTGCTATGGACCAAGGTTTTAGACCTAAAGTTGCTATGCCATTTTATGAAGGTAAAAACTTTTTACGTAAAGGTAATATTGTATTTGAGTATACTGATGAAGAAATTACTGAGTTGGCCAGATGTGCCACAGATATTGTTTACTTTGCAGAAAAATATGCAGTAGTAATGACAGATGATGGTATTCAACAAGTAAAACTTAGAGAGTATCAAAAAAGGATGTTAAGAAACTTTCAAGATGAAAGATTTAATATTGTTTTAGCATCTCGTCAAATGGGTAAAACTGTGACAGCATCCATCTTTAATGCATGGTATTTAATCTTTAATACTGATAAAAATACCCTTCTTTTAGCCAATAAATCTGATTCAACTAAAGAGATTATTGATAAAGCAAAAGTAGTTGTAGAAAACGTACCTTTCTTTATGAAACCAGGTATTGTCAAATATGATGTGATGAATGTTAAGTGTGATAATGGTTGTAGACTCGTTGGTCAAGCAACTACTGCGAAAGCAGGTATCGGTTTTACTATTCATAATTTGTACTTAGATGAGTTTGCTCACATTCACCCGACAATCGTAGATACTTTTTACGAAAACGTTTATCCAACGCTTTCAGCTTCAAAGGTTTCTCGTATTACTATTACATCAACGCCAAATGGATTTAACAAATTTTATCAAATCTATGCTGCAGCAGATAGAGGTGAAAATGAATATACAGCAATGCGTATCGATTGGTGGGAACACCCTGACAGAGATGATGCATGGTATCAAAGAGAACTGGGAAATCTTGGTTCTATTGAGGCGTTTAATAGACAATATGGTAATGAATTTGTTTCATCTTCGAATCTGCTATTAGATCCAATTGATTTAAAGAAGATGCGTAAACGTATGCAGAAATATATTTATCATGATTTTGATGAATTTGATTATATTTCAATAGACACAAAAGACTTCTTAATGTGGGATCCTATGTTTGATGTAGAATCTACAAAAGATCCTGAGAATTTCTGGTTATTTTCAGTAGATATTGCCGAAGGAAATGGTGGAGATTATTCAGTGATCAATATATTTCAAGTAGAACCTATGAATAAGGAAGAAATTGTCAATGCCACAAATCCAGGTGCGATGTATGATTTCTTTAAAATAAAACAGGTAGGTGTTTTTAGGTCAAACGAACATGTCATAGAAGATTTCGCAAAAGTATTATATACATTATCGTGTGAAATCTTTTACAACGAAAACGTTAAATTAATTGTAGAATACAATACATACGGATCTGTGTTGTTCCAATACTTAAGATCTGTGTTTCCTCAGAAAAATGATTTTGATGATGAAATGGTTGTTAAGTTTAAACACAGACATGATTCCAGAACTCTAAAACAAGGTATTAAAATAAAATCTGATAATAAAGCTATATTTTGTCAAAATTTTGCCAAGCTTTACAAAATAAATAGAATAGATATAACAGATGAAACTACTATAAGTGAAGCTAGTTTATTTGGAGGTTTACCAAGAGGTGGTTATGGAGCTCAAATGGGAAATGACGATACGATCATGACGGTTATTAGTTCTACAGAATTCTTTAACACCACAGACTACGCCGACTATATAGAAGAATTATTAGATTTTATTGACCCGGATTTACATTTAGAAATGGAAAAAGTTTTATATAAAGATAATACAACTGATGGAGATCTACAATATGATATATATGACCTGATATAAATAAATTTCGAAAGAAGAATAGATATATAATAAAAGTAAAAAAAATAAATAAGAACAACTATGGCATTAAGTCCTCAATTATTACAGTTCAAAAGCTCAGGCGTATATCGCTTAGAGTTTGACAAATCACAAACAGTGAACATTCCGGCTGAAACTATCAGATTGGTTGTTGGTAGATCTAAAAAAGGTCCTTACAACACACCAGTATTTATTGAAAATGTTGAGCAATTTACTCAAGTTTTCGGTGGTATTGATAAATCTTTAGAAAAGAAAGGAATGTATTTCCACAGATCAGCAATCGAAACTCTTTCTAGAGGGCCGATCTTAGCTTTAAACCTAACAGCAGCGGATGCTGAAGATAGAATTGCAATGGTTTCACCAGCAACTAATTCTTCTGAAGAAGGTTTATCAGCTAAAACAGCATCTGTACAATATAGTAGCATTTTTGATACTGATAAATTCTGGGTTCCTTCAGATATTGAAGTATTAGAAGCTGCTGGAAATTCAGACGAAACATCAAACAATGCAATTACTTTTGCTAACATCAAACAAGAGCCAATCTCAGTTATCGTAAGACAAGCTGCTAATACTGCTGGTTTTGAAATGACAGCAAGAGAATGGTACGGTGAAGGTAATGTACCAGACGGTATTGAAGATTTAGAATACGTATCTGATTATATGGTAGATGTATTTGTATTTAAAGGATCTTATGATTCTGAAAAATTACAAAACGATCCAACATACGGTTCATTCTTTAACGAACACGGTTTACACAGAAATCAATTGGCTAAATTTACTGCTTTAAGAGAAGTTAGTTTAGTAGCACAATACACAGGTTCAGTAATTCCTGAATTCCAAGATCAAGAAGGTCGTCAATTATACATTGAGACTTTAATTAACTTGGAAGCTAGAAGAACTGGTTTATTCTGTGCTATCAACGAAGATGCTCTAGAAAATATTGATTTCGTAGGTGAAAACTTCGATATCTATCAAGATTATAAAGTTCTTTCTCACAGAGTTGAACAAGATGCTACACCAGACATATTATCTTTATCTAAAGTAATGATAGTAGATGGTAATGAATTAACTATCGAAGGAGCAACACTATCTGAATTAACTTTATTAGGTATTTCAGAGAGCGGATTCTTAAGAGCTGAAATCGATGGAGAATTTACACCTATTTCTGCAATTTACGAAGATGGTGCTAACGTAATCGTTGAATGTGAAAGCGCTATTAAAGCTTCTACATTTGAATCTTATGAATTAGGTTTAGCTGCAACATTCCACGCAGGAGAAATCACAGTTGTTGACGGAGATATCTATATCGCAGCACCAGTAGTTGGAGCGGATCCAGCTGGTAAATTCCTTACATCAGGTAGCGTAATCTTAGGTAACTTCTTACTAGGATCAAACGGTATTGATTATGTTAAAATTTCACAAGTTACTGAATTATTTAATTTAGGTGGAGCAAACGTTATCAAAATCACACCGGCTGCAGGAAAATCATTTAGCTCAACATATGCAACTGCATCAGCTACTTCTATCTCAGCATATTCTAGAAAAGCATCTGCAACATTTGAATTTACTACAATTGAGCCTAACTCAAGAGCGATTATGTTACCAACACAAACTGATAACTATTCATTCTTACCAATCGGTGCAGGTCAATTTAGATTATCTGCTACATTAGAAGATGATACATTTGATTGGACATCAGTTTCAGTTGGTATGTACATTCCAGCAGATGAAGGTAAATTAGCAAGAATTAAAAGAATTATCAAGACAGTTGTTGGTGGATCAAACGTATATACATTTGAATGTCACAGACCAGTATCTGAGAGACCAGGATATGCTCTTAAAAGATATGAAGAAAGTACTTCAACATATACTATGTTCCCATTAGCGGCTGCAACACAATCTGAAAAATCAATTGCTGAATTGTTAACACAATTAAGACCAGGTAATGGTTTATCAAATACTTTAATTGACAAAGACGCAATTACATTTAGATATGTTGTTGATACATTTGGATCATTAGAAAATGGAGGTATTCTTAACAAAGAAGAAATTACTCAACTTTGTAAAGAAAGACAAAATGCTTCTGCGATTCTTAACGCACCGATGGTGAAAGAATTTAAAGCAGCTACTAACCCTTCATTTAAAGATGCTAATACTGGATCATTCGAAACTAGATTAGTAGCAACTGGCGGTAACTTAGAACTTAACCCTACTGCAGTCTACACATTACCATCTATCAACGAGGGTGCAAACTTCGGTTTCTACTACTCACCGGGTCTTAATGTATTAGAAAATGGTAGAACTAAAGTTATTCCACCAGCGGCTTACATATCAAACAACTATATCGATAAATATTTAGACGCATTACCATGGTCTATCATCGCAGGACCAAGAAGAGGTGTTGTAGGTGGTACAGGTGTACAAGGTCTAGAATTTGCATTCGATAAGAACGATAGAGATTACTTAGAGCCATTCGGTATCAACCCAATCGTATTCGAAAGAGGCGTTGGTTTGACTATCAAAGGTAATAAGACTGCACAACAATCAGTTCAATCAGCATTGTCTTCAGCTCACGTAAGAGAAGCAATGATCTACATTGAAGATGGTTTAGCAGAAATCTTGAAAAACTACTTATTCGAGTTTAACAATGCTCAAACAAGATTAGAGATTAAAACTTTAGCTGACTCATTCATGGAATCAGTGAAGAAAGACGGAGGTGTATACGACTATAGAAACGTTATGGACGGATCCAACAACACTAACGAAGTAATCGATAATAATATGGGTATTTTAGATACATTTGTTGAGCCAGTTAAAGGTCTTGAGATCTTAGTATCGAGAGTAACTATCTTGAACACGGGTGAAATTGCAACCGGAAACTTTGCATAACAAAATAAGATATATAAAATAAACACATACAAATTATGGCTTTACCACATTATTCAGAAGATCAAACACAGAAGAAGGGCAAGAACTTCGAACCAGTACAGGCTAACCTGTTTGAGGTGACAATCTTACCTCCCGATGGTGTTGCCGGTCAAGAATTGTTATTACAACATGTAAATTCAATTTCAGGCCTTGCAGGTTTACATAAAGATGTTGCTGCAATTGAGCAGAAGTATAAATTTGCTACTAGATCATTCGCTGGTATGGTAGACAATACTTCAATCGACGTAACTGTTAACTTTTCATTGAACCTAAATGATTCTAACCAAGCGTACTTATATAAAACTATGAGACAATGGTACAGAGCACAATATAATCCAGAAACTGGTGAAATGGGCTTGAAAAAGAATTACGTAGGAACTATTGTTATCGTACAATTTAATAGAGAAGGTGATATTTTTAGAAAAATCACATTAGATGATTGTTTCATCACTTCAGGACTTGGATTTACGGATGCATTAGATTATTCAGCTGCAGACGTACAAACATTAGAGATCACTTGGAGATCTGATGTATACGCTGAGGAAGTAAACTAATTAACACACACTACTAATAAGAAGGTATCTAACGATATCTTCTTATTTTTTGCAAGATAAATATATTATATTATTAACATACACAAATATTATGAATAACCACAAGTTAACAAAAAAACTTCAAGTTCTTCTCACAGAAGATGAAGTGGCCGATGTTAATCGATGTATCTTAAATGATGCAGTCGAAACTGAAACTAGGCCGGTTTCTGTTAGTGCATGGATTAGAGACTTAATTAAAAAGGAATTAAGTTTAAAATCAGGTGAACAGCAATCATATATTAAAACAAAAGTAAAAAACTTAAATAACAAAAAACAATGAGCGAAGAATTAAACAAAAAAGAAGAAGCGGCAAAAGCAATGCTAGACGCTAGGGATCAAATTAATAATCCACAGACTTCTAATGATTCGACAGTTGAAGATGTTTCAGTAGAAATGTTGAGCGCAGTTGAATCCAATGGATTAGGTAGAGTTAATATGGACAATTTTGGACAAGCAAGACCAGAAAAGTCTGCGGACCAATTCTTAGGATGGATGGTTCTAGATCAAGAAGAATTACCATCTAAAGGTAAATTTTACCCCAATGGTACAGTAATTAAGATTAGATCTGCAAGAGCATCTGAGATTAGACATTTTTCTACTATGGATGAAAACAACTATATTGACATGGAAGAGAAATTGAACCACATTGTAGAAATGTGTACTCAATTAACGGTGGATGAAAAGAGATTATCTTATAAAGATATTTTAGAAGAAGATAGAATTGTAATTCTATTAGCAATTAGAGATCTTACTTTCCCTGAACCAGAAAACAAATTGATTCTTAAGGGTAAAACTGAAAACAGTAAAATTCCAGTTGATATTGAATTGTCATCTAGATATTTAGTAGCCACACAGGTTCCTAATGAAATTGAGGCATACTATAGTTCTAAAGAAAGAACATACGTTATTAAGACTAGATCTGCTGGTGAAGTTAGAATGCGTCCGCCTTCAATTGGTGTTATGCAAGAAATTACTAAATATCTAAAGGATCGTCAAGAAAAAGAAGTTGAGTTTGATAAAGCATTTATCCAAGTTCTACCTTATATCACGCCAGATTGGAGACAAGTAAATCTACCTAAAATATTTAACTTAGAAGTTGATTACAAATCATGGGATCAAAATAAGTTTATGGTTATCTATAGACTTGCTGAGAAAATGAAAATTGGAGTTGAAACAACACTTGAAATGGAATTCGAAGGAGAAATTGCGAAAGCCCCTCTTGATTTCCCAGGTGGCATCAAAAGTCTTTTCATTATTTCAGATCTCGCTGGAGAATTACTTTAAGACTAAGTTCTATCTGGGCATACATCTCAGAATGCAACCTTCAGAAGTTGATAATTTATATTACTACGAGTATTGGTATTATGTTAAAAACCTGTCGGATTACATTAAAGAGAAGAATAATCAGAATAAGGATCAAGAAGAACAACAGGCACAACAACAGAATCAGATGAGTTCTAAATATAAAACGCCTGCGATGCCTAAGATCCCACAAATGAAAGCACCTTCAATGAAGATGCCTAAATTTTAAAGATATATAAAGAGTATAGACAAACGCTACACATTAGTAGCGTTTGTCTTATATTAAAAAATACACACACTTAAGTTGGCTCAACTAATACCACCTATTTTAGCAAGTGCATTCGAAAGAATGGGATCTGGTAATAAATCACTAGAACAAGTAGCAATAAACACAGGTCAAACTGCAGCCGCAGTTTCGGTAGGTGGCGACTTGTATGAAAAAATGGACGAGCTTGTTAAGGCACTTAAAGGCGACACTGGTAAAGGTGGCGGCAAAGTTTCCATTAAAGAAGCATTAGTTCTTAGAATTACTGCAGGAGCATTAGAACCAATAGGACTTGGTTTAGGTGTAATTATAGATGCTTTAGAAAGAGCACCTGAGGGTAAAGAACTTAAATTAAAGATGGAAGCCTTGACAAATGGTCTTTTATCTTTAGCCGACATAGGATATTCAATCCTTAAATTTGCAGCCACTATGATATTGGCTACTCCACTTTTATTATTAGCCGGTATTGGAGCCATCATTTGGGTTCCATTATTAAAACTTATGATCCAGGGTCTATTGTGGGCCACTGAGAAATTAGATAAAAAGGCACTTAAGAAGATTCTTGTACTCGGAGACGTGGGTGCGGCATTATTAATAATGTCAGGTAGTTTAGTCTTAATGTCACTTCTAGCTCCTTATATTTTAAAAGGTTTATTGGTAGCCGGCGCTATTTTATTAAGTTTTGGTCTATTGGGTATGCTCCTAGATAAAATGAAAATAGGTAAGAGTTTGCATAAAATGGCCAAAACTCTAAAAACATTATCATTAGCATTATTAGGACTTTCAGTTGGTTTGATATTAATTGGACTTTTAACTGAACCTATTTTATATGGTTTAGCCACAGCTTCATTGATAATTCTTACATTAGCTGGAGTATTTTGGTTAATAGATAAGATGCAGGTCGATAAAGCAATGAGGAAAACTAGCAGGGCACTTATAGCTGCATCTATGGCTATTTTATCAGTAGCAGTTTCATTGGTATTATCTTCTCTTATTATTTCTACATTAGGATGGGATGAAGTAGGTAAAGTATTACTATTAGTTGGTACTGTTGCCCTCGCATTCTATGTAGTTGATAAAGTATTAGGTAAGAGTACCACAAAGGGTGCAACTATATTAATGTATGCTGCGGGAGCAATTTTAGCAGTTGCAGTAGCAATTTTCTTAGCTAAATTATTGATAGGCCCGGTTGATGCAGAGAATGCTCTTCAAACCTTCGGTGTTTTAGTTGTATTAGGCGCAGTTGCTGCAGTTTTTGCACTTGCTGGCGTTGGCGAAAAGTTTATTAAGAAGGGTTCAATAGCAATGATGTTTGCGGGTGGCGCAATGATAGTAATAGCAATAGGCGTCTATGCAATGAAAAAAGCAATAGATGGTCTCTCATGGGGTAATTTAGGTATGATGGCAGCGGTGATTGTTGGATTAGCTGTAGCGATGGGAATTGCGGGAGCAGGACCAATTCCAGCATTTATTGCACTAGGTTCAGCAGCGATGATAGTTGCTGGACTTGCATTGATCGTAATCGGTGCAGGAGTTGCTGTACTTTCAAAAGCAACCGAAGAACTAACATTAGATAAACTACTTGTAATGGGTGGAGTTATTGCAGGTCTTGCAATAGCGATGGGAATAGCAGGCGCAGGTCCTCTTCCAGCCTTTATTGCACTTGGATCAGCAGCGATGATGATTGCAGGTATAGCTCTATTACCTATCGCACTTGGGGTTGCTGCATTTGCGAAAGCAACCGAAGAACTAACATTAGATAAAATACTTGTAATGGGAGGAGTAATTGCAGGTATTGCAGTAGCAATGGCTGCAGCGGGTGTAGCCTCTCCATTTATATTATTAGGTTCAGCTGCGATGTTAGTAGCTGGAGTTGCAACATTAGGTATAAGTTTAGGTTTATTAGCAATTAGTAAATTAGACTTTGCCGCTTTAGGTAGTATCGATAAAAAAGGTAATAAGCCATTTAACTTCTCTGGAGAAAAGGGATTCTTTGGCGGTAAGAAAACTAATTTCGAGGTTGCAATGGATGCAATTGCAGATGGTATGTCATTAGGACCTCTTTCTGTTGCAGGTATTGCAATGGGAGCACCTATGTTGATATTAGCTGGAGCTGCATTAGTTGGTATAGTCGCAGGTATTAAAGCATTTTCAGGTATAGCAGAAGATGCTGATCTACCTGGATTAAAGCAAAATGTTAGTCTTATAGTAAGCGGTTTAGCCGATACTTTTGCAGAAGTTGGAAAAAAATACCCAGGAGGAGGTTCTTCATTATTATCTGCATTAACAGGTAATACTAGTGGACAATCAGTAGTTGCTATGGGTATTTCAGCTGTCGGTGGAATGGGCTCAGCACTTACAGGTATTGCCAAAGGTGTACAAGCTATGGCTAATCTTAAATTCCCAACAGGATTTGATAAAGAAGGTAATCCAACAGGATTTGAAACTATAGATATTGGTACTGTAGTTCCAGGTTTAATAAAGAATACACAATTATTAGTAGCAGGTTTAAGTTCTGTATTCGCAGAGGTTGGGAAAAGTGACGCAGCACAAGGTAGTTCATGGTTTAGTAGTTCTAACTATGAGAAGGGTATTAATGTTGTTAAACAAATGGGTGAACCTCTTTATAATTTGGCAAATGGTGTACAAGCTATGGCCAATCTTAAATTCCCAACAGGTTATGATAAAGATGGTAATCCAACAGGATTTAAAGCAATTGGTAATGTAGACGGACTAGTCAAGAAACTTGCTAAAAATACTAAAGCTCTTATTAAAGGTTTAGCTGGAGTTTTTGAAGAAGTTGGTAAATCTAATATTGGTAAAGATGGCGGATGGTTCTCTTCATCTAGTTTTGAAAAGGGTGTAGAAATTGCAATGCAATTAGGAGAACCTTATTCAACATTAGCATCAGTAGTCGATAATGTTGTTAAAATTACTTCTAAAATCACAGATGCTCAAGATGTAAAAGAAAAGGTAACTGCTATTATATCAGCAATCACTGATGCAGGTGGAGATGATACTGGTATTATTAATGCTAAAAAGAATTTAATAGCAACCATAGGAAGCACATATACTAAATTGGGTACTGCAATTCCACAGATCATTACTGCTATTGCAACATTTACAGTAGACAAAGCAAAAGCATTTGCATCTATTTTTGGAGGTGAATCTCCAGCAGAATTGTTTGAATCTAAAACAAATTTCTTAAAAGGCTTAACAACATCATATATGAGAATGGCAGTGGCCATTCCAATGATCATAGGATCAATTAATACGGTAAGTGCTGAACAATTAGATGAGTTTACTGCAATATATGGAGGTCGAATGAATGTCGGAACAGAAGTACTGGATAGTAGATCAAACTTATTTTTAGCAGTAGGAACCGGTTATGAAAAAATGGGCAAGGGCGCTCAAGCTATTTCAGGTGCTATTAACGGAACTAACATAAAAACGTTAGAAGTATTTAAAGGTATGTTTGTTGGTAAAGTTAGTATGATAAGACCTGTTGCTGGATATGAAGCTCAAGCTGACTTGTGGAAATCAATAGGTGTTAGTATGAAAACAAGTGGAACTGTATTCCCTACTATAAGTTCTGCTATTAACTCTATGGATTTAGCTAAATTAACTGAGGCTAGAACAATGTTTGAAGCACTTGCAGTTTTATCAGAAGGAGGTTCTCCTAGCGATGTCTTGGCTCAAATGGGCGAATCTTTAGAAGATGCACTTGATAATTTAGCTGAAATGTTAGAGAATTTTAGAAGCACTGTTGAGGAAGGAAATGAACAGAATACAGGTATTATTGAAAAAGTAGGTAATGCAGTTTCTAATATGATCGGTAGTAATTCAGGTGGTTCTTCAAGTTCACCTGCACCTAAAATTAATTTCCCGTCTAAAATGGTGGTAAGTTTAGATCGTAAATCTATTGACGCAATCAAAGAAGACGGATTAGGCGGAGGTCGTTAATTGAAACAGTATTTTAATAGATCATATAATATTTAAATACATTTAATATGATCACATCAACACATTCACATTACAATAGCTCTACGCTTAAGTCAGCTGCATATAATTATGCACACAAGACTCTATTAGTGCATTTTAATCATGGTTCATATCTATATAAAGATGTTGAAGCTGCTGATTGGAATCTATTTAATCTTGCAGAATCTCAGGGCAAAGCTCTCAATCAATTTATTAAAGGTAAATATGAGTTTGAAAAAATTCATAGCGAAGATACTTCTTTAGTCGAGTAAATAAAAACAAATAAATTATGGAACAAACAATTGCATACGTTTTAGGTGTATTGTCAGTGTTAGCTTTAGCTGGTGTTTACAGTATGTTTAAGACTCGTGTACAGATCAAGGATTTGTATACAGAAATTGAAGATTTACAAAATGTTATCAATGACTTAGAACGAGAAATTCACAGGGATAACGAAATGTTAGATCGCAGAATCGATCAAGAAATAGATAGGATCGACAATATTAGTCATAAATTACATGACTATGCTGATACTCTAAATAATCATACGCATGATGAAATGGATAAGCTATATGCTTATGTTGATTCACGTACAGATAAAATGGCAGATGGTATCTCAAAACACATCGCAGACATTAATACAAAATTTAATGACAATACTACATTTGTAGATAAACTATATCATATGATAGAGGAAAATAAACTAGTACAAACAAAATAAATTAAACTTTCGACTAAAGAATATAAAAATGCAACTTCGGTTGCATTTTTTTTGAAACAAATAAAATGTGTCATATATAAACTATAAATATAATAATCAATGAAAGATCAAATAATTGAAAGACTACTTACACAGGGTCATATTACTGTAAACATGGCAGATATATTATTAAATGATAGGCTTGAGAAAACAAGTACCGTTGCACTACTAAAAGAAGATGGTATTATTTCGATTCATGAAGTTATTATTTTATTGAAAGAAGGATATGAATTATATCAACCTTCATTTCCAACCAATCCTTATCAACCTTCATTTCCAACCAATCCTTATCAACCGCCTTTCACACCCGGAGATGTTCCACCCGGCCAACCCTTTTGGTATACAACAGGAACCACTTATAATAAAACGCCATTTGAATATTCGGATACTAAATGGCCCGGAGATAAAAAAGAATAATTAAATTACATTAAAAATGAAGAAGCGCAGAACACCGCGTGAAGAGCACACACCGGAAGATAGAAAACGAAAAATCCATTTCAAAAAAAAGAAACAGAGATTTGAAGAAAACTATTTTAATCCTAAAAGAATGGGAAATCTAGAGGATCTGGATGATCTAGATGAATTTGATTAATAACAATATGACTGAATCTGACTTTATACACAAATACATTGAAAGCATTTTAGACGTACCTGGTGATCTTAGTTCTGGTGTTAATGGTTGTATACCTAAGTCTGTATATAATAGAGTCTGCAGCATCTTAAAATCAAACGGAGCTACTGAGCCACATATAATTCAAGTAATTAAAGATCCGGAAGTAGAAACAACTTATATAGTAGAAAATGGGAAATGATATGATATTTTGGGATGATATGTGGAATCAATCTACACCAGCACCTACACCGATACTAGAACCGAAAAAGTGCACCGGTAATTGTAGCACAAATGGAACATGTAATTGTAAAGAATAAAATGGAACTAAACTATTCAAGATTAAACGGAGAATACCTATCATGGTCAATTAAACATGGTGATGGTAGAAATGAACAAGATTTGAGATTTGGACAATATTTATACTCTAAGTATGATAACATGAAAAACTTCACCGATGTATTTTATAAAGAATCATGCGAAGAAGTATATTCTATATTACTAACAGATTTACATAAACTAGAAAAATAATGGGATTATTACAAAAAATAGCATGGCGAACTCGCAGATGGAATCTGAAGATTAATTTATTCGACCTATTTTTACACGATGGTGACGGTTGTTGGGGATTTACATTCTTTGAAATAGTAAAAGATTTTAGACCATATTCATTATTGTCCATAGAGTTTAGACTGCCTAATGGTGGAAATGTAAAAGAGTTTACCATTGATAATTGGGACTTTTTATTCTTAGCAACACCTATTTATAAATGGATGGGAGATTTAGAAGAATCTATTTTGTGGGGTCATAAAGCAACTCGTTTTCAAAAAATAGGACTTATTATAGCCAATAAACTTTTTAAATAAACAAAATCAAAAAACTCAATATAATCTACATGAAATTAATATTGGTAGGAAAAGCTGCTTCTGGTAAAGATCACTTAAAACAGAAGTTGCAAAGGAAAGGATTTAAAATAGGTGTAAGTCATACTACACGAGCACCGAGGGTCAATGAACAAAACGGCGTAGATTATCATTTTATAGATAAAGATGAGTTTTTAACTATGATTGATCAAGGTTTGTTTATTGAATATATGGAATTTAACGGATGGTATTATGGTCAAACTGAAGAAGATTTTAATAAAGCTGATGTGATGATTATGAGTAAAGATGGATTGGACATGCTACCAGAGCAGTATAGAAGTCGATGTGCAGTTGTTTATTTAGACATTGACAGAAAGACTAGAATTGAAAGACTTAATTATAGGAATGATGTAAATGACTCTATAATGAGACGTATGAATACCGATGATGAACAATTTAAAGACTTTAGGGACTTTGATATTAGGATCACGAACGCAGATTTTTAACTAAGATAAATAATAAATATAATTAAATTAATAATAAACATGAGTACAAAACTAAAAAAGCGCCAATCAGAATTGGCAATTGAAATTGATGCATTGCAAACAGAAGCAGCAGAAAAAAGATTTGAAATTACATTTGATAATGTTAAATCTATTAAAACTGTTCAAGATCACCTTAATAAAGGTTACACTTGGAAAACTCAAAATGCTGCAGTAGTTGTATCATTATATGATCAATTCAAAACACAATCTAAGATGTTAGCTCCTGATGCAGATGCGGTGATTTCTTTAAGAGGTCATGAATTGAATGCACTTTATCAAGCACTTCTTAATGTTGAAGGAACTGGTATTGAAAATGCAAGAAGATTCATCACTATGTTAACTCAAATTGGAGAAGCAGTAGGTGTTGCAATGCAAGATTTAAGTGCATTGAATACAACGCTTAATGATTTACATACTGAATTAGCAGAAGTTGATTCTCAATTAGAGGCGCTAGAAGGTGTTGAAGTAGTATCACCTGAGTTAGAAAGTGAAGTTACTGAATCTAATAATTAAGATTTAAGAACAAACCACATTGACTTCATTTCACACAATGGGATTCTCCCATTGTGTGAAATCATTATAAGATTAAATATAAAACTGTAAAGAACATATGAAAATATTTGTAACATCTAACCTACAATTGGGTAGACCGGGAGCTTTAAGTAAATATAAGAGACCTTACGAAAATGTAGATCAAATGACAAATGATTTAATTCTTAAATGGAATGAAACAGTGACCAATGAAGATACAGTATACCATTTAGGTAATTTCGCACATGATCCTAAAACTGCACAAGATTCTATTACAAGATTAAATGGTACAATTAAATTTATACAAGGTGACTTTGACTCTGCCATTACATTATTAAACGAAAAGGGTATGTTGCCAGAAAAATGTTCTATTGTTAGGTGCGTGGAAGAACTCAAAAATATCAATGCAGTAGTATCATATTGGCCACTAGGAGCTTGGCCTAATAAGTCTAAAAAGACATGGTCTATTATAGGATATCCAAATAACAAATATAAATCAGATCCAAAAAAGAGGATTATTAATGCTTCTACTGATTTATGGGCTAATAAGCCACAAGAGTTAGAAAAACTCATGGGTATTTTCTCTGATTTCTAATTACTTTCACTTTTTTTAAAAAAACTTTGCCAATAATTTTTTTATGTCAAAGTTTTTTGGTATATTAGTAGAGTAATTAAAAACAGAGAGTCAATGCAAATAAAAATCAACAAACAACAAGAATCGGTTTTAAAATCAGCCTTAGAAGATTACATCGAAAACCTAGTAGGTACAGGTGTTAAATATAATAATGCTGTAGAAATTTTAAATCAGATAAATTCAAGTGGCTTTGTAGAAGCTAAATCTAGAATCCCTAAAGTATTATTAAAAAAACAATATATGTTTACCTTCGAACAAGGTGGATGGAATACTGTTTGGGCTAAAACTTTACCGGGCGCAAAAAGACAAGCTATTAAAGAGTATAAAGATTCTGAAAACTTAACAGTTAAATTAGACTCTGTGCACTTAGCAACCAAAAGTGGATTAGAATCAGCAATGAGTTTATTTTACTAATTGTTCGTAACTTTTGAAAATAAAGGTTAAAACACTTTCCCCTTTCAATAAAAAGTGTTATATTAGTATTATAATTAAAACTTAAAAAAAGAATCATATGTCAAAACAACTCAGTTACCGCGAATTATCAGAAAACTTTGTCAAAACTAAATCAGAAAAAGATTACAATGCACTCTATAAGCGCGTAAAGCCGGGTCTTAAAAACTATATTGCAAATGTAGTTAAAGATACAGAAGCCACTGAAGATATCTTAACTAACACACTAACCAAAATGTGGACCAAGATTGATCAATACGATCCATCATATCAAATCACCACATGGTTATATAGAATAGCATTTAATGAATCTTTGGGTTGGATTCGCCAGCGTAATAGCAAATATAGTATTGATGCTATGAAAGAATATGGTATTGAAATTTCAGATCAATATGCACATACGTCAGCTAAAGATCTATTAGTCGAACGTGAATTCAAATCAGAAACTGATTGGTATGAAGAAGATAATGATTTGCAAATGAGATACGAACTAGCTCTATCTAATATCAATAATCTAAAACCAATGTACCGTGAGATTATCGAAGATCGTCTATTGAACCATATGAAATATGAAGACATTGCAGAAAAGCATAATTTACCTTTGCAGACCATTAAAAACCGTATTCGTAGAGGTAAATCTATTATAGCTGAAAATATGGAATATTAATTCCTAAATTTTGAAACTTAGATATATTATCTAGTATAATAGTAGTAAATTAACAAAAACACTAGTGATTTGATAAAGAGATTAAAATGGAAATTAGTTAACATAACGGTTCCAATTTGGCTTAGAAGTTTGAGAAAAACTAGATTATGGAGAGTTCTTTGATTTATTAGTAATTATGATGCCGCGGTGGTGAAATTGGTATACACGAGGGACTTAAAATCCCTTGGGCAGTAATGTCCGTGTCGGTTCGAGCCCGACCCGCGGTACAAAGTAGGGGAGTTAAACGTAAAATCCTAAGAGAACAATCGACGGATTGCTTAGGTTGGGACCTTCAGCGCGCAT